>Ga0315550_1001949_pt1 | contig 12672 bp, 5 predicted proteins | sample SalMarSW160190MG_2_FD_203100 | JGI IMG/M metagenome (GOLD analysis project Ga0315550, IMG submission 203100) | Salt marsh sediment microbial communities from the Plum Island Ecosystem LTER, Massachusetts, United States - Salt Marsh Sediment SW1601-90 ... | reverse complement strand
CCGGGTCGATTCGCCCGGCGCCGAGCGAGGTCGGTTTGGACAAGGTCCCGAACTTCAGCCTGGAGGGTCAGATCGCGCTGGTCACCGGGGCGGCCCGCGGCCTCGGCCGCGCCATCGCCCTGGCGCTCGCCAACGCCGGCGCCGACGTGGCGCTCGGCCTGCGCGATATCAGGAGCGGCGACGAAGTGGTGGACGAGATCGTGGCGATGGGGCGGCGGGCGTTGCCGCTGCGGATGGACGTCGCCGACCTCGACCAGGTCGGCGATGCGACGCAACGGGCGATCACCGAGCTCGGCCGCATCGACATCCTCGTCAACAACGTCGGCATCGGACCGGAGAACCCGATCGCCGACGTGCGCGAGGAGGACTTCGACCTGACGCTCGCGGTCAACCTCAAGGGCACCTTCTTCACCAGCCAGACGGTCGGCCGCCACATGATCGAACGCCGCTGCGGCCGCATCGTCAACATGGGGTCGCAGGCGGGTTTCGTGGCGCTCCCCGGCGAGGCGGTCTACTGCATGACCAAGGCCGCGATCGGCCACCTGACCAAGTGCATGGCGGTCGAATGGGGCCAATACGGCATTACCGTCAACGCGGTGGCGCCGACGTTCATCGCAACGCCGGGCACCGAGCCGGCGCTCGCCGACCCGGCGTTTCGTGCCGACGTGATCGAGCGGATCGCGGCGCTGCACCGTATCGGCGAGCCGGTCGAGGTGGCCGGCGCCGTGGTATTCCTGGTCTCGCCGGCCGCCTCGCTGATCACCGGCCACACCATTGTGATCGACGGCGGCTGGACGGCGCGCTAGACGACCGTCGCCGAGGGAAGCTCGCCTTCCCGTCGCCCTACCTCGAGCATCGGCCGGCGGTTCTCAGCGAGAAACGCTGCGAGGACCATCACCCGGAAACCTCACTCATCGGCTGTCCTACAGCGAGCCGTTCCGTGGAAAACCGAAGGCCTGGCACGACGCCATGGAGGTCCGCGCGCGGTGGTCAATCCGGTCGAGGACGCCGGAGCGGACATGGCCCTCATTGGCGAGCTTGGCCGCAAGGCCTTGGCCGGACCATGAGCGCGTCCGCCCCGGCCGGGCTTGCCTCGGCAGGGGCGTGATGGGCTAATCTAGGCCGGCAAGAACAGGCAATCGGCGAGAAGCGGCGAACAATCGTGGACGCGCGTGGTCGATCAAGGCGGACCGCTGCAAGGAGCAGGCGCGCGCCGGTCCATTCGGGCGAACGGTCAGCGGCGTTCGCCGGCAACCGCATCGCCATCGAGGCGGTCTCGCCGCTGATCGACTGCGGCCGCTTTCGTGCCAAGGGGATCGTCGGCCAGCGCTTCGTGGTGGAAGCGGACATATTCTGCGACGGTCACGGCCAGATCGGCGCCGCGCTTCTCGTGCGCAAGGCCGGGCAGACGTCCTGGCAGCAATTGCCGATGCGCTTGGTGGAAAACGATCGCTGGCGCGGCGCGGCGGTGTTCGACGCCGTCGGCGGTCACGAATTCTCGCTGGTGGCATGGCGCGACGCCTTCGCCACCTGGCAGGACGAGGTCGCCAAGAAGCATGCGGCCGGGTTGCCGATCACGCTCGAGCTTGAGGAGGGGCGCCTGTTGGTCGAACAGGTGCTGGCCGACCAACAGGCCGGGGCGCGTGTCGACAAAACGGCGTTGCGCGCGCTCGTCGCCGCGCTCAAGACGGCGAGCGGCGACGGCGACATGTTTGCCACCCTGATGAGCGGGTCGGCGACCGATCTCATGCGCAGACTCGCACGGCGCGACGACCTGTCCGAGCTCGAACGGCCGGTGTCGGTGTGGATCGACCGCGACAAGGCCATGTTCTCCGCCTGGTACGAGCTTTTTCCGCGGTCGACGTCGTTGTCGCTGGAGCGGCACGGGACCTTCGACGACGTGATCGAGCGGCTTGGCTACGTGCACGACCTCGGCTTCGACGTGCTCTATCTGCCGCCGGTCCACCCGATCGGCCGCGTCAACCGCAAGGGGCGCAACAATTCGCTTGCGCCCTATGCGATCGGCGCGGCCGAGGGTGGCCACGACGCCATTCACCCGGAACTCGGCGACTTCGATTCGTTCAAACGGCTGGTGGCGGCGGCCGGGGAGCACGGCATCGAGATCGCGCTCGACTTCGCCATCCAGTGCTCGCCCGACCATCCGTGGATCAAACAGCATCCCGAGTGGTTCTCATGGCGGCCGGACGGCACGATCCGGTTCGCCGAGAATCCGCCGAAAAAATACGAGGACATCGTCAACGTGCACTTCTACGGCGCGGCGATGCCGTCGCTGTGGCTGGAACTGCGCGACGTGGTCATGTTCTGGGTCGCGCACGGCATCAGGATCTTCCGCGTCGACAACCCGCACACCAAGCCGCTGCCGTTCTGGGAATGGCTGATCGACGAGGTGCGCGGGCGCCACCCCGACGTCATCTTCCTCGCCGAAGCCTTCACGCGACCGAAGATGATGAGGCGTCTGGCCAAGATCGGCTTCAGCCAGTCGTACACCTACTTCACCTGGCGCAACACGAAGCAGGAGCTGACCGCCTACCTGAGCGAACTGACCGGCGGCGACGGCCCTTACGTCATGCGTCCCAACTTCTTCGTCAACACGCCCGACATTAATCCCGTCTTCCTGCAGACCAGCGGGCGCGCCGGCTACCGCACGCGGGCGCTGCTCGCCGCCTCGCTGTCACCGGCGTGGGGCATGTACAACGGCTTCGAAATCTGCGAAGGGGCGGCGCTGCCTGGCAAGGAGGAATACCTCGACAGCGAGAAGTACCAGCTGCGGGCGTGGGACTTCGACCGGCCGGGGCACATCAAGGACGACATCCGCTTCGTCAACCGCATCCGCCAGGAGCACCCCGCCCTGCAGCAACTGGCCGGGCTGCGCTTCTACAACGCCTGGAACGACAACATCCTCTATTACGCCAAATTCACTGCCGACCTTGCCGATTTCGTCCTGTTCGCGGTCAACCTCGACCCGCACCAGCCGCAGGGAGCCGCGATCGAGGCGCCGCTGTGGGAGTTCGGCCTGCCCGACAACGCCACCATCGAGGGACGCGACCTGGTGACCGGTGTGGATTTCAGCTGGCAGGGCAAGACACAGCACGTGTGGCTGACCCCCGAGGAGCGTCCCTACGCGGTGTGGGCGCTGTACAACCCGGCGACGGCACGGCGATGAACGACCAGCCAATCGCAGCGGCCACCGGCGCGTCGCCTGCTGCGATCGATCGCAGTCAGCGCGACTGGTACAAGGACGCCATCATCTATCAACTGCACGTCAAGGCGTTCCAGGACGCCGACAACGACGGCGTCGGCGATTTCAGGGGGCTGATCCAGCGCCTCGACTACATCGCGGACCTCGGCGTCAACGCGGTGTGGCTGTTGCCGTTCTATCCCTCGCCGCTGCGCGACGACGGCTACGACATTGCCGACTATACGTCCATCAACCGGAGCTACGGACGTATGCGCGACTTTCGGCGCTTCGTCGATGAGGCGCACAAGCGCGGCATCCGCGTCATCACCGAGCTGGTCATCAACCACACCTCGGACCAGCACCCGTGGTTCAAGCGGGCGCGGGCGGCACCGCCGGGCAGCCCGGAACGCGATTTCTACGTGTGGTCGGACAGCGACCAGAAATACCTCGACACCCGCATCATCTTCATCGACACCGAAAAATCGAACTGGACGTGGGATTCGGAGGCGGGGGCCTTCTTCTGGCACCGCTTCTATTCGCACCAGCCGGACCTCAACTTCGACAATCCGCAGGTGCTGGCGGAAGTCATCAAGGTGATGCACTTCTGGCTCGATATGGGGGTCGACGGCCTCAGGCTCGACGCCATCCCCTACCTTGCCGAGCGGGAGGGTACCAACAACGAGAACCTGCCGGAAACCCACGCGATCCTGAGACGAATCCGCGCCGAGCTCGACGCCCACTATCCGGACCGCATGCTGCTCGCCGAAGCCAACCAGTGGCCGGAGGACACGCGCCCCTATTTCGGCAACGGCGACGAGTGCCACATGAACTTCAACTTCCCGCTGATGCCGCGCATGTACATGGCGCTCGCCCAGGAGGACCGCCACCCGATTACCGACATCCTGCGGCAGACGCCGGACATCCCGGAAAGCTGCCAGTGGGCGGTGTTCCTGCGCAATCACGACGAGCTGACGCTGGAGATGGTGACCGACCGCGAGCGCGACTACATGTGGTCGATCTACGGCTCCGACGGGCGCTCGCGCATCAACCTCGGCATCCGCCGCCGGCTGGCGCCGCTGCTCGACAACGACCGCCGCAAGATCGAGCTGCTCAACGGACTGCTGTTCTCCATGCCGGGCACGCCGGTGGTCTACTACGGCGACGAAATCGGCATGGGCGACAACTACTTCCTGGGGGACCGCGACGGCGTGCGCACGCCGATGCAATGGGCGGCGGACCGCAACGGTGGGTTTTCGCGCGCCAATCCGCAGCAGTTGTTCCTGCCGGCGATCCAGGACCCGGTCTACGGCTACGAAGCCGTCAACGTCGAGGCGCAGGGCCGCAGCAGCGGCTCGCTGCTCAACTGGATGAAGCGGATCATCCGTATCCGCCGCCGGCAAAAGTCCTTCGGACGCGGTCGCCTCGATTTCATCTATCCGCGCAACCGCAAGATCCTCGCCTACACGCGCAGCCACGACGACGAGGTGCTGCTGTGCGTGTTCAACGTCAGCCGCAGCGCCCAGGCGGTCGAGCTCGACCTTGCCGAATGGCGCGGGCGAGTGCCGGTGGAACTGGAAAGCGGCAACTCGTTCCCGCCGATCGGCGACCTTCCCTACATGCTGACGCTGCCGCCGTTCGGCTCCTACTGGTTCCAACTGGCGAGCGAGGCGGCGCTGCCCGACTGGCATCAGCCGGCGACCGAGATCCAGCCCGATCTGGTGACGCTGGCCAGTGGCGGTCTGAAGACCGCCGATGTGCTCGCCGGCGAATCCCTGCGGCGGCTCGGGCGGGAGGTGTTGCCCGAATTCCTGCCGCTGCAGCGCTGGTTCGCCGCCAAGGGCGAGAAGATCAAATCGGCGACGGTGCGCGTCGGTCCGGTTCTCGGCGGCGACTATCGCGTGGCGGTCGCCGAGGTGGAGAGCGCCGAGACGGGGGCGCAAACCTATCTGCTGCCGCTGGTGACGGTGTGGGGCGAGGAGCACGTCCAGTTCGGGTCGCCGACGCTGGCGGCGACACTCGCCAAGGTACGGCGGGCCAACCGGGTCGGCGCGCTCGTCGACGCGGCCGGCGACCCGCGCTTCGCCGAGGCGATGGTGGCGGCCATGCGCGCCGGCGTCGAGGTGAGCGAGGGCGACATTCGTTTCCGGGCGAACGGCACCGCCGCGCTCGCCGACCTCGGCGGAGTCGATGAAGCGCGGGCGCTCGGCACCGACCAATCGAACGTGTCGCTGGCGTTCGGCGACAAGGGCCTGTTGAAGATCTACCGGCGGCTGCGCCCCGGCCGGCAACCGGATATCGAGGTCGCCCGCTTCCTGAGCGAGCATACCGCGTTCACCAACACGCCGGCTTTCTTCGGCGAGGCGACGCTGACCGCGGGCAGCGAGGAGCCGACCACGATAGCGGCCTGCTTCGCCTTCGTGCCCAACCAGGGTGACGGCTGGAAGGTGACGGTGGAGGCGCTCGCCCGCGAGCTCCAGGACCGGGCGCTCGCCGACGAGGCGGAAGCGGCGGAGACGCGGGCGGATGCCGGTTTCCCGTTTCCGCTCGATCTCGCCGAGGCGCTAGGCCGGCGCACGGGAGAGCTGCACAACGCACTGGCGACGCCGGTCGACGACCCCGCCTTCGGCACCGAGCCGGTCAGGCGGCGTGACATCGGCGGATGGATCGCGGACACGCGCGCGCTCGCCGCCGACGCCATCCATCGCCTGGCGGCGGGCGCGCAGACGTCCGAAAGCGAGGCGCTGCTCGCGCGTCGCAAGGAGGTCGACCGCCTCATCGGCCGCCTCGGCAAGGCGACGCCGCACGGCGTGAAATCGCGCATCCACGGCGACTATCACCTCGGCCAGGTGCTCATCGCCCAGGCCGACATCTACATCATCGACTTCGAAGGCGAGCCGCGGCGCAGCGTCGAGGAGCGGCGGGCGCGCTCGTCGCCCCTGCGCGACGTCGCCGGCATGTTGCGCAGCTTCGACTATGCCGCGTTCGCGGCGGTCGACCGGGTGCGCGCCCTCGGCACCGTACCGGTCGAGACGGAAGCGATGGCGTGGCGGTGGCGCGAGGAAAGCAACGCCCGCTTTCTCGCCGCCTACGACGCGGCGCGAGGCGCCGCAGGCGCGGCGACGGGCGAGGCGCTGCTCGACCTGTTCGTGCTGCAGAAGGCACTTTACGAGATTTCCTACGAGGCGACCAGCCGGCCGGCGTGGGTGGCCACACCGGTTCGCGGCGTTCTGGCGCTTCTCGACAAGGCGGGGCGATGATGACACCGCGGGCAGCGACCACCGTAGCGGCGCCGGTGCTGCCGGCCGCGATCTGCAATGCCATTGCCGAGGGCCGGCTTGCCGATCCGTTCGGCTGGCTCGGCCTGCACGCCGGCGACGGCGGCTTGCTGGCGGTGGCCTTCGATCCCGGCGCCGAACGGGCGTGGATCACCACTGCCGACGGCGTCAGGGTCGCGGAGCTCGAGCGCGTCCATTCCGCCGGGGTGTTCGCCGCCCGCGTCAAACGCCGCAAGAACCGCTTCGACTACCGTCTGGCTTTCCACGGCGACGGTCACGACTGGATGGTGCGCGACCCCTATGCTTTCGGCCCGGTGCTCGGCGACCTCGACATCCACCTGCTCGCGGAAGGGGCCCACCGCGAGCTTTATCGCCGGCTCGGCGCCCATCCGCTCGAGCACGAGGGGGCCGTCGGCACCGCCTTCGCGGTGTGGGCGCCCAATGCCCGCCGGGTCAGCGTGGTCGGCGATTTCAACTTCTGGGACGGGCGGCGCCATCCGATGCGCCTGCGCCACGGTGCCGGGGTGTGGGAGATTTTCCTGCCCGACGTTACGGCCGGGGCCGCCTACAAGTTCGAGATCGTCGGAGCCCACGGCGACGTGCAGCCGCTCAAGGCCGATCCGCTGGGCTTTCGCCAGGAGCCGCCGCCGGCCACCGCTTCGCTCGTCCACGGCGTCGGGCCATCGGCCCGCGACGGCGAATGGGACGCCGGACTGGCCGAACGCAATTCGCGGCGGGCGCCGATCGCGATCTACGAGGTCCACCTCGGCTCGTGGCGGCGCGGCGACGGCGACAGCCTGCTCAGCTACGACGATCTCGCCGAGACGCTGGTGCCTTACGCGGTCGACATGGGCTTCACCCACGTCGAATTCCTGCCGATGGCCGAACATCCGTTCGCCGGCTCGTGGGGCTATCAGCCGGTGGGCCTGTATGCGCCGACCGCCCGTTTCGGCGATCCGGGGGCGTTCGCCCGGCTGCTGCGCGCCTGCCACGACGCCGGCCTCGGGGTGATCGCCGACTGGGTGCCGGCCCACTTCCCCTCCGATCCGCACGGCCTGGTGCTGTTCGACGGCACCCACCTCTACGAGCACCAGGACCCGCGGCTCGGCTTCCACAAGGACTGGAACACGCTGATCTACAACTTCGGCCGGCGCGAGGTGGCGAACTTCCTGATCGCCAACGCGCTGTTCTGGCTGGAGCACGTCGGCGTCGACGGGCTGAGGGTCGATGCGGTCGCCTCGATGCTCTACCTCGACTATTCGCGCAACCCCGGCGAATGGGTGCCCAACATCTACGGCGGCCGCGAGAACCTGGAGGCGATCGCCTTCCTGCGCGAGGTCAACCGGCTGATCGGCGAGCGGGCGCCCGGGCGGGTGACGATCGCCGAGGAATCGACGGCGTGGCCGGGGGTGTCGCGACCGCTGGGCGAGGGCGGGCTCGGCTTCGACTACAAATGGAACATGGGCTGGATGCACGACACCCTCGAATACATGAGCAAGGAGCCGGTGCATCGCAAATGGCACCATCACCTGATGACCTTCGGCATCCACTACGCCTGGTCGGAGAACTACGTGCTGCCGCTCAGCCACGACGAGGTGGTCCACGGCAAGGGTTCGCTGTTGGGCAAGATGCCCGGCGACCGCTGGCAGAAATTCGCCAATCTGCGCGCCTATCTCGCCTACATGTGGACCCACCCGGGCAAGAAGCTCCTGTTCATGGGCGGCGAATTCGGGCAGGAGCGCGAATGGAGCCACGACCGCTCGCTCGACTGGCACCTGCTCGACGATGCCGCCCACAAGGGGCTGCAACGGCTGGTGAGCGACCTCAACCATCTCTATCGTGCCGCCCCGGCGCTGCATCAGCTCGACTGCGACCCGGCCGGATTCGCCTGGATCGAAGGCGGCGACACCGAGCAGAGCGTCTATTCGTTCGAGCGCCGCGGCGAGGACGGGCGGGCGATGGCGATCGTGTGCAATTTCACCCCCGTGGTCAGGCACGACTACGCCGTCGGCGTCGCCCAGTCCGGTGCCTGGCGCGAACGGTTGAACACCGATGCCGAGATCTATGGCGGCTCCAACATCGGCAACGGCGGCACGCTGGCGACGGCGTCGGTGCCCATGCACGGGCGCCCGCATTGCCTGAGACTGACCCTCCCCCCGCTGGCGACGATCGTGCTCGAGCCGGCCGGCAGCTGACGACGGACAACCGATGACGCAAGTCGTGCTGGCCGGCCGGCCGCATCCGCTCGGGGCGAGGTGGGACGGATCGGGCGTGAATTTCGCGCTGTTTTCCGCCAACGCCACCCGGGTCGAGCTCTGCCTGTTCGATGCCAACGGCCGCCGCGAGGTCGAACGCGTCGACCTGCCGGAACAGACGCACGAGGTCTGGCACGGCTACCTACCGCACGTGCGGCCGGGCCAGCTCTACGGCTATCGCGTGCACGGACCCTACGCCCCCGAGGAGGGTCACCGTTTCAACCCCAACAAACTGTTGATCGATCCCTACGCCAAGGCGCTGCACGGCGAACTGCGCTGGCACGACGCCTGCTTCGGCTACCGGGTCGATTCGCCGCGCGACGATTTGAGCTTCGACCGGCGCGACAGCGCCTTCGTGGTGCCCAAGTGCGTGGTGGTCGACCCCGCCTACACCTGGGGCGAGGACATCCGCCCGCGCCGCGCTTGGGCAGAAACCATAATCTACGAGGCGCACGTCAAGGGTATCAGCGCGCGCCATCCCGAGGTACCGCCGGCGATGCGCGGCACTTTCGCCGGTCTCGCCGACCCGCATATCGTCGAGCACCTCGAGCGCCTCGGTGTCACGGCGATCGAGCTCATGCCGGTGCATGCCTTCATCAACGACCGTGCCCTGGTCAAGAAGGGGCTCAGCAACTACTGGGGCTACAACACGCTGTGCTTTCATGCCCCGGCGACGCGCTACATCTCGCCCGGTCACGGCATCGACGAATTCAAGTTCATGGTGAAGCGGCTGCACGAGGCCGGCATCGAGGTCATCCTCGACGTCGTCTACAACCACACCGCCGAGGGCAACCAGCTCGGCCCGACAATGTCGTTCCGCGGCATCGACAACGCCAACTATTACCTGCTGGCGAGCGACCGGCGGTTCTATTTCGACACCACCGGCACCGGCAACACCATGAACCTCAGGCATCCGCGGGTGATGCAGCTGGTCACCGACTCGCTGCGCTTCTGGGTGGAGGAGTGCCACGTCGACGGCTTCCGCTTCGATCTGGCCACCGCGCTCGGCCGCGAGTACGACAAGTTCGAGCCGCACTCGGTCTTCTTCGACACGCTGTCGCAGGACCCGGTGCTGCAGGGGGTCAAGCTGATCGCCGAGCCATGGGACATCGGTCCCAACGGCTATCAGCTCGGCAACTTTCCGCCCGGCTGGGCGGAATGGAACGGGGCCTACCGCGACAACGTGCGCAGCTTCTGGCGCGGCGACCGCGACGCATTGGCCGGGCTGGCCCACGGCCTGCTCGGCTCGGCCGACCGCTTCGAACATCGCGGCCGGCGGACGTGGGCGAGCGTCAACTTCGTCACCGCCCACGACGGTTTCACCCTCGCCGACCTGTGGTCGTACAACCGCAAGCACAACGAGGCCAACCGCGAGGACAATCGCGACGGCTACGACGACAACCGCAGCTGGAACTGCGGGGTGGAGGGGCCGAGCGACGATCCGGCCATCGTGGTGCTGCGCGGGCGGCTGCGCCGGGCGACGGCGGCGACCCTGTTCCTCAGCGACGGCATACCGATGTGGCTCGCCGGCGACGAGCTCGCCCGTACGCAGGGCGGCAACAACAACGCCTATTGCCAGGACAACGAAAGCAACTGGATCGACTGGTCGCCGCCCGGGCGGGACGAGGACCTGGTCACCTTCGTCGCCGGGCTGACTGCCATCCGCCACAGCCGGCTGCTGCTGCGCGCCGCCAAGTTCCGCCACGGCGAGGTGATCGGCGACAGCGGCGTGCGCGACGTGATGTGGCTACGCGCCGACGCCGGGGAAATGACGCCGGAGGAATGGCACAACGGCGGCGGAGCGGTGGCGCTGATGCTGAACGGACGCGGGCGGAAGTCGCTGCTGGTGGTTCTCAACCGGGAGCCGGGGGCGACGAAGTTGACGCTACCCCCGCGGGCGGGGCCCGTCGCCTGGCGCGTGCTCGTCGACAGCGGCACGGCGGCGATCGAACCGGATCTGCCGGCGACGGCATCGGGTGAGACGCTCACTGTGGGCGAGCGCTCGGTCATGCTCCTCGAAACGGCCGAGGCACTGGCGTGAGGCGCGTGCGGACGATCGACAGGCAAACCTTCCCCACCATCCCCGCCGCCGGCAAAATCGACCCGATCACCTGATGTAAACCGTCAGGCGGCAATCTTGCCGATGCGCCACCGGTGCGACCGCCGTCGGGCCACCGCGGTCGCCGGCACGTTGACCGGCCTCGGGGAAAGCCCGACAGTCGGTCATCGATAGGGCCTCGGCGCGAGAGGAGGAAGGACTTGCAGGCAAACCGCAAGAGCGAGCAAGCGGCGCCGGCGGTCAGCGGCAAGCAGGTCATCGCCCGCGACAGGTTCGACGCGGTCGTGTTCGACCTCGATGGGGTCATTACCAAGACGGCGCAGGTGCACGCCGGGGCGTGGAAGCGCATGTTCGACGATTTCCTGCGCGCACGCGCGAGCGCGACCGGCGAAGCCTTTCGCCCCTTCGACGCCGACAGCGACTACCGGCTCTACGTCGACGGCAAGCCGCGCTTCGCCGGAGTCGCCGGCTTTCTTGAATCGCGCGGCATCGCCTTGCCGTTGGGCGAGGCGGACGACGGCGACGACAGGATGACGATCCACGGCCTCGGCAATCGCAAAAACCGCTACTTCCATCAGTATCTCGCCGAGCACGGTGTCGCGGTCTTCGACAGCTCGGTCAGCCTGGTGCACGCCTTGCGCCAGGCGGGTATCAAGACGGCGCTGGTGTCGTCGAGCCGCAACGCGGCGGCGGTGCTGGCGGCGGCGAAACTGGTCGAGCTGTTCGATGTCCGCGTCGACGGCAACGACCTCGCCCGGCTCGGCCTGAACGGCAAGCCGGCACCCGATCTGTTTTTGCGCGCCGCCGCCGAGCTCGACGTCCGGCCCGCGCGCGCCGTCATCGTCGAGGACGCCATCAGCGGCGTGGCGGCGGGACGGGCGGGGCACTTCGGCCTGGTCATCGGGGTCGACCGGCGCGGCGAGCCCGACGCGCTCGCCGGCGCCGGCGCCGACGTGGTCGTGTCGAACCTCGGCGAAGTGACGGTGGCGGCGGCACCGCCGCCCACCAACGCGCTCGCCCGTTTCGGCGAGATCGAAGCGCGCCTTGCCGGCAAGCGGGCAAGCGTGTTTCTCGACTACGACGGCACGCTCACCCCGATCGTGGCGCGCCCGGACCTCGCACTTATCTCCGAGGGGATGCGCACTGCCTTGCGGGCGCTGGCCGGGCGCTGCACCGTGGCGGTGGTCAGCGGCCGCGATCTCGCCGACGTCAAGCGGCTGGTCGGTCTCGACGACCTGGTCTACGCCGGCAGCCACGGATTTGACATCAGCGGACCCGGCGGCCTGCGCATCGAGCACGAACGCGGTGCCCGCTTCGCCGCCGCCGCGGCGCGCGCCGCCGAGTGGCTGAAACCCGCCCTTGCCGGCATCGCCGGGGCGCTGGTCGAGCCGAAACGCTTCGCGGTGGCCGTGCATTATCGCCAGGTGGCGGCGGTAGAGGTGGCGCAGGTGGAGGCGATCGTCGATCAGGCGCTGGCGGCGGAGCCGGAGCTGCGCAAGACCGGCGGCAAGAAGGTGTTCGAGCTCAGGCCGCGATTCGATTGGGACAAGGGCAAGGCGGTCAACTGGCTGCTTGCCGCGCTCGGGCAGAGCGCAGCGCAGTATCTGCCCTTCTATCTCGGCGACGATCTCACCGACGAGGATGCCTTCGCGGCGCTCGCCGACAACGGTGTCACCATCTTCGTCGGCGAGCCCAGGCAAACGGCGGCCCGCTACGTGCTCGCCGACGTCGACGAGGTGGGCGCCTTTCTCGCCAAACTGACCGAGGTGGTGGACAAACGATGATCACGGTCGCCGATTGGAAACTTGCCTACGAAGGCTTCGTGCCGGGCGAGGAAGGGCTGCGCGAAGCGCTGTGCACGCTCGGCAACGGCTATTTCGCCAC
>Ga0315550_1001947_pt1 | contig 12677 bp, 7 predicted proteins | sample SalMarSW160190MG_2_FD_203100 | JGI IMG/M metagenome (GOLD analysis project Ga0315550, IMG submission 203100) | Salt marsh sediment microbial communities from the Plum Island Ecosystem LTER, Massachusetts, United States - Salt Marsh Sediment SW1601-90 ... | reverse complement strand
CGCTCCAGAAAGCGGGGGCCAAGGGCGGCCAGGCACAGGCGGCCGTGGACAGCCTCAACCGCGACATCGACGATCTGGTGGACCTCAAGATCCAGTCCGGTGAAGGCGCGCTGGTGTATCCCGGCCGGCTGCGCTCCTGGCTGACGTCCATCGCGAGCCAGGTCGAGCTGGCGCTCGTGCCGCCGACGCCTGCGATGGTGCAGGTGGCGAATGGCTACACCGAGCAAGCCGAAGCGGGCATCTCGCGATTGGAGGCCGACGTGAGCGCCGCCCATGGCCTGATGCATCACTGAGGAGGCGAGGGAGCGGGGGGCGTGGAACGTAAGCCTTCCACGCCCCCCGGCCACTCGGTAAATTTCCAGTCGGTCCAACCTCATCTAGGTCCGTAGCTCAATTGGTAGAGCACCGGTCTCCAAAACCGGGGGTTGCAGGTTCAAGTCCTGCCGGGCCTGTGCGGCCAACTCGTCGAGAGTTGGCCGCTTTGCTTTGCATCCTTCCCTTTGCGCGAGATAGGCAAAGGCGCGCGCCGAATCTCCAAGACCGGTGAGCCAACGCGCCGCACATTGGCTGGAGCCGTCAGGGTCGGGCAGACCCGACCCGCGGATGCGCCCGCGTATCCGGTGGGCGCAAGCCACCGCATCCCTTGGAGGATCTCATGAAGCCCCTCGTACCCCTCGCCATTGCGCTGGGCCTTCTGGCCGCCTGTCAGACCAAGTCCCCGACCGAGTTGGCGACGACCCAACCGGCGTTCAGCGCGGCACCCAGCGGGCTCAACGCTCAGGAGCAGGGACTGCTGGACGCACTCAAGTCCGGTGAGGATCCCGGCGCGATCATCGACCGGAACGTCGGTTGCGGGCTGCTGACCGGGTTCTTCAACAACGGCGCGTTCGTCGCGTTTGGCGGGTTGTTCCCGACGGAAGGCCCCCAGGGCATCTGCCCGCTCAGCAACTTCACGATCACCAAGCCGGACGGCAGCGTGGACACCCACATGCAAGGCACGGGCGCGTTCTTCCTCGTCATCATGGGGGGCCCGACCTATTCGTCCGATGGCTCACACGTCACGTGGCGCGTCCTCACGAACGAGGGTGGCGGCGAGGTCTTCACGGTCACGGGGACCCTGAGCGACGGGAGCCGTGTCCGGGCCCATATCGTCACGACGCCCAACGGCAGCGATGTGGCGGCGAGCACGCTGTGGGTCGAAGGTCTGGGCTACGTGGTGGGCGGTCCCGCGAGCTAGCGGGCAACCTCCTGGTGGGGTGCGGGGGAGGGTGGCAGGCGTCTGGCCTGCCACCCTCTGGGGCTTGCGAGACCTTGGTCCTCACCCCGCTCGTGCACGTTAGGCGTGCACGAGCGTCGCTAAGGAGCAGGATCCGTCCGGTCGGGCGCGGCCAGCGGAAGGCGGTCCACTGCCCAAGAAGTCGTACCCGACGGCATTGGGCACGCGATGGACCGTGGCCATCACAAGGCGATCCTTCGTTCGCGAACGTACTGCGTCCAACGACAGAGCCTCGCGAAGCGGTCTTTCGCGCGGGGTGAAATCCGCATGAGGGTTGCCCGTCGCGGAGATTGCCGGAGTGGACACGCCTGGGCCATACTGTTCTCAGCGTACCGATCCCGAATCGCCACTCAAGGAGGTCGCTCATGTACTCCCGCGTCGTCGCCTGTGTGGGCACGCTCGCGTGCGTTCTCGGGGCGCGAGTCTCCGCCGCCCAATCGACGCCGATGCCGCAGCAGCAGATCCAACACATTCTCGATCAGCAGATGGCGGCGGCGAACGCGCACGACACCGACCGCTTCCTCGCGAGCTATCTCCACGATTCGACGCTCGTCATGGTCTTCAACGGCGAGATCACCACGGGGTTCGACAGCGTCCGCGCGCTCCAGCTCATGTGGTGGAAGCACGGGAAGAGCGACGTGGTCTATAGCCGGCGCGGGCCGGTGATGTTCAAGGTCCTCACGCCCGACATCGTGGTGGTGACCCAGCCGCTGGCGTCGAGCCGCACGGGGCCCGACGGAAAGACGGTGACCGGGAGCTTCACCGCCACGACCGTCTGGCAGAAGCTCCCGCGGGGTTGGCGGGTGGTCGCCGCGCACGAATCCACCGTGCGGTGACCCCGACGGGACCGCGCTACCGCGTTCCCGCCTTCACGACGTAGGCGTAGCGCCCCGCCCCGATCGTGAATGGCGAGCGATCCGGCAACTCGACCCGCGCCGTGGTGTTGGCGGGGATCGCGACGTCCAGGGCGATCGTGCCGTCCGGGGCCCGGCGCCACGTCGTCGCGATCGGTCCCCGTACCGACCGGTAGCGCGCGCGCACGGAGTCCAGCGCCGCGGGAAAACGCGGGTGGATCACGATCGAGTCGAACGCCACCGCGTCGGAGGCCGCGTCGATGCCCGCCAGGTAGCGGTACAGCCATTCGCCCACCGCGCCGAAGGCGTAATGGCTATACGAGTTCATCTCGGGATTGCCGTGGTCACCGTTCCAGCGCTCCCAGACGGTGGTGGCGCCGTGCGTCACCTCGTACAGCCATGACGGGAACGTGGTGGTCAGGAGCAGACGGGCGGCGACGTCGTCGTGCCCCGTGGCCGACAGCACCGGAAGGATGTACCCACTGCCGAGGAATCCGGTACTAAGATGCCAGTCGTTCGCTGCGATCAACCGCACCAGGTGATCGGCCACCGCCGCACGGAGGCTCTCCGGCACGAGCCCGAACCGGAGCGCGAGGACCGCCGCGGTCTGCGTGTAGACGGTGTGGATGCTGTCCGCGTTGGTGAACGGCGCGCCGACCTTTCCGTCCGGCGTAATGAACGCGCTGTCGAACGCCGCGGTCACGCGGTCGTGTAATGTCGCGTAGCGTACGGCGTCCGCATCACGCCCGATTGCCGTGGCCATCTGACTCATGAGTCCGGCGTCGTATGCCCAGAACGCGGTGCTGATCAGGTCGGTGTTGGTGGTGCCCCATGATGTGGTGAGACCAGCGGGGAGCCAGTCACCGAACTGTACCGCCTTCCGGTGCAGCCAGAGGAAATTCGGATTCGAGTCGGCGATGAAGCGCATGTACTGCTCCATCGCGTCCCACTGCTCTTCGATCACGCGCGTGTCCCCGTACTGGCGCCACGCCGTCCACGGAATGATGACCCCCGCATCCGCCCACCCCGGCGCGCCGCAGGTGAGCACCCCTAAGAAGTTCGGCGCGAAGTTGGGGAAACACCCGTCGGCGTCCTGGCCGTCCCGTACGTCCGCCATCCACTTCTCGCCGAACGCCGCCATGTCCATGTTGTAGCTCGCCGTCCGCCAGAAGACCTGGGCGTCCCCCATCCATCCCATCCGTTCGTCACGCTGCGGGCAATCGGTCGGAATGCCGTAGAGGTTTGCGCGCTGGGTCCAGAGGATGTTCTCCCACAAGCGATTGAGGCGCGGGTCGGACGTCGCGAAGGTGCCGGTCTCCGGCAGCGCACTATGCACGACGATTCCGGTGATGGCATCGAGATCCGGCACGCCGGGATACCCGGTCACCTCGACGTAGCGGAAGCCGTGATACGTGAAGTGCGGCTCGAAGGTCTCGGCGCCGCCTCCCCGGAGGATGTAGACGTCCGTCGCCTTGGCGCTGCGAAGGTTGATCTGCGTGATGTTCGTGCTGTCGGGCGCCAGGATCTCCGCGAAGCGCATCCGCACGCGCGTGCCCGCCGGCCCACGTACCCGCAGGCGCGCCCAGCCGGCGATGTTCTGCCCGAGATCGAAGACGTAGACGCCCGGCTTGGGTGACCAGCGCTTGATGGGGCGCACCGAGTCGGTGCGCGCGATGAGCGGCATTGTCTGCGCTACGACGTTGGCGGGCGTCGGCGGAAGGACGATCACCGGATGCCAGCCGGCGGCATCGTACGTGGGGCGGTCCCACCCCGGACTGGCGAGCCGCGCATCGTACGTCTCGCCGTCGTAGATCTCGGAGAAGAGCACCGCGCTCGGCGCCGTGCGCCAGGTGCTGTCCGAGGCGATCACCCGCTCGGTGCCGTCCGCATACGTGACGTGGAGCTCGAGCAAGAGCCGCACCGGCGGCGGCGCGTACACGTTGCGCTTGGACGAAAACCCCATCCGGCTCGCGAACCAGCCGGCGCCGAGCAGCACGCCGATCGCGTTCGGCCCTTCGTGGAGGAGGCGTGTCACGTCGTAAGTCTGATACTCCACGCGGTCGCGATAGTCCGTCCAATCCGGCGTGAGCACGCCGGGTCCCACCGCGACGCCGTTCACGTGCAGCCGATATGCGCCGAGTGCCGTGACGTACACGCGCGCACGTAGCGGAGCGGCGCGCAAGGTGAACGTCTTCCGGAGCAGGGGATCGCGTCCGTCGGCCGGCGTGGCACCGGTGTCGGTGTCGGTCGGGGCGATCGTGTCGAGCGGGGCACGGGAGGCGGCAATCCACTCGCCGCGCCACGCCGTTCCCATGAGACCGGTCTCGAACCACGACGGCTCCGCGCAGGGGGCGGCACGATGCTCCTGGTCCCAGAGACAGACCGTCCAGTAGTAGCGCGTGCGCGGTTGGAGATTGGGTCCGTCGTAGGGGACGTCGAGCGTGGCACCACCCCGCCGCAGTCCGCTGTCCCAGACGTCGGCCTCTCCGGGTGCGAGGCGGTCAGGCGTGCGCGCGACGAGGAGTCGATAGGCGGTCTGATGCGCGCCGCGCGTGGTATCCGCCATCTGCCAGCTGAAACGCGGGTGGGCCGCATCGATTCCCATGGGGCTCGTGCGCTGCTCCACACTCAGTCCCACGGCACGCGCGGGCGAGGCGGGTGGCGATGACGGAGATGCCGTGGCGAAGAACGTCGCCAGGAGCAGGAGGGCGGGGATGCTCGGATCGGCTGGGTGGGCGGGCTCGGACGGCGCCACGAGATGCTCCCGGGTGGTGAGTCGACAACGATAAGGTGCGGGCCGTCCGGAGCGAGGACAACCCGCCCGTCGCGCGCCGGCGCGGCGCTCCGCCCCTGGCATCACCATCGCGCCCACCCTATTGTACGTGCGGTTCCCCTCCCAATGGTGGTCATGGCGTGACGGATCTTCAGGCACAGCTGACCGCGGCGCTCGCGGACCGCTATGTCATCGAGCGCAAGCTCGGCGAAGGCGGCATGGCCGTCGTGTACCTCGCGCGCGACGTGAAGCACGATCGCCCGGTCGCCGTCAAGGTGCTGCATCCCGATCTCGCCGCGTCCATCGGGGCCGAGCGCTTCCTGCGCGAAATCCAGATCACCGCCCGGCTCAGCCATCCCCACATCCTCCCGCTCTACGACTCCGGCGCGGCCGACGGATTCCTGTACTACGTGATGCCGTACGTGGTGGGCGAATCGTTGAGCGATCTGATGGAGCGGGAGAAGCAGCTCTCGTTGGAAGAGGCCATTCGCATCACGCGTGAAGTGGCCGAGGCGCTCGCCTATGCGCACAGCATGGGACTCGTCCACCGCGACATCAAGCCCGACAACGTGATGATGTCCGGCGGCCACGCCATCGTGGCGGACTTCGGGATCGCGCGCGCGGTGAGCGAGGCGGGCGGCGACAAGCTCACCCAGACCGGGATGGCCGTTGGGACACCGGCCTACATGAGTCCCGAGCAAGCGGCGGGGGAAGAGAACGTCGACGGCCGGAGCGACATCTACAGCCTCGGCTGCGTGCTGTACGAGCTGGTCGTGGGACAGGTCCCGTTCACCGGCCCGACACCGATGGCGGTGATGGCGCGGCACTCGATGGATCAGGTGCCGCCGCCCCACATCATGCGTCAGACGGTGCCGGAGGATCTCGAGGACGTCATCTACGTCGCGATGGCCAAGGCGCCCGCGGATCGCTTCCGGACGGCGCAGGAGATGGTGGACGCGCTCAACGCCATTGGGACCGATACCGGGCCGCACCGCCGGCTCTCGATCTCCGCCCAGCGGCCGGCACGCGAGCGCCACGACCGACCCGGGCGGATCCGGAAGATCGCCCTGCCCGCCGGTGGAGTGGTCGTCCTCGCGGCGCTCGCCTTTGCGGGATGGCGCTTCATCGGCCACCGGGGCGGAAGTGGCTCCGCCGACGCCGAGGCGCTCGCGCAGATGAGCCATATCGCGGTGCTCTATTTTCAGGACCGGAGTCCCAACAAGTCGCTCGACTATCTCGCCTCCGGCCTCACCGAAGGCCTGATTCAACAGTTGAGCAACGTCGGCGCGCTACACGTCATCTCCGCCAACGGCGTCAGGCCGTACCGAAACTCCGATATCTCGTCCGACAGTCTGCGGAAAGCGCTTGGCGTCGGGACACTCGTGGAAGGTACGGTTGCTGCGGACGGCGATCGCCTTCGGGTTCACGTCTCCCTCGTGAACGCGCGCACCGACGACAACGTCGCCGACACGACGATCACCGCGGCGCGGCAGGATATCTTCGCGCTCCAGGATACGCTGGCGCAGGACGTTTCGCGGTTCTTGCGCAAGCGTCTGGGCACGGAGGTGACGATCCGGGAAGAGCGCTCGGGCACCAGGAACGCCGCCGCATGGGAGGCGCTCCAGCAGGCGAAGCAGGCGGAGAAGGACGCCGATACCCTCGCGGCGGCGGGTGACACGACGGGGGTCCGGCGGCAGTACGACCGGGCCGATTCCCTGCTCGTGGCGGCCGAGAAGCTCGACGACCAGTGGGTCGTGCCGACGACCCAGCGGGGGTGGCTCGCCTTCGCTCGGGCGCGGGCGCCCAGCGCGCGTGCCGATGAGGCGAACCGGTGGTCCCAGGAGGCGCTGACGCGCGCCAAGGCCGCGCTCGAGAAAGCGCCGACCGACGCGGATGCGTTGGACCTGCTGGGCACGGTCCGGTTCTGGCGTACCCTGGTCGGCTTCGTGCCGGACGCGGCTGCGGCGGTGGCCCTGCGCGACAGCGCAGAGAACAATCTGACCGCCGCCGTTCAGATCGACTCCACCAAAGCCGATGCGCTCTCCGTGCTTTCGGCGATCTACATGAACAAGGGACAGAGCGCGCAGGCGAAGCTCTACGCACAGCGCGCGTATGAGGCGGATCCGTATCTTCAGAACGTGGACCGGACGCTCTGGCGGCTCTATTCGGCATCGTTCGATCTGGAAGATGCCTCGCAGGCATCGTACTGGTGCGCGGAGTTCAACCATCGCTTCCCGAAGGATCCCCGCGCTGCCTCATGCCGCATCGGCGTGCAGGCGCTGAGCACGGACCCGCATCGGATCGACTCGGCGTGGGCCGCGCTGCGCGATTTCGTCGCGCTCAGCCCTCCGGGCGACTCCGCGAGCAACCAGCACCTTGGAGAGCTCAACGTGGCCCTCGCGATCGCGCGTGCGAGCGCCGACCGCCCCGCGCTCAAGGACAGCGCGCGCGCCGTCGCGGCCCGGGCGGTGGCAAATACGTCGTCCATTGACCCGACCAAGGATTTTCATCTGATGCAGGCTATGGTGCTCGGGTGGGTCGGCGACAAGGACGAGGCCGTGCGAGAGGTGGGGATCTGGCTCGCCGCGAATCCCGCGAACCGCGGCGGGTCGCCATCGGACCTGCCGTGGGAGTACAAACCCCTGCTGGATTACCCCCCATTCCGGAGCCTGATGGGCTACCCGCCGCTGAAGTAGCCCGATCCATCCCGTTGCGCCGTGGCGTCCCTGCGACGGTGAAGCATCCATGAATCACACGTTAATGTGGCTTGATGTTGCATCGTTCCGTCACACGCCATCGTCTCCCGTGAGATACGTCACGCACTCGGCGTGCGGCGGGCCGGTGTAGAACTTGCGACATTTGGCCCAGTTGCACTGATGTACCACACTCCGGAGGCAGATCTTCATGAATCGGTCGCTCAACATCTTCACCGCCCTCGCCCTGGGCGCGCTGGCCGCGTCCTGCGGGGAGCAGCAGCAGATGCCCACCGCGGCGACGCCGTCGTTTGCCAAATCCACTGCGGGTCCCACGTGCAGCTTCAGCGCGATGAATTCCGATATCGCCAAGTTCTTCACATCGTCGACCCAGCAGAAGTTGGTGAAGGGCCTGCAGAGCACGATGCAGGACGCGTGGAGCGTCTCCGACACGGCCGGCACGCGGGCCGCGGGCTATGACATGTTCGCGCAGATCGCGGCCGCGGTGGACAGCGGCAACGTCGGGACCGTTTCCTCGGGTTCGAATCTGGTCAACGAAGTGTCCACGTGCATGTTCTTCGACGCGACACAGCTGCCGACGGACTTCCCGCACGACTACACTACCGAGCTCACGCCGAGCGCGGCCGGCGGGTTCGCCGTGCGGGGCGGGACGAGCGATCCTGCCGATCCCGTCCTCGCGCGCACCCTGATCTCCGGCATCGCGCCGGTGGGCACCTCCACCTGGGCTAGCGAGATCGCGGCCGGCGGCACGGTGTCCGCGCCGGGCCGCGTGCTGTTCTACGGGGAGCCCGCCGCCACGCCCGATGCGTACACCTGGAAGGTGATTCCGGCCAACGCCACGTTCTCGCCGGGGCTGATCGTGGGGCTCTGCGATCCCGGCGACGCGTACATGGTCTATTCGTCCGAAGGCACGATCCTGCCATACACGGCGGCGACCTTCATTCCCGGTGTCTGTGGCACCGCCTCGGTACCCACGAATCTGTGGCAGAAGTCGCTCGCCTTCGGCAAGCGTTTGGCGTCGCAACTGCTCCCGAGTCCGCTCGACGCCGCGACGCTGAGCCTCCCCGGTGCGGGTGGGATCTCGAAGAACTTCAGCACCTTCAGCACGTACGACGTCGGAACCGTGACGGCCACGTTCGGCCTGCAGCCGCACGATGCCGCGGTGTACTACGCTGATGTGTGCCCCGCGACGATTCCCGACTCGAGCAACATCGGGCCGGTGACCCTGCAGGTGACCAAAGATGGCATCCCCGTGGGTGGCGTCGTGGTCTCGCTCACCCAGATCAACAACAACGGTACGCCGGCTCAGATCTGCGGCAATACGTGGGGTGCCACCGACGACAACGGGAACCTGACGCTCGACGGTATCGCGCTGACGAAGACCGGCGGGTATGAGCTGGTGGCGTCGGGCAACGTGCCCGGCCGGAACATCAACTCCACCGGTGGGACGTCGGATAAGTTCAACATCCGGCCGTAACGCGCGAACTCCGGAGCACCCGTAACACCGCGAGGGCGGCCGATTGGCCGCCCTCGTTGTTCTTTGGGGGCTCTGGGTGGCTACATGTCGGTACCGGCGCGCAGTCCGGTGAGTCCGATGGCCGCGAGCACCGCGAGATCCGCGAAGAGCAGGGGCGCGAACGCGGGCGCACCGTAGAGGAAATCCAACTCGAGGCGGCGGGCCGGACCGTGGACGTCGAACCAGACGTGCAGCGCGAACCCCGCGACGCCGGTCACCACCTGCAACGCGAGCACGAGCCAACAGACGCGCGCGAATCCCCGCGTGAGCGGTCTGAACAGCGCGACGAGGAGAAAGCCGACGGCGATCGCGCTCGCGAAGACCGGCACCCACTCGAGCGCGTTGAAGAACCCGTTCTGCGCGTGATCGGTCAGGGACAAGACGAAGTTGCCGCCGAACCCGCCGAGGGCGAGAAAGACCACCCACTGCGCCCACTCCCGTGTGCCGTCCGGGACCATCCGGTTTGCGAGCAGGAGCAGGCCGAGGCCGGTGAACGCGAGCGGGGCGACGAACGGCGCGGAGTAGACGAGACTGTGGAGGGTCGTGCTCGCGAAGAACTGGCTGCGAAGATGGAAGATCAGGCCCGCGATCCCCACCGCCACACCACACCATCCGACCACCGTGCCGAGGCGTCCGAGCGGCCGGTCCCGGCGCCACGCGCCCACGATGCCGGGCACGAGCAGAACGGCACCCGCGGCGGCGAAGGCCACGGGAATCCACTCGAAGGCATTCCGGAAGGCGTTGACGGCGTGGGCGATCGCCACGTCCACCACGAGAAACGCGAGATTGGCGCAGACGAACAACTCGACGAGCAGCCGCCGATCGCGGAACGCTCGCGTGCTCATCGACGTCCGTGCGCCGCGCGGAGCTCCTTGGCCATCGCCCGAAGCTCGACGCTCTTCGCCACGAGCTCGTAGTTGCCGTGCCACTGGGTGAAGTCGGCACCGCCCATGAACGCGCCGTGCTTCGTCGTGCGGCCGTAGTAGTGCCAGAGGTCGAAGGCGACGAAGTCGATCGGCTGGTCGAACGGCGCCTTGGTGAGCAGCCCCTCGGCGCGCAGGCTGTCCACCAGCGCGAGCGCCCCAGAGACCTTCGCGTTCGTTGCGGCAACCACCGAGTCGCCCTGGGCATAGAAGCTCTGGACCTGATCCGTCGCGTGGCAATTGCCGCACACCTCCTGCATGCGCGCGCGCGCCTGCGCGAAGTCCGCCCGTTTCGTCGAGACGGCCTGGAAGAGATACCACGACAGCCGCTCGGTGACGTCGTGCGTCACGTTCAGCCCGCCGAGACCGCTCATGTGACAGGTGGCGCAGGTGGGCACCGACATGTCGGTGGTGGAGAGCGTCTTCGGGTTCGCGTCCAGGTTCAGCTGACTGCGCCGCAGGGCGAACAGGACGCCGTGCTTCGACTCGTTGTAGATCTCGAGCTGGGAGTGGTCGGGCCCCATGTGGCACTGCCCGCAGGTGGTGGGCAGGCGGGCGAGCGCAACGGATGACGCATGGCGCGCATGGCAGACCGTGCACGTGCCGATGGACCCATCGGCGTGGGGGCGGCCGATCGAATGACAGGTGGCACACCCCGCGCCGATCGCGGTGTGCCCTTCGGGCTCAACGAGCGGGTTCGGCGGACGCTTGACGGCTCCGGGCTGATACTGTTCGGCGAAGGCGATCTCCGCCGACGTGAACGGCGCGGAGCCATAGATCGCCGCCCAGGCGGGCGCGGCATGCCGACTCCGCAAGAACTGCTTGTACTCCTCGTCGTGACACGCCGCGCAGTTCGCGGGCGTCACGGAGTCGGCGATGGTGAACCCGCGATGCTCGATCGCGTGCTGGCCGGCCACCGGCCGGTGGCAGTCGAGACAGGTGACGCCCTGGCGTGCGTGGTGGCTGCGTCGGTACTCGATGACGATGGCCGAGGTCTCGCGCGCGTGGCACTCGGCGCACTTGCCGCTTGCCTCGACGAGCTGCGCGGTGGGCTGCTGGACCTCGACCGCGGGGCGCCGAGCGTTGACGACGAGCGCGGCGACGATGAGTGCCGTGCCGATGAAGATCGCGATGAACACCGAGCGGAAGGACATGGGGGTGAGTCTTTCCGCCGCGCGACGGGATGTCAAGAGCGTTCAGGTTCCCTCGACCCGCCGGGAGGCGAACGGCGCCAGCGCTCGCTCCGTCTCCGGCGCCGTTGTGATCTCCTCGAGACTCCGCGTCATCTTGCGCGTCCATGACGGGTACCGCCCGGGACCGACGCCTGGGACGTTCACCGGCTCCGTCTCGCCTCCGAGATCGTCGAGGGCCGCGGCGACCAGCGCGCACGGGGTGCGTGCGAGCACTGCGTGCGCGGATCGGAGCACATCCGGCGTGTCGACATGCTCCGCGGTGAGCCCGCCGTCCGCGGCGAGGCGCCGGGTGAGGGCGGCACGATCGCGGGCGCGGTCCTCGGGCGTCTCGACGGAGGCGTCGATCGCGCGGCGGAGCGGCAGATCCGCGCCCGACCAATATCCGGCGAACGGCACGTGATCGTGCGTCGCCACTGTCGCGAGCGCGTCAGCGGGGTACGCGGCGGGTGGCAGGAACTCGCCGTGTTCATCGCGCTGGAAGTAGAGCACACGCGAGGCGAGCAGACCGTACCGGCGCATCGCGTCCGGCACCTCGGCGGGGACCGTGCCGAGATCTTCGCCGATCACGACGGCACGGTGCCGCGTGCTCTCGAGCGCCAGGATGCCGAGCAGGTCCTCGGCCGGGTACCGCACGTACGCGCCGTCCGCCGCGGGGCGCCCGCGCGGAATCCAGAACAGCCGGAAGAGTCCCATCACGTGGTCGAGGCGAATCGTCCCGGCGTGCGCGAGCGACGCCCGCAAGAGCCGGATCCAGTAGGCGTAACGATCCTCGCGCAATCGGTGCGGGTGGATCGGAGGGAGCGCCCAGTCCTGTCCTTCCATGGCATAGGCGTCGGGCGGCGCACCGATCGTGGCGCCGTCGGCGAACAGCGGACCCCATGTCCAGGCGTCGCTCCCCCCGGGGGCCGCACCCACGGCGATGTCGGTGTAGAGCCCGAGCCGGGCGTCGAGTGGCGCGGCCGCGGCGCCGAGTTGGCGTCGGACCTCGAATTGGAGCCACCGATGACGATCCACCAGCTCCGAACGGTCGTGCACGAACCGCGTGACGGCGGGGCCGTGCGGATCGTGGTATTCGGCGGGCCAGCGGCGCCAATCGGGCGGCGCCGAGTGATTGCCGAACGTTTCATCGAGCGCGCAGTAGGCGGCGAATGCGTCGAGCGCCGTGCCCTCGCGCTCCAGGAACGCGGCGTACGCCGCGCCGCGAGGCGTCGCGCGATCGCGGTGCCGTTGCACGAAGGCGCGGTGCAGCACCGTGAGGACGCGTGCCTTGAGCGTCCACACCGCGTCATAATCCACCCGCGTCCGCTCGCGCACATCGGCGAGTGCGTGCCGCAGCTCCGCCGAGTCGGCGATCGCACGCGCGGCGTCCGACTCGGTCCACTCGGGGATGGCGGTGACGTCCAGATAGATCGGGTTGTCGTAGAGGCG
>Ga0315550_1001946_pt1 | contig 12682 bp, 8 predicted proteins | sample SalMarSW160190MG_2_FD_203100 | JGI IMG/M metagenome (GOLD analysis project Ga0315550, IMG submission 203100) | Salt marsh sediment microbial communities from the Plum Island Ecosystem LTER, Massachusetts, United States - Salt Marsh Sediment SW1601-90 ... | reverse complement strand
AGAAGCCCTGCACCATCGGCCAGGCGGTGACCATCAAGCCTAAGGCCGCCGCCACCCCGAGATAGAATACCACCCGCACGGACTTGATCAGGGCCGCCGCCAGCGAGGCCCGGTCGTCCGCCGCCGCGTGGGCGCTGAGTGTGGGAAACACCGCCGTGGCAAAGGCCAGGCTGAACACCCCCAGTGGAAACTGATATAGCCGCTGCGCGTAATACAACACCGCCGGAGCCCCCTCATACGGAATGCAGGACAGGGCTACAATCGTGTCACCCAGGGTGTTGATCTGCACCGCGGCCATGCCAATGATCATGGGCAGCATGGCCACCGCAATCTCCCGTAGGCCCGGGTCTTTCCGGTCCAGGCGCCAGCGCACCCGGAAGCCCGCGGCCCGCAGGGCCCACAACTGCATGGCCAGTTGAATCACCCCGGCCGCCAGCACCGCCCAGGCCAGAACCCAAAGCCGCCACACCGGCGCCTCGGGTCGCACGGCGTTGGCCCCGAACAGGGCGGCGATCAAGACCAGGTTCAGCAGAATGGGGGCGCTGGCCGGCACGGCAAACCGTCCCCGGACGTTGAGCACGCCACCTGCAGCCGCCACCAGGCAGATCAGAACGGCATAAGGCAGGAGCAGACTAGTCATGGCCAGGATCAGTCCGACTCGATCCTGGCCGCCGCAAAGCGGCCACAAAGCCAACAGAACCAGCTCGCCCACCAGAACCAGAGCGGCCACCACCACGCCCTGCCAGGCAAACACACGCCCCGTCAAGGCCGCCCCGCTGTCAGGGCCCTCATCATGCAGGCGCTTGGACAGCACCGGTATCAGTGCCGCCGACAGGGCTCCCTCGCCGAACAGACGGCGGAACAGATTGGGAACCGTAAAGGCCACGGCGAAGGCGCTGGCCAAGCCGGTAGCTCCGAAGAAATATCCGAAGGCAATGTCCCTGACGAAACCGGAAATGCGGGATAGCAGCGTCAGCAGCGACACCACGCGCGCCGAGCGCAGGAAATGATACCCCCCCGATGTCGGCGTCGCTGCCTGAGTCTCGGCCATGAGCGCTAGCCAGCCTCAAGCGGGATCGGCCCGCGGAAGACCCCGATCCGCTCAGCCACGCGTAGACAGCCCCGGGAACAGAAAATCGAGGAAAGTTGGGCTCAGGAACTGGTCGAAAGGCGGGCAAATCCGAGGCCCGCCCTTGGTGCTCTGGGCCTGGGCGGTCGTGGCCAGCCCCATGACCAGCAGCGAGGCCAGAATGAGCCATCGCCTGAATCTACCGAACATCGGCCACCTCGTCCGTGAGTCTGCTGCTAAGGCTTTCGGATTTGGCCGGCAGAGGTCTTGAAGATATCTCCGCCGGCGGGTCCGCCCTGAGCAGGCGGCCCCATCGGCGGGGTAGGCGCCTCTAGCCGCCGATCCTGTCCCATAAGGTGTAGGGGTCGCCGATTAACGGCGACAGGAACAGGTCCAAGACCGCCACGCCGCCTACTTTAAGAAGGCCCTGACTAATACAGCTACCCGCCTGATAGACGGTCCCCACCGAGAGGGCGACTAACAGGATCAACTTGGCTCTTCTGAGCGACATCTTTGCTACCTCCGGTTCTCAGCACCCGCCTCGCCAGGCGAGGCCGCCGGCACCAGTTTCTGACGAAATCGAGTATCCCGCGCCTAGGGGCAAGTTGCCCCACTCTAGAGGCTGCCCGCTGGCCGGTCAATTCTCCAGCACGCCGCCCCCAGAAAACTACAAAGACCATTAAATAAACCCCCGGCGGCGGATTATCCCGCCCGGGCTCCCCAAAACTTGAGTCCCAGCCACCATCCCCGGCACCGGTAGGTTGCGGGGGTACCGTATATCTTGTGCTGAGGCTGTGAGTAACCGCGACATCTCGTGCCCGGGCTGCTGTGATCCCGTAATTAAGTTGGCCACAAGTGTTTGACCGGCATGAGGTTGCAACCAATCTCAGGAAAACTCCGGCGATTAGATTGACACGCCCTAGTTAATGGGTTATATAAACCTTTGCCCACTACATGTCGTGGGTGCCAAGCAGAAAAACTAGTGGTTAGAGGCCAAGCTGAGCGATATTTGCACGGGGGGTGCTTTCTCGCTCCTGGGGGGTGTGCGCCGCCAAGGGGCTCTTTTTTGTGGTGAGCTAACACGGGATCGCTGAACGGAGTCACCCGTAATGATAACGTCGCAGGATGCACCCCCCATCACCCCCCAGAGTACCTCGAATACCGACCCCGATACTGTCGGCAGCGGGCTGACCGAAAACGCCTTACGCGTGTTGCGGGCCCGCTATCTCAAGAAGGACGGCCACGGGCAGGTCAGCGAAACGCCAAGAACCCTCTTTGAACGCGTCGCCGGAACAATCGCCCACGTCGAAACTCAGTATGGTGCCCCCCAAGAGGTCGCAGACGAGTGGAAGGACCGTTTTTTCGACCTGATGTGGTCGAGCCAGTTCATGCCCAACAGCCCCACCCTGATGAACGCCGGGCGCGAAATGGGCATGCTCAGCGCCTGCTTTGTGCTGCCCGTCAAAGACAGCATCAACGACATCTTTGACGCCATCAAGCACACCGCCTTGATCCAGAAAGCAGGCGGAGGCACCGGATTCGCCTTCGACGAGCTGCGTCCCACCGGCGACTACATCAAGAGTTCCGGTGGAACCACCAGCGGGCCGATCAGCTTCTGGCGCGCGTTCTCAGAGGCCACCAACGCCATCCAACAGGGCGCCTTCCGCCGCGGCGCCAACATGGGCATGCTCTACATCCACCATCCCGACATCCTCAAGTTCCTCCATGCCAAACAAGACCCGAACCAGTTCACCAATTACAACATCTCGGTCAAAGTCACCGACGAGTGGATGGAGGCCTTCCTGGCCGATCCCGACTCGCCGCACGTGGTCCGCAATCCTCGAGACCAGAAGGAGCATTTCCTGCCCAAGGACCTGGATATCTGGTCCTACAACATGCGCAACTTGATCGAGCGAACCGACCAGCAAAACGACCAGACCCTGCGCGGCCGGGTCTACTCCCGCCGGGACATCTGGGACATCATCCTGACCAACGCCCACGCCAACGGAGAGCCCGGCGTGGTCTACATCGACCGCATCAACGAATACAATCCCACGCCGCAGCTCGGCCGTATCGAGGCCACCAACCCCTGCGGCGAACAACCGCTTCTGCCCTATGAGGCCTGTAATCTGGGCAGCATCAACCTGGGAGCTTTCGTCCTGGACCCCGCCACCCCCCAAGCCCGCCTGGACTGGGAAGCCCTGCGCCAAACCGTGCACCGAGCCACGCGATTCCTGGACAACGTCATCGACGCCAATCGCTATCCGCTTCCCGAAATCGACCACATGTGCAAAGCCAACCGCAAGATCGGCCTGGGGGTCATGGGCTTCGCCGACGTCCTGCACAAGCTCGGCGTCGGTTACAGCACCGAGGACGGCCTAGCCTGGGGCGAACGCCTCATGCGCTTCGTCAACGAGGAGGGACACCGAGCCAGTGAGGCCCTGGCCCTGGAACGAGGCCGCTTCCCCAACTGGGAAGGGTCCCTATGGGACACCGAACACCACCGCCCCATGCGAAATGCCACCGTGACCACCGTCGCCCCCACCGGAACCATCAGTATCATCGCCGGTTGCTCGGGCGGCATCGAACCACTCTTCAGCCTGGCCTTTTATCGCAACGTCCTCAAAGAGCATGAGCAAGGCCAGGGCCCCATGATCCAAGTTAGTGAAACCTTTCGCCAAGTTGCCGAAGGGCGAGGGTTACTGAGCGAGGGCTTGATGGAACGCATTGCCAGGGAAGGCACCCTCGCTCATATTCAGGAGATCCCCCAAGACCTGCAACGCGTATTCGTTTGTGCCCACGACATCACCCCTCAGTGGCACGTGCGCATGCAGGCCGCCTTCCAAAAGCATTGCGACGCCTCCATCTCCAAAACCATCAACTTCCCTCAGGAGGCCACACCCCAAGACGTAGATACCATCTACCGACTGGCCCACAAACTGGGGTGCAAAGGGGTCACGGTCTATCGGGACGGCTGCCGCGAGCACCAACCCATGGCCTTGTCCCCCGCGGAAGACCAGACCGATGCCCGGCGCAGCACACCGGCGAAACCTCACCATTCTGCTGCCGGCACGCTGGTGCCCAAGGACCTACCCGAAATCGTCAGCGGGTTCCGGGTCCGCCAGATGACCCCCTTTGGCAACATGCACGTCAACCTCACCGTGGCCCCCGACACGGGACGCGAGCTGGAAGTATTCGCTCAATTGGGCAAGGGCGGCGACCTGGCCAACAGCGATCTCGAAGCCCTCTGCCGCATGATCTCCCTCTGGCTACGTGCCGGCGGTTCACTCCAGCAGGTGATTCACCAGCTCAAGGACATCGGCTCCTCCCTCCAGGTATCCACTAAGGAGGGCAAGATCATGAGCCTGGGCGACGGACTGGCCCGGGCCCTGCTCAAGTACCACCGAGCCAAGACCCACTTCGGGCTCCGTAACCTGTTACTTGGCGAGGTCGATTTCAGTGAGCTGAGCCAGCCGTACGGCGGAAACGGTCGGAACGCCGGTCGTTCCGGCAACGCTCCGGGCAATGGAAATGGCGACGGTCACCGCGGGGGTAACGGCAAGGGTCGTACCCAGGATGCGGGCCACCCGGAAGCGCCCCCCGATCCAGATCCGGCCTCCGATTCGCCCCGGCTCACCTACGAGATGAGCATGCGGGGATACAAGTTGAAGTGTAATGAATGCGGTAGTCCGTTGGATTTCAGCGAAGGCTGCGTTAAGTGCAGCAATCTCGATTGCGGCTACGCAGCCTGTTGACGGAGCTTCTCGCTCAAGCTGGTACCCCGGGGGCCGCTCCCCGGGGACCTGAAGCCGATGGGCAGTTGTTAATCTCGATTCTAAAGGTCTTGCATATAGTGCGTTAGAGTTTTGCGCGAACCGGCCCCGGGCGAGGTGGGTATATAGCTGGGCGACAGGAACCCCGCTCGTCACGCGGAGTGCTGGATGGGGCGGCCAGGCAGGAATTTAACAGGTGTGAGTTGCTGCCAGAACTGTGGCTAACTCCAGCTAGAACAAGGGTTTACGGAAAAATGGAGGCGCGCGCAACCCGCACGGCAGAAAAAACTGGCAAAAATAGTACAAACCCCCTATATTCAGGCGGTATTATAAGACGTATACCTAATCCTGGGTAACTGGAATCAAACGGGGAGTATTCTGTCGACTCATGCAGCGACAAGCACGGCTTCTTTCCCCTCCGGAAAGCACCGGGAATGCGAGAGCACCCTGGTGCTTTCTTTCTGCGCGGTCATGACTCTGCGCCGCCCCACGGCGCACCAACTGATATCTAATCCTCGTTACATTTTCTGGTTGTGACTGTGCTGCTTGGCCGCCCGGAAGAACTGAAGCCCCCTCAGCCCACCAAGCGCGTCGGCCGGCGGATCATCATCCGGGACCAGTGCTCCAGCACCAATGACTTGGCCCTGGCCGAGCTTGGCGAGGCCGGGGACGGCTACGTCTTTCTGGCTGAGTATCAAAGCGCCGGGCGGGGTCGGCTGGGCCGCCGATGGCTGGCCCCCCGAGCCGGTGCCATCCTCCTCTCCGTGCGCATCCTAGAGCGGTACAGCCCGGCCCGCTGGGCCCGGCTCTCGCTGGCCGCTGGTATCGCCGTCCATGATGCCGTCAGGCAGGCAGCCAACGTCACCGCCACACTCGAATGGCCCAACGACGTCCTGGTCGGGCCAAAGAAGTTGGCCGGCGTCCTCATCGAAGCCAAGCCCTATGACGCGGACACGCACGTTGCCGCGGTGGGCATCGGTGTCAATTGCTTGCAACACCGCGGCCACTTCCCTCCAGAGTGGAGAGATCAAGCCACTTCTTTGGACTTGGAGAGCGACCAACCCATAGACCGTCGCGAAGTGGTGCGCTGCCTTATCGCCGCTCTGGATCACTGGTTGGCTCCTCTCGCCCTGGCTAAGCCGCAACACCTCAAAGATGAGTGGTGCCGGCGCTCCCGGCTCATCGGTTCCCGCTTGCGCTTGCGAGAGGCAAACCAAGTCTACCGCGGAGTTGTGGTGGACCTGGACCCCGATGCCGGTATCCTGGTGACCCTGGATGAAGGTGGCCAGAGGCTCTTCTGTCCGCTAACCACTTCCACCCTCTGAGCGAGCCCTGGGGATTGGTGGTCGCGGGCGGCCGGCAAAGGTCCTCTTGTTCACCCGAACCTCCCCGGGCGAACCACGGGGCGCAAGGGCCGCAACATGCCCTCCAGCCGTCAACCCAAACCCGTTGCCCCACGGGCGCCCTTGCCCTCCGGGGCATGGTTGCTGGTCAGCTTTCTGCTGGGCCTAGCTGGCGCCGGGATGATGGCGGGCTTTCTCCGCCTGTTTCGCGGCTGCTTCGATCCGCTGCCGCAGACCGAAATCATCGTCCTGGCCGCAGGGCTGGCCGGCATCGCCCTCGGTCCATGGCTTCCACAAGGTGTGATCGGCTTCCTCTCCTCCCGCCTGGTGCTGCGCGTCATGGGCCTGCGGCCCCGAGCCCCTCGAGGAACACTCGTCCTGTTAGCCATCGACCAACCCGAGTCCAACGAAGATCGCAAGCTGCTCCTGGCCAGCTCCTGTCTGATCGCCGCTCTGGCCATGCTCTTGATGACACCACTAATGGGACCGATTCGGGTCCTGTGCGAATGGTTGCGCGCCGACTTCTACTGGCTGCCGGGCACCCTGCGCCTGGCCGATTTCGCCGTCGCCGGCGCGGCACAGCTCGTCCCCGCCTCTTTGCTCGGCATCGCTCTGCTCTGTGCCCTGGGCATCGGCAATGATCGGCTGATTGGCCGGAGCGGCTCGCTACACTTGGCCTCCTTAGCCTTGGGACTTGGGTTGGGCTTTTGCGCGGCCCTCTGGTGGTGCCGCTCGACACTCAGCTCGTTATTGATCCTTCTGCTTTCGGCCGTGCCGCTGCTGCTGGCGGGAATCATGACCCTACTATCCGCCGGCCAGGAACCGGGCCACCAAGGCCCACTCGTCGGCCAGAGCCAAGTCGACAAATCGGCCGGCTCCCTTCCCGAGCTGGGCCACGCCGGGCTGGGACTGCTCTTGGCCGGCCTGGTCGTGTGGTCGCTGTCACTGTCCATGGCAGGGGTGGTTTGGCATCGGGGGGGTGTTCTCCTGCTGGAGTTGGTGGCCGTGCCGCCTTGCGGCTTGGTGGCGATGTGGCTGGCCTGCCTGGCCCTCGGCGCCTGGCTAGCCAGCCCTCATCTTGAAGCCGCCAGCCAGACTACGAGTGCCAGTGGCGCGCGCATGTGTTTGGCCGGGGTCGGAACCGCAGCAGCCATCGTGCTCTTTAGTGCCGGTTCGCAGGGCCTGCCTGCCGCCCCAAGCTCACCAGCGGCCAACGGAGGGATGCTCTACACCGCGATCTGCCTCCACGGGTTATCCAACGGCCAAGTCCTGCCCGCCCTTCTGCGGGCGGCCCTCAGCCGATTCGCCACCCCAGGCCTGGCTCACGCCACCATCCTGAGCACAATCTCTCTGGCCGCCGCCGCCGGACTGCTCCTCTGTGGATTCTGGTTGCTGGTGGCGCCCGGCACGTTGGTCACCCTGTGCGCCGCCTGCCTCCTGCTGGTAATCGCTGGTGGGATCCTGGTTATCTATGACCCGCTCGAGATGGGCCGCCCCCATCATTGGAAGTTGGCCGCCGTCTTCGCCTCATTACTGCTGCTGATAATCGTTCTGCCCGCGGCGGCTCCAGGCTGGCGACTCGATAGCAACACATCCCCAAGCGGACCAACCACGCCTGCCGCGCAAATCAGCCGCACCATCTCCGCTGCGTCGATCGACCGGGCGCGGCAAGCCCCCGGAATCAATGCCGCCCCCCGCGGCGAAATGGCTGGAGCGGTGGACAGCCTCCTGACCCAATGCCTGCGCGGTAGCAAGGTGTGCCTGATCGGCGACGCGCCGAGCCACTCGACATTAAACGACGAAGAGCAGCAGGCCCGGGCCCTGCAGATCGACCACTGGCCTCATGTCCGCGGCAGGTCCTTCGCCGCTGCGAACTCCCCACTGGCCCGATTACGCCTGGCCCGCCAGCGCTACGACCTGGTAATCTTTGGGCCGGCCGGCTTGGGCGTTCGGCCCAACCAAGACCTCTGGACCAAGGAGACGTTCCATCGCTTAGCCGGGTTGGTAGCCCCCGCGGGCCTGGCCGTGGTACGCATTCCGCCGGCCGGACTCGAACCCGCTGACATCCAAACCGTCGCCCGCACGTTCTTGAAGGCCTTTGACGGCCACACCTTCTGGTTGGTCTTCGGGGCGGACCGCCCGGCCCAGGCAGAGTTGTGGTTAATCGGACACGGGCCCGGGCGGACCCGCGCCACGCCCTTGGTGGCCCGGGCGGCCGGCGTCCCGGCCGCAAAGCCCATGCGGGACTTGCTGGCCGACTCCGAATCCTCCGGCATCCACAGCGCCGAAAACCCACGACTCCGGGCGGGCACCGGGGCCGCGAATCCACGCCTGGGTGCGGAAACCGCGGCCCTACTTTCGCTTGCCGGGCGGTGAGTTCGCCAGCCGCTAACTCTCCCGTGGACCACGACGAGCTTTAGCAAGCCCTCGAATCGGCCGAAGTAATCCCCGTCAAGCCCACAAGGAAACCAGACAACCCTGGCTCGGCAGATCGGCATGGGGGAGTCGATCTGTCGGGCATTATTTGTGTACCGCCGCTGCCCCCTCCCAAGCATGGCCCCGCGCCGGGCGGGTGGCCAGTGCGATCCGGCCTATCGGTGTCTCCGGTGGCTACTGCGCCGAGAACGAGCCGCCCGCGAATCGGAACGATGCCTGGAACTCCCGCGCTGATAACTCGCCCGCTGCGATCGTCCCTGCGAACGGTGCCGGAGAGCAGCGCTTCGCGAATCGTCGTGACGAACGCCGCGTCGGACCTCGTGCTGGCGATAGCGGGAACGGTCCCTGTCGCCGAACCACACTCCGAAGGAGATCCCGCCGCGATCGTTCCGGTCCCGGTCGCAACGGCGTTCACACTGTTCGGACTGGCGCGTGAGGCAGCGCGTGGCCGAGCTAGAGCCGCGCCTGACGGTGCGGCAAACGGTTTGCCGATGGCCCGACCGTGTTTCCACACACACCGGCCGGTAGTAATCACCGCCATAGAAAGAGCCATCGCTAGTGAAGCGCAGCGGGGCGCGCATATAGTCGGCTCGATAAACCGTGCCGCCGGAACGCGAGTAGTACTCGCGGCAGGAAGGCTGGGCACACGCAGCCTGGACGGTGGTCAACAACCCAACCGCCGCCGTCGCGGAAACGAGTTTGGTTATTCGGTGAATCATGGTAACACCTCCCGTGAACACTGGTCCGCCCTGGTCACAAAACCTCACCTCACGCCTGCTCCCCTACCCTCAGAATAACATACTTTGGAGAAAAGTCAACAAATGTTAATGATTTTCTAGCGTGAAAAGTTCTGATAAGTTGCCGACCGTCCATTCGGGGTGGGCCTGGCCGATGTCCAGGATTCGGTCGCTTCGCTTGACCCACACGGCCCGCAGCCCCAACTGGTGAGCCCCCATGACGTCGCTGTACAGCGAGTCGCCGACGTGTATGACGCGCTGCCTCGACCAGCCGGTTTGCTCCAGGGCAACCTCGAAGATGCGCCCGTCAGGCTTGTAACTCCTTGCCTTTTCTGATGTTATAATTCTGTCGAAGTGTAGGCCATGGTGCTCGCAGGCCTGGAGAATGTCCGCCGTATCCACGTTGGAAACGCAGCAAATGGGCACCGACAGCGATTCGATAGCCTCCTTGGCCTCGCCGAACAGCGGCGGGTAGCGCCAGTAATCCACCAGCTCCCGAACAAAGGGAGCCGGGTCAAAAGGCCCCACTCCCGGCGCCAGCGTCTCCACCAAGGAGAGCTCCTCCAGCTCCGTCAAGGTATGAAACTGCTCTCCGTTGTGACGTCCGATAAAGTTAAAGAACACCTCGCCCCAGCGAACCGCCAACTCCGCGGCGGTCATGTGCAGGCCCAAATCGGCCACCACCCGCGCGCAACAGTGCTCCACCGCGGCCCGGTCGCCGCATGCAATGGTCCCGTAGAAGTCTATGAAGATCCCTTCCAGGCCGGACAGCAGCTTCAAGTCATCCACCTCCGAACTGTTGCCACGCGCCCCGGCGGCGTACCATGAGCCTGCCCGCCGGGCAGCCCCCACTGAACTAGCCGCCCAAATGGATCAAGAGGTTGCCAGGCCGCGACCAGTGCTAACCGATGAGCGATATCCCCGCAAGATGAATGGTGGCCCCATGCCGCGTCCGCCCCGGAATCCCAAGCCCGCGCTTACGGCTACCGATATCGCCGTCTTGCTCCTCGCCGGGGCGCTGTTGGTGGCCCTGCGGGCGCAGGCCTGGTCCGCCCCGCTGGAAACCGACGAGTGCAACTACCTCTACATCGGACAGCGCCTGGTCACCGGAGATCGGCTCTACCAAGACGTATGGGATCATCAACCACCGTTGATCTTCGCGTTTATGGCGGCGGCGACCCGCCTCATCGGGGCGAGCGAGTTTGCCTATCGCAGTCTGGCCACCGCGGCTTCACTGGTCAGCCTGGTTATGGTCTTCGCCATCGCCGCACGGAGTGGGCACCGCGCCGCCGGTTGGTTGGCGGCCGGGCTGTTCGCCCTTTGTTCCAGCGACCCGGGCACAGCCGGCGAAGGCGGCAACCGCGAACTGTTCATGAACGCCCTCATCCTGCCGGCCTTCTGGCTGCTGCTGCTCGACCACCAACGGTCCCGACTGGCTCGCATCGGCGCCGCGGGCCTGCTGATCGGGCTGGCTTCGGCGTTCAAAACCGTGGTGGCCGCCCACTGGCTGGCCCTGATGATCTGGCTCGGCGTCAGCGCGTGGCACCGAGAGAGAAGAGTGGCTCGCGTCGCTGCCGACAAGATCGTCTTGACCATCGGCCCGCTGTTGGTCTGGCTGGGCACCTGGGCCTACTTCGCCACGACCGGCCGCAGTGGCGCGTTCCTTGACGCAGTGTTCGGCTACAACCTCGGTTACAGCGGCCTGAGCGCCTCGCTGTGGGCGCGCTTCGTTTCGTTCTTCGACCACGGAGAGATCTTCCGTTCGGCATGGGCCCTGTGGTTGGCGGGGGCCGTGGGCTTGGTGGCCCTTCCGTGGCGGCGCAAGCGCTTGCTGTCCTGGGGCCTGGCCGCCATGGCTGCCGGCAGCTACGTGGCCATATGTCTGCCGGGACGATTCTGGCCGCATTATTACTACTTAATGCTGCCGTGGTTGGCCATTTGTGCGGGCATTCTGGTGAACCGCCTAGTCGGCGCGGGCCAGGTTCGCGGGCTGGCTTGGGTGTACGCGGCGGCGCTCGTGGTCTTGCTCGGCTATTTTCAGGGCAGACATTATTACCTGCTGGCCCCGGACGAAATAGCCCGGTTTCGCTACGGTGTGCGCATGGCCTGGGCCCGTGATCAGGGGCGCCGGGTCGCCGAAGTGACCGATCCCGAAGACACGGTGTACGTCTACGGCTCCGATGCGGGTATCTATTATTACGCCCAGCGGCGCTGCGCCACGCGCTTCACCATGATCGAAGCAGTCAGCGCCGAGCGCCCCGGCGCGCCCCAGCGCCGCGAACAGTTTATGGTTGACTTCCGGGAGAACCGCCCGCGCCTGGTGCTGGTGACCGAGCAACCATTCGAGGAGCTATACGAACTGCTTCAGAAGGAGTACCTGCCGGCGGGGATGGACTTCGGCGCCGGGCCCGATCAGCCCCCGCGTATGCAGGTGTTGATGGACGCCAAGCGCCCCATCGGGCGGATCGATTGGAACTGGTACGGCGAGTAAGCATCCCATGACCACGGCCCAACCGATAAGGTCGCACCGGCCGGCGACGGCGCTGCTGCTGGCCGCCCTGGTGCTGGGCCTGGCGGTGCGGATATGGCTGGTGGTGCAGCCACCACCCCTGGCCCTGTTGTGGGACCACCACGAATACGTGAGTTGGTCGGCCCAAGCGGACCGCGACGGGTTGTTCTCGCTGTACCAGCATTTGCCCCCCGAGCTGTCCCTGTGGGTGGCCGAGCGAGGGCAGACCATGTACGCCCCCGCCCACGTGGAGACCACGCGCGTTTGCAACTATCCACCCCTGGCGGTGTACCTATTCCACCTGGAGGGGCGGGCCTTATCCCTGGCCCAGGGTGAATTCGTCAGCAACACGCGGGCCGCCCGAGTCATCTATGCCCTGCCCTCCATGGTGGCGGACGTATTCCTGGCCGCGGGGTGTATGGCCATCGTTGGCCTGCGGGGCGGCCGGTGGGCGGCGGCGATCGCGGGGGCGGTGATGTTCTGCGCCCCACCGCTGGTGATCGACTCGGCCCGCTGGGGACAGACCGACAGTTGGGTGCTGGCCCCCGCGGTGTGGATGCTGTGGCTGATGATGCGCCAGCGCTGGCTGTGGGCAGGGGTGTGGTGGGGCGCGGCCCTGGCGCTCAAGACGCAGGCCATCCTGCTCGCCCCCATCTGGCTGTTCGCCCTGATCGTGGCCAAGGATCGGCGGCGGCAGGTGCTGGGCATGGCCGTCGCCGTCGCGGCCCTCTTGGTGATCGCCCTGCCGTTTACGGCCACTTCCGGCCTGGCCTGGTTCGAGAAGTCTTACCTGGAGAACCTGTTTCACGCCTATC
>Ga0315550_1001945_pt1 | contig 12684 bp, 8 predicted proteins | sample SalMarSW160190MG_2_FD_203100 | JGI IMG/M metagenome (GOLD analysis project Ga0315550, IMG submission 203100) | Salt marsh sediment microbial communities from the Plum Island Ecosystem LTER, Massachusetts, United States - Salt Marsh Sediment SW1601-90 ... | reverse complement strand
CCCGCTACCAGATACTTCTGCGGCCATACCACAATACCTGCCTGGAGCAGTAGAATTCAACTATATATGGATAATTCTGATACCATACTCGATCTGGGACTTGGTGATTCACATGCCAGACACCAAGACATCATGAGCTTGACTACCGAAACCTGGTATCACGTAGCTCTAACCTGGGAAGGCGGCAATTATGCCGTCTATGTGAATGGCCAAGAGAAGGCAAATGGAAGCTACACCGGCCTGGACGCTCTTAATACGGTAGCCGACATCGGCAATGATGGAAATACCGATGGCAGAACAGAAGCTTTCAATGGTCTTCTCGACGATGTCCGTATATACGACCGGGCGTTGTCTGCGGATGAGGTCCTTGGGCTTGCGGGTCAATAACATCGACGTTCTGGATTGAGGAAGACCTGAATCAGGACGGCACGGTCAACTTCAAGGACTACGCTGTTTTGAAGGCCCAGGTGCTTTGTGAGCAGCTAAGGATTTGGACCATTTCGGGGCTTATACCGAATGATTCGATATAGGCCCCTTTTTAAAATGATAAGTGATTAATGATTATTGATCATTTTTGAGATTGCTTCGTAGCTCCGCTGCTCGCAGTGACCTTTCTCGTATTGTGTCATCTATAATGTGTATTGCATATGTAGCAAAAGCAAGCATAATTCGAGATATTGCTTGACGGGATAACAGCTAATTTGGTATAAATAAAATTGGAGTAGTTTGTGTTCAGATAGAGCCTGCTCTGAGTGAAAGAAAGCTTGCCTTGAGCCCATTCGGCTGCCCCTTCGGCTGCGCTCAGGGCTTCGGCTAGTTCAGGGTAAACTCCGCCGAAGGGTCGAATGGGTGGGTATCTGCGAATTATGATCCTCTGACGTAGGGAATCATTGTAGTTTCCCGAAGAGAGGAAGAATTATTAAGTTTTCGAAGGAGGATTATTATGTGTAAGAAACTGATTTATTTAGTTTCTTTTGTTTTTATGCTGAGCATGGTTCTGATGAGCAGCGTAGCTCAAGCAGACCTCGTTGGATACTGGAAATTCGACGAGTCAACCGGCACGACTGCCGCCGACTCCGCCGGCGGTGACAACAACGGAACGCTGATGGGCGAGCAGCTTGAATGGAGACCATCGGAGGGGAAGATTGGGGGCGCTCTGTGGTACGACGGGCTGGTGGACTCCTACGTTGAGTTCCCCACGACGGGCATGTCCGCAACTTCAGGGACCATCGCGCTCTGGGGATACCTTGCCGATCCCCAGCCTCCGCAGACCCGGTACTTCTTCGGGCATACGACTATACCACACTGGAACAACCGGCTCCAGCTCTATATGGACAACGGCAACACAGAGCTGGACCTGGGCATCGGCGACTCCCATACCACAGCTACGGGCATCATGCTGTTGCAGACCCAGACTTGGTACCACATCACATTAACATGGGATGCAGGCACCTACGTTGTATATGTAGATGGTGAGGAGCTGGCGAGGGGAACATACAACAGCTTCACGACTCTTAATACAGAGGCCGACATTGGGAACGACGGAAGCCGTGACAACCGGGTTGAGGGCTTCGCGGGTCTTATCGACGAATTCCGGCTGTACAATCGCGCGCTGACGTCAGACGAGATTCAGACGTTAATGAAGGGGCAGCCGGGACCTGCCATTAGCCCGACCCCTGCCGATACGGCAACGGACGTGCCGCGTGACGTGGTTCTAAGCTGGACGCCGGGAGAATATGCGGCCCCAATCAATGGGCACAAAGTTTACTTCAGTGAGAACTTCGACGACGTCAACAACGGCATTGGCGGCATCACTCAGGATGCCAGCAGCTATGCTCCTGCCCTGCGCCTTGATTTGGGCACGACTTACTACTGGCGCGTCGATGAGGTCAATGCCCCGCCCGACTCCACGGTCTTTAAAGGCAATATCTGGAGCTTTACGACCGAGCCCATTGGCTATGCGATTGATAATGTAACCGCCACTGCTTCCAGCCAGGACAATAGCAACTTGGGGCCTGAAAATACGATTAACGGCTCGGGACTGGATGAAAGTGGTTTACTGCACGATAATCAGACTGAGAGTATGTGGCTGAGCAATCAGGATGGAGCTCAGCCGACCTGGATCGAATTTCAGTTCGACAGGCTTTACGAGCTCCACGAGATGTGGGTATGGAACTCTAACGGAGTTTTGGAGAAATCGGTCGGCTTTGGGGTCAAAGATGTTTCCATTGAGTACTCGGCTGATGGCGTCGAGTACGCCACATTGGGTACTACGCATGAGTTTGCCCAGGCGACGAGTGACCCTGGCTATAAACACAATACAACGGTTGATTTTGGTGGCGTAGCAGCGAAGTCTGTCAGACTTACCGTTAAGAGCAACTGGGGAGGTTTCCTGCCCCAATATGGTCTCAGTGAGGTTCGCTTCTTCCACATACCTTTGCGCGTAAGAGAGCCTTTCCCGGCTTCGGGCGCAACAGATATAGACCCGGATGTGGTTCTTGACTGGCGGGCGGGAAGAGAGGCGGCTGAGCATGATGTGTACCTTAGCACCAACGAGCAGGCTGTGACAGATGGTAATGCCCCTGTCACTACCATGACCGAGACCAGCTATGCTCCCTCCCTTGATTTAGCCAGCACTTACTACTGGCGGATTGACGAGGTGAACGATGCCGAGATTCCAACAACATGGCAAGGTGATATCTGGAACCTCTCGACACAGGAGTATCTTGTTGTGGACGATTTTGAGTCCTACAATGACATTTCTGCCGGAGAAGAGGGCAGCAATCTGGTATATGTGGCGTGGAAAGATGGATTTGATAATCCGTCTGTAAACGGCTTGACCATGGGTTATACTAAAGCATTCCAGCCTTCTATGGAGACCTCGCTTGTTTATGACGGCAAACAGTCAGTGCCACTTTTCTATGACAACTCCACCACCAGCTATTCAGAGGTCACAGTGAATGTCGCTGATTTAGACGTCGGCCGGGATTGGACCAAGCATGCCGTTAAGGCCTTGACGCTGCGGTTCTTGGGCGATCCAAACAACCATGTGCAGCAGATGTACGTGAAGCTTAATGGCTCCAAGGTAACATACGATGGTGACGCCGAGAACTTGAAGCAAAAAGGGTGGCAGATGTGGTATATTGATCTGGCCTTATTCGTCACGAACCTCAGCAATGTCACTGAGCTAAGCATTGGCTTTGAGCGTATTGGAGCGGTTGGCGGCCAGGGAATGGTTTTACTCGACGATATCAGTCTGTATCCTTATGACCGTCAGTTGGTCACGCCGGCAGACCCCGGCCCAACTGGTCTGCAGGCACACTACGAATTTGAAGGTACTACCAATGACAGCTCTGGCAACGCCCGCCACGGCACTGCGACGGGCAACCCCACTTTTGTAGCGGGCAAGGTTGGCCAGGCCATGAGCCTTCGTGGTCTCAACGACTTTGTGGAGATAACCGGCTACAAGGGCATTCTGGGCTCGAATGCTGTTACTGTTACTGCCTGGATCAATACGACCAGTACTGTAACCGGCGCAATTGTAGGCTGGGGTCCGAACGTTAGAGACCAAAGATTTGGCTTCCGAGTCGACGCCGGCAGGCTACGTGTAGAGCATCATGGCGGTAATGTCCAGGGCGATAGCAATGTGAACGACGGTGTGTGGCACCATGTTGCGGTGACGGTGCAAGAGAACGCCACGATCTCATATCCGGATGTGATACTTTACGTCGACGGCATAGATGACACGAGACCCAGTGAAGACCCGGATGCGTTTAATCTCACCGCTGACCAGGATGTCAGGATTGGCAGCCGTCCGGCAGGTAACGACCGATTCTTCATGGGACTGATTGACGATGTCGGGATTTACGACCGTGCGTTGACACCAGAGGAGATTGCGTGGCTTGCAGGTAAAACTAAGCCGTTTGACAAGCCGTTTTGAAATGCACGAAGACGGTTTGGATTATGCCGAAATAGCGGATTCGTGGCTTGATGAGCAGCTCCGGCCGTAGCCGCAATCGGTGTGATATGTTAAATTAGCCGGTCTATGATCTTGCATCAGTTCGGGACTTTATACTGATTGATTCGGTATAGGTCCCTTTCTCATTGGTTTAGCTATGAGCAGATAGCGATGTTGATAATAAGAAACAGCAGAACAAACAAGGGAGCGTTTTACTTTGACAGTTATTGCGATTCTGATTATAGTAAAGGCTGTTTTGTTGGCTGGCTAAGGAGAACCTAACCGTAGTTAAAAGATAATAATGACAAAAGAAGAATTGGAAAAACTTTGGGCAGACAAGAATAACTGGCTCTGGGGCGCAGTCTATTACTGCAAAAACGACCCGCGTCTGGTTGTGCCGAAACCGATTAAATGGACGGGTTGGACAGTGAATTTTGCATACCCATGGCGGGCAATCGGGTTTATTATTTTCATTATCTTCGCAGCGTCGGTACCATTTATTATTGAATTGAAGTTGAACGTTGCTACGCCGATTGTTATATGTATTACTTTGGCTGTTGTTGCGATTCTAATTATTGGGCTTTGTTCATACTTGTCATCGAAGACGGAATAACAAAAGCGTGATTGACATATTGCCAGGGCTGTATTTTGCAGGAAAAGTTGTGAACTTTTTTAGGAGGTATCTGTTATGGTTACTTGGTGTAGGTTCCCGTTCTGGCCGCTAAGACCATTGTTCGGGTTTGAGGCAATGTGGGGCGTGTTGGCAATCCTGGGAGTGATTTTTTCTGTGATTATGCTCATCGATTGTTTGAAGCGGCCGAAATCGAAGTTTTATCAGCCGCTGACAAAAGAGGGTGAGTACGACAAGCTGATATGGGCTGCTGCGATTCTTTTGTCGCTTAGTTTTTATTTTGTAGGGGCGATTGCGTATTTCTTTGTTATAAAAAGAGCCAAGCCTGAGAGTAAAGAGTAGTATTTCAATTTTGAGAAGGGGGCTCAGGTTAATTCGATGTTGACAGGCTTTTGCGGCAGGGGGGGCTCGGCGGTTATTAGCTCTTTGCCGAGGCGGAACGCTTCTTTGAGCGCTGAAGGATGTTTTTGTATTTCGCCGAGGTCATCAACTTTATTGATAAACAAATTTGCTGCATAATTTATGTCCAGCACATCAAAATAGGATTTCATCGTCAGTTGGATGCTTTCAAACTGTTTTTTGCTTCTTGAGCCACCTACGGCTATTACCATTGCCCGGCGGTCGCGTTGGGGGGTAAAAAGTGGTTTTTTTAGCACATACTTGTGCGCCCAAAGACACTGGCTGCGGTCAATAAACATCTTTGCCTGGGCACAGACGGTCATAAAAAATATGGGGGTAGCGAAGACGAGCCGGTCGGCATCAAGCATCTTTTTTAAGAGCTGCTGAAAGTCATCTTGAATCTGGCAGGTGCCTGTTGTGTAGCAGGAATTACATTCGATACAGGGTGCAATATTGTAATCTGAAAGATGGATATGTTCGGTGTGTGCACCTGCGGACTCGGCGCCTGCGAGAGCTTCGCGCAAAAGCAAATCGCTGTTGCCCTTAATCCTCGGGCTTGACGAAATCCCAAGTGTTTTAATAATCATATTAGCATCCTTGTTTTTTGTGCTCCGTAATTGCAGCTCCTTAGATTTTGTTGCTGTTAATCTTTGTTGATAATACAATCTTATCGTCCGAATGGTTCTGTTTCAAACTGTTTTTGTGCAGAGAAACAGGCGTGAGGAATGACAAGCTCAAATTTTAGAAAAATTCAAGCTTTGAAACAAGGTCTGCCGATGAATAATATTGGATTAGCAAATGGGTGGCTCTGGAGAATGACCAATTAGGCCATATTAGTTTGAACTTACTTTGTCTATCATATGGGTATTGAACACAAGTTAGATGGAAAAGCAGGCATTGTAAGTAAGGGCTAAAAATGAAAAGGAAAGAGCCGCATAAATAAAGGGAGAGCCTGTAGGCTCTCCCATTTTTTTTGTGTGCTTAATTTACGGCATCTATTTTAGATTGCTTCATTTCTGGAATACGATTTTCCCGGCGACAAAGGTTGTGTGGACTGAGCGGTCGTGGTCGATCATGACGAGGTCGGCGTCTTTTCCCGGGGCGATAGTGCCTTTTTTGCCTTCGAGGCCTAACAGGCCGGCAGGATTTTGTGTAACAGTTTTGATTGCAATATCACCAGGGCAATCCGTAAATGCTATGAGCTTTTCGAGAAGCTGACTAAGGCCGAGAGCAGTGCCGATAAGAGTGCCGTCTTTGTACCTTGCAGTTCCGTTTTTGGATTCGTATTCGATGCCGTTGTAAATGAATTTACCGTCGCCGAGGCCGAGGGCCTGCATGCCGTCAGTTATTGGTATGATGCGGTTTGGGCCGAGTGCTTCAAAAGCAAATTTCAAAACGGCCGGGTGTATGTGAACGCCATCGGCAATAAGCTGTGTGGTGACGTGTTTTGTCTGAAAGATAGCGACCAGCGGGCCGGGTGCGCGATGATGGATTGACGGCATTGCGTTGAACATATGTGTTACATGTGAGATGCCGGCATCGAAGCCATCGAGAGTTTGTTGATAAGTTGCGCTGGAGTGGCCGAAAGAGGCAATGATGTTAGAGTCAACGAGGCGTTTAATTATTGGGAGGTTGTGGGGCAGCTCGGGTGCGATTGTCATCATTTTGAGGTGGCCGTTTGTTATGCCCAGGATTTGGTCGAGAACCTGCGAGGATGGCGGGCAAATACATTCGGGCAGAATCATTCCTTTTTTTTCGAGCGAGATAAATGGGCCTTCGAGATGTATGCCGAGCAGGTTCGCCCCGCCAAGGTCCCGGCCAACATGTTCGGCTGCGATTGTAAGGTGTTGATTTTTCTGTTCCGGCTTGAAAACAGTCGTGGCAAGAAAGCCGGTGGTTCCGAAACGTGCGCAAGTTTGTGATATGGCTTTGAGGGCATCTGGCGTTGCGTCGAGTATGTCGGCACCGCCTGCGCCCTGGATGTGAATGTCAATGAAACCCGGGGCGATTATTCTGCCCTGTGCGTTAAGGGTGTTGTTACAGTCGGCGGAGGAATTGATTTGGCCGATTTGAGTGATAGTGCCATTTTCGATGAGAATGGATGTAGTCTGTTTGTCATCCGGAGCATCGAACAATCTGCAATTGGTTATAAGAAGTTTTTGTAACATATTGTTTTTTTCTATTTAGCGACCAAGTCTTTGAGGTGAGATGGTCAAGTTAGGTAGTGGCTGCTATAAATCAATATCCTGAGAATAACAATTTTAGGCCAAATAGTTTTGTAAGAATTCTTGAAGCAAATGAATCTTTAAGCCTGCTTCGCCTTTCAATCTGTCTTGTAGCCTTGCATCCGTTGTGACAATTATTCTGTCTTGCTTTGAATATGCTAATTCGATTAGATATTCATCATCAGGAGGTGTCTTAGTTTTAACTTCTTCTGGAAGATATTCTATATCACTATCTTCAGCAATTATTGTTTTTTCCGAATCGAGGAAAAGGAGCTTATGTAATTTCGAGAAGCGTTCTTTGAATTGTTGGTTCCAGCCAAACTGTTTCATGTAATTATAAAACTTCGACACAAAAGGACTTGGTTTTTTTATTACAACTTTATCGGATTTTTTCACCCATGCATTAACAAATTTAATCGCTAAATCCATATCACAACCTTTAGCATCAGGGCGGAGATAGTCTAGCAGCCACTCGTTAACAACAATTTCCATTTGGTTCCCTTAAGAAATGCTGAAAAAATCTTTGACGTGCTCGAGTTCAGCTTCATAAAATCCTTTGAGTCCACCCTTTATCTGCCCTTTTTCGTTGACTTCTTGTTTTTCCAGAACTGTTTGTTGGCCTTTTTTGGTAAGATAGTAAATTCTTATGTCCTCCGGTTTTAACTTCCTCTGTGCTATCTTGTTTAAAAGGGATAAAACAATATGTTCGCTGTGTGTGGATATTATGAAATTTTTATTTTCATCTTTTACTATCCCGACGAATACATTAACCAATTTATCCATCAATTCGGGATGTAGATGGATTTCAGACTCCTCAATGCAGATTGTGTGCATTTCTTTTCGTAAGGATTTTGTTAGAATGGTAATCAATTGATTTGTACCAAATCCTTCATTCACTAAATCGCATACGAGACCTGTAGAGCGATCCCGGACTTGAAGATTAAAATTTGCTGTTCCAATTACAGATCTCACCATAAAAGCCTTATCCATAATTTGTTCCAAATAGTTGGCAACTTTGCCCTCTAAATCGCGATTGTTTGCGAGGAGTGTTGCTAACTCTTCATCGGTCAGTAACTGCTGCTGCATGGGAACAGACGAATAGTTTGGTTTTGTGAATCCTCTTCTTAGAGGAATAAAGTCCACAGCTCTTAGTTCCTCGATTGGCGCATTGAGGCTTGTAGATAAACCTGCAATAGGATCTTTTGCATCTGACTTGTTCGATAGTTCGGCTTTTTCTACAATTTCCATTCCTTCATTTTCATGGAGAATATTTATGGTTGGGGAGATACCGTTCCAAGTTACCTCTGCTTTGCCGAAGGGCGTTTTTACCTTCGTACTTGTATTTTTATTTGCAGGGTATGGAAATGTTACCTCAAGGTCCAGGTGAAGTCTTAAAGGGGTAAAGATTTCAATGCTTAATTGTGATTTTTTCTTTCCTAGTGATGCCGAGTATAGAGAAGACGTTTCCTCTCTTAAGACTTCTATACTAAGGCGAATAACCGATGTATCCTTTTTTAAATATACAGTCTGGTCAAATCCACCAAGGTTGAGGAAGCCAAGATTTAGGAAGCTATCTAAACCTTGATTTGAATTCAAAACGACATTTTTTAAAGCGAGCAAACCATAAATTATACTTGATTTACCGCTGTTGTTAGGGCCGGTAAGAACCGTAATTTTACCCAATTCCACCTCGCTTTTGCGAATGCCGCGAAAGTTCTCAAGATAGAGTTTTGTAATCATGGCGTTATTCTCCTAGTATTAGTAATTATTACGCAGATTTATCCATAGCAGTAATTATGAGGCAGCCAACTTAGATTGTCAAATGGGAATTTTTTTGTAGGCAAATAGATTACCTAGGGGATCTGGTAATTTTATTGACTTTATGAGTTTTATATGTTAATTATTCACAGGTTGCCCGCAACTAATGTGGGCGTCGGGTATATGCAAATCTAAATTAACAGGAGAGCTATCATGAAAAAGATGTACAGAATGTTGGTGCTGGGTGTGCTTGCAGGCTTGCTGTTGGGTGGGATGCTCTTGGCCGAGGATGGTGACAGAAGTGGTGAGGTGCGGGGAACGTTTGTACGGATGGTCGAACAAGAGGTTGGTGAACGAGGGTATATGGGTATCGTTATCAAGCCATTTGAGAGGGACGACCATGTGACCGTGCTCGTACCACGGCAGCGTGAGGAACTTTGGCAGGCGGCTCGGAGGCTGCAAGAAGGACAGGAAGTAGGTGTTTCCTTTGTGACCGAGGCCGGGCAAAAGTTTATCAAGGGTATGGAGGCTGAGTGGCGTGAGGTAGTTGAAGAGGGGCCGGAGAGCAGGAGAAGAGTGAATGTTCGGAGGGAGGTCCTGCGGTGGGATGAGGACGTTCGAGAAAGGCGAGAGGCCGAGAGGCCGACACATCTGGAGCAGATGGAAGGACAATTAAAAGAAGTCGTCGCAGGGCATCTGGAACGTATGGGCAGAGCGATCAAAGAGGTCCTCGGAGAACGTCTGGAGCGGATGGAAGCAGAGCTTCGAGAGCTTCGGGCGCATGTGGGGGAACTGGAGACGGAGCTTCGAGAGCTTCGGGCCGAAAACGAGCGATTGAATTGGCAATTGCGAGAGAGGGGTGGCCCAGAGAGAGAGCGTGAAAGAGAGGTCCGGATACGAAGAGAAATCGAGGAACGAAGAGAAGTCGAGGAACGAAGAGAAGACAGGGAACGAGAAGAACGCGAGAGACGAAGAGAACGCGATGAAGGTAGGGCGACAAGGGAGCGCCCTGAGAGTGAGCGCGAAGTTGTGCTCCATCAGTTAGAAGTGATGAGGATGGCACTGCCCGCACTTAAGGAAGCCGAGCGCGGGGACGCGGTGGAACTGCTCACGTTAGCCATTCGTGCCCGCGAAATGATGCTCGAAGAACGCAAGGACGAGGATGCACAACTTGTCCGAGAACGGGCTCCTAATCGCGAGCAGCTTGTTGAAATCCTGTCCATGGCAGCGGAGCTCTGGCGAGAATTCGGCAATGCTGAGAAGAGCGCTGTCGTTGGACAACTTGCAGAAGAGCTGTTAGGTGCGGAGAGAGGGCAGGTTAGGGAACGGGAAGAACGGGAGGTCCGAATAGAGCGCGAGGTGAGAAGAGAAGCTGATAACCGAAGAGAAGGCAGGGAACGAGAAGAACGCGAGGTCCGAAGGCGCGTGGAGCGATGAGAAGCCGGCCCATTTTTGCCCGAAGGAATGATAGGATTTCGTGGGGGAGTGTTAGTCGAGGCTTTCCATTTCGAAGGCAATCGTCTAACCGTAGTAGAACAGTTGCGAAAGGCTGAATGAAAAGCCTACAATGAACCACAAGATAGTGTTTGTGTAGTTGTTTCGAGTAGAAGATTTTGGTTTTGGAGCGGATATAATGGCCAAGGCAGAAAAGAGCTGGGAAGAGCGTTTGGCCGGTGAGCCGGATGAGCTGACAGTTGATTTTGTGGAGTCGCTGTCGGTAGACAAGCGTCTCTATAAATATGATATTGTCGGCTCAATCGCCCATGCACGGATGTTAGCTGAGCAAAAACTGATTGCCAAAGACGAATACAATTCAATTAAAGACGGGCTTATCGAAATCAGTGAGGAAATCTCAGCAGGGCGGTTCAAATTCGAGAAGAAGTATGAAGATATTCATATGGCAATCGAGGCGGCATTAGTGGCGAAAATTGGTGAGCCGGGCAAGAGACTTCATACCGGCAGAAGCCGCAACGACCAGGTCGCCGCCGATGTTCGGCTGTGGATGCGAGACCAGATAGAGATTCTGCAGGCCAAAATAACGCTGCTCCAAAAGGCTTTCGTTAAATTGTCGGGTAAGTATGCGGAAGATATAATGCCGGGCTATACACATCTTCAGCGAGCCCAGCCGGTAGTTATCGCCTCTTATCTGTTAAGTTTTGCCGAGCAGCTCGAGCGTGACTTTATTAGGCTGAAAAATTGCCATCGTCTGCTTAATATTTCACCGTTAGGTAGTGGTGCCGTGGCCGGCTCTACGCTGCCGTTAGACAGAAAGAGCACAGCGAAGCAATTAGGTTTTTCGGATATCAGCTACAACAGTATCGATGCGGTCGGCGACAGGGACTTTTGTGCGGAGTTTATTTTCGATTGTGCGCTTATTGCGACTCATCTGTCCAGGTTGGCCGAGGACTGGATAATCTATTCTTCCAATGAATTTGGGTTTGTACGGATTGATGATGCCTATTGCACATCGTCGAGTATGATGCCGCAGAAGCGTAATCCGGACATCCTGGAGCTGATTCGCGCAAAGACCGGTCGGGTCTATGGTTCATTGATGGCTATGCTGACGATTTTGAAGGGTCAGCCGTCGGGCTATAATCGCGATATGCAGGAGGACAAGGTTCATATTTTCGCTGCGAGCGATACGGTCGAGGCCTGTTTGGATGTGGCGCGGGCGATTGTTTTACATACGAAGTTCAATACGAAGAAGATTTCGGCTGAGCTGGAGGAAGGGTTTTTGGATGCCACCGCCTTGGCTGAGTATTTAGTCGGAAAGGGCGTTGCCTTTCGCAAGGCGCACGGTATTGTCGGGTCTTTGGTTGCTTACTGCGAGGAGCAGAATAAAAAGTTGGCTGAGCTTAGTCTGGATGAGCTGCAAAAGTATTCGGCCTCGATTGAAACGGACGTGTATGAAAATCTCGGTGCGGGGGGTGTTGCAGATAAATACATTACCGCCGGTTCAGCCGGCCCGAAGCAGGCGAAAGAACAGATTGCATACTGGAATAAGCAGTTGGGACAGCGATGAGTGAAGATGAAATAACCGCCTGGTTTGCGCGCCAAAGCAAGTTGTCCGCAGCGGATTTTCCTATCGGCATCGGAGATGATATGGCCCAGATTCGGTTAGGAGATGAGTCGGTCCTTATCACAACAGATATGCTGCTGGACGGTGTGCATTTCGAGCTTGGAAAAGTAACTTTGGAACAAGCCGGATATAAAGCTATGGCGGTCAGCCTAAGCGATTGCGCGGCGATGGCGACGGTGCCTGTTGCCGCTGTTGTATCGGTTGCGCTGCCAAAAGGATTCGGCGAAGAAGAATTAAAGCAGCTTCACTCAGGGATTGTTAAAGCGGGCGAGAGGTTTGGCTGTGCGCTTGTTGGTGGTGATATTACGAGCTGGAATGAGGAACAACCATTCGCGATAAGTGTGGCGATGCTCAGCAAGCAGGGGGGCAATGAGCCTGTAAAAAGGTCGGGTGCAAAGGTGGGTGATAGTATCTGCGTAACAGGTTCGTTAGGAGGAGCGGGCTTCGGGAGACATCTAGGATTTGAGCCGAGAGTTAAGGAGGCCATAAAAATCGCCCAAATGGTAACGTTAAATTCAATGATTGATATAAGCGATGGACTGAGCAGTGATTTAAATCGAGTTTGCAAAGCAAGTCAGGTAGGAGCTGTTATAAACGCAGAGCAAATTCCGATATCGGAACAAGCTCGAAAAAG
>Ga0315550_1001944_pt1 | contig 12684 bp, 9 predicted proteins | sample SalMarSW160190MG_2_FD_203100 | JGI IMG/M metagenome (GOLD analysis project Ga0315550, IMG submission 203100) | Salt marsh sediment microbial communities from the Plum Island Ecosystem LTER, Massachusetts, United States - Salt Marsh Sediment SW1601-90 ... | reverse complement strand
ATATATCTTTGTTCCTGCCACGAAAATTTTATAACCCGTGAAAAGCAGTGAAATAAAAAAAGTGTTCAAATCGTTCGGGGATTACCGTATCCTGATCATTGGTGATGCAATGCTTGATGCTTACATGTGGGGGAAGGTGGACCGGATATCACCCGAAGCCCCGATCCCGATTATCGCCAGCACAAACTTAGAAAACCGTCTGGGGGGTGCAGCGAATGTTGCATTAAATATCAGATCCATGGGAGCTATCCCATACCTCTGTTCGGTTATTGGTGATGATGATAAGGGAGAGATACTGCTTCAGCGACTGGAGAAGAGAGGTATCCCTTCTGAAGGGATCATTAAAAATCGGGAACGAAAAACCACGGTTAAAACCAGGATCATCAGTAACAATCAGCATCTCCTCAGGATCGATGAGGAAGAGAGCTCTCCTGTCGGTGAGCATCTGGAGAAGGACCTGTTGCAGAAAATTACCGGCATTCTTGACGGCTATTCAATACAGGCTGTTGTTTTTGAAGACTACGATAAAGGAGTGATTACACCATTCCTTATTGAAGAGGTAACCCGGAGGGCTAAAGAGAAAGGGATTCCTGTGCTGGCAGATCCCAAAAAGAGGAATTTTCATCACTACAGGAACGTCGATCTGTTCAAACCCAATTTCAGGGAGTTGAAAGAGGGATTGAATCTGACCATTGATAAAACGGATACAAAAGGAATCGTGGATGCGATCAAGCCACTTCATACCGATTGGAAGAATAAGCTGGTATTCATTACACTTTCCGAGCTGGGTGTATTGATCAGCGATGGTCAGAAACATTATTCTTTGCCGGCTGAGGTGCGGGATATTGCGGATGTTTCGGGTGCCGGGGATACCCTGATCGGTGTATCCAGCCTGTTTCTCGCTGCCGGATTTTCTCCAAAAGATATTGCCGGGATAGCAAATCTGGCCGGTGGACTGGTTTGTGAAAAGGTTGGTGTAGTTCCTGTCGACAAGGATGATTTGTTGGAGGAGCTGTTGATCCGGAATATTAATGGTTATCTATGGTGAGCGTGGGTGTATTGAAAAAATAGTATTTTTGCGTGAGAAAATTTTCAGCCTTTTCTGCCAGGTGGCGGATACGGCTGATACAAACCGCCTTCGCTACCACCTTCGTTAAAACTTCGGTGGTCATGAAAGCTACGGCGGTCACAGCGGGGTGTAGCCCCGCCGATGGCGGGATAAACTCCGCCCGGTAGCGCGTGGCGCCTAGGTCGGTAAGGTTTGTTCTTATTGTATCTTTGCAGATTAAATCGGGATGTAGCGCAGTCCGGTAGCGTACTTCGTTCGGGACGAAGGGGTCGCAGGTTCAAATCCTGTCATCCCGACAATAACAAAAAAAGCTGGCACGAAAGTGCCGGCTTTAATTTTATGCAGGAATATCAAACTTGTTTGAATATGACTGTAGAAAATTAAAAGCCATTGTTACCGAAGGTAACAGCTTTTTTTGTTATTAGTTTCCTCCCCACTCAGGATCACGAGCGGGTTGTGTGCCTGCCCTGCGGGTAGCGGCTACTCCCGCTGAAATACCCAATCGCCTGGTTATATAGTCGTCAGCCCAGCTCAAGTGGGCAGACGACATATTATCCCCAAAACGGGATAATCAGTGATGCAAAAGATACGCTATAGCCACATATTCGCTCAGGGCAATGCCTTTTATTACATCGCTTAATTTATAATAGCTTAGAACAAGTGCGCTTTCCAGCTCCCCCAGTTCATCATTCCAGACCTTCCCGGTAAACTCAATATGATCCCTGATCTGCCCCATTACCAAGTCATTATCAATAGTTTCTTCAAGCAGTATGGCATATTCCTTTGACTTCCTTAACAATTCTTCTCTTGCTCCGCTCTGGTACAGAACCTGATGAGGTACAAGCTTACTGTCCATGTTTACCATGTCTCTATCCGGTAAGGAGCTTAAATCCACACTGGAAAGAAGCTCATCTTGGAGATCTTCAGCATATACCCTCAGTTCTATCGCCTTTTCATGTATCCTGTATACAAGGTCTTTGTTCCCGGTAAATAATGAATCATCAGTCAATTTTACCAGTCCGGCTGTTTTTTCTGTCACCAACTCTGTAACAGTGATATTTTCAACTGCTGCATCCCTGTATGATTCCATTCTATCCAGACCCATCCTGACATGGAAAAAGAAGGATATCAGTACAATTCCTACCACAACCATTATTATGTACGGTAGATTGACCCTTTTGCTTGCTTTTTGAAATGCATTGGCAACATAGAGCGGAAGAAATCCTATCATCAGTACCGCCATTGCAATTTCAATGATCAATCCAGCTCCCTGCCAGTGCTGTATTTTGAACATGGCTGCAGCAAGCAGGAAGAGCAGTGTGATATATCCAACTATCTGGTAAACCGGACTTTTTCTCTCAGACTGTTCCTTATAATTACCGTAAAGGTAAAGTGGTAGGAATACGAACATAATAAACAACAATCCAAGAGTTATAAGTATTCCCGCACCAGGCCAGTGCAGTCTTTTAAAGACTGCCCCCACAAGCAGGATAAATGTTGAAATTAGACCGAATCTGTAAGTGAAATTTTTCATTTTTTGAAATTTTTTATCAAGTAGTAATAATGTCTGATGCTGAATATCAGGGATTTGTTTCTTATCAATTGAGTCCATTACATCTGAATATGATGAATTGAAATCCTTGCCTGATTCCATTTCATCCTCCACCATACAACAAATATGGTCCAGGATATCATCCAGCAGGCTCTCATAAGAAATACCAAGATCCCTGATATCAGACTTGATCAGTTCAATATTCTTATCTGAAATTGCTGAATTCATTTCAGGCCGGACTCGGATTCAGAACATAGGTCAGTGTGGTAACAAACTCGAAGAATTCGTCGACTTTCTGCTGCGACCACGACCTGCCAATTTCAGTAAGAGAGTAGTACTTACGGAATCTTTTACCGATGTATTCTGTTTTGGTTTTAATTTGTCCGTCAGCTTCCAGTTTATGTAAAACCGGGTAGAGTGCACCGAATGTCAGCATGATCTTACCGGCAGACAGCTCCTCTACTTTTTTGGTAATCTCATAACCGTACATGCGGCCGTTATCGGCCAATAGCTTAAGAACGATCGTTCTAAGGGTCCCTTTTAATAAATCTTTTGCAATCATATTGCAAATATATAACTATTTTATATATATGCAACTTATATATTGGAAAAAACGGAAAATGTAAATGTTGGTCGTTGGGTATCTGGAATATTTACCGGGATCACGAGCGGGTTGTGTGCCTGAATTGCGGGTAGCGAGTACTCCCGCTGAAATACCCAATCGCCTGGTTATATAGTCGTCAGCCCAGCTCAAGTGGGCAGACGAAATCCAAGAAACAAAATGCACCACAATCCAAGTGAATCTGGCACTATTTTTGGATATTATCCGCTGGTCTTCTTTTGTAAAGCACAACTTTACCTGCCAATAACCAGAACGTTACATCAACCATAGATGAAATGAGAGCTATACAGTTCGCAATCTTAGCTGCTTTTATTATACTGGTCAGCTATTCCTGTGAGGAAAACAGCCCTGAACCCGATCCCAACGAGATTGAGCTCACGCAGAAAGGGAAAACTTTAGTCGAAGCGGATAACCTGTTTGGAATCAAATTGTTCAAAGAGGTGTTGCAGGCTGAGGACCCGGACACAAACGTAATGATCTCACCCCTGAGCGTATCCCTTGCTCTTGCGATGACCTATAACGGAGCCGACGGTGATACAAAAGAAGCCATGGAAGAGACCCTGGAATTAGCCGGACTGACCACAGACCAGATCAACGAGAACTATAAATTTCTGATCGATGCCCTCTCCGGTGTCGATCCGAAGGTCCTGATGAACATTGCCAATTCCATCTGGTACAAGCATACCTTCCCGGTGGAACAGGATTTCATTGATGTCAATATGAACTACTATTATGCGGAGGTTTCATCGCTGGACTTTGGTGATCCCAATGCCGTGAACACCATCAATAGCTGGATAGCAAATAAAACCAATGATCTGATCACGGAGGTGCTTGATTTTATTCCTGCCGATGCCGTGATGTACCTCATCAATGCCATCTACTTTAAAGGAATATGGAAATTTGAGTTCGATGAAGCCGAAACGGAAGAGGAGCCGTTCTATTTAAGTGATGGAACAACGAAGGATGTTCCCATGATGGTCCAGGAGGAGACGTTCAATTACCTTTCCAATGATTGGGTACAGGCAGTGGAAATGCCTTACGGACAGGGGAATTACAGCATGATCGTTCTGCTTCCCCAAACCGGTAAAACGCTGAATGAAGTTGTTGAAGAATTAAGCAATGAAACCTGGAACAACTGGCTTGGTGATTTCCATAAGGAGGAGAAAGTGGTGATCCATCTGCCCAGGTTCAAATTTGAGTATGAAAATCTTCTCAATGAGGAACTGATCTCTATGGGGATGGGCATTGCTTTCGATCCCGACAACGCCGATTTCTCGAAAATAAATCCAGACCGGCAGTTGTGTATCTCCAGGGTGATCCACAAATCCTTCATTGAAGTGAACGAGGAGGGGACCGAAGCAGCTGCCGTTACCGTGGTTGAGATCATTGAAACCAGTGCCGGAGGGGAAACATTTATCTCTTTCCGGGTGAACCAGCCCTTCCTTTTTGCCATCAAAGAGAAGTATACCAATACCATCATCTTTATCGGCAGGGTAATGGAGCCTGTGGATGAGGAATAGGACCGGGTATAATTATAGTAATATCCCCCTCTGAGAGGGGGAAAGATCCTGGACCGCCAATCAGCGGAACAGGAGCAGGGGGAGGAATTATGAAGAAGTTACGTTTAATTCCACCCCCTTAAATTCCCCCGCCAGCGGGGGATATTTGGCAGATAAATCCAAGGGGTGATATACTTAATATAAGATAATCAAACTCCGATGGAGTATATTTTATTAGCGAGTCGACTTTTAGGCGACTTACAAACCTGCCTGCCGGCGAGGCAGGGTCGCCCTACATAATGTATAGAAAAACAAAGGCTATCGGTTAAAGTCATACTACGAACGTAAGTCGTCTGATGACTTAAAACAGTGCCAACTGTTCGTCGTCAGTTTTATCTTTCCGTTTTATTATTTGTTCTTCGGTTTCTATGATTTCCTCTTCAATCTGATCGATAAAATGACTTCTATTCTGATGGTACTCTTTTCCCATCAGGAACCGTCGCCGTGCACAGGTAAGGAACAAATAACAGGTTGCCCTGGTCATTCCGACATACAAAAGTCTTCTCTCTTCGTTCGGATCAACAGGATTTTTCCCAAACAGATAATAGGGTATCAGGTTTTCCTCACAGCCTGAAATGAATACACAATTGAATTCCAAACCCTTGGAAGCATGGATCGTCATCAGGTTTACTGCTTCAGCTTTTGGTTTCCAGGTATCTATCCCGGTGCCCAGTACAGTGTGTTGTAAAAACTCCTCTTCCTCTCCTTCGTATTGTTCTGCCAGTTCCATCATCTGGTCGAACAGGAGCTTGTGCTTTTCAAGATCGTCCTGAACCTGGCTATTGATGATGTGCTGCAGTTTCCCGATAAGGGTTTTACCACTGAGGTTTTCGATGATTTGGATTAACTTGTATTCGGTCATACCGGGTTGTTTCAGTATCCGTGAACGCAGCATGACGTTTTCAGGATTGGAAGCAAACCGGTAGATATCCACTACTGCCCTGATCTGTTTCTGTTTGAAAAAGGGATCTTCACCGACTTTCTGGTAGGGAATATTATGATCCTTGAAGGCTTTTTCAATTACGGGCATTTGTTTACCGATCCTGCACAAAACAGCAAAGTCAGACAGGCTTTCTATCCTTTTTTCTTTGTACCCTTCAGCTACCTCGCTATCAATGGAAAAGAAACCCATGCCTCCGATCATTTTTTCGATCATACGGGCAATATATTCCGCTTCACTTTTATCCGATGCATTCTCTGAAATTTTCACCTTCACTCCCTTCTGCAATCCTTCAAGAAATTTCCCACTCTCCTTCAATACATTATCCGAAGCCCTGAGTATTATATCCGAACAGCGATAGCTCTTTTTCAAGGTGAAAACAGCAGCCGGATAATGATCTTTAAACATTTGAATATATTGCGCACTTGCCCCACGGAAGCCATAAATAGCCTGATCAGGATCACCTATGACAAAAAGATTGGATTCCCGATCGGGCATTAACATGCTGATCAACCGGTACTGAGCGTGGTTAATATCCTGGTATTCATCCACCAGTAACCAATCGATTTTTCTCCTGTATGCTTTTAAAAGTTCCGGATGTTTTTTAAACAGCTGAACGGTCAATCCGATTAAGTCATCAAAATCAAACGCTTTCAGGGACCGCAATGTCTGGTTGTATTTTTTAAAGATTGCAGCGAATGTTTCATCATTGATACTGTTTTCATCCTGCAGGGATTGTTTGACCTCCGTGATTTTTTCACTGATTTCGGCAACTTTTGATTGATCATGATCCAATCCTGTCAGGATCTGTTTTTTATCTTCATCATCGATCACGGAAAGGGTGTCTGTTGATCCTGAACTTTTCCAATATTCTTTAATCACTGACAGGCCGAAGGCATGAAAGGTTGAAATGGTGAGCTTATCCGCGGAGTGGTTCTCCAGAAGCAGGGAAAGTCTCTCTTTCATTTCGCGTGCAGCCTTATTGGTAAAGGTGATGGCAAGGATGCTTCCGGGGTTTACCTGTTTTTCCAGGATCAGATAAGCGATGCGGGTGGTCAGCACTTTTGTTTTTCCCGTTCCCGGCCCGGCCAGGATGATCGCCGGTCCACGGTAGTGTGTAGCTGCTTGTAATTGTTCATCATTCAATCCTGAGAGAATCCCGCCATCCGGGAAAGCTTTATCTGGTTTGGATGCTTCGACAGTTTCAGTTGGTATTTCAGGTTTTTCCCGTTTCAATTTCCTGAAAGCCTCCAGATCGAAGCTAACCAACGGACGCGGTTTGTTTTGTGTGCGGTATTTTTCTGTCGATTCTTCAAACAGGGATGCCGATTGCAGGTAATTTTTACTCTCACCTTCCTGAAAGACTCTGATGGTACCGAATTCTCCATCAAACCCCTCTTTTAGATAGACTTCCCTGTTCCGCATCCGGCGAATGGCTTCGGAGAGTAATTCACCACCAACGGTTTTCACATCATCGATATCGTGGTGAAGCAAAATATTGAACTCAGGGCCTGCTTTTCGGATCAGCTGCATGTACCGTTGATGCACTTTTTTCGAATCGGGGGAAACTCCTTCCAGTTCAGATAAAATTTCCTTCAGCGGGATAAGGCTATAAAAGGGATGGCGGTTATTTCTTTCAAGCACGTCGTTACGGTCGGCAAGCTGTGCAATGCGGTTCATCACACCCTCGGTGACCTTTTTCCCGCACACCGGGCAGGTTTCATCATGCTGTAATGTATCCAGCGGGCTCCAGCATATACCGCATTTCCTGTGACCGTCATAATGGTATTTCCCTTCCTGCGGGAAAAAATCGATTGTTCCGAGAAACTTCTCCTGGTCTCCCGACTTCATGGCTTCCACAATGCCGTTATAGGAAAGTTCCGTGTTAAAGATATTGGCATTCCGACCCAGTTTTTCCGGTGAATGGGCATCCGAATTGGAGATTAGGGTATAGCGGTCAAGAAAGCTGCACATCCAGTTCATGGGCGGGTCAGTAGAGAGGCCTGTTTCCACTGCATGGATATGAGGAGAAAGGTCTTCGTAACATTCTTCTATGGTATCAAAGCCGGATTTTGATCCAAGCACGGAAAACCAGGGTGTCCAGATGTGAGCCGGTACAAAAAAGACCGCCTCCGAAACGTCCAGTGATAGCTCAAGTAAATCCCGGCTATCCATCCCCAGTATCGGTCTGCCGTCTGAAGTGATGTTATAACCGAGGGTCATCAGCTTGCTCTGTATCTTATCAACAACATCAAACGATGGAGCAAACAGCACATTATGAACCTTCCTGATCTTCCCATTTTTCTTGTAAATGTTGCTGATTTCTGAAGTCAGAATAAACCTGACTTCCTCACCGGCTGGGAAATCGACCGCCTTTTGAAATTCACGTTTTACTTGAAAAAGGCCCTCCTCAGCCGGTTCCAGTTGTTCTTTCAGTTCCTTAACCCAGCCGGGGTGTGTAAAGTCGCCTGTGCCGACCACGCTTATTCCTTTCATCTTTGCAAAGTAATCCAGGAAACCCGGCTGAAGCTCTTTACTGGTAGCCAATGAATAATGCGAATGGATGTGAAAATCTCCGATAAATTTCATGTGAGGGATTTGTATGTATAAAGATAATAAGAATATAGCCCTGTTAGAAAAAATGGTGGAGGAGATTGAAAGGTAATAAGGATTTTTCGGATGGAGTTAAATAACAACGTGTTGAGGATAATAATTCAACCCTTTTCAGGGTTGGAAGAACCTCATACATCTGTTCCACCGGTTGCATACCGGTGGTTAACATGGATAAGGAGATAACAACCCTGTCGGGGTTGAATCCATAAAAAATCTGCTGAATTAGCAAATTGAACTCGAATCATCGGGAAATAAACCAAATAGGGGCTGAACCAATTCATCAAAATTCTGTATGTTTACCGTTTTAAAAACCAGTACAGTTCATGGAATGCCGGCCAAATTGCGGAGCCTGTTGTATTGCACCATCGATCTCATCCCCCATACCGGGGATGCCTGACGGGAAGCCTGCCAATGTACGGTGCATCCATCTGACCGATACGTATCAGTGCGCGATCTATGATTCCGCTGACCGGCCCGATGTTTGTTATCAATTCAAGGCTGAGCAACGTGTTTGCGGGAGGAACCGTGACGAAGCATTACGAAACCTGAACCGGTTGGAACACTGAGGGTAAAAAGTACTTTTAACTGATCCGCACAGGTGATCAGGCGTTACCAGAATCAAGGTTACGATACCAACAGTAATCCGTTATTATTCTTATCTTAAACAAAATTTATGAACCAATGTGTGGTATTGTAGGATATATCGGCTTGAGGCAAGCCTGCCCCATTATCCTGAATGGTTTAAAACGACTCGAATACCGTGGATACGATTCAGCAGGTATCATGCTGATGCACGATACACCGGTTGTTCATAAATGTGTTGGTAAAGTGAAAGATCTGGAGAAGATCCTCGACAACTTATCCCTTTCGGGGACACTTGGGATGGGACATACCCGATGGGCTACTCACGGTGAACCTACAGAAGCAAATGCCCATCCACATACCTCTTTCGGAAAAAATTTTACTATTATTCATAACGGCATCATTGAGAATTATGCCCGGATCAAATCACATCTTTTATCCCGAGGGATACCTTTTACCAGTGAAACGGACACTGAAGTGTTGGTTAACCTGATTGAGCACACTTACCTTGAAGGTAATCTTTCAGCTGAACAGGCGATAGTTGCTTCACTGGGTAAGGTCGAAGGTGCTTATGGAATTTTAATCCATTGCAGGGAAGAGCCGGATACTCTTTTTGCCGCAAGAAAAGGAAGCCCGCTGGTTATCGGATTAGGCAAACATGAATACTTTGTTGCCTCAGATGCCACGCCACTGGCTGAATATACACAGAAAGTAATTTACATGAATGACGATGAACTCGCCATTCTTGAAAAATCGCACTTCACGATAAAATCCCTGACCAATAGCGGACGAGAACCAAAAGTCCAGGATCTGAATCTGAAGATCGGGGAGATTGATAAGGAGGGATATGATCATTTTATGCTGAAAGAGATATTCGAACAACCCCGGGCAATCCAGGATACTTTCCGGGGTCGGATACTTCCCGATCATTCCGGTGTTCATCTGGGGGGATTATTACATGTCATATCCAAACTTGAACGTGCCAGGCGAATCATCATCATTGGATGTGGAACATCGTGGCATGCCGGGCTGGTTGGTGAATATCTGCTTGAGGAGTTCGCCAGATTACCCATTGAAGTAGAATATGGTTCTGAATTCCGTTACCGCCGGCCAATTATTAATAAAGAAGATGTCGTCCTGGCGATCAGCCAGAGTGGTGAAACAGCCGATACCTTGGCAGCTGTACGCCTGGCAAAGGAAAAAGGGGCTACCGTACTTGGGCTTTGCAATGTGGTTGGATCCACCATCCCGCGAGAAACGGATGCGGGTGTCTATACTCATGCCGGTCCTGAAATTGGTGTGGCTTCTACCAAAGCCTTCACCTCCCAGGTTACTATTCTCGCCATGATGGCTGTTCTACTTGGTCAAAAACGCAAAAAACTGAATGAAGGTACCTGCAGGAAGATGGTTGAAGAGCTGCTCATGGTACCGGAACGAATCCATGAAGTGCTGCAAGCGAATGATGCAATCCGGGAACTTGCCAGGATCTACCAGCATTCAACAAATGCGCTCTATCTTGGAAGAGGATACCTTTATCCTGTTGCCCTGGAAGGAGCTCTGAAACTTAAAGAGATATCCTATATTCATGCAGAAGGATATCCTGCTGCTGAAATGAAGCACGGTCCCATCGCGCTGATCGATGAAAATATGCCCGCGATAGTTGTTGCTACCAGAGACCGTTCCTATGATAAGATTGTCAGTAATATACAGGAGATAAAAGCACGCAGGGGAACAGTAATTTCCATCGTGACAAAAGGGGACAGGATCATCAGAGACCTGGCTGATCATGTCATTGAAGTGCCAGAAACATTACCGGCATTTTCACCACTAATTACTGTAATACCGCTTCAGCTCTTTGCCTATCACATTGCTGTGCTGCGTGGCTGTAACGTGGATCAACCCAGAAATCTGGCAAAATCAGTTACGGTGGAGTAAGTATGCATCGAATTAACAAAGTTTTCTTACCTTTAATTCAACTAATACAACTATCACTATGGAAGTAATCAATTCAGAAAACCAGGAACCCATAAGGTATGCCGGATTCTGGCTTCGGTTTGTAGCTTATATTATCGACGATTTGATCCTGGGGTTCATCGGTTTTTTCATTGCCCTGCCCTTCATCGGATCTATCATTTTTAATGCATTCCAGATTGCTGATGCCGGCAGGCATGATGAAAAGGTTTTTTTCGGAGTTGCCGGCATTATCGGAGCAGTACTTCTCTGGATCATTGCATCGATTGTTATCGGATGGCTCTATTTTGCATTGATGGAAGCCTCGAAGAGTCAGGGTACCCTGGGGAAGATGGCTCTTAGCTTAAAGGTTACTGATATGGATGGAAACCGGGTCTCGTTTGGACGGGCTACGGGTCGCTATTTCGGGAAAATCATCTCCGGTATGATCTTCATGATCGGCTACATCCTTGCAGGTCTTACCGAAAAGAAGCAGGCACTGCACGACCTGATTGCCGATTGCCTGGTGGTAAGGAAGTAGAGACGATCCGCTGTCGCCACTTGACGGCGGCTATGGCGGACAAGTGGGACTTTGAGACTGAGTGACGGGAGAAGTTGTACAGAGTTCTGAGTACAGGGTACAGAGTTATGCCATATGATCCCCGGAGGGGATTAACATTGAATAGCCCCGGGTTGCCTTTGATAGGCAACCCGGGGTTTTGTGCAATCGGCAGGTCCCGGTCCAACTGCCTTGTTCTTCAGCAGGAAAGCTTTCCATGGACCGGGAGGCAGTGGTGCTAAAATCAGCTTCAGTATTCCAAATCTTTCTACAATAATCCAACCTCTACGAGGTTGTTTAATAACCTGTATTTAAGTAGGGACAGACGATGAGACTGTGAGAGGGGGAGACGAGGGGGACTTTGAGACTGAGTGACGGGAGAAGTTGTACAGAGTTCAGAGTACAGGGTACAGAGTTGTGCCATATGATCCCCGGAGGGGATTAACATTGAATAGCCCCGGGTTGCCTTTGATAGGCAACCCGGGGTTTTGTGCAATCGGCAGGTCCCGGTCCAACTGCCTTGTTCTTCAGCAGGAAAGCTTTCCATGGACCGGCATACTCCAGTCGTTTCAACAGGGCTGGATCTATCATTATTCGTCAGACGACTGAAGTTCGTCTGACGAATAAAATATCCCGGTTTCCACCTCCATCCTTCCCAAAATAATCCAATTATACCATTAACCATTAACATTTTCCCTTTTTTCAGGCAGGGGGTATTAATACACCTGGTAATTAAACACACAAAATCCGATAATTCATTGGTTATCGATGGAATGTAGAGACGCGATTAGCCGCGACTCTACGACGGTATATTGATGGTCATTGCGTTTCCAGGTATTTTATTATTTTTACGGCCAAAGAAAAACCATGTATCAACGAAACAGGAAATATTCCAACGGGGAGATCACCGTGTACTGGAAACCCAGTGCGTGCATCCATGCATCCACCTGCTACATGAAACTCCTGGATGTATTCAACCCCAGGAAAAAGCCCTGGGTGAACATGCAGGGGGCTCCGACAGAGAAGATCATCGAGGTGGTAAACGAGTGTCCGACCGAAGCACTTACCTGGAAGTGGGACGATGAGGAGAAAAATAAAACAGTTACCGAAAACAACACCAACCATATCAAGTTCAAGCGACCCGGTGAATTTGGTTCACCGGAAGAGGACCAGGTTTTTGCAGTTGATACTGCCCAACCGGTAAAGATCCAGGTCATAAAAGATGGTCCCATCCTGGT
>Ga0315550_1001943_pt1 | contig 12685 bp, 9 predicted proteins | sample SalMarSW160190MG_2_FD_203100 | JGI IMG/M metagenome (GOLD analysis project Ga0315550, IMG submission 203100) | Salt marsh sediment microbial communities from the Plum Island Ecosystem LTER, Massachusetts, United States - Salt Marsh Sediment SW1601-90 ... | reverse complement strand
TCGGCGCTTGCACGACCACGGCACCGACGAAGCCTGGCGCCGGAACAAAGCTGCTGAGCGCCCATCCACACCGCTCGCCGTCGGTCTCCCCAATCCGCACGATCCGCGCAGGCTCTCCGGGCGTGAACGAGACTTCGATATCCGACAGGGGGCGGTTGAGCCCCGCCCCCATGGCCTTGAGCACGGCTTCCTTCCGCGTCCACGCGTTGAAGAACCCGCACGACCGCTGACGCTCGTCGAGGGTCTCGTAGATCGCCAGCTCGCGAGCGGTCAGGACGTGGGCGGCGAGCGCATCGCGGTCGGCGACCTCACGAGTGGGCTCGATGTCGATGCCCACCGGACATCCCGCCGCGAACACGTATGCAACCATGTCACCGGCATGCGAGAGATTGAACTCGATCCCCGCATCTGCGAATCGCGGTCCGAGCGCCGGCTTGCCGTGCTCGCCCACCACCAACTCCACATCGCCGGGCGGCACGCGCACGCGATCCCCGAGCAGGCGCCGCAACCTATTGCGCGCGGTCACGAATGCGCGGCGGTCTCGATCGAACGCAAATCGGGCGGCGCGCGTCCGCTCCGCGTCGGACAGCGTGGCAGCACCCTCCCCTCCCTCTGCGGCGCGAAGGTCCATCCGCAGCACGACCACGTCGGCGAGAACCGAGTCGAGGGGGGGGTGGGGATGCTCCACCACGGCGGAATTCTGGACCATGCTCGCGCTCCTCGCATGTGTCGGAACCGACCACGACCGCGACCGGTTCGAATTCCCAAAGGCTTTTCTCGCGATTGATGTCGTACCAACGCAATGTGCGTGCCCTACGATGGTCCAGTTCGATGCGCTGGACCGTGTTTTTCGGGCCTCCGTTGGTGACCCGCGTCACGATTCTTCTACCTAGCGACGTTGGGAGAGAGCCGAGCGCGGCATACGATGCGCTCTAGATTCAAGCGTTGAGTCGGTGCGACGACCGCCCCCGGGAACCGGTGGGCGTTGAGGTAGGGTAGCCCAACTCAGCTTCCCACCTCCATCGTCGTCCGCGTGACGTTGCACTGGACGGACAGGCATCTTGACACGCAGAAACGACACGGGCCCGACGGTGTCGCCGTCGGGCCCGTTGCCTAAATCGGGGGGATTCGCTCAGGTGCTCTTTACGTCCCATCCTCGCCTGCGTCGCACGATGCCGAGGCCGCCGATGCCCACGAGACCTGTCGCGAGCAGCGTCAACGTCACGGGCTCTGGCACGACGCTAGCGCAATCGGACGACGTGACGGTCGTGGTCGTCTGACCATCGGTGCTGAACCAGCCGGAGCAGGAGGTCCCGTTGATGGCCTGCGAGTGCCAGCCCTCGACCGCGCCCGAGAGGTCGAACGCCTGGTCGGCGTACGCACCAGTGCCGGTCGTCTCGAACGTAAGCACCAGCGGGACACCCGCGCATGTCGCCAACTGGCTGCCCTGAGGTGTCTCGCCGCAACCGATCAGCCCATTGTTGATCCCGTTCGCACCAACGGCCGCGAAGTCGATTTGCGTACCGACGGGGTTGTTGTTGATGTGCGTCACGAGACTCCAGCCGATTGACGCACCGCCAACCCCGCGCGTCGCAGACACCAGGGTGGCCGTGCCCGTCCAGTTGCTTCCGATGCCCGCCCACGTGATCACGTTGGACTGTCCGGTCGCCGAGTTGCTCGCGTCGTACAGATTCCACACCTTCAGCGTCAGAAAGTAATGGGTACCAGTGGACGTCACGGTCGAGAACACGGACGCGTCGAACGACGCACACACCTGAAGCGCTCCGGTCGAGCACACGGCATGCGCGCTCCGCGGCACGACTGCACCGCCGAGTGCCATCGCCGTCAAGCCAACGACGCTCCTCAGTCTCATTCTGTCCCCCTCCGAGTCACACCGCGCGCGTCTGCCTCAACGCGAGCACTCCGACCAGAACATATGAACCCCCGAACAACAGCCCCAGAAAGAACGTCTTCGCAGTCAGCTTCTCGATCCCGATCCGTGCCACACCGTGCGTTGCCTTGAGCGCAAGCGGCACATCCGTCGCAAACACGGCCAACGCACCGAACGCCACGATGGCCAACAGCAACAAGGCCCACCCAAGAACGATCAGCAGCCACCGCCGCCCGAGTCCGCCCGCCGAGATCCATATGGCCCCGAGACCGATCGAAAACAGGGGCAACCCCTGTACGATCGAGCCGATCGTCGCCAACTCCCATTCCGGACTCCCGAGGCCCAACGGGTACAAGGCCAGCACGTAATCGCTGAGGGCAGCCAACGCGAGTATGAACCCAATCCAGCCGATGATGCTGTACCGGCGCGCCTCATCCCACGGCGGCGCCCGGCGGCCCTTTCCCCTCGCGGTCTGCCGGACTACGACCCGGGGCCCCTCGGAGTCCCGAACGTCTTGGCGCGCAGGTTTCATACCGGATCACCGCCTCGCTGTTCAGATCTGTAAGTTGTTTTGCGACAAATACTTGCGATCAACCCCATTCACCGTACGGATCTGACCAAATACTATGTGACGCCCGACACATGTGGCGCCTGCTCCACCATTCCGCGCAACAACGCCCGGAATTGCACCTCTATTTCTTCACGATATCGGAGTTGGCCCGCGGCCGCAGAACCCAGGTGCCGGTCCCGGTCGGCACGAGCAATCCCGTCACGTCGACGTTCACGCCGGGCACGTATGCACTCTGGGTGAGCGACGCATTGCGATCGAAGAAGACGGTGAGCGCGCCGGTGCTGTCATCCACGGTGACCAGGTAGTTCCCATCGGCATCGGTCGTGGTGTCGGTAATCTCCGCATTGACTACCTTGACCAGTCGCGCATCGAGCGTACCCCCTTCGGCCGAGGCCGCCTGCGCCGTCGTGACCCGCACGGGTGCCGGTAGCGTCCCGAAGGTGATGTCGTACACGGTGACCCGCGCGAGCACCGGCTGGCCGTCGCGCCGTCCCGTCACACCCAGAAACCGCACGGTGTCCCCCTGAAACGCCGACGGCGCCCGCACGTCGGTGCCACGAATGGCGCCCGAGGAGTCCGCGAGGAACACCGACGTATCGCTGAACAGGGCCGGGGGATTGAGCACGATCCCGGGAACGAAGATCTTCTTCCCCGCCGGAAGCGCTCGTGCCGCCGCAATGCCGTACGAAGGGTAGCTCACCGCCGAGGTCACGCTGAGCGTGTCGAGCGGGTGGACCGTCACCTGACTCGAATCCTGCTTCACCACGGAGATCGAATCGCCGAACCCCGCCGTGTCTACGCGGACCTCGTACGCCCCCACCGGAACGCCCGCAAACTCATAGGCGCCGTTCTGATCGGTCTTCTTGCTCGCCACGGTGTCCGGCGTCCCCTTGGCGATGAGACTGACGGTGATGCCGGGGAGCGCGCTGTCAGGCTGCGTGGGCGTCCGCGACCCATCCACGTCGAAGTAGACCAGACCGTTCACGACGCCCGTGACGTCGATGGCGAGCACCCGATCGGCGCCCGCGTTGGGGCAGGCTGTGAGGAGCGGCAGAAGCGGCAGGAGCCACAGAAGGGGCGCACGGCGCAAGGTGCAACGTGCAAGGTGCAAGGGGGTTCGCCGGGCCTCCCCCCGTGCACCGTGCACCGTGCACCGTGCACTCTGCACCATCATGCTCACTCCGCTATTCATAGTTCACCCGCAATCCCACGCGCAGAATCCGTCCCGGCGTGAGGCGATAGGTCGGCTTGCCGAAGTTGGGGTTCACGACGAGCGGGATGTTCACGTTGCCTGTCGCTGGATCGGTGGTCACCGTTCCGTTCGGATCGACCAGGAACAGCGCCGCGTCGGGCAATGCGTTGTTCGGCTCGACGAGGTTCAACGCATCCACGACGATCGCCACGGGATACCCGAGGTGCATGGGGCCGAGCACGAGCCGGAGGTCGAGGCCGCTCACCGCGGGTCCGCGACAGGAATTCCGCGCGGCGAAGTGCCCCACCTGCGTCCGCAGACAGTCCCAGGTGCCGAAGAGATCGGAGACGCCCGTGATGTTGTTGTCGATGTACGCCGGGTCATTGGTGTACGATCCGTCACCGTTGGCGTCTACGCCCGGCGCGAAACCCGGCGTGAAGGGGTACCCGGATCGATACGTGTACACTCCCGAGATCCGGAAGACGCGGAAGTCGAGCGAGGCACCTACCGCCACGCGATCGGGCACGTCGAGGCTCGAGGTCCCATCCGCCCAGTCCGCTCCCGCAAGGCTGTCCGGGAACGGCGAGAGCTGCGTGCCGAGGCCACCGCCGAGCGCGGAAAGCCAATTGTCCTTTGTCTGCGAATGAGTGTAGCTCGCCATCAGGTGAAGGACCCGTCCAATCGGACGATCGAGCCGTGCGGTGAATCCCACGTAGTCGGAGTAGCCATCGGCGTTGATCGCGCTCACCGGGCCGAACCCACTGAACCGGCGGTTGGAACCGGGCTGGGCCGCAACGAGCGAGCCGATCTGCGTGAGCTGGCCGTACACCGGCCGCCCATACTGATCCGTACCCGTCGGCGACTCGATGAGGTTCAGATCCTGCCGACGGGGCAGGAAGTCGGTGTGACGGTAGGTGACACCGAGCTGGAGCGCGGTGCCGCCGCCGAGCGCACCCCGAATGTTGAACGACACACGTCCCGTTCTTGGCGGACGGAACTTCGGCCCGAGCAGCGTCAGCACTCCGCCGCTGGGCGGAGCTACGGTCGAGTCGGGGCTCGCCGGCCAGCCACCGAGCTGGCCCGCCGCCAGACGTACCTGGGGCGAACCGTCGTTCACGATCATCTCGTCCAGGACGCTCGGACTCATCGAGCCGTCATAGAGACCGCTCTCGATGCTCACGCGCCACTCGTGCTGGTCCCCGACGTCCCAATCGATCCCGAAGCGCGGGTCGAGCTTGAGGATCGAGCTGGGCAGCGTGGAATCGTTGGAGATCCCCGTGGCGGCGAGCCACTGCGTGTTCAGGGTGACATCGCTACGCGAGAGAATTTCCGAGGCGACACGAATGCCTGCGATGACGTCGAGCCCCGGAGCGGCCCGCCAGCGGTCCTGGAAGAAGCCACCGAACTCGAGCGGCGAGAACTTGGCGATCGGGATCGTGCCGACCGTCTGCTCGAACACGCCGGTCTGGGCGGCGAATCCGCTCGCTCCCGAGTAATACGCCTGGCCCTGACTGTCGTAGCGGTAGGTGTAGTCGAACGATGACCGCCGCGCGATCGCGCCGAACTTGATCCGGTGATTGCCGAGGTGCGCGTGCAGGGTCTCGGTACTGGTGAATCCGATCTCGCTGAAGCGTCCAGGCAGGGCAGGATCTACTCCGAGACGAATCGGTTGATCGGCAAAGGTGGTGGCCACCACCGATCCGCCCGTGTAATCACGGAGACCGGCGTCCACGCCCACCCGCACCTCGAGGGCGACATTGTCGCTGAGCCGTGAGGTGAGCGTGGCCCCGGTCGAGACGTCGTGACCGCGAAGCGTCATCCCGATCCCCGGGATGGTCGTGAGCCCGAAGCCGGGGTCGGTGGTCTTGAACGATGCGACGTTGGCGCGCGCCGTGACGTGGTTGCTCTGGCCGAGCTGCCAGTCGAACCGGCCGAACCCGCTCACCGCATCGGTCTGCTCGAGCCGCGCCGCCGTATCGGCGCTGAGATCCACGCCGAAGGAGTCGGACGCGATCGCGACGATGGCCGAATCGAGCGGCCCCGGCGCCCAGAGCGGCGGCGCCGGCGTCTCCAGATGGCGCGCCTCGATCCCGAACGCAAATTGTGCCGTGTCACGAATGATCGGGCCGGTCACGATCAGACCCGCGCGGCCCGTCGTGTGCGCGAGGTTCTCCGGCGCAAAGTACTTCGAGCTCGCGCCGGCCTTGCCGAACCAGTCGCCAAACGCGCTCACCTGGTAGCTGTTCCCGCCGCGAACCGACTGCGCGGATACGATCGCGCCCGGTGCGTCACCCCACTCGACGTCGAGGCCGCCCGGCAGTACCGAAACGTCGTTGAAGGCGCTGAGGGCGAACGGCGCTGTTCCCATCTTCCGTTCGGGAAGCGCCGGGTCACCCGCGCCGGTATAGGGCACACCATCCACGGCGAACGTCGTGAGTTGCGACGGCAGCCCCTCGAAACCGAAGCCGCCGGACGCTGACGTCACCAATCGGGCGAGGCTCCCCAGATCGCGGTTCTGATCGGGCAGGTCGCGCAGCGCGAAGCGGCCAATCTGCCAGGCGGCGGGATCGCCGCCCGCCACGGCGGCGCCGTACGGGATGACCGCAACTGAGTCAACGGGTGGAACCGCCGGATGGAGCGTGAGTACGACGTGAGATTCGCCACCCGGACGCGCGGGGATGCCGGTGATCCGCGCAGGGCGGTAGCCAAGTTGCTCAACGAAGACTTCGTATTGACCCGAGGGCAGGTACTCGAAGTCGAACGTGCCATCGCGGCTGGACTCGGCCGACCGGGTGAAGCCCGAAGAGCGAGCAGTCAGGACAACATGGGCGTTGCCCAGCGGCTGTCCCGCGCTATCGTTCACCGTTCCCGCAATGGCACCGGATGTGATGCTCTGCCCGGCCGCCTCGGACGCGAGGAACGCCAAGAGCAGTATGATCGACAATATGGTACGCAGAGCCACTTCTCCCTGGGGTGAGGTGTACCTGGGCGCGCGACACGCGCGACACAGCGGGAGGAAGCAAGAAGTGATCCCTTCGACGTCGTCGACAATATACTTGCCGGGCGCCGCGGTACATACCGCATGTTGCGACTACGCCACATGATGGCGCCGATCCCGCAGAGCAATGGGGGTCGAAATCACGGTTGGTGGGCCGCAGCAGTGGCATCGCTGGTGATCATAGCGATTGCCACGCTCCTCCCCTCCCACGGCCCTTCGCAGGGATTTCGATCGTGCATATTCTGCGGCGAGGATAGCCTCGCCGACGCCGTTCGAAACGTGATCCTGTTCGTTCCGCTCGGATTCACGCTGGCGCATGCGACGCGGCATCGGCGCGCCGCGCTCGCCTTCGCCGCGCTCTTCACAGTATGCATCGAAATCACCCAACAGTGGATTCCGGGCCGCGACCCAAGCATCGGGGACATGCTGACGAATACGACGGGCGCCGCGGTCGGAATCGGCCTGGCGCTCTGGCAGGCAAGATGGGCACGCCCCCGGGGAGCCTTTGCTCTCGCAGCCGGGGTTGGTGCGGCTGCGACGTTCGTTCTCACGGGCTGGCTGCTCCAACCGGTCTACCCGCACCGCACCTACATCGGCCAGTGGACTCCTCGATTTCCCGGCATGGCGTGGTACGACGGCAAGGTGCTCGACGCATCCGTCGGCGGTATCGAGATTCCTAGCCGTCACGTTACCGACTCGGACTCGCTTGTCGCGCTTCTCGCGCATGGGGCACCCGTTCGAGTGCGGGCCATAGCAGGCTCGCATGTCCCACGTCTTGCCCCGCTCTTCAGCATATCCAACGTCTGGCACCATACGCTACTCCTCATCGGTCCAAATGCATACGGCCTGGTCCTGCGCCAACGGCTTCGATCTCGGGGCTGGGGCGTGGATTCTCCGGATCTCGTGCTGCAGAACCTTAGCCTCGGGCAGCCGCGCGATACCGTCACAGTTTCCGTCTGGCGCCCGAACACCTCGTACTGCATAGCAGTGAGCGACGTCAGCCGCTGCCAGGTGGGGTTCACGGCCGGTTGGGGATGGGCATTGGTATGGTACCCCAACGGTATGCCGCCGGCGGTGGCGTCCGCCCTCACGCTGTTCTGGATCGCGCTTCTGTTGGCACCTGTCGGTTTCTGGATGGACCGAGATTGGATGTCCGTCACGGGTGTGGCGGCTGCGGCAATCGGATTGGCGCTCGCCCCGGAACTCACCGGTTTGCTTCCCACCCCAGCCCCGGAGTGGCTGGCGGCAGTTGCGGGTTTCGCGATCGGCGCTACGGCCCAGCACGTGGTTCGGCGATTCGCGGCGCGGTGAAACCGCGGCAGGGAATCCCACGTCCGGCATCCACCCCTGGCGCACATGGGGTGGTCCGGACGAAACTTGAAGCGCGCAGCGATCCAGTCTCCTGGAGTGAATCCTGGTGAAGGCATCATTCAAGAGCACGCCGAGCACCTGCTCGCGCACGTCATCCACCGGGAACGGCGAAGGTGCCGACGACCTCGGCGCATCCCGCTGGATCTGGGCCATCGGGATGTCCATTTTCCTGGTGCTGGGATATGCGCTGATTGCCCGCTGGAACCAGAACCGCTTCGAGGTGGCGCGCGATCCCTGGCGGTTCATGATTCGGTGGGACAGTAAAGTGCCCGCGGTGCCGTGGACGATCTGGGTGTACGCCCTGTACTACCCGCTCGTCCTGACGCCGCTGTTCATCATCAAGACGCGCGTGCAGCTCCTCGAGGTGCTCGTCGCGTATCTCATCGTTTCGCTCACGGCGTGGCTCAGCTTCCTCCTCATTCCCGTACGCATGGCCTACCCCGCCCTCTCGTGCACGGGGCTGAGCTGTTCCATGCTGGGGCACCTCTACGCAGTGGACCGGGGCGTCAACGTCTTTCCGAGCCTCCACGCCGCGCATACGGTGCTCGCCGCCGCGATCTTCTGCCGATATCGGAGCAAGCTCTCGGGAGTGATGATCTTCGGGGCCTCGCTCGTCTGTTTGTCCGCGGTGCTCACGAGGCAGCACTACCTGGTGGACCTCCCGGCGGGAATGGCGCTGGGGCTCGGGGCATGGGCGCTCACGCTCAGATTGTCGCCGAAGCTCACGGCCATCGCTGGACGCGTAGGGTTGGTGGAACTGCGGACGCCGGTCGCGTCGCTGGAGATGAGCGAGGAGTAGGGGGAGCCTGCCGGTTCACCGGCAGAGCGGGCCGAGTTGCCGCTTTCAGCGGCATCCTATACCCCGGCATCCCGACGTTTGGAGCAGACGGATCGGCTCGCGGATCGACGCGTTGCGAAGCTGCATCGTAGGAGGCCGCCAAGGCGGCCACTCGGCGCGCACTGTCGCCAAGGCGACGTGTTCTGATGCTCCGCTACGGGCGGCCCAGCACCCCCTCCACCGCCTCGAACGCCTCGCGTCCCCCGAACCCACGGCGCTGGAGATAGCCGAGCAACCGGCGTCGCTTCACCTCGGGCGGCAACTTGCCCAACTGCCGGCTCCGTTTCTCCGCGAGACGGCGCGCCTGCTCGATGAGCGCGTCCTCATCCACTGGGATCGCCTCGGCAATTGCCCGATCGGCGAGCTTCCGGTCCACCCCGTAGCGCACCAGGTCAGCGAGGATCCGCGCGGGCGCGTGACCGCGCTCCGCGCGCGTGGCGGCGAAGTGTCGCGCGAACTGGAGATCGTCGAGGAGCCCCGCCACCTCGAGCCGGCCGAGCGCTTCGGTCACGGCCCACGGCGGATGTCCCTTTGCCCGGAGCCGCTGGCCGAGATCCCGCGTCGCCCGCGGCCGCACGGAGAGCAGCCTGAGTGCCGCGCGATACGCGGCATCCGCACGCGCCGCCGCATCGAGGCGCTCGGCGCCCTCAGGTGAGAGGACCTTCCCCACCTCCAAGCCGAGCGCCCGCACGTGCTCGATGGGCAACGACGCGCGCCGGGCCCCGTCCACCTCGACAATGAGGCGGCCCGGGGCCCGGCGGTCCGGCCTCAAGCCGGTCACTCTCATAGGCGGGTCACCGCTTGTGACGCCCGCTTCGCGCACCCCCGTGCACCTTGCACCGTGCACCTTGCACCCCCCTGCTCCCCGCTCCTTGCGCCCTGCTCCAGTGCATCACTCTTCTGAGGTCTCCGCTGCCCCCTCCCCATCATCACTCTTCATCCCACCCAACCCGAGGAACTCTCGAACTTTCACCTCGATCTCGTCCGCCATCTGCGGATTGTCCTTGAGATACAGCTTGGCGTTCTCCCGGCCCTGCCCGATCCGCTCCTTGCCGTACGAGTACCACGCGCCGCTCTTGTCGATGATGTTGGCCTCGGCGCCGATGTCCACGAGCAGGCCCTCGCGGCTGATTCCTTCGTTGAACATCACGTCAAATTCCGCCTGGCGGAACGGCGGGGCCACCTTGTTTTTCACTACCTTCACCCGCACGCGGCTCCCGGTGACGGCGTCACGTTCCTTGACTGCCCCGATCCGCCGCACGTCCAGGCGGAGCGATGCGTAGAACTTGAGCGCACGGCCACCGGTGGTGGTCTCCGGGTTGCCGAACATCACGCCGATCTTCTCGCGCAGCTGGTTGATGAAGATGACCGAGGTCTTCGAGCGATTGATGCTCCCGGCGAGCTTCCTGAGGGCCTGCGACATGAGACGCGCCTGGAGCCCCACGTGCGAATCGCCCATGTCACCTTCGATCTCCGCCTTGGGCACGAGTGCCGCGACCGAGTCGATGACGATCACGTCCACCGCCCCCGACCGCACGAGAATCTCGGCGATCTCGAGTCCCTCTTCTCCCGTGTCGGGCTGTGAGACGAGGAGGTTCTCTATGTCCACGCCCAACTTCTTGGCGTACTCGACGTCGAGCGCGTGTTCGGCATCGATGTACGCGGCGACCCCACCCCGCTTCTGCGCGCTGGCCGCGACGTGGAGCGCGAGCGTGGTCTTGCCGCTCGACTCGGGCCCGTAGATTTCCGTGATCCTGCCCCTCGGCACACCGCCCACGCCCACCGCGGCATCGAGGTTCACGGCGCCGGTCGGAATCGCGTCCACCTTGACCCACGAGTCCTGCCCCATCCGCATGATCGAGCCCTTCCCGATGTTCTTCTCGATCTGCGCGATGGCGAGGTTCAGGGCCTTCTTGCGATCCTCGGACAGCTTGTCGGCGACTTTGTCGGTCGTTTTCTCTGCCATGGAAACCTCGAGAACGTGAGACGTGAGACGTATGACGGGAGACGGGAGACGGGAGACGGGAGACGGGAGACGGCGGCTCCCGAGCCGCACCGTACGTGTTCGTGTTTCAGGAGGCCGCTGAAGCGGCCACTCGGCCCCAGTCGGCCCGTGAACGGGCGACAAACGTCGCTCTCAGCGACAGATCGCGGCCGAGTAGGCGCTTCAGCGCCGTCCTACGAGAGCTGCGTCAGCGCCGTCCTACGTCCATACCCGCTGTGCCCTTGTCCGCTGGCCCCGAATATATCCCGAAATACTGCTTATCGCCATCCCGGCCTGAACGCATCCTCGATATGTTGCACGCGTGCCGCACCTGTTTCACTGCCCAGGATACCGATGACGTCGAATCTGTAGACGTCTCCAGCATGACCGTAGCGATCCATCCACGCGCGGGCCACCCGGACAATCTCCCGCCGCTTGGACCAGGTCACGGCCTCTGCCGGGGTCCCGAACCCCGCCCCCGAGCGGGTCTTCACCTCGACGAATGCCACGAGCCGCCCCCGCCGAACCACCAGGTCCACCTCCAGCCGGCCCATCCGGAACCGATGGTCCAGCACCTCCCACCCGCGCGCCCGGAGGTACTCCATGGCCTCCCGCTCGCCCGCGAGGCCCCGGCGATGGCGGGGGTCGGTCCAGGAAGAAGGATCGGACTTGAGAGGCACGGGACCAAGATACGATCCACCCTCCGAGGGGGCGTACCAATCAGCTGGGGGAACGAATCGAATCTCGGCGGCGCACGGTGCAAGGAGCACGGTGCACGGGGGTGACCGCGAAGACCCCGTGCACCGTGTACCGTGTACCCTGCGCCGTGCACCCTTCAGCTACAGTATTCGTCGAGCTGCTCCCCCCCGATCAACACTTCCCTGGGCTTGCTCCCATCGGGAGGGCCGAGTATCCCGGCATCGTGCAGCTGATCGATGATCCGCGCCGCACGGCCGTAGCCGATTCGGAGCTTTCGTTGCAGCAATGACGTCGAGCCGAGCTGGTTCTGGAGGCACACCTCCGCCGCATCACGGAAGAGCGGATCGCGATCCTCTGCCACACTGCCACCCTGCCCCTCTGCCCCCGCTCCGACCTCGGCCGCCTCCAACGCCGCCACGACCTCCAGGATGTCCTCCTCCCGCCCCTCGGGTGCCGGCAGCCCCGCCGCTTCCAGCGCCTCGTCCCGCCGCCGCTTCTGCTCGTCGTACCAGTCGGTGATGGTCTCGGTTTCTTCGGTGGAGATGAACGCGCCCTGCACGCGTACCGGCTCGCTCTTCCCCGGCGGCAGGAAGAGCATGTCGCCGTTGCCGAGCAGCGCCTCCGCCCCGTTTTGATCGAGGATCGTCCGGCTGTCCACCTTGGACGCCACGCGGAACGCGATCCGGCTCGGGAAGTTGGCCTTGATGAGTCCCGTGATGACGTTCACGCTCGGCCGCTGGGTGGCGAGGATCAGATGAATCCCCGTCGCGCGCGCCTTCTGCGCCAACATCGCGAGCGGTTTCTCCACCTCGCCCTGCACGGTCATCATCAGATCGGCCAGCTCGTCCACGATCAACACGATGTACGGCAGCGGCCCCTCGTCATACGGAATCGGCAGCTCCAGTTGCTCTGCGTCCCCATCCCCCCGTGCACCGTGCACCGTGCGCCTTGCACCGTGCACCTCGCCATCCCCCCCTGCTCCCTGCTCCTTGCTCCTTGCTCCTTGCTCCTTTTCTGGGAGCACCAAGTCCTTCCCATCCGCAACTTTCCGATTGAAATCCCCGATATTCCGCGCCCCGTTCGCGCTGAACAGCTCGTAGCGGCGCTCCATCTCGTGTACCGCCCACTTGAGCGTCTGCGC
>Ga0315550_1001942_pt1 | contig 12691 bp, 13 predicted proteins | sample SalMarSW160190MG_2_FD_203100 | JGI IMG/M metagenome (GOLD analysis project Ga0315550, IMG submission 203100) | Salt marsh sediment microbial communities from the Plum Island Ecosystem LTER, Massachusetts, United States - Salt Marsh Sediment SW1601-90 ... | reverse complement strand
CATTCGAAATCTGCCGGCGGCGCATTGAACAGCGGCGAGCTAAACCAGAGATAACAGGCCAAGCCCCCAGTTCGGTCGACATAGCCCCAAGCCTGGTGACCTTTACGTAGCCGCTGCGAAAAACGATGCACCCTTCCTTTTTCTAGACCGAGCGAAGAGACTTCAAAATCTGCGAGCGTGAGACGACGAAATCGATAGATTCCCGACAGCGCAGGAAGAGCTATTGTCTTGCCCGGTTTAATTTGTGATACATCGACAATACGGCGCTGAATCACAATAGCCGCCCGCGTACTATTTTCCTCTCGGCAAACCGACGACGAATTGGCAGCGGCGTCTGGCTCGTTAACCAAGCATCAGCAACGTTCGCGATGCGTCCGGCGTGCCCTAACAACGCACCACCAAAGGACCGAGCCGCGCGTTGACCGATCTTGTAGTAAAAGACATCGCGCGGCAAGCCGCCGAAGTTTATCTTCGACTGGAAAACCGGGCTCCCCTTTCGCGATTCACCCATATCGAGGATGCCGATACCGCGCTCGGCGCAACGCTTCATCGCCACCCAATTCATAAGTTGAATTGGCGCGAGATTGCGGTGCGCCAACAAGGCGTTCTGAAAAGGGTAACACGCCATCTCCTGTCCGAAATGTAGCATCATGCTTGCGACCGGCTTGCCTCGATGCCGGGCGACCAGAATTTCAGTATGTGTTCCAAGGTTGCCGACCACTTGGTGGAAGAAGGCCCGTGAATGGATCGGGACCCCGAGACGCAACATGTTCGCGTGATACTGATCGACGAGAACATCGACTTGTTCCAGTCCGGAGACGATTTCGACGCCCTCTTTTTCGGCACGGCGGATCATATTGCGCGTCTTGTCCTTCAACCCGCGCCACATCTGGTCCTTATCTGCATCGATCTTCATTTGAACGGTCGCGCGGACTGGATTTGGCTCCACATATGGCAAGCGCCGCCAACCAGACGTCAAGAGGACGTCGTTCCACGACTCCGTGCGTGCGCGATGTTCAATATGTTGGAGAATGGCCTGTGCAACGCCCGCATCGGCGGCAATCGACCCGCAGCGCAGCGAATAAAGATTTCGCTCCCCAAACAAACCACAAGTTTCGTAGGCGCCGACCAGACCGACAATGCCGCCCTCTCTTTCTGCTAGAAGAAAGCACGTCTGGATCCGATAGCTGCTTTCGAGCACATGGCGCCATTCGTAGCGCGCAAGCGGCGATGATTCCGGCATCGCATCGAGAAAGCTATTCCACCGCGCGGCGTCGCCATCCGTGGCATCACGCACGGCAATGTCATTGGCGGGCGGCATAGCCGGCTTCGTAATACGCGGATCCGGAGCCGAAATACTGGCGACACAAATCGAGGTATTCGGAGAGCGGAACGACGAAGAAACTTTCGGCGTAGTGGGCATCGCGGCAGCCGGACAAAAGACGGCAATTGAACGCATTTAATCCCAGGGCAAAATGCACCCAATCACGCCGTTGCATCTGGCTCGCATAGCATCGAATGGCGTTCGCCTTGCTCTCGATAAGATTGGTTATGTCGACAACGACGTTTCCAGGCAGCGGCGTGTAGACCTGATAGGCCCATATCTCCGGTCCATGGCTTTGGTAGGCAGCAGCAAGACCGTGCAGGAGCGCTTCGTTCACCCGCCGATGGTCGTCGTGGTCGTCGAGGAGAAATGGGAGGAAGATCGCGCCTGGCGCTTTTTCCGCAGCCAGCGTCGCAATGGCCTTGCCCGCATTTTCCGACTGGATTGCCTCCGCGACCTCACCTGCAAACCGCGGTTCGAAGCCGCACATCTCGCAGCATGCCCTCGCTTCCTTCTCGCGGACCATCCGTTCATCCGGCTTGCCCGATGTGACGAACAGCACCGTCACATTCCCGCCTGTCCGCGCCATCCGCAACAAGGTGCCGCCGGGACCGATTATTTCATCGTCTGGATGGGGAGCGACAACGATGATTTCCCGGGAACGCGGCCCAGCAAGCAGTTGCGGTTCGATTTGCCGGCTAAACCGCATGGTCCCCAGGACGCGCGCCGCGGCAGCTAAATCATTTCCAGGAAACCAATCGCGGAGAATCCATTTGTAGGCCTTGCGGCCCATCGCCAACCGCTCGATGCGCCGAATAACGCGGCTCAGCGGGCCGCCTGCGGAGGCCATCTGGACTTAAGCCGCCTTGAGCTCGCGCCAGCGGGCGACAATACGCTCTGGCGGCACGTCCGGGCCCTCCCCGCTGCACAACTTGCGCAATAGCTGCAAGTCGGCCGGCTCGTCGACGTCGAGCTTCACGTCCGGCACCCCTGGATCAAGCGCCGGCGGACATGGAGCCGCGAGAATGTGAAAACGATTTCGATGGGTCCAGGCGTAGAGCGTCACATGCTCCCGGTGCTCGCGATCGGTCGTGTGTTGATCCATCCATGCCAGCAGTTCAGCCGAGAATACCTCGGCGCCGAAGCCTCGCGGCCAACGATCAATTCCTTCGGAAATATGGTTGAAGGCGAGGTCCGGCTTGTGGTCGATATAGGTCCGGATGGCCATGTCTATGACGTCCGGATCGACAAGGGGCCGATCCGCGCATATACGCACGACCGTTTGAGCCTCGGATATTTCGGCCGCTCGCGCATAGCGATCGAGGACATCCTCCTCGCTACCGCGATAAACATCGATACCGAGACACTCGGCGACATCGACGAGCGGATTATCTCTCTCATGCGTCGTCGTTGCCAGAACAACGCTATCAAGAAGCGTCGCACGGCACGTGCGCCACAGGACCCACTCAATCAAGGGCGCGCTCTCAAGCACTTCCATCATTTTTCCCGGATAGCGTCGCGAGCCCATCCGGGCCTGCACGATGGCGACGGTTCGATTGTCAGACATCCGGAAAATTGGCTCGGGCGTCAGTCGACGTCTTCAAGGTTGAGCAGCGCATCGCCTTCGATGTTCCGCGCCGCGATCGCTCCAATAAAACGATCGATGAACTCGGACGGCAGGCCCGTCCCGGGCCGCTTCATTACCAGCATGTCGCGGGTGATAACCGTGCCTTTCGGGATCGGTTCGGCGGCAACCACGCTGCGACGAGCATATTTGTAGGCCGGCATCTCGCATTCGAGCCTAACCTTGCGGCCGACACCGACGGCTTGCTCGAGGATTCTGACCTGTTGCACGAGCTGCGCCAGCTCCGCCTCGTCCAGCGAAAGCCAGTGGTCGGCGCTGTAAGGTAGCGTCTTGTCGAAGGTGTAGTGCTTCTCAATCAGTTTGACGCCACAAAGAACGGACGCAGCCGGGACAATCGTCCCGAGCGTATGATCGCTCAAGCCCATGACGTAATTCGGGAATTTTTCGCCGATATCCGCCACCGCCGAGAGGTTGGCGTCCTTTGGTTCGGTTGGGTAGCACAGCGTGCAATGCATGATGCAGATTTTCCGATTGCCCTCGGCTTCGATGACCTCCACCGCCTTGCAAATCTCATCCATGTCCGCCGCCCCGGTCGAAAGCATCACCGGCAAGCCCTTGGCGGCAACATGGCGCAGGAAAGGATAATTGTTGAGGTCGCAGGACGCGATCTTGAAGCCTTTCATGCCGATTTCGGTCAGCATGTCGGCGGCCTCGAAATCGAACGGTGTCGACATAAACTCTATGTTGTACCGGTCGCAGAGCCGGATCAGCTCCTCATAATGCTCGCGCTCGAAGGTATCGAGATTTGCATAAGAATCGAATTGCGATCCCTGGCTGTCGACTTCGCCTTCCCAGCTCCAGAACCGTGGCGCGTTTCGCGTAGTGAGCTTATCCGCCTTGTAGGTTTGAAACTTTATAATGTCGGCGCCGGCGCGCGCGGCGGTCTTGATCAGCTGCTCAGCGTAATCCATGCGGCCAAGATGATTTACGCCCGCTTCGGCGATGATGACGGTGCGCGCACCGCCAACCTTTACTCGTCCGACGTCAAATTCCATGCTTCTCTTCGACGATCTTTTTAAACTGCTGCCGCTCTTCCTTGAGGGTAATGTTGTCGCCGTGAATATAGTACCGGTAGAGAGGCACTGGCAAATAATATCCCTTCTTTCCTGATCGATTTAGGCGATAAAGCAGGTCGTAGTCCTCGCAGTTGCGCAAGCTTTCATCGTAGCCGCCGATCTCACGCAACACCTCGGTGCGAAACAGCACGCCAGCCCCGTGCTCGTATAGCGCGGCGTCATTATCCAAACTTACCTTCGATATCTTCACCCCGTGAACGTCGACGCGGTAGTGGTCGCAATAGATGAATGAAAGATCCTCATTCTCGTCAAGAACACCGGCCATAAACGCGCAAGCGTACATGTTCAAAAAGTCGTCTGCATCGACGCGCATCCAGTATCGACCACGGGAATTCGCCAGCGCCAGATTGGACGCGTGAGCCACCCCCTTGTTCGTCTCGTTGACCAGCAACCGAACGTCATTCTTGAACTCATTGATGATATGCAGCGAGTTATCGGTGGATGCGTCGTCCACGACGATGATCTCGATGTTGCGGCGGAATACGAGCTGCATCAGGCAGGAGCGAATAGCCCGGTCGATAAACCTTGCCTTGTTGTAGTTTGTTATAACGAGGGTGAAATCGACTTGCGACATCATCGGCCTTCCGGCGCTTGATCCGTCATTCCAATGTCAACCGCAGAACGCTTCAGCCGATTGACTCTTCAGCAGCCTCACGGTCGTTCCGGGCCGCGCCGCCAGGCGCGCGACCAATATTGCTTGTCAGTCCCAGGCTTTTCAGGAGCTGATCGGCCGCCGCAGCCACGGAGGCGGGCGCGTAGCCCTTTGGGTTATGAAAACCGAAATCGTCCATGGCAAAGCAGTGCGACCTGAGGGCCACCAAATATCTTTGGCCGTCAATCGCCGCTTGCGCCGCGTCAAAATCATCGGACAATGTCCATTTCAGAGCTGGATAAAGATCTTCTTCCCGACGGATCACTTTGACGTGGGGCAGGATGTTGTACAGATTGCGCCGCCCAAAAGTGAGCACCGGCTTGCCCAGAACGGCTGCCTCCTGGCCCACGGTGCCATTTATGGTCGCAACCGCGCGCGCGTTGCGGGCCAATTCGAGCCCCGACTCCCGCGGATCGACGAAGACCACGTTCTTAAGAAGGCGAATTTGCTCGTGAAACAGGTCGGGCCTGCGTCCGGCCGCGGGCAGATGCTCCTTCACCGCAAGCAACACACCCGCGGGAAGATCGCGAGCGAGCGAGATTATCGCCGATAGCTGATAGAAATATTCGGGCGAGTAGCCCTGGAAATTCGACTCCGGTTCGACCTGAAGCGCATAGAAAACGTAATCCTTGCCAAGGAGGTCCTTCACCGTCGGCGAACCCATGGCGTAAAGGCGGTGCAGAACGCGCCATTCGCGCCAAACCGATGCAATGACCGACGCATACCGGTATTGCTTCGCCTTGTCGCCTTGCACGTAACGGACTGCATGTCGGTACGTCTGCCGCATCATGCTGGCTAGCATTGCCGAGAGCTTGTTGCGGTGGACGATCGTATCGAGCTGCTTGCGATTGAGAACCGGAGCGTCCTCAAGCGGAAAATTCGATTCCGGCGGCGGCGTGTCCTTAAATGTCCGCTCAAGACCGGAAAGTTCGCCAAAGCAAGAGTCGGCCCAAATATAGAAATTCTGGTTCCTGGCCGAAAGCGCCGAACGGAACTGCTTGCCATTGGCTTTCGCCGCGAAATACTCGCAGTAAAAGCCATTGATGACGACGTCGATGTCGCGCTCCCTGATCTCTCGTTCCCAGAAATCCAGCTGCCGGATGTAATTTCCGATCACCCCCAAATTGGGCGCGGTTTCGGAGCCGAGCGACCGAGGATGATAGAAGCCGCCCGGTGAATAACCGAGCCCAAAGGCGCGATCCGCCACAAGGAACCAGCCGAATGGAATTCCATAGCGGTTCTCGAAATACCTTGCCCGCTCGACAATGGCTTTTTCGTCCTTGGGGACCTCGATGACCGGGTCTCCACGATCGACGACATTGAAGCTGTCGTAGACGTCAGCCAGCCGCTTTTTTTGATTGTCTCGCGAGCCGGTCGAAGGCGAGTAGAGATGAAAGCGCGCCCCGCAGGCTTGCTTTAGGTGGCGAGCAAGGTCCGCGTGGAAGGCGCTGCGGACCGCCTGATCGACGACCGCAATTGTCAGCGGCTTATTTGCAGTCATGCCGCCGTTATCACCTCCCGATAAGCACAGGCCGGCAAAACTGCACAGTTTGACAGGAATGCCTTAACGTCATGCCACCCAAAACACTGCCCCTCCGCAAACAGCGCGTCGAAAATCGCCGATATGAACGCGTAATCGGCCGTGGTGTCCAAGGTCAGATTGAGCCGGCTGTCATCTTCGGTGCTTTCGAGCGACAAGATCCGAAATCGATCCGGGTGATCAAATATCCATTTGACCGCCAGCTCCCGATCCTCCGGCGAGGACAGATTGCGATCGCACCATTCGATCGCTCGCCGGCTCAGGATTTCAACGCTGTAACCGAGAGGATAGCTCGGGCGCAGCTTGTTGGTAACGCCGTCAGCGGAGGCGTCGCGCTCCAGCATATCGAGGCCTGCCTGCACGATGCTCGGGTCGACCAGCGGGCAGTCCGCATTAATTTTGACGACTACATCGGCTGCCGCGACCTCCATAGCCATGGCAAGTCGGCCGGCAATGTCGTCCTCAGCCGGATGGCGAATGACCGTCACGCCCTCACCTTCCGCCCAGGTGACCAGCGGCTCGTTTTCGCGGGCCCGCGTGGTAGCCAACACAATATCTGAAATAGCTTTTACCGCGCGAAGCCGCTGCAGAATGTGCCACACAAGCGCACGCCCGGCGAGCGGCAGCATCACCTTGCCGGCCAAACGGGCCGAACCCATGCGGGCCTGGATTAGTCCTATGACTTTCATGTCAAATGGCGGCGGTTGCAAGTTCCGCAAAGCCTCGGGCGAGGCGTTCGCTGCTGTCGTGAAAGCGCTTGCCAAATTCTTGCGGGTTCGGCCGGCTCTCGGACATCGCTGCTGCCAAGTCGGACGGTCGCGTCACGCGCGGCACAAATCCCAAGCGGCTGAGTATGCAATTATCAACCGCGCCAGCACCAGGCTGCACCGAAATCACATGGCGACCAGCAAGAAATGCGTCGATGAGCAGCGATGAAAACATGCCGATGACAGTGCCGCAGCGGGCCATCTCTTCGCGCACATCGCGCACGACCTTGGTTCCCTTAGGCAGGCTCGGAATGGGCCCGCGGCGCCGCGGATGCGGCGCAACGCATAGTCTCAAGTCGCCGCCCCCATCCTGTTTGAGCACGTCGGTCACCAGCAGCATGAAATCGTTTTCATCGTAGCCCAGCTGGTCGCCCATGTCGGCGGCCACCGGCTGGTCAATCAGCAGCACGTGCGAGGCCGGCGCTTCCGGCAGGACCGAAACGGATTCCCAGGCGGGACTGCCGACAATTCGCAAGCGCTCCTGCGGCAGTCCCTCGGCAGCCGCATCGCGGTGGGCGTCTCCGTCGAACAGCCATATCTCGTCGGGCAACAATGCCTCGCCATTTGTCAGCGTGATACGCTGCCGATAGTCATACCAAGAGTCGACGAGCTGCGCGCACGGCACACCGTTTTGGCGCGCCCATTGGACGGCAGCACGTTCGCGTTCTGCATAGGATGTCGACGTTACAACCACCGCCGTGCCTGGCGACAGAATCTCCGGGTTTACCGCCAAGCGCCAACCGCGTTCTTGCAGGACCGGCAGTGCCGGCCGAAAAAATGCATGGGCCCCTGGCTGCGCGAGGACGAGGGTCGCATGTAGCGCTTTACTCGGCCGCACGCTTGTGGGCCTCGGCGATCAGCTTGTCGCGATTGCGCAGGACCTTGGCGCACGCTTCAACGAAGCTGTCCATCTCCTTTTCGGTCAGCGGCGGATAGGTAATGTTTGTCCACAACAGCTCGCTGTCCTGGAGCCGCTCTACCACCGGGCAAATGCCCCGACGGTAGGTCGTCTCGTCGATATGGGGATTCAAGGAGAACGGTGCGCCATTTTTTCCAAATCCGATGCGCTGCTGGTAAAGCGGCTCGAGATAGAGCGGCTTCACGTAGCCGGCGGCGATGGGAAAGCCTTCCGCGCGCACCGCGTCGGCAAAAAGCTGGCGCGGCAAGCCGGTGATCTGCTCATCGTATTTCATCGTGAAGAAGTAATAGACGTGCGTGCAGCCGTCCCGCACCACCGGTGGCGTAATTCCGGGGATCTTCGAAAGACCTTCACGCAGCCGATCGGCCAGTTGCACGCGCGGTCTGGTCAGCGCCGGGAGCTTTTCGAACTGCACCCGCGCAACGGCTGCCTCCATGTTTGTGATACGGTAGTTTAGCCCGATCGTGTTGGCGATATCCTCGACACCGAGCGCGCCGACGAGCACCTCGCCATGATTGCGCACCAGTCGGCAACGGTTGGCGATGTCTTCGCTGTCCGTGATAATTACCCCGCCTTCGCCACATTGCATCGTCTTGTGTCGATTAAGGCTGAAGATGCCGGCGTCGCCGATCGTGCCCGCGTAACGGCCGTCGATGGTGGCCAATGGCGCCTGAGCATTGTCCTCGATGAGAAACAGGCCATGTTTATCGGCAATCCGTTTTAGTTCGAAAAGCGGCGCCGGATGCCCATAGAGGTTCACCGCCATGATGCCCTTGGTGCGAGGCGTAATCCGCTGTTCGACAGACCTTGGGTCCAGGCAGAATATCTCGTCGTCGATGTCAGCGAAGATAGGAACCGCGCCGGTGAACAGCACGGCCGTGGCGCTTGCCGTCATGGTGTACGGCGGAACGATGACCTCGTCGCCCGGGCCGATCTTCATAGCCGAGACCGTCGCGTGCAGGGCGGAGGTGGCCGAATTGACGGCAACCGCGTAACGCGTGCCAAACGTGAGGCAAAAGCACTCCTCCAGCCCGCGCACGATTTTGCCGCCAAGATGATCGTCATTGGGTTGGGCGGCAAATCCAGACAGGACGCCGCTGTCGAGCACCTCCATGACCGCGCGTTTTTCCTCTTCGCCGATTGTATTGTAGACCGGCAACGGGCGATCGTTCACGGGCGGGCCGCCCAACAGAGCCGGCATGTCGTTGAACATGGGCTACTCCTTCAATCCCATTGCCATGCGCGGTACGAACGACGCCGCGAAATCTCCGAGAGCGATGACGCCGCCGCCTTGTCTTGCCGACGTCGCGGCCGCGGCCAAGACACGCAGATTGTCCAAGCCTTCCTGCGCCGTGCACAGGCCGCGGGCTGCCCGTCCCTCCCGAACGGCCGCGAACAGTTCGCGATACATTTCCACAAATCCGCCGATCGGCTGAGGCGCCTCGGTCGTTTGGGCCGCAACGAGGCCCGTGTAGCCCGGATAGTAGAGGCTGTCGCGGCATTCCAGATCGATTTTTTCCGCCCCATTGTTGCGCAAGCCGACAACCCGGTCGGGCAGATATAGCTCGGCTTCGAACATGTCGTAATCTACGTCCGGCACCCCGAGGAAATCGACTGTAAGCCCCGATTGCATGATGCAGCGAAAGCTCACACAGATCGCGTCCGGATCGGCCGCCGTCGAGGGCGCGGCCTGGACCGCCGCGGCGGGGCCAAACCACTGCAAGGCGTGATCAACAGCATGGCTGCCGTAGTTCACCAGCCCCTTGCCGTACCGAAATAGCGCTGCTTTGACCCGGTCGAAGCGAACTGAGCTGCAAAATTTCATCATCCCCGGATCACAGCGCCGGTTGAACGCCACATAAAGCGGCACGCCCGCCGCCGCTGCCAATCCGATAACGATCTTTGCTTCCGCCTCATTTGCCGCAAGCGGCTTTTCTATAAGCACCGCCTTTGGCCGCACAGCGATTGCCGCTTCCAAGGACTCCAATCGTCCCTCCGGCGGAGTCGCAATAACGACAACATCCACCGGCCTGGCAAAAAGTTGAGAGAGCCGCTTAGCTTCACTGATCCCCGACTCGTTCTGCAACCGCCTTCGCGCTTGCGTCCGCTGCGACTCCAGTCGATCGACGAGAGCCACGATCTTGCCGCCGGCCGCTCGTATGGCGTCCAGATGATTGCGAACGATCACCCGCCCGTCAGGGCCACGGGCGGCAGGCGCCTGCGCGCCCACACGTCCCAGCCCGACCAGGATGACGCTGGGTACGGAAATGGCAGCCTCGATCACGGCTTGCCCGTCGCGAGGTATTCTTCGCGCAAGATACTCATGACGACTGCGTCATGATAAACACCACGCGCATAGACGAATTTGCGACGCAGCCCCTCTTTCACGAAGCCGGCCTTCTCATAGGCGCGCACGGCGCGGGCGTTCGATGCATTCACGCCCAGATGGATGACTTCCATGTTCAGTCGCGAAAAGCCGTACGCGACGGTCATACGCGTCGCTTCCGTGCCATAGCCCTTGTCGAACGTGGACGGCTCCCCAATCAGGATGCGGAATTCGGCGCGGCGCCCAGGCCAAAATATTTCAAACAGACCGGAGGTGCCTATCGGCTGGCCGGTGTCGGCATACTCAACCACAAGGACGACGACATTCGGATTTTCGGTTGCGCTTTTATAGAAGGCCTCCAACATCGGCTCCGTGGCCGGCCGCGCGCCCGTCTCCATATATTGGGTCGCCTCCGCATTGTCCCACCATCGCCTGACGTGTTCCATATCGTCACGCCGCAGACCACGCAGATTAACGCGCTGGCCTCGAAGAAACGTACCCGTAGAAGAATGCGCTTCTGGGGACGAAGCCTTCAACCTAGACATTGTCAGTCCTTACGCATTGGTGTGTCGCAGGCGGGTGCAACCGTCGACGGTGACCTGCTCCGCGATTGCTTTTCGCGTCTTCAGCCTGGCGAGCGATGCGCGAGATCAACGAATCCCTTTTCCAGCAGGAAGCTGGCGACCGCCAACTCCCACTCATAATCGATATCCCATGCGTAGAGTTCGTCGATGAGCACCGAGCCCTTATGGTCGCCAAATCGCCCTTTGGTCAGCATAGTTTCTGTTCGAGCGGCAAAAACATTGCAGAACATCTGCGCCGGCGGCTTCTTTTCGCGGCTGCGCGCGTGCGTTCTTTCTTTAGCAAAAATGAACTCCCATCGCCCGTCCGGCTCAACAAACGAGAGATTGTAAGGGTGCACGCGATGGCTTAATTCGGACATCGTCGTCACGGAGTCGAGACTTGGATCTTCCCATAGCATCTTGACCGCGGCATCTACGTGCTCCGGTTTCACAAATGGCGAGGTCGGCTGAATCAAGGCAACCACGGAAAATTGCCGGTTTTCCGTTTCTTGAACATGACGCACGAGGTCGGCGACGGCCTCGTCGGCTGTGACATTGTCGCCCGCCAGTTTCGCCGGCCGTGTATAAGGAACAACGGCGCCGCACTGTCTGGCAATCGCGGCGATTTCGTCATCTTCCGTCGAGACGAAAACATCACTGATGGTCGATGCCGCTCGCGCGGCGTCGACTGAGTAACTCAGCAAGGGCTTTCCCGCCAGCAAGGCTATGTTCTTGCGTGGGAATCTTTTGGATCCGCCGCGGGCCGGTATGACGACGATCGCCGGGGCTGTCATGGCCGTCGTTCGTTGCGCGTTAGTGCCGTGTCAAGCAGCAAGTCGGCCGCTGTCTAGATAGCGCTGATAGTCGGCAAAAACAGCGTCCGCTTGCTTACGTTCTTCCTCATTGAGCATGCGAAACGGCTTAGCGCAAATTGGTTTACAGATTCCTCGAAGAGACAGCATGTATTTGAGCTCCGCAGAAGATTCCCCGTTGTGCCAATAGGCGCCTTTGGGGACGCGTTTGAGAAAGGCCATCACTTCCCGGTTCTTGCGGCGCGCAGCCTCCAGGCTGTCTTGTTGGATCGCCGCGTTTAGCTCCTTCATCAGCTCGGGAAAACAGGAGGCAGAGCTTGTCGAGCTGGCCGTCGTTCCCAAACACATGAAGGTGAAAAACTGGGAGTCGGCCGAACCGACGATTTGAAAATCCTCGCGGTCGAGCGCTAGGAAGCTCTGATTAAGACGCAGATCAAACCCGGCAATCTTGCAACCGTTGATATTTGGATGATCGCGCAGGCGCTCGGCGGCATCGACAGCGATGCCCTTCGTTCGCGTGGTGTTCTGGTACAGCCAGATCGGCAAGGGCGAGCGGTCGGCGATGTCGCGATACATGCTTTCGACCGCAGCGGGACTTATTTTTCCGTCGTAAGGAATGACATGGACGCCATCGATTTTGCTGTCCGCAACGCGTTCGATGAACATCAACGCTTCCCTGACCGAAAATGTCCCGCCACCGACGAGCAAAGGCATTTGCCCGTCATTGGCCTCAGCCATTAGCCGCGCGACCTCGATCCGCGCTTCGAGCGGGATATTCATTCCCTCGCCCGCCGACCCGAGGGCGAACATGCTGACTTCGTGGCCCACCAGGAAATCCACGAGCTTCTCGATAGATTTGGCATCCGGCGTTTCGTCCTCGTTAAATGGCGTCGGCACGACTGCCATGACGCCTTTGATCGCCTTCTTCATCACCATCCTGAGCCCTTTCGCGTCATTGCCTGCTGTAATTGCATTCTGATTCCGACTAGGCCTTCCTACCGATTGTGATGAGCTTGTACCCAAGCTTGTTGCGATCGATGTAATCCGCAATTACACCCCTGATTTCG
>Ga0315550_1001935_pt1 | contig 12713 bp, 8 predicted proteins | sample SalMarSW160190MG_2_FD_203100 | JGI IMG/M metagenome (GOLD analysis project Ga0315550, IMG submission 203100) | Salt marsh sediment microbial communities from the Plum Island Ecosystem LTER, Massachusetts, United States - Salt Marsh Sediment SW1601-90 ... | reverse complement strand
AACTAAACGGGAATCGCTGGCAGACTTCAAAACTAGTCTGCGTCGACTGAAGACAGACAGGTTGGATTTGATTCAGCTTCATGGAATAGATGACGAAAAAGCGCTGAGCAAGGCAATAGGTTCAGGCGGTTCACTGGAGATGTGCAAAAAGGCTCGTTCCGAAGGCTTAGTGGACTATATTGGCATAACAAGCCACAAGCCCCACGTGTTAATCAAAGCCATCGAAACAAACGAATTTGACACCATACTTGTGCCCCTTAACGTGGTAACAAGGCAAGCTCTGGAGGAGTTGATACCGCTCGCAAAAGAGTTGGACATCGGCGTTGCCATAATGAAACCATTGTCCGCTAAAACCTCCAAACTCGTAACCTGCCTATACAACCCGTCTCTGTCTCTGCTCTCCGACGAACCCGAACTGAAGTCTCTCTTGGGACAGGATACAGCTTCGATGGTCCGCAACGCCCTCAACTTTGTTCTGTCACAGGATGTATCCATGGTTCTCACAGGGTTCAAGTCAATTGAAGAAGTTGAAACAGCCGCTCAAGTAGGAAACGAATACAGAGAATTAACAGAGGCTGAAAAAAGACACTTCAGCATCCAGTTTGATGGAAAACATTGCCGAGACTGCGGACTCTGCTTACCCTGCCCACAAAACATTGACATAGCCGCTATACTCAGATTTCACACCCTATCCACAACTTACGGACTGAAGAATTGGGCGAAAAAACTGTACAACGGACTTGACGTCAACGCCGCCGAATGCACAGAATGCAGCGAATGCGAACCAAAATGCCCCTACAACCTGCCGATAGTGTCCATGCTGAAGGATGCACAGGCGTATCTAAAGCTCTAGTTTTTAGGCATTAAGAATCCGTGAAATGTCCGTGTGAAATCGCCAATTTTCTGACCCTGTCTATCGGGAAAGACAAAAGCAGCACTAAAGGCGCGGTAAACCTGATTGGCAAAGATATCCTTTGGAAAATCGACAACAGAAACGGAATAAATGTGCGGTCGTGGGCTAGAAAATCGTAGAAGGTTTCAGACACTCTTTTCGCCTCGCTGTAAGCCGTCTCTCGTTTGGTTGGGTTAATAACTCCCGATGTGTCCACCATGAAAGCCGTGTCGAAACTTTTGTCTCTAAGAGGCAGGTGCAGAAGCGATGCGAGGATAACCTGTTTCCCTGTTTTTTTGGCGCGTTTAATCATTGTTTTGCTGAAGTCGACGCCCAAATCTGCGTAAGCCAAAAATCTGCCGTTGCCGCATCCTAAATCCACGGTTTTTCCCTTCTGATTCTTCAGAAATTTTCGCAGCTTATTGTCATTCAAGTTGAAGTACAGCCCAAAAGGGAACGGAAAAGTCTGGAAATAGACCGGGGAAAAATTGTTCCAGCATTCTGGTTTGTCATACTCGGCAAGCCATGGGTATTCCGCTTTCATAATGGAATTATCTTCCTAAGGGCTGATTTCTAGAATCGGCAATTATTAACTAACTCATTCTAATAAAGCATATATAGATTCTGAAAACTCTTTTTCAAGATTTCAAAAAATAATCTTCTAACCGACTTTCCTCAATTTTATCTGTGGCGGTAATCTTCAGCGTGTTTGACGAAGTTTTCGGCAAGTCTTGTGTCAAAAGCGAAGTAGATGACCCCGACCACGGCTAGTATGTTGTGTTCCATTAATCCCTCATGCTCCCCGTCGACTCCCCTTCCAATCCGCATCTTGTAGGCGAATTTCGCGTCTCTAGGGATGTCTATAATCCTTGAAAAGCGGAAATCGTTGCCGTGAATAACTGCTCCCCTCCCTGTCAACAGGTTATCGTTTTCTGTCTCCATTACCGTGGAATCCAGTGCCTGAAGCTTCCAATCCATTTCAGCTTTTCCTGAAAGAACCCCAGCCATGGAGAATGTTGAGCCACCAAAATCTGTTATGGACTCGGTTAGATACAGCGAGCCTCCCTGTTCACTGTATATGGGCATTCCGTCGTACGCTGAGTCCCTGATCTCCTTCATTATTGTCTGGTTTTGTGTCAACTGCTCCGCAAGCATGTCAGGGAAGCCTCCTGTAAAATATAATCCGTCCAAGTCTGGCGGAAGCTCTTTGTCGTGAATTGGACTAAAGAAAACGGCTTCTGCGCCATATGCCTCCAAAAGGTCTATGTTGTCTGGGTTGTAGCAGCTGAACGCTTCATCGAATGCTACGCCAATTCTAACCTTTTTCTGCCTTTTCTGAGACGGATAAACTCTGCTTTCTATGTCAGGCAGTTCCTCCGCTTGCTCAGCTATACCAAACACTCTGTCTACGTCAACATGTTCTCCAACGTATTCGACAAGTTCGGAGAGAGTTGCCTTCAACGTTTCTCTTTCAGGAACCGGCACGAGACCTCCACGTCTGAAAGGCAACACGATATCTGCATTATAGGGAACCACACCGACCACCGGCACTTTGGTAGCTGATTCAACAGCTCTTTTCACCCACTCCGCCTGTTGCCAACCTTTAAGGTTGTTCAAAACCACGCCTTTGACGTTCACCTGCTTGTCTAACAGTTTGAAAACGTGCAGAATGGCGTGGGCAACCTCGGCTCTGTGCATCCACATGCTGCCTACATCCAAAACTAGAATAATCGGCGCCCTCAGGATTCTAGCTATCTGGGCGGTGCCCTCGTAATCGGTGATGCCGTCTATTAGTCGTGGGATTCCCTGGAAGATGCCGCCCGCACCCTCGATGACCGCAACATCAACGTTTTTAGCTGATCTTTCAAAACTCTCTAACACTGTCCTTGGCGACGTGAGCCACGCGTCTAGGTGCCTTGACGGTTTTTTAGTCACCTCGATGTGGTATGTGGCGTCTATGTGGTCTGGACCTGACTTGAAGGCTTGAACGTTTAGCCCCTTTTTCATGAAGGCTCCCATTATTCCTGTGGCAACCGTTGTTTTGCCACCTTCGCCGTAGAGACCTGCAATAACGACCCGGGGTACATTCATCGCCTTTTTCCCAGCATCAACTGTTTAATGGTTACCCTTTAATTCTTAACCAAATAAATTGATTGTCAAGAATCAGCTTTTCTTCGTATCCGCGGTATCCACCCTGGAACCCGCCGTTTGTATTCTAGGTATTCTTCCCCGAATTCTTCTTCCGCATCTTTTTCCTCTTTTTTTGCAAGCCTATAATAGACGATTATGACGACGGGCCACAGTGCAAGCGTGATGATTGTGAGCCACCAAACATTCAGGCCAAGAGTGATTAAAAGGAAGCCTACATATTGAGGGTGGCGAACGTAGCGGTAAATGCCAGTGGTGACAAGTTTGCCTTTGCCGTTGAAGATTTCTTTCCAGCCGAAGATTACCAGCAGCATGCCTATGCCGATGATGACTTGGGAGGCGGGAAATATGTAATAATGGAAAATGATGTGAAACTGTTGTTCTCCCATTACTTGGGTTAAGAGAAATTCCAGATTGTAGATGTTAGGGAGTTTGAAAACACCCATTAGAATGTACATGGTTAGGGGGAGACCGAACATTTCAGCGTAAAGTGCGACTATAAATGCTAGGTAGATGCTGCTGGGGAGGCGCGGCAGTTTCCTTCTGTACTGTAGCAGTACAAAGAAAAGAGTGAAGAAAATGACGTTCGCAGTCACTAGCAGCCACTGGTTCCAGCCAAACGAAGTAAAAGTGAGATAGTGCAGCGCAACTGACACTGCCACTATTGCCAATATAATGAAGATAACGTCTTTGAGTTTCATTCTTACATTACTCCTCTCTGGCGCCATTGATATATCCGTTAACTAGCATTAAACATTTTTTGCCACAAACCAAAAAATTGGGGCAACGACAAAGAGAGAATTTAGAAGATGCTTCTTATTCGCCACAAGATGTGATTCATGGCGGTTCGCGCCATCACTCGGCTGTAGAAGTTCATTTTGAACAGGTGACGCAGCACATATTTCGGAGAATAAAAGCTGTTATAGAAAGAGGTTCTCAATTTTCTGATCTCCTCAGCCGACAAGTTGGGATTCGCAAAAACAGGCGTTATCGTGTCGTATTGCCCCCAATCGTTGGACATTTCCCAGCCCATCTGCTCCACAACTCTGCGAAGCTCAGTGCCCGGATACGGCGTTGCCACACATATGTACACGTCATCGGGCTCCGATCTTCTGATGAGATTAACAGTTTCCTGCAGCATCTCTTTTGTTTCTCCCGGATATCCAATCATCACTGAAACGGCGACGAACAAGCCAGCATCCTTCGCTAACCTGATTGCCTTCTCGTTTTGTTCAACCGTTGTTCCCTTATGTACGGCATCCAATATCTTTTGGCACCCTGACTCAACCCCGAAAAAGACCTGTTGACAGTTTGCCTTCCGCATTTTAAGCAAAATCTCTTCAGAAACCACGCTGACTCTTGTTTGGCAATCCCATGGAAGACCGATCTCTCTGCTCCTGATTTCTTCACAAATCTTAAGTGCCCTCTTTTTGTTAAGCGTAAAAGTGTCATCGTAAAACGAAAAGGCATCAGCTCCATGCACATCCCTTAACCACTCCAGCTCGTCCACGATGTTTTTTGGGCTCCGCGCCCTGAAAGCTTTCCCAAACATTCGTGCTGTCGTACAAAAGGAACACTGAGAAGGGCACCCTCTGCTGGTCATTATTGGCAGCATTCTTCTCCCAAAAAGCCTGTATTTTTCTAATGGAAAGTATTTATACGCTGGGCGTGGCAGTTCGTCAAGGTTTCTGATGAATGGTCTGGTGGGCATACGAACGGTCTGTCCATTATTCCTGAAAGTTATTCCTTGAATCTTGTTGAGACCCTTCGGGTTGGACGCGGTTTTTGCTAACTCCAGCAGGGTTTCTTCGCCCTCGCCCCTAACAACTACGTCCACCGCTGCCTCCTCGTTGAGAACCTGCTCATCCATAAACGTGGCGTGTGGACCCCCAAGAACAACCATGGCGCCGGGGCACGCTTCTTTTGCCGCGCCTGCAGATAGAAGAGCCGACTGTATCGTCGGGGTCATGGAGGTGATGCCAATCACGTCAGGGTTGATGGAAGCTAACTTTGTTTTCAGTTGCTTAAGATCAACCTCTAGCGCTGGGCAGTCTATCACCGTTACGTCATAACCGTTTTCTTCCAGAACAGCCGCCAAGTAGGCTAAGCCCATGGGCAGGTAAAGCTGATGCCGATAGACGCCTTTTAGTGGCGGCGGATTAACCAGCGATATCTTTGCTCTTTTCTGCATCTGCTTTAGCCTCTAATCCATTTTCCCCAACAACGTTCTTAATGCTTTCTTTGGGTGCCGAATAGCCTTCGCCAGTTTATCGCGAGTAGAACTTTGATTTATCAAATTTGCCTGTGCACATAATTCAAGCAAGTCATCTGCGGTGAACTCTTCAGTTTCGATGAGAGGTTCAAGCGCAGCTAAGGCTTCATCGCTGAAGTTTTCCCTTAAATAACCGCCGCGTTTAGCCTGTTCATACAGTTCTGTTCCATATAGGGGAGTGGCTATGCTGAATTGGAAATGGTCTGCTCCCAGTTTTTTCAGTTTGTAGGCATACTTTATGGTCTCTCTAATGTCCTCTTTTGTTTCACCTATGAGCCCAAGCATGAGGAAAACCCCTATCTTCATTCCCACTTTTTTGGCTAAAACAACAGCTTTTTCAACATCCTCCAAATTCAGGTTCTTTTTGATGATTTCATCCACAACACGTTGGACGCCAGACTCGGGGGCAACCCGTATTTCCCTGCATCCAGCCGCACTCATCTTTCTCAAAAGCTCTTCGTCAAGCGTATCCGCTCTAACGCCGTTTGGGACATACCAGTCGATGTCCAACCCCCTCTCCATGATCAAATCACAAATGTCTTCCACTCTTTTCTTGATCAGCGTCATGTTTTCATCAAAGAAGTCGATCTGCTTAATGGAGTAGGTGTTAACTATCTGTTCCAGTTCATCAACCACGTTCTCGGGGCTTCTGCCCCGCCAAGTTTTTCCCATGACAATATGGTTAGAGCAAAAGATGCACCTGTGCGGGCAGCCTCTGCTGGTTATTATTATTGTGTAACGTTTGCTTATTTCTCCTCTTATGGGGTTTTCCTTGATAGCCTCAAAGTATATGTCCATTGGAAGCAGATGTCTTGCCGGAAAAGGTAACGCATCTAAATCTTGAATCTCCGGTCTTGGAGGAGTAATAACAGTTTTCCCATTTTTGACAAAACCGATTCCCTCTATCTTCTTCAGGTCCTCGGTTATGCCTTGCTCCAGTGCGCCAACTAACTCACGCATAGTATACTCTGGCTCTCCTCTCACCACAAAATCGACGTCCGGATTAGAAAGGCAATCTTCTGGTCTCGCAGAGGGGTGCAGTCCATCTAAAACTGTGATGATGTCTCTGTCAACGCCTTTTACTACAGACGCCACCTCAAACGCGGCTTTGGACCAGCCGGAAAACGGGATGTTGATTTCAACGATGTCTGGTGACCACCGTTTTATCCTGTCGGCTATCTCTTGGTTTGCTAGCCCCATCCGATAATTGGTTTCGTGTATTTGCTCAAGATTCTTCCAGCCCTCTGTAGGAGCGTCTATAATGCTTACCTTGTGCTGTTTTTCCAGCACTGCTGCGACATACGCTATTCCTATCGGTGGATATACTACTGGTTTTCCCCACGCTTTTGGGTGGAGACGTGGCGGGTTAATCAAGCAAACACGCATTTTTGTTGTCTACTACCTTACGCGAGTTTATGTTTATTCTATCATTTCTGGATTTAACTAAATCTCAACAACACTAGTTACACAGATGGGAACCTAAAAACGTTTACAGAACCCCCAATCAGAGAACCAACGTGACTAATTAACAAACTAGCACACACTCGATTTTTATGCCATAGTAAACCACACTATTTATTTTTCGTTTGTGAGCACAGTTCCATCCCAAAAAACAGGAACAAAAAAACAGAGAAACGAAAAAGGGCAACCAAAAACCAGTCTAACTTCATTTATGTTAAGCGGTTACTAAATTTGAGCACAATTAAATATTAATGTCCAAAAGCTTAAATATTTAGGTTTTAAGAGAGCTACCAAACATGGAAAGAGGTACGGAAAATGGTAAAACAAACTTCTGTAAAAGCTCCAATGACAAAAGATCGGATGATGCAATACACGTTTATTGCCCTCTGCGTTCTCGCAGTTATATCTTTCATCTCATTTGGTGTAGACTCGCTTATAATATCTGCAATTTCGGTTATAGTTGCTGTAGCTTGTGATTATCTACTCTCAATGGTAATGGGAAAAAAGGCACCATTAAACTTCTGGTCTGCGGCTGTCTTCGGCTTAATCGTTGCCATGTCATACACTTTAGGTGAAGCCCCGCCGATGCAACCTGAAACATTCTCGATACTGGGTGGCGCTGGCATGGATAAATATCTGTATCCTGCCTTGATTTCGGCTGTGGGATTGATTGTTTTCAAGAAACTTCAAGGACTGGCTGGACGAAAATACGTGAATCCCGCTGCAATCGCGAAACTTCTGATTATTGGTTTGCTGTTTATGCCTGCTGTTTCAGCTCTAATGCCCGTAAATCACACCGATAGAATAGACTTGCAAAACCGTATGGTCGAAAGTCAGATGGAGGGTGTCCCAGACATCTACCCGATGGATGCTGCCAGTTTTGGATACAATCTGGTTTCATGCTATGGCGATCCCAATGCAGATTCTATGAATCCCTATGTTTATGGAACATACGAGGACCCCATGCCAGACGTTGTTTACGATATGCTCGTGCAGAAATATCACAGTTGGATCGGCGGCGTTTCAAGCATCGCTGTACTCGCAGTAGGAATAGCCCTGTTTGCAGTTCTCCGTAAATATATTAAATGGAGAATAACTCTGGTTTACCTGGTAACAACACTGTTGTTTTCTGTCGTTATGCACCTCATTTACGGTGGAGACCCAATGATGCGAATATTGTTCCATCTATTCATAGGTAGTTCGATTTTCTTGGCATTCTTCATGGCAACTGACCCCGCAACCACACCTCTAACACATTTAGGTCAAATCATATTCGGTGCAGGCTTAGCTATATTGACAATCATCATTCAGACGTACACTGGATTCTTGGGAGGATCTATTCTTGCGCTGGTAATCATGAACCTAACCAGCCCAATGCTCGACCAAATAGGAATTCTGAAACCTGGAAAAAAGAAACCTGAACGGAAACTTCCCGAAGCTAAACAATTTGCCGCCACCAAAACTTACGACTGCGTAAGATGCGGTGCGTGCATGTATGCATGCCACAATTCATTAAGCCCGATTCTGATTAAACAGGCATTTGAGAAACGAAACGCAAAAACATTGATGAGCCTAGCGGCAGACTACTGCACAGGTTGTAGAACCTGCAATTTCGTTTGCCCCGCAGGAATCAATCTTGAAAGCTACACAATCGGATACCCACTGCAGGATGAAGAGGCGAAAAAAATAGAGGAACAATTCTTGAGCGGAACCGCAGACGAGAACATTGGCGTCTACTCGGAGATGTTTTCAGCCAAAAGCAACATAGACGGACAGGATGGCGGAGTAGCTACTGCGTTGCTGGTTTCGGGCATGGAAAATGGGCTGTTTGATGCTGCAATAGTGGTTAAACGAACAGATGGCTACTGGTCGGAAGCGGTTATAGCAGAAAACGCTGACGAACTAATGGAAGCTAAAGGAACAAAGTACCTGCGGGTTCCGTTGATGTCAAAGTTAGGCGAGCTGATAGCTAAAGGCAAGCGAAAAATTGCTGTTGTCGGTATGGCTTGTGAGGTTCGGTCCGCAAGAAGGATGCAACCGATTCTCCTTAGTGAATATCCAGACCTAGAACTAACCATAATCGGATTGTTCTGTTACGAATGCTTCGACTACTACAAACTCAAAGAAGAAACAACAAGGCTACTGAACGTTGATTTGGACAGTGCGGAGAAAACTCAGATTCACAAAGGAAAATACATCGTTACAATCGATGGAAAGGAACACTCGGTAAAGGTAAAAGAATTGAACAACGCTGTTGAAGCACGATGCCTAGATTGCCCCGACTTCACTGCAAAATACTCTGACGTCTCTGTTGGTTCAGTGGGCAGCGATGAAGGACACTCAACTGTAATAGTGCGATCGGATATAGGCAAAAAACTAGTTAAAAGCCTCGGTTTAGCCAAGGGTAAAGCGGACAAGGAAGAAATTACGAAACTGTCTGTTCTTAAGGAAAAACGTGCAAAGCTGGACAGATCAGAAAAATAGGCAAAAACACTCGCTTAAGCTAAAGAATGAGTACAAAACCAGATCCTTGAAAACTCTGCATATGCACAATTTTTTGTGCATAACTACTACTTTTTTTATTTAATGAAAAACTAAAAACAATTTTGAAACATAAAATAACCATATTTTGGAGAAATCCCTGCTGTTTTGGAAGGTTGCTTATGCTTAAGACATTTGCGTGTAGACATTGTGAAAAGCTTATTAAGCAATAGCCATGTAAATAAAAAGAAAAGAGGTGAAAGAACTTTGTCATTTACAGAGAAACTTTATGCCTTAATCTTCAGTGAGCTTTCGCTTGGTCTTGTCTTACCCATCATTTTCGGTGTGCTAATCCTCTTCTTCCCGACATGGGGTTACGACTTGCTGCAACCCATAAACATACATTTCCCCGACTTTTTGTGGGGTGGACCAGAAATTCCATTAGAGCACATTTTAACTCAAGGTGTCGCTCAAGGTTTGCTTGCTTGTGCTATACCCATATTTCTTGGACTTGCTTGGAACAGATGGGCTGGAGGCGCTTCAGGTTTTCTACTTGGTATCTTCTGGGTCATGGCATCATTTGCACAATTTAACCAATATGGATATTTCTATCCAACTTTGGACTGGTTAGGACAAGTAGTTGGTGGAATGCTTGCAGGATACATCGCAGGATCCTTAATGACACGTGCAAAAATGCGAGGTAACGATACTCTGAAAAATGCGCTAATAGCAGCAATAGTGGCTGCCGTTGTCGCAACAGTATTTGTTACAACAACATATATTTGGTATGCTGAAATGTTCAAAATGAGCACTCTTCCTCCACATGGATACGGTACACCTGAAGGGATGGGGATGGAACTGTGGGATTCAATAACATACAATTACTTCATTAACGGCGCAATCTATGGTGTCTGGGCTATTATCGGCGCATTCATATCCAGAGTCGCTAGATGGTTCCGATAGAAATCACCAAAACCACCACCCTTACATTCTTTTTTCTTCTCTTCTACGGAAGAGTATCTTTCTATCTTGGATGATGCTTTTTGTTTTCATAATTATCTTTATTCATTACCGCCTAAAGTGGCACCTTCCCGATTTTATCTTCGTGCCGAAAACGTATTCTGCATACGTCTCATTTTCTTCAAAACTTAGCACCAGTTAATACGATTATCCAAAACCTATTAAATGTGCGACTTGCTGTATTTGTGAAAGTAATAACGCTCAGGGAAGAATTATGCCGTTACATGTAACCCTTGTGAACCCCCCCTCTCCTAGTGGAAGCACTGGACATTGGTCAATCGCCCTCTTAGGTTTGGGGTATTTGGCTGCTGTTCTAGAGAAAAACGGGTACGAAGTTAATGTAATCGATTGCCAAGCCCTAAACCTATCCTTTGAAACAGTAAAAAACGAACTTCAAAAACGTCAACCTGAAGTGGTTGGATTAACCTCCACCACCCTCACCTACAACTCTGCGCTTAGCATCATAAGAACTGCTAAAGAAGTCTGCCCAAACTGCTTAACCGTTATGGGAGGCCCTCACGTTACATTCTGGGATGATAAAGCGTTGCAGGAGTGTCCGCAACTGGATGTTGTGGTGCGAAAGGAGGGTGAAAACAGTCTTCTGGAGCTGGTGCAGAAGCTGGAAGCAGGCAAAAGTTTCGGTGACGTGTTGGGCATAACCTACAGGAAAGACGGAAAGATTGTGAAGACTGAGGATCGCCCCTACATAGAAGACCTTGACAGCTTGCCTTTTCCAGCTCGTCATCTCTGGCCTCTTGATCAGATTCGAAAAATCGAAGACATATTCTACTTAACGACGAGCCGAGGCTGCGTATTTTGGTGCGAGTTCTGCGCGGCGGTCAGGATGTTCGGTCGAAGATTTCGGATGAGGAGCACAAAAAACGTGGTGGACGAGCTTGAGTATCTTCACAACACCTACGGTGCAACCAATTTCACATTCTGCGATGACGCATTCACTGTCGATCAGGCCAGAACCGAAGAATTATGCGAGGAGATCAAGAGGCGAAAACTGAAGATAAAATGGAACTGCGGAACCCGTATAGACATGCTTACGAAAGAGTTGCTCATCAAAATGAAGGATGCAGGATGCATCTCCGTATGGTCCGGAGTTGAGTCAGGTGCACAACAGATCTTGGATGCCATGGCGAAAGGAATCCACGTTGAACAAACGATAAGGGTCTTTGGTTGGTTAAGAGAGCTTGGGCTAAAGACAGCCCCGAACGTGATACTGGGCTTCCCAGGTGAGACCAAGAAAACCGCTTGGAAGACCATAAAGTTCGTGGAAAAAATAAGTCCTGACTATATGGGTTTCTATAATATAGCTACGCCCTTCCCTGGAACGCCCATGTACGATAAGGTCATAGAAAAGGGTTGGTTAAGGGTAACTGACTTTGACAAGTATGATACGGCGACTCCTATCTTTGAAACGCCGATGTTACGCATGAAAGATCTTAAGGAAATCCGTGAGCAGGCTTTTCATCATTTCTATCTTCGCCCCACCTATATTCTTCGCATGTTCGCCAAGGGACCAATGCATGGTCTTTCAGCAACGCAAACGGCTTTGGAGCATCTCTTTAAATCCATCAAACTTAAACTTCAGAATCTATGATCTGCAAACATAGTTTTTCTTACCCGAGAAGGGTTGATGAGTAAAAATGCGCGTTTGCATCCTTTTCCTATTTGAACCTTAATTAGAAACTTCATATGTTTTAATTCATATAGGAAATTTGGATTCGAAAAAATTGAGGGATAAAAGCCAATTTGTCTTTGGGTAAAGATCTTCAAGAAAGGATTCGTGAAGCAAACGTTGCTGTCCATCGGTTTGAGGCAAAATATTACGAGTTGATTCATCCAGAAGTATATACCAGATATGAGCAGAAGAGACTGAACTCTACATTGAAGATGGTGGACAGGCTCGTAGCAGAGAATCATGTGCATACAAAGAAAGCTCTTGATTTTGGGGCGGGTACCGGAAATCTGACTGTTAAGCTTCTGCAGATGGGTTACGAAGTTACTGCGATAGACATCTCTACGGAAATGTGTAAGATTCTGGAAAAAAAGTGTAGACATTATTTAGAATCTAAAAAGTTGGTTGTTATCAACTCGCCGATAGAAGATGTGAGTTTTGATAGAGATGAATTTGATTTAATCACTTGCTATTCTGTGCTGCATCATCTGCCGGATTATGTGGATGTGATTCAGAGACTTTGTGGTTTTTTGAAAAAAGGGGGTGTGATGTATCTGGATCATGAAATCTCTCCCTTTTATTGGAGGAGTGAAGCAAGCAATGTGGCGCATCTGGTGAAACTTGTTTATTTTCATTCTAATCCATTGCTTAACACTCTGTATTTTCGGATTTTAGGGGTAAATGTGCCTTCTCTTGATTATGGTTTATCTGATTATTGGCACAAGAAAGATCATCATTTAGACCATGGAAGA
>Ga0315550_1001933_pt1 | contig 12728 bp, 10 predicted proteins | sample SalMarSW160190MG_2_FD_203100 | JGI IMG/M metagenome (GOLD analysis project Ga0315550, IMG submission 203100) | Salt marsh sediment microbial communities from the Plum Island Ecosystem LTER, Massachusetts, United States - Salt Marsh Sediment SW1601-90 ... | reverse complement strand
GGAAATGACGTTTCTATCACTGCGCAGGTACACAACTTCCCAGGTTGTTCCGCTCACTATCGAAAAGAGCTTTTCGAGGCGCTGCATGTACGGATCAAAACGCGGATCAAGCGGGTCGAGTCGATCGGAAAGGCGGTTAATCGGGACAGAGACGAGGCCGGCAAAGGTATTGAAGCTGATCTCAGAGGTGAATCTGGAAACCACTCCCTCAAATCGCCGACCGCCGGCGATCTGGACGATCAGCTGTTCGGCGATTTTGCTGTTTTCGATATACAGGGTGTAGTATCCTTTCCACGTCCGCCGGTGGATCCGCTCAGGCGCGATCACCAGGACGGAAACAGCCAAGGTGATCAATCCGGCGCCGAGCAAGGCGCAAACAAGTTGTAGAACCCGTGAACGAGAAAGGAACATAAGCAGTGTTGTCCGATGCAGTAGTTTCTCCGCGGCCGCCGGGGTTTGTCAAGATAGACGCAAAAAAGGAAACAGGTGTATGCTGGATCTACTATGTACGATGACAAGAAGATAATGACGTTGGCTGAAATGGCGGACTATCTCAAGGTAGCCAAGCGATCCCTGCTGCGGATGGCCCAGCGGGGCGACATTCCCGCGACCAAGGTCGCCAGTCAGTGGCGATTTATGCGAACGGTCGTAGATGACTGGCTGATCACCAGGATGAAAGCCCTCCCGGATCGGGAACTTCAAACCCTGATCGATTCGGAGAAACTTCCCGTACCCCTTTCGGCTCTGCTCCGCCCGGAGTTGGTTCGCCTGGACATCGAGGACGTGGGCGTGGAGCGGGTGCTGGAGTTGCTGACCGAATTGCTGGTCCGGCAGAACCTGCTGGAGGATTCGAAGGATTTCGTGGACAAGCTGGTAGAGCGGGAGGAAATGGTTTCCACGGCTATTTTCCCCGGGATTGCCATTCCTCACGCCAGAAAACCTGAGGAATGCCCGGTCAGCGAGCCGCGGATCGTGGTCGGCGTATCCCGCAAAGGGGTGGATTTCAACTCCCTGGATGGTAAATCGACGCACCTGTTCTGCCTGATCTGCGTGAATCAGGTGCTTCTGCACCTCAAGATCATCGCCGAGCTGGCGCTTGTTTTTCGCCGGCCCGACCTGATCGAGAAACTCAAAACCGCCCGGGATCCTGACCAGGTTCTGCGAATCCTGCTTCACCGATGAGCCGCCGCCGACAACCCGGGCTCAATTGACATCCCGCTTGGATCGCAGGTACACTCACGGTTGGAATAACGCTTTCGACAATGTCTGTCTTCAGGAATATCTACTACCATCTGGTTTACGCCCTGCGAGGGGTTCGGGTGTTCGCCCTGGTCGGCGGGAGCGGCACCGGAAAAAGCTTTCGGGCCAAATTAGTCGCGGAAAAGTACGGGATCGAGCTCATTGTCGACGACGGGCTGCTGATCCGGGATCAGAAGATACTGGCCGGCCGGTCGGCGAAAAAGGAAAAAGGGATATTGGCGGCCATCGGCACCGCCTTGTTTGCCGACGAAAAACACGCCGACAGCGTACGCCAGATCCTCGCCAAGCAGAATTTCAAGCGGATCCTCCTCATCGGCACTTCCGAGAAGATGGTCAGAAAGATCGGAAAGAGGCTGCATCTGCCCCATCCTACGAAGATCCTCCAGATCGAGGATATCGCCTCCCGGGAGGAAATCACCGCGGCCATCCGTTCCCGCAACTCCGAAGGAAAGCACATCATTCCCGTACCCGCTCTGGAGGTCAAGCGCAACTATCCGCATATCTTTCTCGATTCCATGAAGATCTTCTTCAAACGCCGTTTTCAACCGTTGAAATCGGGCAACATCATCGAAAAGACGGTGGTGAGGCCGGAGTACAGCAGTCGGGGCAGCGTCAGCATCTCGGAAGCGGCATTGACCCAGATGGTGATCCACTGCGTTCAGGAGTTCGACAGCTCGATGAGTGTGGAGAAGGTGATCGTGGACCGGGAGCGGATGGACTACGGCCTGGAGGTCGTTCTGAGCGTGCCCTTCCTCGGTCAGGCTGCAGCCCCCTTGTACGAGCTGCAGGAATACATCGCGAAAAACATCGAAAGTTTTACGGGACTAATACTCAAAGAGGTAAACGTAACGATTGGCAGAGTATCCAAAAGGACCAGACCGAAGGGTAACGAGTAATATCCTTCTCACCCTCATCACCATCCTGATCGCCGGAGCAATCCTCCGCCTGGCACGGTCCGTGTTCATTCCCGTCCTGATCGCCGCCTTCCTGGCCTACTTCATGGATCCATTGGTTGCCCTTCTCCGCCGGCTGCGGGTGCCGGTCGTCCTGGCCGTGATCATCTCAGGGGTTATCTTTCTGGGCGTCTCCTCCGTGTTCAGCTACGTGCTCTACGACAACACTCTGGAGTTCGCCAGGAGGATACCCAGCTACCAGAGGGCCTTCGTGGCCATGCTCAGCGACGTCGTGGAGCGTTTCCAGCTTCTCACCAATGACTTTTTCGAGCTGCGGGTCCTCGACGAGCTGAAGAAGATCCAGATCGGTCCCCTGGTGTTCTCCACCGTGAGCTCCATCGCAAACCTGGTGGCGGATTTCCTCCTGGTGGTGCTGTTCTCCCTGCTGATTCTGGCCAGCAAGTACACCATCACACGGAAGCTGCTCCGCAGTTTTCCGCGTAAAGAGGCCAAGAGATTGGTCCTGGTGCTCGTTCATATCGACAGGGACCTGCGCAAGTACGTGGGAGTCAAGAGCTTCGTCAGCATGATCATCGGTGCGTCCAGCGGAGTTGCCCTGGCGCTTTTCCAGGTGGAGTTCGCCATTGTCCTCGGTTTTCTCACCTTCGTTCTCAACTTCATCCCCTACCTGGGGTCGCTGGTCGCCGTGATCCTTCCCGTGCTGATCGCCCTGGTGCAGTTTGCCTCCGTCGCTAAGGCGTTGTGGATCCTGCTGGTCCTGGTGATCCTGCAGAATCTGGTAGCTCAGGTCTTAGAGCCCAACCTGGTCGGATCGGCTTTGAAAATCCCGATTCCCGTCGTGTTCTTCTCCCTGTTCTTCTGGGGATGGTTCTGGGGCACCCCCGGCGTGCTGCTGGCCATGCCGCTCATGACCTCCCTCAAGATCGTGTTGGCGGATATCCCGTCCCTGCGTCCAATCGCCCTGCTGCTGGAGAAAGGACCGCGCAGACGGAGCGCTCACCGCAGGAAACAACGGAAATAATGATTTGACATACCCTCACTTGAGGTCTTAAAATCACGGTGACGTGGGAACGCTATGAAACTATTGCGCCTTATCACCGGTTTGAGCGGACTGATTCTGCTCCTGGGTGCAGGTCAATTGACCTGTCAAGAGCAGCCGATGAGCAGCTGGTCGAGCGAGCACTATCGGGTCCTGGCGGACTCGAGCGTCACGACGGCCACGGAGATCGCCCGTAAACTCGAAGCGGCTCTCTCACTGTACAACGAGTACCTGCACTTCGATCTCGACGCTCTCGAATCTCAACTGCGGGTTCGCATTTTCACCGACAAGAATGATTACGATAGCTATCTGAACCGGCTGATCTCCGAAACCCGCTCGGATTTCGTGTACATATCCTACAGCGATCCTAACCGCAGCGAACTGGTCGGTTTCCAAAGAGAGGAAAAGGATTTTGATCCGTCCCTGCTTCACTACGGATTCATACAGTTCCTCTCGGCCTTCGTGCCTGCGGCCCCACTTTGGATCGAAGAGGGAATGGCCACCTACCTGGAGTACTCCCAGTACGATCCGATGACTGTGAGTTTCAGCTGGAAGGCCAACTATGCCTGGCTGGATTCACTAAAAAAACTCCTCTCCAGCGACGAAATCACGAGCGCTCTGACCCTCAGGGATCTCCTGCTTATCACCAAAGAGCAGGCTCAGGCGAGGATCGAGATTTTCTATCCCAGCGCCTGGGGGCTGGTCCACTTTCTGCTTCAGAGCTCGGACAGGAGCCACAACAGAATCCTCTGGGAATCCCTGTCAGCCCTGGACAGCGATGCCACCCTGGGTGTGAACTCCCGGCGGGTGCTGGACAAAGCCTTCGGCTGGGTCGATTTGACGGAACTGCAGAGAACCTTCGAGGCCTACATCTCCTCTCTAATGACCTTCAATGATCTGGTTCGCCTGGGGGTCGACCAATACGGGACCGACGACCTGGCATCAGCCCGGTCTAGCTTTGAGCAGGCGCTGAAGCTTCGAGGCGACAACTATATCCCCTACTACTACCTTGGGCTGATCGCCTATCAGGAGAAAGATTTCGAGGTTGCCAGAGCATTCTACGGCAGGGCAATGGAGATGGGAATCGATGCCGCTTTGATCAACTACGCGTTGGGGGTGAACGCCTTTGCCGATCAGCGCTACGATCAGGCCAAGAATTATCTGCTGAAGGCCAAAGAGCTGGACGCCGAATCCTACACGGAAAAATGCGATTCCCTCTTGCAGCGCATCAAAGTCATGCAGTGATCCAGCGCAGGAGCAACTGCGCCGCTCTCTGAGACTCCTTGCGGGAGGGCAGGAGGGGTTTGCAGGTCTCCTGGATCCATCCCATCACGGATTCCGGTTCCGTACCGGGCTTCCACCGCCTGTTGAAACTGCGCATCAAGTACCCCAGCATCGATCCCCTGCTCAAGGTCTCTTTCTTCGTGCGCTGGTCCAGAACATCCAGATTCGAGCGCAGATTTTCGAGCAGCTGCTTTCGGCTCAAGGACCGCCAGGCTTCGTGCAGCGCCGGGAAAAAGACCTCCAGCAGCTTGAGCCTGTAGATGCGCAAGAATATACCGGCGGCATAGCCGCTGGCCAGGATCTTGTAGAACTCCTCGGTGAGGCGTGCGGCGGAGCAGGTGGCGAGTTTGTGGCGATGCCGTTTTATCGAGGCTGTAACCGCGGCGGTCAGGGGAAAACCGGTAATCTCGGCGTATTTGATGCCCCGAATCATCCGCACCGGATCCTCGCAGAAGGAGGTGTCGGGAGGTACGAGGGGACAGATCTTCCTTTCCTGGATGTCCTTGTAGCCGCCGACGAAATCGATGATGATCCGCCGCTGCGGACAGTAGTACAGGGCATTGACCGTGAAATCCCTGCGCCACACATCCTCCTCCATTGAGCCGTATATCGTGGGCCCTCCGGATTGCTCTGAAGCCTGGCCGGAGCGGAAGGTGCTCACTTCAAAGATCTTCCCCTTGCCCCGCCCCGCCTGAGAGTAGATGTGGACGAGCCGGAATCGGCGGCCGATGATCCTGGAGTTGGGGAAGATCTTCCGGATCCTGCGGGGGAAGGCGTCGGTGGCGATATCGAAATCCTTGGGTTTCTGGCCGGTCAGCAGATCCCGCACCGCCCCGCCGACGATATATGCCTTGAAACCCGCGCGCCGCAGCCGCCGTATGATCCGCCGGGCATCCTCATCGATCAACCCCGGATCGATGCGATGATCTTCCGCGGTGTATATGTCCGCCTTTTTTACAGGTTTTCCTTCAGTGTTGGTGCCGTAGCGTGTGAGCAAGTTGCGATCGTCCAGGTTCCAAGAATTGAAGTACCCCCTATTGTAGTGATCGTTGGGGTTCGCATCAAGCGGCGGCTGATGCCGGTACCCCGGCGGCGGTGCGCCTTTGCTACGCCCCGTTGCGACGCCTTGGCTTGACAGACCCCGAAGTGTTCGGGATACTCTTTGAACTGGAAACCATGGCGCAGATCATCGAACCCAGAAATCTACGAGGTTTCCGCGACTCTCTCCCCGAGACGGAGTCACGGAAGCTCGAGATCCAAGAGAAACTCACCCGGATATTCCACTCCTTCGGCTTCGTACCCATCGATACACCGGCCATGGAATACGCGGAAATACTGCTGGGCAAGGGCGGAGGGGAGACGGATAAGCAGGTCTACCGTTTCCTCGACCACGGGCAGCGGGATGTGGCGCTGCGTTTTGATCTCACCGTCCCCTTCGCACGGTTCATGGCCGCTCACTATCACGAGCTTCCCCTTCCCTTCAAACGCTACCATATGGCCAAGGTCTGGAGGGGCGAGAACACCCAGCGGGGCCGCTACAGAGAGTTTATCCAGATCGATTTCGATATAGTTGCCGTGGATTCGACGTCGGCGGATTTCGAGATCATGACGGTTATGGCCGAAAGCATGGAGGCTCTCGGGATCGAGGCCTTCCACGTGTACTTTTCGCACAGGCATCTGTTCAATGAGCTTCTGGAGAGCATGGGCTTGGCCGGAAAGTACCTGCCGGTTCTTCGCATCGTCGACAAGCTGAAGAAAATCGGGGCACAGGAGGTGCACGCGCAGCTCGCCGAGCTCTCGGGACAGCAGCATGCCCGGGAAATCCTCGATTTCATTACCGCCGAGAATTCCAATCGGGAAACCTTGAACAAACTGTCCTCGGTGCTCGCGAACGACAGTGCGGCGATTTCCCGGCTTCAGGAACTTTCGAAGTGCATCGAAGAGTGCGGTTTGCAGCAGCGGCTCATCCTGGACCCCTCCATCACCCGCGGTTTGGACTACTACACGGGCGTCGTTTTCGAAACCTTTCTCGACAAAGCCCCGGATATAGGGTCCGTCTGTTCGGGCGGCCGCTACAACGACTTGGCCTCCTTGTACACGAAAGAGCATCTTCCGGGTGTCGGGGCTTCCATCGGATTGGACCGCCTGCTATCCGCTCTCGAAGACCTGGGCGTGTCCGGCTCGCGGAGAACCGCACCGGATGTGTTGATTCTTTTGCTCGATGAGCCCCTGCTGGGGGCATATCATAGGCTCGGCAAATCCCTCCGGGGAGCGGGTCTGTCCGCGGAGATCTACCCCACCGCGAAAAAAGTAGCGGTCCAGCTGAAGTACGCCGAGAAAAGGGGCATCCCCCTGGCGATTTTCTATGGCGAAAACGAAATGAAAAAAAATAAGTATAACCTGCGAGATCTGGGGCACCGCCGCAACTACGATGAGTTGAGCTTCGAACAACTGCTCGAGCGAACGCTTGAGCTTCTGCACCCGCCGGTCGATCGATAGAGCGGACCTATTGAGCGTGGACCCTCTGCAGCTTCCCGTATATCAGCAGAAAGCCCGCATCCTCGACGCCCTGGTCTCTCATCAGATCATCGTTGTGGAAAGCCCGACGGGGAGCGGTAAAACGACACAGATCCCCCAAATCCTTTTGGAAGCGGGATTCGCGCAGAAAGGGGTGATCGGGGTCACCCAACCGCGCCGCATAGCCGCCGTATCCGTCGCCGAGTTCATCGCCCGCCAGCAGGGAACCAGAATCCCCGAAATCATCGGTTTCAAAATGCGCTTCGAGGACCGTACCGATCCGAGAACGCGCATCAAGATCATGACCGACGGGATTCTGCTCCAGGAGATCAAGGCGGATCAATCCCTCTCCCGGTACAGCCTGATCATGGTGGATGAGGCGCACGAACGGAGCCTCAACATCGATTTTATCCTCGGACTTCTCAAACGGATCCTGGAGGAACGGCCGGAGTTCAAGATCGTGATCTCCTCGGCCACGATCAACGCCGAAACCTTCAGCGAATACTTCGACGCCTGCCCCATCGTGAATATAGAAACCCCCATGTACCCCATTGAGATGCACTACGATCCACCGAAGCCGGGAAGCGGACCGGAGGCGTTGCTCGAAAAAATCGCCCAGATCGTGCAGAAGAACGGCTCTCATGGTTCCCCTGAAGGAGACATTCTGATCTTCCTGCCGGGGGAAGGGGCCATCAAGAACTGCATTGCCCAGATTCAGAGCCTGCCGATCCGTAAGACCCTGGAAGTCCTGCCGCTGTATGCCCGGCTGTCAGCCGAAGAACAGGAACGCGTTTTCGATGAGTACCCCGGCAAGCGGAAGGTTATCGTGGCCACGAATATTGCCGAGACCAGCGTTACCATCGATGGAGTGACAACGGTAATCGACAGCGGCCTGGCAAAGATCAACTATTACAACCAGCGCAACTACACATCCTCCCTCATCGAGGTGCCGATCTCCAAGGCCTCGGCCAACCAACGCAGGGGACGGGCCGGCAGAACCCGTCCGGGCATCTGCTATCGCCTGTACTCACGAAGGGACTACGATCTGCGTCCTCTGTACACTACGGAGGAAATCCTGCGCACCGACCTGTCCGAAGTGGTCCTGCGCATGGCCGAACTGGGCATCAGGAACTTCGAGGGATTCGATTTCATTTCCACACCCGGCCGGGAGGGAATTCTGAGTGCCATCGAAACACTGCGCCTCCTGGATGCCCTGGACGAATACCGCGAGGTGACGGCTGTCGGGCAGCGCATGCTGGCCTTCCCCATCCTCCCGCGATTGGCCCGGTCCATCGTCGAGGCCATCAACAGCTACCCGAACGTGCTGGAGGAAGTGCTGATCGGCGTGGCCTTTCTCTCCACCCGAAATCCCTTCTTCCTGCCCCCAGGGGAAGAGTTGGAAGCCAGAAAGGCTCACCATACCTTCCGCGATCCCATGGGGGATTTTGTCTCCTATTTGAAACTTTTTCGAAGCTTTCGCAAAAGCAAAAATCCCGAGGATTTCTGCCGGAGCTTTTACCTCGATCTGCGCACCATGAACGAGATCGTCAACATCAAGGTGCAGCTGGAGGAGATCACTTCGGAGTTGGGAGTACCCATCGGTTCGGGTGGAGAGATCCCCGACTACCTGTGCTGCATCGCCCGGGGACTGATTCAGTTCGTCTGCGTGCGCTCCGGCAGGGGTGTGTACAAAACAGCTACCGCCGGCCGCATCCAGATCCATCCGGGCTCCGTCATGTTTCGGGAAAACCCCACCTACATAGTGGCCGGAGAGATAGTACGCACCTCCCGCACCTGGGCCCACTCGGTATCGCCGCTGCGCCGGGCCTGGTTGGAGCGCATATCCCCCGAGCTGGCCCGACAGCTCATCCCCCAGGAAGCCGGCCGGCGCAAAGGGGAGAAAGCGGGGGAAAGACGAAAACGGGATTTCACGAACAACGTGAAAATCGGCCGGCAGTTGTTCGAGGTCCGGGTGGAAAAGGGCAAGAAAAAAACGGTGGTCCTGCCCTGGGAGAATATACAGCAGGTTGTGGCGGCGGGAAACGCGGAGCTGCTTCCTCACTACCACAACCTGCGGGGCAAACTCATAATCGGCGAGCACGAGGCGTGCAGCGGCATGCGGCTGTCCACGATACTCAAGCTGATCCCCCGCCTACGGCCCTCAGAGACTATGCGGGAGATTCCTGAGGGCACCTTTACGCTCCCGGAGGATTTTCAAAACCTCGAGGGCTCTCTGTCCAATCTGCTCAAACTCTGTCGATTACCGAAAAAAAAGAAGCAGCTCGGATTCCTGGCCCTCCACACCGACGGCCAGGGCAACTACTGGTTTCGGGGCACCCGCAACTACGTCACCGCTCTGAACGAGAGTCTGTACAGCCTGGAGACTCTGGCGGATGAACGGAACCGCAACAGCAGCGGGGAGATCAACAAGGTGTACAGGGAGCTTGCGCAGGCGTTGGAGGCGCTGTAGAGGCTCACCGGGGGCGCTAGTACAGCTGACGGTTCAGGTTGACGATGATTTCTTCCTTGCCCACCGCCGACGGCTCCACGATCCTCCGTTTCAGCAGGTCCGCGATAGTTTGTTTGAGCTCCTTTTCGCCGATGCCCAGGCGGTTGCCCGCCCATTCTATAAAATCGCTCAACTTGACGCGGTGACCTTTGAAGGTGGAAATCCCCTTGTCCTGGGCGAAGGTTTTGAGCCCGTTGAAGATCTGATTCTGCCGGTTGGTACTGACGATATTCTGAATTATCAGGTTGGCTTTGCGAATCCGCTCGGAGAGGATGCGGATCATCTTCTTTGCAAAATCCGGATTGTTCTCGATCATGCTGTCCAGGAGGGCTTCGTTCATAACCAGAGTACGACAGGGAGTCACGGCTATTGCCGTAGCCGAACGGGGCTTTTTCTCGACCAACGCCATCTCACCGAAGATATCTCCTTCGTGAAAGGTGATCAGGGTCCTGGCGGTCTTCGCGGAGGTGCGCTTACGGATCTCCACTTCCCCCTGGATGATGATAAACATCACGTCCCCATGTTCACCCTCTTCGAACATAACTTCCCCCGGTTCAAAGCTCTTCACGTACTTCTGGTAGATGTTCTTGGTAATCTTCATGAGAAGTCCCTCGAAGAACGCCTCAGCGTTTCCGCTACGAGACGGGGATCGACCTCCCTCACGACAGTATCGCCGATTCCCCGCTGAAGCACAAGCCGAAGTTTTCCTTGCCTCTTTTTTTTGTCGACCAGCATTGCCTTTACGATTGATTCCGGCTTCCAGCGGGTGCGCAGATCAAAACCATACATCCGAATCAGATCCCGAACCGCCGTGGTGTAGCTGCTATCGGCCAGCCCGAGCTGTTCGGAGAGTGCAGCCGCCTGCACCAGTCCCCAGGCCACGGCCTGGCCGTGGCTCCAGAGCTTGTAGCCGGTTACGGCTTCTAAGGCATGGGCGAAGGTATGCCCCAGATTCAAAAAGGCCCGTTCCCCAGTCTCTCTCAGATCCTCCTCCACGATTCGGGCTTTTACGACGATGCAGCGCCGAACCGTCTCCTCCATCAGGTCGGGATCCCCGGCCAGGATGCGCTCTTTTCGGCTCGAAAGCATATCGAGCAGAGCCGTATCCCCGAGAAGGGCGGTCTTGATCACCTCTCCCAAACCGGAGCGGAACTCCCGCTGCGGAAGGGACTTTAAAACCGATGCGGCGATAAAGATCCGCCGCGCCGGGTAGAAGGTACCGGCCATGTTCTTGTAGCCGCCGTAATTAATGGCGGTCTTCCCCCCGATGGCGGCATCGACCATGGCCAGCAGACTGGTCGGAACGAGAAACAGACGACACCCCCGCATAAACAGGGAAGCGGCGAAGGCGGCCAAATCGCAGATCATGCCTCCACCGATCCCGACGATCAGACCGTCCCGACCGAGACCGGCGCCCAGAGCCCTGCATAAAATGCGCCTCGCCCCGGCCCAGCTCTTGCTCCTCTCCCCCGGGGGCAGGATGACCTGTGCCGCTGACGGGGTACCGTCACTGGACGGGGTACCGGCCTCGGCCGGGATCCTGGCCGTGTTTCTGTCGAACACCAGAACCACCCCCGAATCCGCTGAAAACAGGGACGGTTCGATCGACGAGGTAAAATGGACATCCGAGGCGTAATCCCCGAATCGGAAGCTCAAGGGATCATTCACGACACCTCACCCCCCAGCGACCGAAACATGCCCACAAAATCCGGAAAGGATACTTCGGCTGTTTCGAAGCCTTGTACCGTTACACCGTCCCGAATTCCCGGACTCAAGCTTGCAGCCGCCATGGCTATCCGGTGATCGCCTTTCGGATCGATCCGACCGCTGTTCAAGCTCTGGGGCCCTTCCACGGTGAAACCATCCTCACTCAGGTCTATCCGCCCTCCCAGCGAGGAAAAAAGCCGGGCCACGGCGGCCAGGCGATCGCTCTCCTTGTGACGTAATTCCCCCGCTCCCCGGATGCTGGTGATTCCCTGGGCAAACGCACCCAGCAGGGCGAGAAGCGGGACTTCGTCGATGCAGGAGGGAATCGACTCAGGCCCGATCTCCACGCCGTACAGCGGACCGGGCAGAACGCGGATGCTGCCCACCGGTTCTCCCCCGCTGCGATCCTGCTCCTCCACCTCTATGCTCGCACCCATGCGTTTCAACACATCTAGGAATCCGAGCCGGCTGGGATTCAAGCCGCAATTCTCGACCAGCAGCTCTTTTCCGCCAACGAGCGCCCCGGCAATGAAAAAGGCCGCCGAAGAGATGTCCCCCGGTACGGTCAACTCGAAGGAAGGCACCGAGCCGACCGGCTCGACAATCAGCCTCGAACCTTCCCGGCGCAGAGGCAGCTCCAGGTAGTCGAACAGCCGTTCGGTGTGATCTCTCGAATCGATGGCCCCGCCGAGTCGCACCTCTCCTCGCGCCCGCAAAGCGGCTATCATCAATGCGCTTTTCACCTGAGCGCTGGATACCTCCAGCCGGTAGTCGATCGGCAGCAATCCGCCGGAGGTGGGTGCAAATACCAGCGGCAGATTCCGGCCCTCGTTTCTGCCGTGAATCTCGGCACCCATCCCGCGCAGAGGCCCCACGACTCGGAGCATCGGTCGGGACCGCAGAGAGCTGTCGCCGTTGAGCACCGTGAGAACCTTCTGCCCTGCCAGCAACCCCGCCAACAGTCTGGCGGTGGTCCCGGAGTTCCCCGCATCCAGTACGTTCTCGGCCTCTTGAAAGCCCCACAAGCCCCTGCCCCCGATTTCGAGTGTTTTTTCACCACCGCCGCCGCAGGTCTCGGTGACCTCTACGCCCAGTGCCTCCAGGCACCCGCGGGTGGAAACGCAGTCTCCCGTGTCCAGCGGGTTGTGCACCCGGCTGCGGCCCCCGGCCATCCCGGAAAAAATCAGTGCTCGGTGGGTAATCGATTTATCCGGCGGCGGGACGAGGCGACCTGTCAATCCCCGGGGTGCCTGAAAGTTGAGGGTCATCAAAACTACCAGCTGTCCCAGAGCTCCAGGATCTGCCGGGAATTTTTAAGTTTCAAAATAGCCTTCTCCTGGATTTGCCGTACCCGCTCCCGCGTGATTCCCAGTAGCTTGCCCGTCTCCTCCAACGAGTGGGGGCCGTCGCAGCCCAGGCCGAAGCGCAGTTTGATGATCCGTATTTCCCTGGCACTGAGCTTGTGCAGAACCCTTTGGAGCGTATCTTGAAGAGTCAG
>Ga0315550_1001932_pt1 | contig 12733 bp, 12 predicted proteins | sample SalMarSW160190MG_2_FD_203100 | JGI IMG/M metagenome (GOLD analysis project Ga0315550, IMG submission 203100) | Salt marsh sediment microbial communities from the Plum Island Ecosystem LTER, Massachusetts, United States - Salt Marsh Sediment SW1601-90 ... | reverse complement strand
AACGCATCTTCGACAATGATAAAGGGGATGTGGGGTATCTTCTCAAAAAGTAGGGGCAAGAGTAAGTCGGATTGCCAATCTGACCTACATTCCCCCAAGATATTGAGATGATACGATGTGGGGATAGTCTTCACGGAGGTGGGTGAGAAAGCGTTTGGCCGCATTCCGTTCACAATCATTCTTCGTCGTGCCATCTTGTTTGACGATGGGTTCGGGACATAACGGCACCACCTCGGCGTGATCGGGATGAATGATGGCCCCGCCGAGTAACTGATGCGCGTAGGTGATTTCACCGGTACGGGAGTTTTGGCGTTCCAAACACTGGTCACAATGCACTTTTTTGGAACTGAAATAGCCCGTTCCATCCAGCGACACCAAGTAATAGTGACCCATGAAACACAGGCGGCGCAAGACTTTCTGCTGGCGAAAAGTCCCGAACACCTGTTTGAACACCGGACGGAGGTGTTTTGGGGGGACTTGATCCAAAATGGTCCGCATTTGCGTGTCACTGGGGATGCACCGGATACGATAGATCCGCTGGAGATTCTCCGGCCGTTCTCGCCGGCTATCAAAGGCCAGCAAGGACGGGTCTTTTAGGGAAAACATCGCAAAGCCAGACATTAGAGCATCGCCAAGAGGGATTTCAACGTTCATGACGCGGTGCTCCGGAACCTTTTCAAAGGTTTGCCACACCAACTTGAATAACGCATCAGCGGACAGATAGGGGTGTGCTTGCATCTGGCTGCACCTCACTTTTTTTGCTACTTGATGAAGGGATAAATGGCCTTACTACTTTGTATTATATATCAACCTCCGGGAATTGCTGGTAGATTTGCACCTTGGAAGAAATCCACGTAATCCTGGGTGCTGTCCGGACTCGTGCGCTTGTACTCGGAATCACCTGTATAGATCAAGGATTGGCCATTGTGCTCGATGCGATACCCGTAACTCGCACCGGGATGTGACATTCGGAGTGGATAGACGCGCACGTTGCCAACCTGAGTCCAGGCCTGGGTTGGGATGGAGTGGAACTGTATGTCGGCGCTTGAGCTGCTGAACGATACGGGAAAATAGACCGCCGCTTGCTGGCCAACGAGGGCATCTTCTAGATCAGCGTGAGGGCTATGGAACGTCAAGCGGTTGCCGGGCACATAGCGGGGTGTAAAGAAGGGCAATCCCTGGATGTGATCCCAGTGTGTATGGCTGATAAAGATGTCGGCCTCGCCCTGGCCCTGACCGAACTCGGTCTTTATCAGCTCGTTGCCCAGCGCCCGTAGGCCTGTGCCGGCGTCGAGGATAAGCAACTGCCCGCCGGCGCGAACCTCGATACACGTGGTGTTCCCTCCAATCGTATGCCGCACCGTGATCGGAAGCTGTTGCAGATAGCGTTCGATGGCTGCCTCATTGGACAGATCGAGGCCAACAGCGTCTTGCAATGCCTGGCGGATTTTGTCTTCGATGGCCATTGGCGAGATGGGGGTAGGGATAGAACCACGCGCCCCCCAGAACTTGATCGATTCGACTCCTGACTGGTAAGAGGTGAACACATTCTGATCGACCTACCACACGGTCATTATAGCATCTCTATACCTTCCCTGCAACGAGGGTGGATAGTATCATCTCAATAATCTGTGGGGCGGGGGGTGTGAGGGCGGCTACGCCGCCCTCACACCCCCCATCTTCCCCTACTTATTGAGAAGATACGGTGGATAGACTGGCTCACATTCCGGCCGCGACAGGCGTAGTGCGACCGGCAGGATATCTTGGGTGAGGGAGGAGCGTCATCGGGAATAGGCCAAAGCAGGGGCAAGCGATCGCATAGACCCCTGGGGCTGCATTGAGTGACGAAGGCGACGTCTTGAGCGCGTGATGGTCTCCGTCAACGCTACGGCGACGGGCGGGCACATCTCAACAAATCCGCGGCAGCAACTCGCCCAACGGCATATCGACCACACGTCTCCCGCCGATGGCGGTGTGGGCCAGCACCATCCCCCGATGCTCCTTGGTGATGGCGCCGATGCGGGCCGCTTCCCGTCCCAAGGGATGGGCGTGCAGTGCGTCCAGCGTTGCCTGCGCCTCTCCCGCCGGGACGAAGGCGACCAATTTGCCCTCGTTGGCGACGGTCAGCGGATCGAACCCCAGCATCTCGCAGGCTGCTGCTACGGCGGGTCGGACAGGCACTGCCGATTCCTCGATCTCGATCCCCACCTGCGACGTGCCGGCCAGTTCGTTCAGCACGGCCGCCAATCCGCCACGGGTGGCATCGCGCAGGCAGTGGGTGTGAGGAGCCGCCGCCAACAGTGCCTTGACCAACCCATTCAACGGGGCACTGTCGGAGATGAGCTCGGTCTCAAAGGCCAGTCCTTCTCGCTGGCTGAGGACGGCGATGCCGTGGTCGCCCACAGTGCCGCTGAGGAGCACGACGTCGCCGGGCTGCGCTTTATCTGGACCAACCTCGATTCCCTCCATCACCACGCCCACGCCGGCGGTGTTGATGTAGACGCCATCGCCATGGCCTTTCTCTACCACCTTTGTATCGCCCGCCACGACCAGCACGCCGGCCTGGCGGGCTGCCTCGGCCATCGAGCGCACCACGCGCTCCAGCACATCCATCTCCAACCCTTCCTCCAGGATGAAACCAGCGGTAAGCCACAGCGGCCGCGCGCCGCTCATGGCCACGTCGTTGACCGTGCCGTGGACGGCCAGCGAGCCGATGTCGCCGCCGGGAAAGAAGAGCGGGCGGACGACGAACGAGTCGGTGGAGATGGCTAATTGGAGATTGGAGATCGGAGATTGGACGATGGCCGAGTCGGCCATCTGGCGCAGGTATGCGTTATCCAGGGGTGGAGCGAACGTGTCGCGGATCAGGTCGGCCATCATGCGGCCACCGGCTCCGTGGGCCAGGCGAATGTTTTTTTCTTTCATGCGATTTCCTCGGCGATCAGGTGAAAGTGCAAGTGCAGTACGTCTTGATACGCGCCGCCGTTGGCGATGAGGCGATAGCCGGTCTGTTCCAAACCAAGCTCGCGTACCAGGTCCTGCGCGGTCTCGAAAAGGTCGTGCAAAAAGCCGGTGTCGTCGGGCGATACGTCAAGTAGGTTGGCGTACGGTCGCTTGGACACCAATAGGATGTGCACCGGGTAGCTCGGTTGGGGATGGTGAAAGGCCATCAGCGTCTCTGTCTCTCTCAGTCGTTTGACCGGAATTGCGAAACTCATCTTGGTGAACCCCCAGCGAACCAGCCGCCGCCCCAATCGGGAGCGGGCCAGTCGGAATAGCAGGCGACCTATCACGGAACCCGCTCGCCCACGTCGATCGTGTGCCTGCCACGGGACGTAAACTGGACGAGCGGCTCGAAACCGATAGCGCTCAAGCGCTTGCCCTCCACCTGCACCCCGCTGCGCTCAGAAAGCGCCAGCACCGGGAAGCCATGTTGCTCGATATAGGCTGCGATGCGCTCGTTATTCTCAGGCCGGTAGTGACACCAGATCGCGTAACCATCCGCCAGATCCAATCCGGCAGTATCGACGATGCCCACCTCGTTGGTGTCCATGTAAGCGCATGTCATGATGTCGCGCCCTAACAGGATCGCCCCGGCGCTCCCTCCGTGGACTGCCCCGCCTCGCGCCACGAAACGAGCCAGGGCTTGGTCGAATCCGGACTGCTGCATCAGGTGTAGGAGACGAAAGGTATTCCCGCCGCCGATAAAGGCTGCGTCGAAACCGTCCAACTCGGCGTGATCTCTGTTGGCGAGGCTGGTCCACATCTCGATGTCCGTTACGCCGAGTGGATGGTAGACAGAAGACACCCAGTCCAGACATTGGGCATACGTGTATGGGCGCTGCCCGTCCATGGCAATGGGTAGATACAGCATCCTACCTGCAGGGCCAATCCATTCGGCAAAGCGCTCGTCGAGCGGGCGCGAGTCCTCCGCCCTGCCGCCACCTGCCAGGATCAGTCGGCGCTGGGTCATTGCTCGTACCTTTGCTGCATCACTATTGCTTCAGCCGGGCAGATCGTCACGCAGAGGCCGCAGCCGTAGCAGGCGCTGGCGTCGTAGCGCATCTGACCATTTTCCCAGACGCGCGCACCAAAGACGCAGCGGTCGATGCAGTCACCGCAGTGGGTGCATGCGTCCATATCCGTCCGGGCCACGTACTCCGAGCGGGTAACCAGATCGGCCCGGCCGTGCTTTTGCAGGAACTGCAGGTCGTGGCAGCAGCACGAGCAGCAGATGCAGATCGCGTAGACGTATTGGTGCGGATTATAGACTGTCAGATGCACCAGGCCACGCTCGTCGGCGTGGCGCAGCAGTCTTTCAGCTTCTTCGAGAGAGAGTCGGCGCGCGGTGGATTGAGCGACCTCCGCGTCGGCGGCGTCGTTGATCAGGAAGCAGACCTCCGTCGGATTATCGCAGCGCCCGTAGTGGCTGCGGCAGATGCAGTGGGTGACGGCGAAGGAGCGCGCGTTGCGCAGGAACTCGAGCACCTGTCCCGTGGGCAAGACCCACTGTTTGCCCTCGATGGATTCGCGCACGGGGATCACTTTGGAGGAAAAGGGGATTTTGCCCTCGCGATACCATCCGTCGTATTTGGCTAGGCGTTCCTCGAGAAAGGAATCGTTTTGCATATCTCTAGTCCAGTCGCCCGCCGTACTGATAGTACGCCGCGCAAGCTCCCTCCGCGCTGACCATGCAGGGGCCGATGGGGTTCTGCGGCGTACAGACCTTGCCAAAGAGCGCGCACTCGGGCGGCAGCAGCACGCCGCGCAGCACCTCCCCGCAGCGGCAGCCGGGCGGCTCGTGAGCGGGTGCGACCTCCACCGGGAAGGCGCGGGCCGCGTCGAAGCGGGCATAGGTCTCGCTGATCTGCAATCCGCTGGCGGGCACGGTGCCAAAGCCGCGCCACTCGGCGTCGGAAATCTCGAATACTTGTTCCATCGCTCGCTGCGCAACGGGATTCCCCTCCGGCCGCACGCTGCGGGTGTAGGCGTTTGCCACGTCCTGGCGACCTTCTTCAACCATCTCCACCAGCGCCAGCACCGCACGCAGGATGTCCAACGGCTCAAAGCCGGAGATGGCGACGGGGATGCTATAATCGCCGGGCAGAAAGCGCCACGCTTCGGCACCGATGACGGCGGAGACGTGGCCGGGGCCGATGATGCCGTCGAGGGCTACTTCGCCTGCATCCAGGATGGCGCGGGTGGCGGGCGGGGTTAGCTTGTGGGTGCTGAACACGGTAAAGTTCGTCAGTCCCTCAGCCTCCGCTGCCAGTATCGCCGAGGCGACCATCGGCGCGGTGGTTTCGAATCCCACGCCCAGGAAGATTACCGGGCGACCGGCGTTTTTGCGCGCGATGCGTAGCGCGTCCAGCGGCGAGTAGACCACGCGCACGTCGGCGCCCGCGGCCTTGGCCTGGGCCAGCGTTTGCCCCCCCTCAGTCCCCCCTGCTGTGCGGGGGGGATGCCCCGGAGGGGCAGGGGGGGATCCCGGCACGCGGATCATGTCACCAAAGGTGGTCAGGATCACGTCCTCTACCTGCGCCAGCGCGATGGCGCGGTCGAGGTCGGCGGCAGAGGTAACGCAGACCGGGCAGCCCGGCCCGGAGCGCAGTTCGACGGTTGGCGGCAAGAGTGTGGGGATGCCGAAACGCAGGATGGCGTGCGTGTGCCCTCCGCAGAATTCCATCAGCCGGGTGGGGCGAGTAGAGCGGGCGCGGAGCGCCTCGGCCAGGGCGCGGGCGGCATCGGGATCGCGAAAGGATTGGGAAACATCAAATGTCAAATCTCAAACCTCAAATTTCAAAGCTTTTTCTTTGCGGTGGTGACGATGGCGCTGAGGATGCGGACGAGCTCGTCGGATTCTTGTATCAGCGCTTGGGTTTCTTCACTATCTATGATGGAGGCCTGTATGAGGTGTAGCCAATAGCGAGACTCGCGAGCTTCTTTGCGTGCGATGCTCATTTTGTGTACAAAGTCACGTTGACTCTCTGCTCCGTGTGCTTCCTCGACATTGGCTCCTACTGATGTGCCAGAGCGGATCATTTGACGTCCAATCTCGACAGCGTCCAATGTTCTGGGCATCTGCCTCACCAACTGGGTAACTCTCACCGCGAATTGAAACGTGCGTTCTCGAATCTCAAATGGCGTCTTCTCTTGTTCTTCACGAGTCGTCGCTTGCCTTTTCATAGTTCACCCTCCCGCAGATTTGATATTTGGCGTTTGCCATTTGATATTTCCTTGCCAGTCTACTGCAAAACCTCGAAAACGCAACCGAGCGTTCTAGCGCGTTGACAAAATCATCTGCCCGTACCATAATCGGTTTGTCACGCTCTTGTCTATTTCGGCATGTAGTAGCGGAGGTGGTGAGGGGATATGAATCGAGTGGAGTCCGTGCGGCAGGTGATTGACGATATCCTGCGACAGCAGCCGGACGTGGAAGAGCGCCGTTGTGGGTTCGTGCATCTTTGCTGTTGGCACGGCGGTCTTGCACCACAGTGACAAAGGTCGCATACACGGCGATCTTGACGAGTTGTTAAAGGACGCCAATGTGCTTCAGCATTACCTATACAATACGTCGCTCGAACGTGATGGGCGAGTGCCGGCCCGGCTGGTGAGAATACTGGACGAGATGGGAGTGGAACAGGCTCTTTAAGCAGGTGATCCATGATCCGAAAAGACGACGTCAAGTGGTGGATCGCAGAGGCGCAAAAGCACCCGCAGGCGGCTCCGGCGATCGTAGAAGCCCTGTCGGAGCGGCTGATCGCGCTGGACGAGGAGAACGAGCGGCTGCGCGATGAGATCATCCGGCTGGAGCGCCGGGCGCCAGGCACCATCGATAGCGAAGAGGTGAGCGCGCTGCGGGATAAGGTTTCTACGCTGCAGGCGCTGGTGAGCGGCGAGGTATCGGACGAGCCGTGCCTGGTGCTTCTCTCCGACCAATTGCAGTCGGTGCGCGTGCCGCTGGCACAGGTGCACAAGCTGGCCCGCGCGGAGCAGTCGGTGCTGAACAAGGGGTCGATGCTGGGGCTGCGGCGCGCGCTGCTCGCCCGCTCACACCAAGAGTTGCTTCTGCTGACCAGCCAGGGGCGTGGCTTCACAGCGCCGGTCGCCGACGCGCCGATCTTGGAAGGGGAAGACTGGCCCGCTTTCGACGGCCCCGAGTTTGGGGAGAATGAATGGCTGACAGGGGCCGTGGCCGTGACGCGGCAGCCGCGCTTTTGGACGGTCGTCACGCGGCGGGGTTTCGTGCGACAGATGATCCACATCGACTTTGACCGGCGGCTGGAAAAGGGTGAGCCGCTAATCGAAAGCCCCTTCCGCAGGGACGTCCCGGTGACCGTCGTGGACGGCGACGAGGGCGACCTGATGCTGGTCACCCGCTGGGGCAAGGGGATTCGCTTCCCTCAACGCACCATCGAGGGTGCGGGGTCGCAGGCTCTGGAGCTGGACGATGACGACGAGATCGTCGCGGCACTCCCGCTGCGATCTGACGACGCACAGGTGCTGGTCGTCACGGCGGCCAGTTTCGCCGTGCGGCGCGGCGCGTCCCAGTTCGAGCCACGCCCGCGGCCCGGTGGCAAGAGCAAGTCGTTCATCCAGGCCTTTGACGTGCTGGGCGCCTTTAGCTGCGAGCCTCACGACCGGCTGCTCTACCTGACCTATTCCGGCAAGCTGGTCTTGGCTTCCATAAACGACATTCCTCTGTACACGCGCTCAGGCAAGGGCGCGCCGGTGCATGCCTTCGACCGAGATCCGGCGGTGGCGGTAGTGCTCTTGTCGGAGTCATAGGAAGCGTTATGCGTATCGGCCTCGATTTTGGCACGACCAACTCGGGCGCGGCGGTGTTCGATGGAGAGCGTGTGCACGTCTTTCCGCTCGACCCGGAAAGCCGCGATCCGGGCGTGATCCGCTCGGTGCTCTATATCACCCGCGAGCAGGAGGTGTTCGTCGGCCAGGAGGCGGTCGATACCTACTACCGCCAGAACATTGGACGCCCCAGCCGCATGGTGCGCCAGTACGTCGGCGAGGTCGAGATCACGATGGGCGACGTTGGGTCGGTGAAGGGGTATCCCGTCGGGCCGGCAACTTTTGTGAAAGAGGTCTACATCCTGGTGGACGAGTTGACGCCGGGGCGGATGCTGCGCTCGCTCAAGAGCGCGCTATCCAGCGATCACGCAGGGACCGACATCTTTGGCCGCGTCTACAAGCTGGAGGAGCTGATCGCCATCTACCTGCGAGAGCTGCGGGAGCGGGTGGTGGCGGAGATGGGGAGGGGGGTCGAGGGCGTGGTGCTGGGTCGCCCGGTGACCTTTGCCGACAGCGGTACGGAGGCGGACAACCAGCGCGCGGAGGATCGGCTGCGCCGCGCGGCAGAGATGGCGGGGTTCAGCGAGGTGGCTTTCGAGTTGGAGCCGGTGGCGGCGGCGCTGCACTATGAGTTGACGGTGGAAAAGCCGCAAAACGTGGTCGTGTTCGATTTTGGCGGCGGCACGCTTGATATCACCGTGATGCGGATTGGCGGCGATCCCGCGGAACGCCAGATTTTCGCCACGGGCGGGGTGGGGATCGCGGGCGACGTCTTCGATCAGCGCATCATCGAGCGGTTGCTGCTGGATCACTTTGGGCGCGGGTCGACCTGGGGAGAGGATGCGGCTCCATTTCCTGACAAGTACACCGACCCGCTGGTGCATTGGCAGACCATCCCCGAGCTGAACCGCCCGGAGTCGCTGCGCTTCTTGGAACTGGCGCAGATCACCGGCAGCCATCCATCGCGGGTGCGGGCGCTGGAATCGCTGCTGGTGAACAACTATGCGATGCGCATGGTCGACGAGGTTGAGCGGGCCAAGATTGCCCTTTCTGCGGCCCACTTTGCGACGATCCAGATCACGGGCGAGGACATCAACCTGTGGCAACCGATCACGCGGGCGCAGTTCGAGGCGCTCATTGCCGACGCTGTCAGGCGCATTGAGAGCTGCTTGTTGGATACGGTGGAGCGCTCCGGATTGGCCGTCGGTGAGATTGACGCGGTGGTGCGCACCGGCGGTTCGGCGCAGATTCCGTGCTTTATCGAGATGCTGGCCCGCATCTTTGGGCCGGAGAAGGTAGTGTTATCCAGCGTGTTCAGCGGTGTCACCTCCGGGCTGGCGATCCAGGCTTGGAATCACGAATGACACGAATGCCGCGAATCCCACGAAAAAGAGCTTTCGTGGGATTCGCGCTGTTCGTCTTATTCGTGTTGCTACTCGAACTTGAATCGCCACACCGCCAGGCCGAAGAGGACCGCCCCGAAAGCTGCTAGGACACCCGCCGGGAGCAACACCGAATTCAGTCCCATCCCGCGGACGACGAGGTTCTCAAAGCCCTCTATGGCCCAGGCCACCGGCGTCAGGTGACCGACGAACCGGAATGTCTCCGAGGTGAGTTCCAGCGGCATCCACGCCCCGCCCAGCCCGGCCATCACCAGCGTGGGAATCACGGAGAACATTGCCACTTGATCGTCGGTCTTGGCGAGCACGCCGATGAGCAGCCCGATCCCCGCGGTGCATAGTGCCGTGGCAAGCATCATTGTCAGCATGGCCACCGGCTCGCGCAGGTAATCCACCCCCAGCAGGCCGGCGCCAAAGCCGATCATCAGCGCCAGTTGGATCAGGTTCAGCAAAAAGATCGTCAGAAAGTAAGCCAGGATGATCTCGGCGCGCGAGATGGTCGTGGTCAGCATGCGCTGCAGCGTGCGGGACTTGCGCTCGTTCACGATCAGCTCGGCGGCCCCGATGACGCCCATGAGTGAGAACTGGACCAGGTTGGCGACCGAGGAATGGGCAAAGCCACCAGGCACGGCCGAGGCGTTTTCCTCCTCGGAGGCATCCGAGGCCTCGACGGCGCCCGACTGCGTCATAGTGACCGTCAGCGGGGGATCTTGCCAGGCCGTTAGGGTTTTTTCCAGTATCTCTATCAAGAACGCTTCATCGGTACTGGCGAGCGCTTTGGCGCTGCCTAGCGCCTCAGCGCTGAGCTTTGCGGTCTGGACGCCGCCCAGCAGCCGCGTCATGGCAGTCTGGATGGCTGTTTTAGCCGTCGTGCCTGCCGAGGTATTCTCATCCACGATGACGGTCGGGCGCGGCGGATCGTCGTCAAAGACGCGATCGCCGTAGCCTGCCGGCACGATCACCGCCGCGGCCAGTTCCTCGTTGCGCACTTGTTCCTCCGCCTTGTCCGCATTCTCCAGCGCGACTGGGCGGATGGTGTCGGAACCCTCCAGCAATGCAAGTAGGTGGGCACTGATGGCGCTTTCGTCTTGATCGACAAAGCCGACCGGCAGGCGTGGGTCTGCCTCGCCGCTGCTGAATCCACCAAAGATGAACCCCATCAGGAGCGTAAAGACGACGGGCACGACGATCATGAAGAAAGCGGCTTTCCAGTCACGGGCGATTTGAGTCACGTTTTTGAGTATCAGGTCGATGATGCGCATATTTTCCCCCTACGAGAACCGCTTTCTAAATTTGAGCACGCCAATGGTGAAAAAGGCAGTGCTCATGGCCAGCATCACGGCGACGATGAGGATCACGTCGCTTACACCGCCGCCGGTCAGCGTCTCCTGCCAGCCCCACAGCGCCCATCCGTAGGGTGAGGTCAGCGAGATAGCGTTACCAATGGGGGCGAAACTCTCCGTGCCTGGCACCAGGGCCAGGAACATGCGGCTGATGCCCACCCAGCCGACGATGTTCAGCACGCCGCCGTAGACGGCGCCTGCCTGCTTGGTGCCCTTGAGCCACGAGGTGACAAAGATGCCAAAGCTGGCTGCCAGGACGATCAGCCCCAGCGCCACCAGCGCAACGGGCAGCGTTCTGCCCCAATCGATTCCAAAGATTGTCATAGAAAGCAGGAGCAACACGGCGACCTGGATGACGAGCGTGACAAAGATGGCAATAAATTTGCCTCCCAGGATGGTCGATTGCGGGGTGGGGGTGGTGAACAGCCGGGCCAGTGTGCCCGCTTCCTCTTCTTTGAGGATCGACTGGGATGACGAGGCGCCAGTGAAAAAGGCGTAAAAGACCATCATACCGGCCATGATGGTGCTCATCATCTGAGCAATCATACTTGTCTCTTCTTGCTCGACCCCAGCGACGGGAGCGGCGTCGAATAAGGCGGACGTGTCGTGGCTTTGCACCTGTGCCCAATCGGCGTATTGTGAAGCAACGTCATACATCAGGCTGCTATCTACAGCGATTCCTTGTTCGGTCAGTTGCTCACTGGCTACCGCGACGGCGATCTTGGAACCGGCAAAATTATCGACAAAGTGGCTGACGAAATTCCTGACGATGCTTGGCCCGATGCTCAAAGTGGGATCCTGGTATATCTCGATCGAGACTCGACCTTCTGGATCGAACGCGGCGGCGGTGAGGTTTGCTGGAATAATGACAGCCACGCCGGCCTCCTGGTTGTCCACGGCCGCACGCGCTTCTTCTGGACTGTTCGCTTCAGTCACCTCGAATAGCTCCGCGTAGGTCTCATTTTGCATGGTCTCGGCCAGCACGTCACCGGCGACAAAGTCTCCGTACCGGGGGGCCGGCTCATCCAGGTTGACGATTTGCACCTTGGTCGTGGGGAGGTTGAACCCGCCATCGTCGTCGCCCGTGCCGCCAAAGGCAAAGTAAAAGATCACGTTGGTCAGCAGCGGCAGGATAAAGGCAAAGACCAGGACGAACACGCTGCGGAAGGAGCGGAGGAGGTCCTTGAGGGCGATGTCTAGGATTTTCATAGCGAGTCTCCAGTTAGTCTATGATGCGTGAAACGTGATACGTGAGATTATTGTCACGCATCACGTTTCACGGATCACGCTTCAGTCTCTCAATGCCCTTCCCGTCAGGTGCAAAAACACCGCCTCCAGGTTTGGCTCTTGGATATCGACCGACGTGATGCGCACGCCTGCCTGTGTGGCCGTTTCGAACAGGTGCGGCAGGACGATATTGCAGTCGTCGACCAGCAGTTCGATGGTGCCATCTTCAGCCGAGACGTGCTGTACGCCTTGGGTAGCTTGCCACTGCTCCAGTATCCTGGCTGACTGTGCGCTGATCGTCAGCGTGATCCGGTCCGTGTGGCCGACGATCTTGACCAGTTCCTCGTGCGTGCCGTAGGCAATGATCTGGCCGTGATCCATGATGGCGATGTGGTCGGAAAGCTCCTGCGCCTCCTCCATGTAGTGGGTGGTGTAGAGCACGGTGGCGCCCTGGCGATTTAGCTCCTTGACGCTATCCAGGATGTTGCGCCGGCTCTGGGGATCGATGCCCACAGTGGGCTCGTCCAGGATCAGCACCTGCGGCTCGTGCAGCAGCGCAATGCCGATGTTGAGCCGTCGCTTCATCCCGCCGGAGAATTTACCCACCCGTCCTTTCTGGCGCTTGGCCAGGCCGGTGATCTGCAGCACCTCGTCCACGCGCTGCTTGAGCACGCCGCCGCGCAGGCCGACCATCTTGGCCCAGAAGGTGAGATTCTCGCGGGCGGACAGATCCTCGTATAGGGCGATCTCTTGTGGGACGACGCCGATGGTGGCTTTGACGGCCATCGGGTTGCTCTTGACCGAGTGTCCTATCACCCGCGCGTCGCCCCTGGTCGGCTCCAGCAGGCAGGAGATCACAGAGATGGTCGTCGTCTTGCCCGCGCCGTTGGGCCCCAGCAGGCTAAAGATCTCGCCCGCCTGCACGTCAAAGCTGACCCCCTGCACGGCGTGGATGTC
>Ga0315550_1001931_pt1 | contig 12734 bp, 12 predicted proteins | sample SalMarSW160190MG_2_FD_203100 | JGI IMG/M metagenome (GOLD analysis project Ga0315550, IMG submission 203100) | Salt marsh sediment microbial communities from the Plum Island Ecosystem LTER, Massachusetts, United States - Salt Marsh Sediment SW1601-90 ... | reverse complement strand
CCTGTTAACTTTTCTTTTTTAGGTAGAAGAGAACCCTGATTCTGTAGGTGTCGGTTTGCGATGGGTTATGTTTTTCGTCTCCTTCGAATCGGGCATAAACCTCTACGGAGTCATCCCACCAGTCCTGTTGTTTCGCTTTCCAGTCTATCTTGAAGTTTCCATCTTTGTTTGTCATGCCAGAGACAAGCACGTCGTCACTCATGAATGACCTGTCCTTCTCATAAATGTCGATTTCAGCGTTTCCTATCCCCTTACCGGTGTCACTGGTCATCAAGTTTCCTTCGAAAGTTACTATTGAATTCAAATCTACGCTAGTGGGCGGACAAGACAGCTTAAGAGTAGTATCGCCTGCACCAGCGGCTGGTTGCATCGGAGCTTCAGCCACTTCCTCCATAACCTGATCCACAGTCAAGTCTTCTATCTCCGCGTCGCAACTTTTTTGCACTGCTTCTATTCCCCTCATGCAGTTCTGTTTGGTTTCGTATGCTTCACTGGCTGCAATTATCTCCCCGTTAGGAGCGCTTAAATTGAATCTGTACTTTGAAGCTGCATCTGTGAAAACTTCGTATTTAGGATGCGGCAGCGTCTCTGCTCCAATTGTCTTGTCTTCTATTTTGGAGTCACAATTCTTTTGCACAGATTTTACTCCGTTTATGCAACCTGCCTTTCTCTCGTACGCTTCACTAACAGCTACAATTTTGTTGTTTACAGCGCGAAGTCTGAATCTAAATTTGCCTGCTGTGTCTTTGTATACTTCATATTTTGCTTTCAAAATATTTCCCCCATATTAACTATGGGTTGAATGAGTACAAAAGAATTTCTACAAATTTCCTCGAATACTCTGCTATTTATTGTTTAACTTCAGAGAACCAGTCAGTTGCTAAAACAAGCTGGAGAGAAGAATAAGACAGCCGTGAAACCCGCCTGAACGAAGAATGCACATAACATACAGATGAAGGTCACGGGATCAAATCCCGCCCCGTCCACCATATAACAAAACAGTTTCTCTTTTTGTTTTCATATTAGGAGACTAACCTTAAGTGATTACCTATCTTTTTGTAAATATTTTTTGACAATTATCCACAGATTTTAGCTATACCGTGTCAGTTAAACTGGACTTTATTTAAATTATTTTGGGAAAGGATATGGTCTTCATTAAGCATAAAAAAGGGAGAAAAGACCAAGGAATAACTAGTGCAAGTCAAACGGTGAAATGCTACAAATGTGAAAAGGAAATTGAGATGGGAGAAGTTTTTTACTCCAAATTCAGTCAAAGTAAATATGTGCACAGGAAACGGGGTTTCATCTGTGAGCCATGTTACCAAGGTTTGTACATCGACCTTTAACTAATAATTTTTAATAAAAGAAACAAACTCCAAATAAAAAAATTTGTAAAAAAATCTGGGTTCGGGAAAATTGAAGTTTCGTCTTCAGGTCTCCCGTACACTTGGATATCTTTTTGAAAGTTGACCATACTGTTTCATAATTGCAATGACTTTTTCTTTCTTCAGTCCAGACAACATTGATATGCGCGCGCAGAGTCTATCTTATTCGCCTTTCTCAAACAGCAAGTAATGATTGACGAAAGCTGTCGCCATGCCTACGGTTCCCGTTGCTTGGTATGTGTGAAGACGCCATCCATTTTTTTGCCATTCTTTAATTGTCCTTCCGACATCATTGTGATGTTTGACTTCCACACATTCATACTCTTTCAACTTAACTATCACCCCCTTTCCAGTTCCCACAATTCTGATTAATCTATTTCAATTCAGCTATAACTTTTCTGCAAAACTGTCTTTGTTTTTGTCTGTTTCCTTTTGTCTATATTTTATCATATAGTCTCGTCGTCCGTCGTCATTTCTTTTCGGGGGGGGTTAAAATTTAACTCTTAAAAAGAGGGGGATTTTAACGGGTGAAGTCTCTAGCTTTTACTAGAGACATCTCGACTTGTGTTTTTATAATAGAGATTTCTTGATTCAAAGACTGCATTTTAAGAAAACATAATAGTAGAATATGGGATTTTGTAAGTATGGATAACGTTATGGGTTTAAATCTTGAAGATTACAGAAAAAAATTTGTAAAATCAATGAAGTTTCTGAATAAGAAAGCACAAAAAGAAGCCCTTATTCGAAGTAGAGACCTTGATAAATTCTTTGAAAAACTTAGTTCTCAATCCATAGGAATAAATCGAGTGGAAGATTTACCTAAGCAAGAATTCCATGCTTCTCTACAGAGGTATATTTTATGTTTTTTTGGAGATGCAATCTACCATGCATGTTTTGCAGTCGAGTTAGCGTTGTTAATCAAACTTGATGAGAAATTATCTTCAGAAAAGAAAAATGAAATAAATGAAAAAATTAATACAAAAAATGGTAAACCCATGTCCTTTACTTTTGGGACAATGTTCAACCTAGCTCAAGAAAAACAAATTGGAATAATAAAGGACGAAAAACTTGGAAAGAAAATTGTGGATTTGCTCGAAAAACGCAATAGGTACATTCATGTAAGTAACTTTCTTTCAGGTCTTATACTAACCTTCAAGACACATGTAATCCCAGAACTCGAATCTACAATAGCGGACCTTGAGAAACTTGAAAATATCGAGATTGCTGGAAAAATATTCAAACGCATTGGGTTTTCAAACATAAAAATTTACTTAAATGAACAATTACACCTTTTGAATGTACTCCCAGATTTTTCATGGTGCACACAGGACAAATATTTGAAGAATATTGAAAAACAAATTTTTGAATATATTTCAGAATTAGATAAACTAAAAGATAAGGCAGATACATCCACACTTATTGAAAAAATAAGGACTGTACTAAAGATTAAGGGATTAACTAACGAAATTCTTTCTACGACATTTATCAAATGTCAAAGTTTAGAAATTATGGAAGAATCTTTTGATATTTTACTTGATTTAGAATTTCTTTAAAAAAGGAGGGAGTTTGCGGGATAAAAAACGGGTGATGTCTCCAATGGTCACTGGTTCAAATCCCGCCCCGTCCACCATATAACAAAACAGTTTCTCTTTTCGTCTTCATATTAGGAGACTAATAACAGTGCATTGTTGAAAACAGTACTTTTTCAGAAAACTACAGCTACTAGTATCCAAAAATACATCCTTCGTAGGCTATTATTCCTTACAATCTAAAGTTTAGATTAGCCAGCCGAAGAAAAGTCTGTATAACCTATGCTCCAGAATTGTCAGGGTTTTGGCTCTTCCGAAGACGCGGAAATAGTTTTTTCCCATAGCCTCAATCATGTCTCCTATATTGTATCTGGGGAATAGACAGGACGAGATTATGAGCCGTCCCCACTCGCCCCTCTTGAGTTCATGAAGCATCTTAGTACCTTTGCCGGTCTCAACCTCAAAATAGTAAGTGTCATAATTGGGGGAAACATATGGCAACTCGTCGAGTTGTTGTGCAAAAGCTCCCTCGGTGGCGCTGTACATCTCAACTATCGGAACCTCACCGAAATGTTTCCTGAGAACAGGACCATACTTGAACTGAATCTTTCTTACGCTGGTGCAGACAAGTACCTTAAAATTCCACAAGTCTTCCGGTTTCTTTCCGTGTCTCCGCTTAACGTATCTGGCAAAAGAAACGATTACGGGTGTTACGCCAATGGCAGCTACCACAGGCTGATCTAGGGCAGACTGGTAGACCAGTTCGAATCTTTTCTCCCAGTCGGGTCTGCTGATGCCGGAACCCAGCGCATCTATTTCCTCCTGTCTGGGCAGAAGGCTGACCTGATTAAGCATCGGATTGAGTTTCGCGTAGGTTCCGGAGCTGTATCCGTAAGTGATTTTTTGTCCGCCAGCGTCTATGGTGGTTACTGTTGACGGAAAGTTAAGGTTCAGTATCTTTCCCGCCAGAACATCCATGCTGTTCTTTCTGAGGGCATAGTTTGTTATGGCTCGTGCTCCGCACATGAAGATCTGTTCAATATGGGTTTTTGTAACTGGAAGAACCTTGGACTTGCCTGTAGAACCTCTGGTCATAACCCAGCATACGGGTTGCTCAGAAAGGATGGCGGAGTGGTTGCCGGCTTTAACTTCCTCAAGGTATGGACGAAGACCAGCGTAGTTTATCTTTGGAAAGTTTGCCCGAAATGTAGCGGCATCCTTCACTTCGTGAACCGAGTGCTTTTTTCCGTAAAGTGTTTTTGCGTATCCTTCAAGCAGTTTCTCTAGGACTTTTTGCTGTGCCTCGGCGGGATTCTGTAAGGCTTCGTACCAAGGGTTAACGATGTGTTTCAGGATGTCTATGCCCATCATTGCTGACCCATCGACCAACAAGAGATAACGGTGCAGTTTCTTTTAATGGAACTGTTGAATGGAAGTCTAGGGTCTTGGATGTTTTTCCCTAGCCCTCACTGCGCCTATTGCTACTCCCAGTATCACAATTGCGCCAATTATGATTAAGAAGAAGGGAAAGATTGATCGCATATTAAGAACGCCAGCTACTGCGAGATATAACATAAAGCCCACTAATATTAGGATGGAACCGCCGATTAACGGACCTAAAACGCTGTACTCTTTCTTCTCAAATTTCTCTGGCTGCTCGCCTTTCTCCATCTTCTCCTCTTTTTCGTGTTTCTCATGTTTTTCCTGTTTTTCTGCTTTTTCGCTTCTGTAACGTTCAGGCGATCTAGGTTCTGTAACCTTTAGAGCGACGCCGCACTTGGGACAAAAAGTCATATTTTCGCTGACTTCTGAGCCACACTTATGACAATATGGCATAATTTTCACCTTTACACAAGTCTAATCCTCTATTATTTCAATGATGAGTATTTAAAACATGCACCTCGATCATTCATAGAGAAACATTATAAGCTCTTACAGCAAAAAAGCAATGAGAGCTGAATTACTTGAACAAAAGCAAGGAGACACCCCGCCAATATCAAGAGGGACTATTCACCGCCATTTCTGTCGGATTTTTCATTCTTCTTGTGGGAACCCTGTTTGTTATCAACCCTAACCTGTTTGACAAGACTCTGGATTTCTTCAAAGATTTTGATACGGTTAACGTCCCAAACACGAACGTGACATTCATTGCACCAGAGTTTCCGAACAGACATTCACTAGTCTATCAGGCTGCGGGACAATTTAGCCTAGCTTTAGCTGTATTCCAGATCGTCATCTTGGCACTACGATTCGTTATCCCTTCATCATGGGGAAAAAGATCAGAAACCGTGGGTAACTTGGTTTTCTGGGTTGGCGCCGGATTTCTCATCCAGTTATTCCTTATCGAAAACACACAATGGTTCGTATTCTGGTCCACGATAATAATTCTCGTTGGCGTTTCCATGATCGCAAGAGCTATCGTTATGGCAGTTGCGCGAATCTAACGGTCTCGCCTAAATGTTAGGCTTCCAGACAACCTAGGTTTTGACGGAGTCTGCGATTTAGGCAACTGTTGTATTGGCTATTTTGTCACTGTATTTTTGGTGAAGGTCTGTTGAAGTTACTAAGCCGCCAATTAGGTCCAAAAGCAATAGGACCCAATGGATTTTGCTTATGTTTCGTATGAATGCCTTTTCGAAGCTTGGTTTCTCATCTGTTTTTGTAACAACTTTGAGACCCAGTAAGCTCTTCCCGATGGTGGCACCATACATTGTCTCCGTAATAGGGAAATAAAGAATGTAGAGTAAACCCATGGCGAAGGGGAAACTGAATATATTAAAGAATGCAGCGGGATTTGCTATAAAGACTGGTAACATGATGATAGCGAGTATAATTGTAGTTGCGATGCCCACTATGATGGAATCGATGACATATGCAACAGCTCTTTTTATCCAATGTTCTTGGAGCTGCGGATCCTTTTCAAACCTTACAACAAACGAACTCTCTGATGCAACCTCAAGCTTTACAGCGGTTCCACAGTTCGGACAAAACTTTGAGTCATCAGGCAGTTTTTCTCCACACTTCGAGCAGTAAATCTTGAACACGACCTTTAATCTAAATTCTTGTTTTGGGTTTATTAATCATTTGTAATCGTGACAAGTTGACGAGAGACTTCAGGCTGCCTCTAATGACCCGCCGTGATTGGACCTAACACGAATCTCAGGATACTGAATCTGACAGTAAACACAGTTATCTTATTAATTGAGATCAACAGCCTTAAACAGGGAGAGAGGTGGTTATGTTTTCTCGTTTAAGGAACCCATACTTTTGGGCTGCAGTGTTAACACTTCTTGTCACGTTTTATCTATCGTTTGGAATATACATTCGTTGGTTTCAGTTAGGCTTTTTTGTCGGTCCATATCGTTTTAATCACTGGTTGGGTTGGATAGGCGTTCTTTTTGTTGCGTTATATACGCCACTGTATTACGTTCTGAAACGTCGTTATGCTAAAAGAGCAAAAGCCCTTTTGGGAAGTCACGTAATAGGCAACCTAGCTTCCTTCATCTTAATCTCCATTCATTTCACATCGCAGATGAGTAGACCCGCACAATTCTTCCCTGATTTAGGAACAGGAGTAGTATTGTACCCCATTATGATAATACTGGTTGTAACAGGGATTTTTCAAAGATTCCAAATCGCAAGAAACTTGGGAAGAAAATGGAGATTTCTGCATACTAGTTTGGCAACATCTTTCTATCTGGTAATTTTTGTTCATATATTGCAGGGCTTAGGAGTCCTGTAGTGTACACAATCTTTAACGCCACTTCTTGCACATGATAGATTAAAGACCCAGAAAAGCCAGATTTTCGCGAAAAAACATGAGATCGCAGTTTTTAGAAAGTGCATACGCCTGTTGGGCAGCCGCCTGAATACTCGGAGTCTGCGCTTACATGTTCTTCAGTGGCAAGTTCTTTGGTTAAAAGCGGACCCACATACAGAACCTGCTCCCTCTTGCTTCCGTAACGATAAACCGTTATCCCTTTACACTTCAACTTGTAAGCCAGCAGATACACTCGTCTAACGTCTTCCACGGTAGCGTCGGGCGGAAGATTAACTGTCTTCGACACAGCATTGTCAACGTACTTCTGGAAACCCGCCTGCATTCTCACATGCCACTCCGGGTCGATATCCAAGGATGTTACAAAAATTCTCCGTACATCCTTCGGCGCCTCTTCCATGTTCTGTATGGAACCTGTTTTCGCAATCTCCAGCATCAAGTCCCTGCTGTAAAAGCCTCTCTCTTTTGCTACCTGTTCGAATGTGGGCTGTATCTCCAGCAACCTTGTGCCCTCCATGACGTTTCGAACAAAAGCCACGGCAAAGATTGGTTCTATTCCCCCTGAGCAACCGGCAATTATGCTTATGGTTCCTGTGGGCGCAACTGTGGTGACCGTAGAGTTACGGATTGTCTTGTAGCCCTTCTTTTCCCAGATGCTACCCTCGAAGTTGGGGAAGGCTCCTCTTTTCTCGCCTATCTCAGCAGATTTCTTCGTAGCCTCATCACTGATGAATTTCATTACTTTTTCTGCTAGGGCTAAGGCTTCCTCCGAATCATAGGTAATACCTAGCATAATGAGCATGTCTGCGAAGCCCATGACTCCCAACCCAATTTTTCTGTTAGCTCGTGTGACTTCGCCGATTTCAGGCACAGGATACCTGTTCACGTCAATCACGTTATCCAAAAAGTGAACGGCTGTTCTGACGACGCTTTTCAGTTTTTTCCAGTCCACTTCTCTGTCCTTAACCATCTTAACCAAGTTGATGGAGCCCAGATTACATGACTCGAAAGGCAGCAACGGCTGTTCTCCACACGGGTTTGTGCTCCGAATCTCCCCCACCTGTGGAGTTGGATTATGCCGATTTATTTCATCAATGAAAATTAGACCCGGGTCTCCTGTTCTCCAAGCGTTGGAGACTATCAAGTCAAAAACGTGGCGAGCCCGCAGCCTTTTTTCGGTCTTTCCGTTTCTAGGATTTATGAGGTTATATTTTTCATCCTTCTTTACTGCCTTCATAAACTGGTCCGTAACTGCCACTGAAATGTTGAAGTTCGTCAAAATTCCCTCTCTAGACTTTGCTTCAATGAACTTTAGAACGTCAGGATGGGTCACATCCAGTATTGCCATGTTGGCTCCTCTTCTTCGTCCTCCCTGCTTAATCACGTTGGTGGCGGCGTCATAGATTGTCATAAAAGAGACTGGTCCAGAGGCTACGCCCTTCGTGGAGCCCACTATGTCTCCTGTTGGTCTCAGTTTCGAGAAAGAGAAGCCTGTTCCCCCGCCGGACTGATGGATTATAGCCATGTGCTTTAGGGTGGTGAATATTCCATCTATCGAATCTTCCACGGGCAAAACGAAACAGGCGGAGAGCTGACCAAGTCTGGTGCCAGCGTTCATGAGAGTCGGAGAGTTAGGTAGAAACTCGCGGTCTGCCATAACTTGATAAAACGTTTCCTCGGTTCTTTCAACGTCAGATTTCTTATCATAGAGAAGGTCAGCCTTAGCCACTGCTTTGGCAACTCTGCGAAACATTTGACTGGGAGTCTCGGCGACTTTGCCCTCATAGTCTTTCATGAGGTACCTGTTTTTTAGCACTTTTATGGCGTTGACTCCCAGCTTTAAATCGTCAACGACGCCGAAGAACTTTTTGTAGTCTCTGATTTCTGTGCGTTTTTGGCGGTACAGAATGTATGCCTTAGCCACGTCAGCGTAACCGTTTCTTATGAGAACCTCCTCAACGAGGTCCTGAACGTTCTCGACACTGGGAATTTTGTCTTCGAAGCGTTCGTTAAGGAGCCGCACAATGTCTTCTGAAAGCTCTCTTGCAAGGGCTCCGTCTTCCCTCTGGACAGCCTTCAATGCCTTAAGAATGGCGCCAGCTATTTTGGTTTCATCAAAACCGTCTGTCCTTCCGTCCCTTTTTGTGATCTTAGAAACTTTAACCAACTTCGGTCCCCCAAAATACTAATGTTCACAGTTACTTTAAGGTGTAACTCTCAATTTGAGAATAACGGCATACACGAACTAAAATCTTCAATTCATTAAAGGCAAAAACAGGTTTTCTGTTGCAGTCAGAAACTCAAGTTAATTAGCGAAAAAATGCGATGAGATAATCTGCAACGACGTTTTTTTTTTAAAATCAAAAAAGGGAAGGTGGGAGATTTTCAGGGTTTCAGTGCCATGATGATTCTCAGGTTCGCCATCCAGTCGTGATTAGTAAGGAAGGGTTTCCAACCAAGGGTAAAGCTCCCTTATCTTCGCTACTGCCTTTTGCACCTTTTCCTGTGGATAATCATATGGTAGTAGTTTGCCGTGGTTGTAGTCGTCGTAGGCTTGCATGTCAAAGTAGCCGTGACCGCACAGCAGAAACAGCAGGGTCTTTTCCTCTCCAGTCTCCTTGCATCTTAACGCTTCATCAATGACAGCCTTAATGGCATGGGTTGGCTCAGGAGCAGGCACTATAACCTCGCTTTCTATGAAGGTTTTTGCGGCGTCGAAGACCTCAGTCTGGTTATAGGCTTTTGTTTCCAGCATATTGGCATCCTTCAAGACGCTTAATGTGGGGGCTATACCGTGGTAGCGTAGACCTCCAGCATGGATTGGTGGTGGTATGAAATTATGGCCTAAGGTATGCATTTTGACTAGGGGTGTAAGCCTCGCTGTGTCGCCATGATCGTACATGTATTCCCCTTTGGTAATCGAGGGACAAGCTGTTGCTTCAGTAGCTACGAACTTGGTATCTTTTGGGGCTTTTCCTGAAACTTTATCGTGGTAGAATGGCCAGAAGAGACCTGAGAAGCTGCTGCCTCCACCTATACATCCGTAGATTACATCTGGGTAATCGTCTACCGATTCAAGCTGTTTCTGGGTTTCCTGTCCTACCACTGTTTGATGCAAAAGCACATGATTGAAGACGCTGCCTATACCATAATTCGTTTCTGGATGAGTCAACGCATCTTCTACAGCTTCGCTGATGGCAAGTCCTAGGCTTCCAGAACTGTCAGGGTCTTCCGCCAAAGCTTTTCTGCCAGCCTCTGTTTTGTCGCTTGGACTGGCGTGAACCTCAGCGTTGTAAGTTTCCATCAGAACTCTTCGGTAAGGCTTTTGGTCGTAGCTGATCCTCACCATGTATACTGTGCATGCGAGGTCGAAAGTCATGCAGCCAAAGGCGATAGCTGAGCCCCACTGGCCGGCTCCGGTTTCGGTAGCAATGCGTTCTTTGCCTGCTTTCATGTTGTAGTAGGCTTGTGGAACGGCAGTGTTGGGTTTGTGGCTTCCTGAGGGGCTGACTCCCTCATACTTGTAATAGATTTTGGCTGGGGTCTTAAGCGCCTTTTCTAGTCGAGTAGCTCTGAAGAGTGGGGTGGGTCTCCACAGACTGTAGATTTCTCGCACTTCGTCAGGGATGTCTATCCATCTTTCCTTACTCAACTCTTGACCAATGATCTCTTTGGGAAATATTTGGGGAACGATTCCAGCTCCAGGTGCATGCGTTTCCGTTTCTATGAAGGGCGGCATCGGTTTAGGCAGGTCTGGCAGTATGCAGTACCATTGTTTAGGTATTTCTTCTTCATCTAACACTATTTTTTTGCGTATCATGAGTTTTCACTCTCTTTTCCTGATTTGAAGAATTAACCTTTTTTACCCTGAAGCATTTATATAAGCTTTACCGGACAAAAGCATACTTTAAGGGGTGACAGATATGTGGAGCCAAATCAAAGAATACTTCAAAGATTTGCCTGCACAACAACGCGTTGCACAGCTCTTGTTTGAGCGGGGCTTCCAAGTCCGTGAAGACGGCAAAGTAGTCAGCGGTGGAATAGAGATACCTCACACCCAGATTGCAAAGGAAGTGGGTGTTGAACGCCGAGCCGTCGACAGCGCCGTTCAAACGATACTCTCGAAGACTGAACTGAAGAGAATTTACATGAATCTTAGGCAAGTATGCTCGCTGCAGGAGGTCGCTCGCGAGTTCAACCTGAGCGTGATTGTTTTTGTTCCTGAAAACGCTAGCCAGACAGGCATCATAGCCGATGTCACAAAGATAGTGTCAGAGAATGGGCTCAGTATAAGGCAGGCTCTGGCAGAAGACCCCAGCACAAGTGAGCACCCCAAATTAACTCTAATCCTTGAGGGCGATATTCCCTCAGAATTGATCGGCGAGATAAGAAGACTGCCCGGAACCAGAAGCATCACAGTGTATTAGCTGATTGGATTGCTGTTGCTCTAAGCTGGTTTGCTGATGTAGATTTTGATGGCGGAGTACATGATCCATGCGACAACAAGTTTTGATATTGTTTCTGGAACAGCAATGCCAATGTTGAATATGTTCAATGCGTAAAGTAACCATGAGAACATGACTATCGTAAAGGTGACAAGCGCCACAGCTGACCTTTTTTCCACAGTATACACGATGGAAGTGAGGCTCAGCATTACAAAGTGGGGCACTGCCACGGCATAATGAAGAGAACCGTACACCTCATTAAACATTGCCAGCAACTGAACCAAAAAAGTTGAAACCAAAAGGCAGAAGCTACTGTATTTGGCGTGTTTTTTGAAAACCGTTAATGCGTAGATCATCATAAGAAAACCTGCCAGCAGCAGACCGAGGTTGAATATGGAGGCAGCATCGCTGGTGAATGCGTGTCCAAGGTCGCTTAAGGCATTACTTTCCCAGTTGAACCATGGCGAAAGAACTAAAGACAATGCGATGGAAACGTAGACTAGTAATGGTCCAAAAACGCCGAACAACGCATAGACCCGTTCCTCCATAATCCATGACTCCAGTGAGAAGTAACTTTCTTGGTTAGATGCTTATAACAGAATTCCTTTAGGTGTAACTTCTGAACTTCACTTCCTTCGCAGCACCCCCCTCGATTATTTGCCGCTCAAGTTCTTCCAGTTTACATTTGCATCTTGAAACGTCAGCAACCACAACCCATTCAGCCGATTTTCCTCTACGAAGAGTCCTTGATTCGCTGGAAAGCAGATCAACTCCCTGCTTTGCTAGAATGTTTGCCGCTTTTGCGAGGGCACCGGGCATATCCGAGAAGGCGATGCGGAATTCAATCAGTTTTGCTTCTGGGTCAGCGAAGGGAACTATTCGAACCTCTTTTTCGTCCAAGTCGGCTACCAGCATGACATACATTCCCTCGGAGAGTTTCGCGGCTTCACGAAGGGGGGAGGGCATTGTGATTCTTCCTCTGGAGTCGATTCGCACTATTTCGGTCATTCGCATGTTCTTTTGCCTCTCTTATTCCTTGTAGAAACCTTTATATAAGATGTGCGGAATATGGGTTTCAACCCACAAATTACCCATGGAGGACAAGTGATGACAAGGAGGAATAACGTTCACACGCCTACACACCCCAAAGGGAACAAGAGACTATCTGCCTAACGAAGTTAAACAGTACCGCTACATCGAAAACCAGTTAAGAAAAATTTTTGAATTGTGGAACTACAGTGAGGTCCGTTCGCCCAGCATCGAATTCGTCGAAACCCTATCCACAGGCGTAGGATCAGAACTGGTAGATGCCATGTTTAAGTTCCAGGACTTCGACGGAAAGCTTTTGGCATTAAGAGCGGAAATGACGGCGCCAGTCGCCAGAATCGTGACAACCAGAATGCAGTCAGCGCCCGAGCCGGTTCGCCTATTTTATGTCAACAACGTTTTCAGGTACAGCCAGTCTTACCTCAAGAGAGAACGGGAGTTCTGTCAGGCGGGAGTTGAACTTGTCGGCTGCAACACCTCTGAGGCTGACGGAGAAATACTTGCTCTGCTTATCTCTTCCCTAAAACAGGTTGGCTTGCAGGAGGTGCGA
>Ga0315550_1001928_pt1 | contig 12744 bp, 11 predicted proteins | sample SalMarSW160190MG_2_FD_203100 | JGI IMG/M metagenome (GOLD analysis project Ga0315550, IMG submission 203100) | Salt marsh sediment microbial communities from the Plum Island Ecosystem LTER, Massachusetts, United States - Salt Marsh Sediment SW1601-90 ... | reverse complement strand
TGCAAGTTTGCGTTGCTAGTATTCTTACCTTGTTCCGGTGTTCCGTTTTTCTTGCCAAAATGACCACGACCACCTTTCATCCTGCTTTTAGAAGTGAAAGTCACGTGCGGTTCTCTAATTGCATCAATATCGTAGTAATAACTCACCATTCGCGTAATCCGTGCACATTATGCTGAATTTTGCGCTAAAGAGCGATAGATGTCTGGAGATAAGCCAAGTAGCATCAAGATGCGCTCCTGAAGCGGTGTCAGTGGTGTAATATGGCGCATAACACGATCCGGGAAGTGGATAATCGTCAGAGTGATATTCGAGAACGCCTGCAAGAGACGTTCGGTTGTGGGCGTATCCGTGGGCTTTTTTGGATTTTCCTTATGCAGACCAACCAGTTGAGCGTTCTCACGCTCGAGAGCGCGACGCACGACAAACTCGATGAGCGTCAACAATCGTACCGCGATACTCAACAAATTGATCAAACCGGCCACTTGGTCATCGCGTTTGACAAACAGAGGAGCAATGGACAAAGGGGTACTCTTCAACCGATGAAACCCGTGCTCAACCCGCCACTCCTCCCGATAGGTCAAGATTGCTTCAGAAAGAGACTGTTGTTCAGCGGACACATCCGTCACGTAGGCGCGCCAGCCAAACGTTTGCTGCAAAGCAGTGATGGCCTCCTCGTCGCGCAGGACAGCCGTAATCTGATAGCGTACCCGTTCCACGACTTGTTGAGGACGCTTCTTCGCACCGCGCCCTCGTCCGACATATTTGCACTGCTGTTCAACCTGTCGTTCAAAGGTATAGGAGAGCAATCCTTCCACTCTATGTTGCTTCAGAATGGCATCCGCTTTTTCGATCATGACTTGCTCTTCCTTGATCTGACGTTTGCCCCGCCCTCGAGGCGGAGTCAGGGCTTCCAACTTCGTCGTAGCCGTAGTCAATCGCCGTTCCAATCCTCGTGCCAGCGCCTCTGCGTGTGCATACGAGAGAACTACGAGCACCCGCTCTGCCCATTCGATGGTTTCTTCCTCTACTTGCGCCGTGCACGGACGTGTCAGTTCGTACCCTTCTGCAATGGGGTCTTCGCCTTCCTGGGCATCTGGCGCATAAACCTTCGTCAGCGCATACGTGCCATTCAGTCCATCTTGGATCCAAGTCTCCACATCCTGAGCCGTATTGCCAACCAGCGCTAGTGGCGTGAGATAGTGATGACCCAAAGCACGAATATGCACACGGGTTGCCCAAGCGCTCATCTTACAGTCTCCTACGAACAACAATCCCGACTTGGCCAAGATGGTCACAATCCGGTCGATGATCGGAACGTACAATCCATCATCAGCTTGCTCTCCAGACACCACTTCCGTCGCCATTGGCAATCCCAATGGGTCCAGCGTTCCCATCATCAGCTTGACCTGTTGCAGAGCCGCGTTATCCTTGCTCTTTCCAAACTGAAACAGGCTTTCTTCCCCCCCCCGAATGATAACCCGAGATGGTTGTAGCATCCACACGAACCCGTTCAGCGCTCAGGTCATACACCCAAACCGTGTTCTGGCCCAAGTCTCGCTCAATCGCGTGCCAGTACTTGGCTTTACTCAGTTCCCGCAGCACGATGGTCAATCGGTCATCCGTAAAGTCAGTGTCTCGGATATCCAACCCCGTCGTTTCTTCCAACGTCGTGTGGGCTTGCCTCACCCAGTCCTGTACCGTCAACTTCCGGTGATCGCCCTGCGATATGATGTGCGCCAGCCAGATCGTCGCCACCCATCCCCAACTCATTCCTTTCTGTTTCCAGTGGCGTGGAATATGCCGATCCAGTATCGCCGGCAGACCCAATTGCATCATCACCTTGATCAACAGCACAAAGTCGTCAACTCGCTCCGTTATGATGTTCTGTATGGTATCCATTCCTGGAGCTTGCCAGGAAATTCTTTTTTTCGCTAGCCTATTACGCGAATGGTGAGTATCATAGCAAATACAACCCAGTGGAACGCTGCTGGGGCGTCTTGGGAAATCACTGGAACGGCGATGTGTTGGACGAGATAGATACCGCTCTCAACTTTGCCAAGACGATGACTTGAAAGGAAAGCATCCAGTGGTCAAACTGCTCACGCAGACTTATGAAACTGGTGCCAAGTTGACCGCAAAAGAGATGAAAGCCTTGGAAACCCAGATAGAACGGTTGCCCGGCCTTGAAAAATGGTTCGTGAACATTCCCTGGTCAGCGGAGGCAGTTTGGGATGTTTAATTCTTTGCAACTCCCTTACCCCTTGCCTAGCCCACGGACCTGTAGCCCTTGCGCCTCGCGTAGTCGCTCCACCACCCTTTGTCGCGCCCGAAACGCGTGTTTTTGACAAGCTTGTATCTCCTTTTGCTTCGTTTCAATTGCCATCTGGCGACCTCGCTGGGCCCATCAACCCCACTTATGATCCCCTTTTCCCCTCCACGTGAGGGAGTTCTGCTTCGAAAACCCTTGACTTCCCGAAAAGTTATGATATAATAAACGTAAGCGCTTACGCTGATTTTACGAAACCTTGCGGGGATAAAGATGCCAGCAACCATCCGTGATGTGGCTGCCAGAGCAGGAGTCTCGGTCGCCACCGTTTCTCGCGTTCTGAACGACAAGCCCGGCGCCAGTGCCGAAACTCGCCGCCGTGTACTCAAGGTAGTAAAAGACCTCCATTACGTGCCAGACATAGCTGCCAGGGGGTTAGCTACTTCTCGCATGCAGAACGTTGGCTTCGTTATGTACAAAATGCCCCCCCGCCTCTCGGCAGATTACACCTCCCGCATCCTGCAGAGTGTTGAGGAAGAGTTGACGCGCCACGGATACCACACCATTCTTGTTGCCCTCGAGCCAATGACCTCTCTCTTCAATCTGAAGATAATCCGCGAAAGCCGTGTGGATGGCCTGATCCTCATCGGCCCCAGATTCCCCCCTCGCTCCATCCTCGAACTCGAGAGCGCTGGCTTTCCCATTGTCCTGGTTGACAATACCCTGAACGAGACGAGGATAGATAGCATCCTATGGGATAACAGGGGTGGAGCTTACGAAGCGGCGAAGCACCTGATCGAACACGACCGTTCTAGGATCGTTTTTCTCCGTGGCCCTGCGGAGTGGGTGAGTAACCGTGAACGGTGCGCGGGCTATCAACAGGCAATGAGTGAAGCGGGCCTGGAACTATGGCTCGTTCCCATGTCCGATACGACGATTGACACAGGTTACGAGGCTGTGGGGCAGGCACTGGAGATGTATCCCGATCTGACCGCTATTTGCGCGGTGAACGATGCTGTGGCCATCGGAGCCATACGGGCTCTTAAAGAAGCCGGACGGCAGGTGCCCGACGACGTGGCCATCACCGGCTTTGACGACGTTTCCTGGGCGGCGTTGAACGAACCGCCGCTGACCACGGTGCACATCTACCTGGAAGAGGTGGGGCGCTCTGCTGTGCAGCGATTGGTAGACCTGATTGAGGGAAGTTCCCAGGTGCCAATGAAAACTTCATTGGCTACCAAGTTGGTCATCCGCCAATCGTGCGGGTGCCACACAGGATAGATCGGAAAAGGAGGTGAGGGTAGATACACAAAGAAACCGTACTCTACTATTGGCTAAACCATATCCAGTGTACACATAAGGAGGATAAAGAAATGAGGAAACGCGTGTGTTTTGTATGCCTGGCCTTTCTCGTGGCCATCAGCCTGACACTCTCGGCCTGTTGTAAGCCCGCCGAGACACCAACGGCGACCCCGGTCGAGGAACCGACCAAGGCCCCGGTCGAGGAACCACCAGAGGAGAAGGTGATGATCCGTATGAGCACCTGGGCTGGCGTCGATGAGTCCGCCGAACTGCAGGAGGTCATTGACGAGGTCAACGTGCAGGTTGATCACTTTGAGATCGTGCACGAACCGGCCCCCGACGACTACTACACCAAGATCCAGACTGCCCTGGCAGGCGGCACCGCCGCCGACCTGTTCTGGCTCTCCCAGGAGTGGATCGCCGGCATGGCCGCAGACGGCGCGCTCCTGGACATCACCGATTATCTGCAAGGCGACAGCGCCGCGATCCACCCCGCCGCCGATTTGGCCGACTATTTCCCCAGCATCATCTCGACGGCAGCGTATGAGGGCCGCTACTACGGTCTGCCGTGGATCGCCCAGCCGGTCGTGATGTTCTACAACAAGGCTCTCTTCGACGCCGCCGGGATGGACTACCCCACGCTGGATTGGACCTGGGACGACTTCGAGGCTGCGGCGGAGAAGTTGACCCAGGACACCGACGGGGATGGCTCCAATGACCAGTGGGGCTTTACGATGAACGGCTGGCCACCGCCGCAGATGTTCGTCTGGCAGGCTGGCGGCGAGGTGGTTTCCGCTGACCTCACCGAGAGTCCCATTGACACCCCGGAGGCCATCGCCGGCTTTGACTTTTACGCCGGTATGATCTACGACGACGTCCACTGCCCACCCGAGGCCGTGATCCAGGAGCAGGGCTCCGGCGAGATGTTCAAGGCCGGCAAGATCGCCACGTTCATGGGCGGCGCTGCCGACGATCTGGACCGGGTCGAAGGGCTGGACGTGGGCGTGGTCGCCGTGCCCGCTGGCCCCGCCGGTCGCCCGACCTTCGCCTGGACCGCTTCCACGGTCGTCGCCGCGCAGACGGAGCACCCCGACGTCGCCTACGAGGCGCTGGTGATGCTCACCGAGGGCATCCACCACTGGAAGATCGTGTCTCCGCGCAAGTCAATGGCCAACGCCGAAAGCATCACCGCGGCCGAGCCGCGCAAGGCAGCCACCGCTGCGGACATCGCCGAGGCGGTACCCTACATGCGCGCCTTCAACGTCCTGCCGCGCCACCAGGAGTGGGACTCTATCTTCTGGGGCGACTTTATGGACCCGCTGTTCCACGGCGAGGGAACAGCAGCAGAGCTGGCGCCCGAGATCCGGCCCGATCTCGAAGCATTGCTACCGTAAAACGATGAGGCGCAAAGAGGGCGGAGCCGGCCTTCGACTTCGCCCTCATTGCTCTCTTCCCAAAGCAAGAAGATATCTGAGGAGGGTGCGCAATGGAAGTCTCTGCCTGGGAAACCTACCTTCCGACGCTTTTGCACTGGTTAGCAACCGGTGGCGGCATCATTGCCTTGATGCTGCTCTTGAACAAGGTCCTCCAGATGCTGGGAGTCAAGCGCGAGACCGCCACCGGCTACGCGCTGATCCTGCCCTGGATTCTGGGTCTCCTGATCTGGAATCTCTACCCTTTCGCCCGCTCGCTCTACCTGAGTTTCACCGAGTACAACATCTTTCAGCCGCCGAAGTGGGTGGGGTTCCAGCACTATGTAACAATGTTCACCAAAGACACCGACTTCTGGCCCGCACTCCGCCTGACGCTTCTGTACGCGGCCCTGAACGTGCCGCTGGGCCTGGCCGGCGCGTTAGGTGTGGCGCTGCTGCTCAACCGCGACGTCAAGGGGATTGGCATCTGGCGCACGGTTTACTATCTCCCCGCCGTGCTGCCCGTCGTGGCAGTGGCCTTGCTGTGGCGCTGGATGCTCAGCCCTACGTCGGGCCTGATCAACTTTGTGCTCCGGCCCATCTACCAGTTGCTGAACGTCGCACCGCTGCAGTGGTTCACTGAGCCCGGGTTAGTCCTGCCGTCGTTTGTCATCATGGGGATGTGGGGTATCTTTGGGGCCAACGCGGTCATCCTGCTGGCCGGTCTGAAGAACATCCCCAGGCACCTCTACGAGGTGGCCGAACTGGACGGCGCGAACGGCTGGCAACAATTCTGGAACGTCACCATCCCGATGCTCAGTTCCACCATGTTCTACAACCTGATCACCGGCATCATTGCCGCATTGCAGATCTTTACCCAGGCGTTCTTCATCCCCATCCCGCGCCGGGCGGGGACCTTTTTCAACGTCCTGATCTACCGGGAGGCTTTCCAGTTCCGTCATATGGGATATGCTTCGGCGCTGGCATGGATCAACCTGGTGGTCATCCTGGCTATCACACTGCTGGTCTTCCGTTCATCAGCCGCCTGGGTGTACTACGAAGGCGAGACGAAATAGGAGGTTATCATGACGGCAACATCGGTTCAGGCGAAATTGAGTCCGGGCCTCCGCGCCCGTCGTGCCAGCAGCAACGTCCTCACGTACCTGCTGCTGGCCCTATGCTCGTTGTTCGTGTTTGTCCCCTTTGCGTTCATGCTCTCCACTTCCCTCAAGACCGAGGAGCAACTGTTCGTCTGGCCCATCCAGTGGATCCCCGATCCCACCGCCTGGGAAAACTACAGCCAGGCATTCGTCGAGTTGGGCAGTATCGCACCAGGGCTGACCTTCTGGCGCATCCTGAGCAACACGCTGTTCATCACGATCCTGGCCATGACCGCCGAACTGATCGCCGTGTCGCTGGTGGCCTACGGGTTCGCCCGCTTCCGCTTTCCCGGTCGCGACAAGCTCTTCCTCGTCCTGCTCTCCACGATGATGCTCCCCAGTATCATCACCCTCATCCCCACCTTCCTGATCTGGCGGACGCTCAAACTGATTGATACCTACGACCCGCTGACCATCGGAAGCTGGTTCGGCGGAGGAGCCTGGGCGGTCTTTATGCTGCGCCAGTTCTTCCTGTCTATCCCGAAAGAGATGGAGGAGGCCGCCGTCATTGACGGTGCCGACACGTTCCAGATTTACTACAAGATCATGCTGCCACTCGTCAAACCGGCCCTGCTGGCATTGGGCGTGCTGATCTTTCAGGCCAACTGGAACAACTTTATGGGGCCCCTCATCTACCTGAACACCACGGTCAAGTTTCCCATGGTCGTGGCGCTAAAGTTCTTCCAAGAGTCGCTCTCCCATGAGGCCCCCAAGTGGCACTACATGATGGCCATGTCCACTGTGATGGCGGCTCCCATTCTGGCGCTCTACTTCATGGCCCAGAAGTACTTTATCGAGGGATTGACCGTCGGCGCAGTCAAAGGCTAGATGTAGAATGTACCACCGATGGCATCCCTGGTTTCTGGTCGTGATGCTGGTGCTGGCCGGGTGCGCTGGACCTCCGACGGTACAGCCACCCACGCTGACCCCGACCCTGCCCGCGCCGGCGACTGAGCGGTCAACGACCGTACCAACCTCGGTGGCCACCCCCAGGCCGGCATCATCGCCAGTCGAGCGTCCGCTGCGGGACGGCCTGATCAACCTGACCCACCTGCAACAGTTGATGGAGGTCGTGGAGTGGGACGGGGAGCGGGTGGCGCTGGTTCACATCTACTCCGAGGAACCGGACTATGGCTGGGTGGACGCCTCCGGTGAGGGGATCGCCTGCGTGGACGACGTGGCCCGCGCCGCTCTGGTCTACCTGGCGTATTACGAGCGCACCGGCGACCCGCTATCGTTGGAACTGGCTCGCTATGCCCTCAACTTTGTCCTGCACCTGCAGATGGAGGACGGCGAGTACTACAACTTTGTCCTGGATCGCGATGGCACGGTCAACACCGGCGGGCGCACCAGTTACAAGTCGTGGGGTTGGTGGGCGGCGCGCGGACAATGGGCGCTGGCCGCCGGCTACCGCGTCTTCCGTGACGTGGACCCATCCTACGCGGCGGTGTTGCGCGAAGCCTACCTGCATGGCGAGGAGGTGCTCCAGTGGGCTGTCGGGCCGGTGGGCGCTTACGACGAACTGCACGGCGTGCCCATCCCGGTCTGGCTTATCGGCAACGGCTCCGACGTCTCCGCGCTGGCGATGCTGGGGCTGGTGGAGTACTACCGCGCCGAGCCGAACAGCCACACGCGCCAACTCATCACCAACCTGGCCAACGGCGTCGCTGCCTACCAACTGGGCGGGCCGGGCGAGTACCCCTACGCCGCTCATCTCTCGACCACCACTTCCACCGCCCTGTGGCACGCCTGGGGCAGCCACCAGGTGCACGCGCTGGCATTGGCCGGTGACCTGCTCGGTCGCCAGGACTGGATCGAGTCGGCTCGTCGGGAGGCGGACACCTTCTTCGTGCGCCTGCTCGCCACCGACCTGGTCAACGAGATGCTGCCGTTGCCCAATCGCCGGGGACAGATCGCCTACGGCGCCGAGGTGATGACCTCCGGCTTCTGGGCGCTCTACCAGGCCACCGGCGAGGAGCGATACGCCCGCTACGCCGGCCTGACCGCCTCCTGGTTCTTCGGCAACAACATGGCCGGCGTAGCGATGTACGACCCGGAGACCGGGCGCTGCTTCGACGGCATTGACGGCCCCACCCCCTACCGTGTCAACCGGAACGCCGGAGCCGAGTCCACCATCGAGGCGCTGTACGCGCTGATGCAGGTGGACCGGGACCCCGTCGCCAGCCGCTACCTGGACGTTCGCGCCGTCGAGACCCCTCCCACGCTCATCGTCGAGGTGGAGGACGGCGTCAAGGTCGCGGGGGACGCCACCTACGGGCGGCGCGAGTGGACCGGCGAGGCGCGCTTCTCCAATGGGCGCTATTACGGCCTCAAGCCCGGCGATGCTGTCTCGGTGACGGTGAACGCGCCCGCCGGCGGCGATTACCTGATCTACGTCTCGCACCTGCGCCGCGCCGCCCCCAAACCGGAGCGTGTCGCCGAGATAGTGCGCGCCCCGAGACCGATCACCGTTGACGGCCAACTGGACGAGTGGGACGGGGCCCAGCCGCTGCCCGTGGACAGCCGCGAGCAGATCCTGCGTGGCGGCGCGTCCTGGCCCGGCCCGGAAGAGGCCAGTTTCACCCTCTACTGGATGTGGGACGATACCCACCTCTACGTCGCGGCCCGCATGCGCGATCCCGAACACGTCCAGAACGAGACCGGCCCCTCCGCCTGGCGCGGCGACACCCTCTGGCTCTACCTGAACACCCCCGGCGACCACCGCCGCGTGGACGTCAAACTGACGCTATCCCAGACCCCCGACGGCCCCCAGGTGTGGAACTGGACGGCCCAGGCCTTCCTGCCGGGCGCGGAACTGGCCTGGCAACCGGTCGAGGGCGGATACGTCTACGAGGCCGCCCTGCCGCTGGAGAGCCTGAACCGCCTGAGACCAGAGGACGGCAAGCGCATCTACTTCGAGGCCGGGAAGGGCTTTGGCAGCGGCTTTATAGATTGGACTGGCCTGGACCCGGACACGGCGGAGAACCTGGCCCCCTTGACCTTTGTGACGGCGCTCTCGCCGGCCGCCCAGGTCGGCGAGACGCCGGAGCAATCACTGGAGGATGTGGCCTTCGCCGTCGCCCTCGACGGCGGCGACCCGACCGTCGTGTCCCATGCCCTCTCGCCCGACCGGGACTACCTGTGGCTTGATCTCATCTTTGACGGGCCGGTCCATTTGAGTCGTGGCTCCCACACGTTGCTGGTGTGCTATGCCGGGCACCAACCCGACCGCGAGGCGGTGGTGGACGCCTTTATGCTTGTCCCTGCTGTTGCCTGCAAGCGGTTGGAGGACGGTGACGGCGGCGCGTTCACGCTGTGCTACAATATGCAGACCGCCGCCGCGGCGTGGGAGGAACAGTAGTGGAGCAATGGCCTGTCCCCCTTCGGGTGATCGGTCGAGCGCTATCCGACTGGTGGGACGACTGGGTGCAGATGGTGTTGATCGACCTGGTCTGGGTGCTCTGCTGGCTGACGGTCGTCCTCGGCCCGCCGGCCACCTTTGGCCTCTACCACGTTGCCAACCGGTTGGTGCACGGCGAGAGCCTGGGCCTGAGCGGGTTACTGGCGGGCGGGCGGCGCTATTTCCTGAGAGCCTGGTTGTGGATACTGCTGAACCTGGTCGTGACGGCGGTGGTGGGGGTCAATGTCTGGTTCTATGCTCGCTTCGACGCCATCTGGGCCGGGCTCCTGCAAGCTTTCTTCCTCCTCCTGGGCCTGGCCTGGCTGGTGGTCCAGTTCTACGCGCTGCCCTACCTGATGGAGCAGGGAAAAAAGTCCCTGCGGCTGGCGCTGCGCAACGGGCTGTTCACCGCGCTGGCGGCCCCCGGCTACACACTGGTAGTGGTCGGCTTGGCGGCGCTGGTCGGGGCGCTGAGCGTGGGGACGGTGGCCCCACTCTTCCTGGGCGGCCCGTGTCTGATCGCCGTCCTGGGCAACCGCGCCGTGCGAGAGCGGCTGGAGACGTATCGCGTGCGGGAGCGAGAGACCGATGAGTTGTGAGACAACCGTAACGTTGCTGGACGGTCACGGCTTCCGCTTGCGCAGCGGGGAATATGCCTTGACCCTCGACGCGGGCCAGGCGTGGATCGCCCGCTCCGGTTCCACCGCTGGGCTAACCTTCACCACCCTTGGGGAAGACGGACTTGGCGCACTGGGTCACGTCCGCCAGCGGCGTATCGCCCCGGTGGACAGCCGTCCGACCGTCACCCTGACGGGGGACACGACTGGGCGGCTTTCGTGCTGACCTTCGACGCCGATCCTGCGCGGCCCTGCCTTTTCCACTGGTGGTTCGTGGTCACGCCCGAAGCCCGGCCGCCGACACGTCCCGCTCTGCCCGAACTGGCGTTCACAGGCGCGCCGTAGGTGACGCTCTACGCCCAGCAAGCCCCGATGGCCGCCGGGCTGGTCTATCTCTACGAAGGGGCGCTGCTGGATAGCACGCTGTTCTACTTCCAGGACCTGACGGCGCTGAACGGCTATTTTGCCGCCAGCCGCACCAGCCCGATGGGGGACGCTTTCCCCACGCCGCTTCCCCATCTGCCCTCAGGTATCGTGGGCTACAGGGATGGCCGGCTGGGCCTGGCGCTGCCTGGGGAGGGGCTGGCTGCTCTGCCCGTCGGGACGATTACCGTGATCAGCGACGGTTACTTGGCGCTGACCCCCGGCCGGCCGGCGGACGAGCGGACGATGGCGCTGCGCTTTCTGGAGGATCTGGCCGCCGTCTATGGACGCATCGCGCGGACGGAGACCACCCTGGTGGATTGGCGAGAACTGGCACAGCGCACCATGGCCGACCTGCCCGACCCGCGTAACCGGGTCGAGGTCACCGGGCAGCGCTTCCTGCGCGCCTACGTCAACAGCGACCGCACGACGCCGGAACTCATCGCCCAACTGGACGTTCTCACCTCGCTGCGCGACTACTGCGCCCGTTATGGCAACAGCGCGCTGACGTCGGACCTGGATGGTCGTCTGTCTGCTACCCTGCCGTACTTTTACAGCCCAGGGGCGCGCTCTATGCTCAATCAACCCCTCGCCGTGCGCCGGGAGGCGGACAGTTGGTACTTCGTCACGGGGTTGGTTGACCTGGCCCGGCTGGCGCGGGGCGGCGATCCGGCGGCGCGGCGGCTGCTGGCAAATTCTGTCGAGCGGGCCGTGGAAATCGCCCACCGTTACAACTATATTTTTCCCATATTCTTCGATCCCGCCGGGGATACGCATCCCCTCCAGCCCTTGCTCTACCCGCCGCACGAGTACGATGTGGCCGGGGCTTATGCGTACCTGATGCTCGACTTGCACGAGGAGACCTTTGAAGCACGCTATCTCCAGGAGGCGCGGGCGGCAGTGGAGGCGCTGGGGGGGCACGGCTTTGACCTGGCCTACGAACTGCACGTCACCGCGCTGGCGGCGACAGCCTGTGCTCGCCTCTTCCGCTTGACAGGCGAACGCTCCTACGTAGAATTGAGCCTGGTGCCGCTGGCGAACCTGTTGCGCGACTGCTGGCTGTGGGAGTGCGAGTACGGCCACGCGGCCGGGTATCGCACCTTTTTCGGCCTGCTTCCGATGACCTTCGCTACAGTCATCACACCCAAAGAGCAATGCGAGGCCTGGCAGAGCCTGGCCGAGTACTTGCGGCTGTGCCACGGCGCGGTGCCTGCGCCGGTCGAGATGCTGGTCGCCGAGTTCTGCCGGCACACATTGAACACCCTGCGCTCCGCCTTCGCGCCGCTGATGCCTCCGGAAAGCACCGCCGTTCGGCCCCAGGTGCAGCGTCACGTGGAGCGCACGGCTCCAGAGTTGTACGTTCCGTTGGAGGATATCCGGGACGGGTGGCAGCAGAGCGGGAACATCGCCCAGGAGTTGTATGGCGCTGGCATGGCGCTGACCTTCGCTGCCCACGCCTACGTGTCCCTGCGGCCGGGGCTAACCATATACAGCGAGTACCCGCTGGTCGGGCAGGACGCGTGCTCGTTCACGTTGAGCGGGACCCCCCGCTTGCCAGGTAAGCGTAGCGTTACTGGGCGAGGTGGGCCGGGTCACCGATGCCAGCGGCCTGAATGTCCCACTGGAGGCCACGGGCGATGGGCACCGCTTCCACGGGCAAGGCCTGTTAGGCTGTTCCAGAAAAATAATCATCCCAGTGTCATTCCTCCGGCAAGCCTTCGGCGTGAGCGCTCAGGCGAACGCTCAGGACAGGTCTGAGCAGCCTGCCCTGAGCGTAGCCGAAGGGGAACGCAGTGAAGCGAAGAATCTCACGCTACAGTACCCAAACTATCTGTCCAAGGCGAGAATCTTCACCTCCGCTGCGCTCCGGTTCAGAATGACAGGTTATGACCTGGGATACTTTAAATTCTGGAACATCCTTAGCCAACGGACGTCTTTTGATGAACCCATCAACAATCAGTGCAAAGGAGATGGCCTCAATGAAGTTACAACGTTATGCAGGCAACCCTATTCTCGAACCCAACCCGCTCCACGACTGGGAGACGCTCAACGTGTTCAACGCCGCCGTCGCGCACTATAATGACCTCTTTCACATACTCTATCGCGCCCAAGGGGTAGACTATGTCTCCCGCATCGGCTACGCTGTCAGCGAGGATGGCTTCCA
>Ga0315550_1001927_pt1 | contig 12747 bp, 11 predicted proteins | sample SalMarSW160190MG_2_FD_203100 | JGI IMG/M metagenome (GOLD analysis project Ga0315550, IMG submission 203100) | Salt marsh sediment microbial communities from the Plum Island Ecosystem LTER, Massachusetts, United States - Salt Marsh Sediment SW1601-90 ... | reverse complement strand
TCCTGAGTCCTTCGCTTTGCTCAAGGATAAACTCCGCCGAAGGATCCCAACCAAAGGGCCGACTATATTAGTACCTCGTGAAGCGTGAAGCGTATCTCGTTGAGAAAGACAGACTTGTTAATTCGACATTCGGCGTTCGTTATTCGATATTCAAACCGCCGCTTTCAGTCCTTGTAATTGGTGCCTTCGCTTATATAATAAACCCGGTTAATAATTATGGAGACAAGATATGGCAAAAATTACCAAGCTCGACGACATCGTATCGCTGTGTAAGCGAAGGGGTTTTATATTTCAGTCCAGCGAAATCTACGGCGGTCTGGCAAGCTGCTACGACTATGGGCCGCTCGGCGTCGAATTAAAGAATAATGTCAAAAAGGCCTGGTGGAAAAGCGTCGTGCAGATGCGCGATGACGTCGTCGGGCTTGATTGCAGTATCCTTATGCACCCGATGGTCTGGAAATCGAGCGGTCACGCCGACAAATTCGCCGACCTGATAGCCGAGTGCAAAAAGTGCAATACCCGAACCCGCGTTGACCACCTCAAAGAAAAAGTTACCGAGCAAACCCAGGAGCACACCGAGCACATCGCAATCGATGCAGCTATGGCCAGGGCCCAGGACCTGAGCAACAAGGTATGTCCCAATTGCGGGACGGTGGGGCAATTTACAGAGCCGATGCCTTTTAAGCTGATGTTCGAGACGAAGATGGGAGCCAATATCGACGACTCGATGACGATACAGCTTCGGCCGGAGACCGCTCAGGGAATCTTCGCCAATTTCAGAAACGTGCTCGATACCACCAGGGTAAAGATACCTTTCGGCATCGCCCAGATAGGAAAAAGTTTTCGCAATGAGGTGACGACCAAGGCCTTTATCTTCCGGACGCGGGAATTCGAGCAGGCCGAGCTTGAGTTCTTCTGTGAGCCGGGCACCGATGAGCAGTGGTTCGAGCACTGGAAGCAGGCACGGTTCGACTGGTATATCGAATTAGGTATGAGAAAAGAAAATCTTCACTTCCGCGAGCACGATGCCGATGAGCTTGCCCATTACGCCAAGAGTTGCGTGGATGTCGAATACAGGTTCCCGTTCGGCAGCGGGGACTGGCAGGAGCTTGAAGGTATCGCCAACCGCACGGACTACGACCTGCGGCAGCATCAGCGCGGCATGAGGACGCTCAATAAATGGTACGAAAACAACCGGGAGCTGACGAATATCGAATTGGCCAAAGAAGCCGAGGACTACAATAAAGGCCCGCTTTCTTATTTCGATGACGAGAAGAAACAGCGCTACATCCCTTATGTGATTGAGCCCAGTGCCGGCATCGACCGAAGTGCCCTTGCCTTTTTAGTCGATGCTTATGACGAAGAAGAGGTTCGCGGCGAGACAAGAAACCTTTTAAGATTTCATCCCGCCCTTGCACCCGTCAAAGCCGCTGTCTTTCCGTTAGTTAAAAAAGAAGGTATGCCGGAGATAGCAAAGAATATTTACAATGAGCTGAAAAAATATTTCAATTGCTTTTACGATGAGAAGGGCGCTGTCGGCCGGCGTTACCGCAGGCAGGATGAGGCCGGCACCCCCTTCTGTGTTACCGTTGACGGCCAGACGTTGGACGACAACACCGTAACCGTCCGCGACCGCGACTCAATGGACCAGGTAAGAATCTCAACCAACCAACTGCTCAACCACATGCGGAAAAGATTGGAGGTCTAAAAAATGGCCGAAGAAGAGAAAGAGAAGATAAAAGCTCATAGATCAAACATCAAAAGTGAAAGAGAAGTTATCAAGTATTGGTTAACAGCCTCAAAAGAAGATTTTGACACTGCCGATATCCTTTGCAAAAACAAGAAATATCACCACGCTTTGTTCTTTTGCCACTTAAGTATTGAAAAGATGCTAAAGGCTATTATTGTTAAATCAACCAAAACGGCACCGCCTCTGATTCACGATTTGGTTCGCTTAGCAGAAAGAGCGGCAGTGCCCCTTAACGAACTTCAAAAAAATAATCTTGCGGAGATAACTACATTTAATATTGAAGCAAGATATGACGACTACAAACTCAGCTTTCGTAAAAAGGCAAAAAAGCAATTCACACTAAAATATCTTGATAAGACTAAGGAGATGTTGCAGTGGCTAAAAAAGTACGCTTAAAAAAATCTCAGTCGGAGAAAATTAATAAATTCGTTGAGCTGCTCAAACAACAGGGAGTTAACATATCGAAAATTATACTTTTTGGCTCATATGCAAAAGGCAATGCGAGCCCTGATAGCGACATTGATGTTGTTGTCGTTTCAAATCAGTTCGGACGAGATACCGCCAAAGAGATGATGTTGCTGCGTAAGATAGCCCTCAAAATTGATTCACACATTGAACCAGTGCCGCTTTCACCTGATGACCTCAGTGACAAGTACAGCAGCTTTAGCCAGGAGATTAATCGATATGGAATAGATATAGGGATAAAAGGGACATAAGGAGGCCGGAAATGAGAAAGCTATACCTGTCCAGGAAATACAAAAAAATATTTGGTGTATGCGGTGGTATCGGTGAAACCTACGACATCGACCCTACGCTGGTGAGACTCATTGTGGTTTTCTTGTGCCTCGCAACCGGCGTGGTGCCGCTGCTGCTAACCTACCTCGCAGCATGGATAATCGTACCGAAAAAACCCTCAGAATAACCAAGCACAAGCTCAATCACCTCCGTGAAAAACTGGACCTTTGAACCGCCCGTGCAAAAAAAAGAATTGACGAAAAACAACCTCCTGAGCATCATTCATCAATGTGGCGTTTGAGCGAATCAAAATGACACATTAAGGATAGGCTGTTGTTTCTCGTTAGCCTGCCCGCTTGGCAATCAGTTCTCTGACTTTCGAAACCAGCTCCTTTGGAACTTCCATTAGCGTATAGGAAGCGTCCTCATAAGCCGCTTCGTCCTCGGCTACAGCCTCATTTTCCGACTGCCGCTCATAATAATCGATAACCTTTTGGACGCGTTTTTCATCCCAGCCGGGCGGAAAATTGCTCTCTTTCATCTCTTTCCTTTCCGGCGACGTCGCCGCAGTTTGGCTATTAACCTATTACTAAACAAGTCACCATTATACTTCTTTCGCTGGATTAAAAGTATCATATCCTCGGGAACTTATCAACTAAAAATATAAATTTTGGTGGATTGAAATGGAACGTATCCCACAGAGGAACCTTTGAGAATGCGCTTTCCTAAAATCACTCTGCGGTGTATAGTAATGGTAACAGACAAAATAGGATAAAATGGTAATCATAAGAGAATGCGATTCGATGGAGCAGGTAAGAATCTCAACTGACCAACTGCTCAGCTATCTACGCGAGAAATTAGATATCTGGTCCGGCTGAGACCAAAAAATAGATTGAAGAAAATCACCCTCCTGAGCGTCTCTATTTAAGGGAGAGTCGGAGTGCGAAAGAGATGGTTGAAAAAGAGCAACCCGAAAAGAAAAAGCGAGGACTTTGCAGGCGAATCTTCAAATGGATTGGCTTAGGTCTGCTGGTATTTCTGTTAATCGCGGGTCTTATCTTTCAAGCCCCGTGGAAAGTAATAACACTTCTGGCAATTATTCTTGTGGCTTGTACTATCCTGCCCAAACCGGCCAGAAAATGGTTCTGGCTCTCTGCCGGTGTTGTCTTGATAGCGCTGATTATCTGGGTCTTTCTGTCGGAGGATGATGAAGGCTGGCGCCCCTATACTTTTGATAAAGAGCTGGCCGCACTCGAAGCCAAATACGCGATACCCGATGAAGAAAACGCCGCCATGATTTATAATAAACTGTTTGATACTCTGGACATAGATTCCAATCAGCCCGAATTCTTTATCAAACTAAAACCTTCATCCAAAGATGAGCCTTGGCTTACAAAGGACCATCCGGAAACCGCTGACTGGCTCAAGGACAAACAAAAAATAATTGACAGACTAATAGAGATATCAAGAATCGAAAAATGTAAATTTTCAATCCCTGTTGGGCCGGCAAGTCTCGATCTGTCTATGAAGCGATTACCCCAGATTCGTCGTTCTACGTTTTTGCTCGTCTCGGCGGCGAACAATGATATAGCCGAAGGCCGAATTGATGCCGCCCTTGAAAAATGTCTCTGTATCATTCAAATGGCCAAACACCTTTATCAGCAACCGGTAATGATAGGTTTTATGGTGGGTTTTGCTATTGAACATATGGCCTTAGAACGACTTAATAGGTTTGTGATAGAAGGTCAAACCAGTGGAAAACAACTCCGATTGATATCTAATTCCATAAAAGGCCCGAAAAATAACTGGGGCGATGACTGGCGCAAGATTCTCGATTTTGAAAAATTATATGCCAAGAACATGCTTTGCAGCATAGCTTATGAAAAAAGTCAAGAAGGCAAGGTGAGACTCAGTCGTGGTCGATTATCATTAACAGGTGAGCAGCTTCCACAAAAGTTTCCGCCACTAACCTATTTTCGAAGAAAGCTTTACAAAGCAAAGACGATACTTATCTGGTTGTATTTTCCCTCTTCACCGGAAAAGATTGGCGAGATTGTTGGTGCAGGTTTTGAACAGTACTATGCAATGGCTGAGCCGGACTTTGACTGGGATAAGGAACCCGCTGAGTTCCGACCGCGTTGGAAAGTCAATTACCGCTCAATGGTTGATTTGCTTACATGTATATTGGGGCCGGCCTACTACAGGATACACGAGATATATTTAAGAAATCTTGAAATGCGCAGAGGTTCGCGACTATTAGTAGCGATAAAGCAATATAATATCGAACACGGCAGTTGGCCGGCAAGTCTTGATGAAATAAAGTCCAACGCTCCGGCCGAGGCTTTTATAGACCCCGTCAGTGGGAATGAATTCGAATATGAAAACCACGGCGAGCGTTTCTCATTATATGGAGAAATAACAAACATCTGGCCGAAATAGATGAAGTTATCAAAGGCATAATGTCACACAGATAATCAATCAGGAATCTTTGAATTATGAACAATGAGTACACTGCAATCAACTGTTTATCGCAGCACGAAGGCAAAGAAGTTAAATTGGCCGGCTGGCTCTACAACAGCCGGGCGAGCGGCAAAATCCAGTTTCTAATCCTCCGCGACGGCACGGGCTTGTGTCAGTGCGTTGTTGAAAAAGGGCAGCTTCCCGAGGAGCTTTTCAGCCGGCTTAAACATCTCGGCCAGGAATCGTCTCTGACCATAACCGGTATTGTGCGGGCGGACGAAAGAAGCGTCGGCGGCTACGAATTAGCAGTAACCGGTGCACAGATTATCTCACCGGCGGATGGTTATCCTATCACGCCAAAATCGCACGGCATCGATTTCCTCCTCAGGCACCGTCACCTGCACTTTCGCTCGCAGGGGCAGTGGTGTATCGGTAAGATTCGCCACACTGTAATCGATGCTATCCGTAGATTTTTCAACGACAACGGCTTTGTTCTAATCGATACGCCAATCCTGACCGCTACCGCAGGCGAAGAAGAACAAACACTCTTTGAAGTCGATTATTTCGGTTCTCCCCTGTATCTGACCCAGACCGGCCAGTTGCATCTCGAATCGGCCGCGATGAGCTTCGGCAAAGTCTATTGTTTTGGGCCGACCTTCAGGGCGGAAAAAAGCAAGACCCGAAGGCACCTGACCGAGTTCTGGATGGTCGAGCCGGAAGTGGCTTTCATCGACCTTGACGGCCTGCTCGAATTGGCTGAAAATTTCGTCTCCTTTATAGTCGCCCAGGTCCTGCAGAATAACAAAAACGAACTCGAGACATTAGAGGCCGACATTGCATCGCTTGAAAAAATCAAACCGCCTTTTTACAGATTGACTTATACCGAGGCGGGTGACATCCTGAGAAGCCGGAAGACACGGGATTTTCTCGCCGGGCAGTTAAAGGAGCTGCAAAACCAAAAGCAGCAATACGAAACCAGAATCGGTGAGCTTGAAAAACAGCAGGCAGGCCGGATAAAGCAATGGCAGAAAGATAAAATTGCCGCTGAACTGATTGAATTGCGAACCGCTCTTGCCGAGACAGATACAAAAATCGAAAACAATCCCAAACACGCCGAATTGGCTCACCGATTTCGATGGGGCAAAGACCTCGGCGGCTCGGACGAGACCATCATTTCACAAATGCACGACAAACCGGTCTTTGTTACGCACTATCCCAAAGAGGCCAAGGCTTTTTATATGAAGGCCGACAGGGACAATGAAAAGGTGGTTTTGAATTTCGATTTGCTTGCCCCCGCCGGCTTCGGCGAAATCATCGGAGGCTCAATGAGAGAAGACGACCACGACCTGCTGGTCGCGCGAATAAACGAACAGGGTCTGGATATCGAAAATTACGAATGGTACCTGGATTTGCGAAAATACGGCTCGGTGCCGCACGGCGGCTTCGGTCTCGGCGTCGAAAGAACCATCGCCTGGCTGACCGCTCAAAAACATATCCGGCAGTGCATACCTTTCCCCAGAATGATGGACAAAGTTTACATCTGACGGCGATGTTTCATCCCGCCACACCGGAATTTAAAGGTCGTTTAGCGGAATGGCACGACCTCGTAGTCTCGCGGCCAAAGCAGGCAGAGAAATACTTACGAGACATAAAAATATGAGCGGGGCGTTTGATATGTGGTATGTGTTTAGCCAGACAACTGAATCAGCAGTTTCCTTACGTGGCACGGGCTTCCAGCCCGTGAAAACACGGCCAAGATGGCCGTGCCACCAATAAAACAACTGAGGCTAAACACATACCGCTCCGGTAAGCTCAATTCGATAGCGACCCCGGTCAATCGACCTTGAACCACTCTTCAGTCAATAAATTATCCTTCAGCCAGTTTTCTTCCAGCAGTGCCATATCGGCTTCATCGACCCGGCAGTCCCCATTGAGGTCACCTACCAGGGGCACATAGTCCGGCAGTGACTGGGTTGCTTCACAATTATCGTTATACACGTTGATTGTCACCGTGTCCGAACCGGAGTATTCACCGTCAAAGGCATCCAGCTGCAAGACATACTCGCCCAGCTCTGTTAGGGTAATATTCGTATCCTCGGCAGCCGCTGTCTCTATAACGGCAGCCCCTTCACTGGGTTCACTAATCACCGTCCACTGCACAGTGTAGGGACTTATCGCACCATCGTCGGTGACGGTCGCTTCCAGGTTCCCGGTCCTGGAATCCCCTTCCAGCCAGGTCACCACATCAGCGCCGGCGTCCACTTTAGGAGGCATATTATCTGCAAAAAAACCAAAGATAGGACCAACGACCGGATAGGCAGCGGCGCTGTCAACATAGGTATCGACGGCCCAATAGTACCGTGTCTTTGGCTGAGTTTGCACGACAACGGAAGTCACGTTCTGCTTGCTAACAATCTGAATGGCCTCCGGGTTGGTAAACTGTTGCAGGGCTTGCAGGTCGTCGGTAAAGTAAACGTCAACAGATACCGGCTGACCGGGCACACACGGGTCGGGCAAAGTCCAGCTCAGCACCACCTCGCCGGGTGATACTGAACTACCGTCGACCGGATTCGGATTAAGCAGTGAGATAGCCGTCAACGTAGTTTTGCCTTCATTCGTGACGTTATAATCCAGCCGCAGCGCGCCTTTACCGCCATAGGCGGTAATCCAGCCGTCGTCGATGTAGGTTTGAATTGTTGTGGTATCATCGCCGGCAAGAATCAGTGTGCCTATGGTAATATCCATTGAGCCGGAGGCGGAGGTCATACGCAGATCCGATGCATTGATAGTGCCGCCGTAGAGGCTCACCGTCCCCGTGCCGGTCAGGCCGGGTATCACCAGGTTGTCACTTAGCTCGATGGTGCCGCCTGTCATATTAAGCGTGCCGGTGCCGCCCCAGCCGATCTGCAATCCCCCGGTGGAAAATAAGCCGCCGCTTATATTCAGAATGCCGTGGCCGGAGGAATTATCAACACCGACATAGGCCCCACTTGCTGTAAGCGAACCGCCGCTGATATCCAGGTTTGTGGTGAAGCCGGAATTGCCGACCCTCAGTGTTTCACACTGGGCGGTAATGCCGTCCTGGATCTCGCAATGCGTGTCATCCGGATTGTCGATTGAAACCGGGTCAATGCTGGTCGGGACGGTTTCGGGACTCCAGTTGGCTGTTGTGCTCCAGAGATGGTCGGCCCCGCTGTCGTCCCAGTATATCATCGCCGAGGCACTGTCGAACAGAACCAGCGGCAGGACAAAAGAAATCAAACAGGTCATTTTCTTAAACATTGTATTTCTCCTTAAAAATCGTTGTTTAGTTTTCGTAACAAGGGAAATTAGAAATAACAATTTTTTAGACATGATACATCCTCCTACAAAAAAGATTACAATAACAACAATTATGCTTTTGCCACGCACCAAAACACCGTGGTCTTGTTTACTTATACCATATCAGCCACCTCCTCGTCAAGGCAAATTCTTTAAATCGGTCTCGGCGTCGAATAAACCATCGCCTAACTGACCGCAAAAAAACACATCCGGCAGTGCATACCTTTCCCAGGAATTATGGACAAGGTTTACATCTGACGGCGATGTTTCATCCCGCCGCACCGGAATTTGAAGGGAGTTTTGTGGAGGGGCACGACCTCGTAGTCTCGCGGCCAAAGCGGACAAGAGAAATACTTATACCAATTCGATTTATTGATTGCTGATTACCAGACCTTGTCATTCCTGCGAAGGCAGGAATCCAGGCCTTCCTATTTTGTATAAGGTATAATTTTTTTCGGCAATTTTTAAATATAATTGGTATTAGTCTTGCTGCCAAAGCAGATAAGAGGAATCCTTACGATATATAAAGCAGAGTTAAGCCGGAATAAGGCAGCCATGAAATAGAGCAGTTGGCGAAAGTGTTGCTATCTTTAGATTCTCACAAACGCCAATGAGGCTGCATCCGTTACTCGGTGCTGTAATTCCACTCGAGCCAGTGTTCTTCCAAAATGGCTAAGTCCAGTTCATTGACTATGCAGTCCTCATTGATATCTCCAGGTATCAGCTCGAATCCCTCTTGATTCTTGGCGTGCTCGCAGGAATCTGCATACAATACGATTTGCATGGTGTCGGTAGCAGTAAACTCGCCGTCACTGGCTTCAAGCTGCAATGTATACGAGCCAGGCTCTATTACCGTAACCGTGGGATTTGCCGCAAGAGCATCACTGACCTGGGACTGATTTAATTCATTAGGCTCAGCGATCACCGTCCACAGAAGCTTGGCAGGCCCAGGTCCGCCGTCTTCGTCAGAAACGACCCCGTCAAGCTGGACTACCCTTAGACCGTTATCCAGCCAGGTGGCAATATCATCGCCGGCATCGACAACTGGTGCCGTGTTGGAAGTGTTGAATGTGAAAACAGGGCTCAGGTGAAACGGCTCAGTGGTGCTGATACTGGAATCATATAGGTCAAATGCCCAATAGTAAGTCGTTAGAGAGGCCAGCGCAACTGATACTGACTCAACCGCCTGGCCAATGACAACCTTGGGATTGGCCTCGACGTTGGGATCAGTGCCGAAGTAAACATCACAGGTTACGACGCCTCCCGGAAGGTTGGGCTCGGGTAACGTCCATTGAAGCTGGTTAAGACTGGAACTTGTGGCCGAACCGTCCATCGGTTTCGGATTAAGCAAGTGTAGAGCTTCCAATGTGGTTTTGCCGGGATTTGTAACGTTATAATCCAACTGCAGCGTGCCGTAGTCACCATAGGCGGTAATCCAGCCGTTGTCGATGTATCCCTGGATGGCCGAGACAGCATCGCCGTTTATTATCAGCGTACCGGCTCTGACATCCATAGTGCCTGTACCAATGACCCCACTATTCAGTGGCCTCATCGTTAATACGGCGCAGATAATAGTACCGCCATTCAGTTGTATATGACCGATATTGATAGAGGCAGTACCTGTATTACTTGGAATCTCGATAGTACCGCCAACGTTAATCGTACCGCCGGTCATCATGAGAGTGCCTTCACCCCTTCGCCCAACCTTCATACCGTCCAAAATTTCTATAACTGTGCTGCTGTCACTGACATAACATATCCCATGAGAGTCATTATCGTAACCTATATTAAGATCGTCTCCAACCGTCAGTTTGGCACCATCCGTTACCCACAGTTTGGCAGTGCTGCCGTCGCCCGGCCCGTTACCAACGTAGAGTCTGTCGGCAAAGGCGCCATTTGGATCGACGGCAAAAATGGTCGAATCAAGAATCGGGTAGTCTCCACCTCCGCTTCCCGACTCTATTCTCGTGCGATTGCCGCTGTCCCCGATCATGGTGGGCAGACCATCGGGCCCCCAGTTCGCTGGACTGCTCCATAAGTGATCGCCTGGGTGACCATCGTCCCAGTCTCTATAGTCTTGGGCCAGGGCGTTACCGGCCCCAGACAGCACCATCACAAATAAAACCAGGTAAAACAATTTTCTAAACATTATATTCCTCCTTTAAAAAGGTTGACTGTTCGCGGATATTTTGTATAGTATTGGGCAACACACCCAGTTGCAAAATAGATATTCCTAATCCGGGATTTCCCATGTACATTTCACTGAAACACTCCTGCAAGCTTCAAGTCTCATAATACCGTAATTTCATCTCAATTTCAACAATATTCCGGCAGGTTCAACATGCCGTGCCGCAAAAAACACCAAAAAAAGTCTAACACGTACGTTAAAAAGTCGCCTCTTCTTACTCTTTTAACACACCGTGGCTACTGTCCTACATCCTTGAACCCGCTTTTCAGCAATGCCACACATCTTCCCGGCCTCGCAGGTATTGTCAAAAAACGCAACCGCAGGATTTGACCAAGGATTTCCCGAAGAAGCATCCTCGGCACAGATACTTCCGCCATCTGGAATACCACATACCGCTCCGGTAAGCTCAATTCGATAGCGACCCCGGTTAATCGACCTTGAACCACTCTTCAGTCAATGAATTATCCTGCAGCCAGTTTTCTTCCAGCAATGCCATATCGGCTTCATCGACCCGGCAGTCCCCGTTCAGGTCCCCTACCAGGGGCACATAGTCCGGCAGTGACTGGGCCGCTTGGCAGCTGTCACTATACACGTTGATTGTCACCGTGTCCGAACCGGAGTATTCACCATCGAAGGCCTCCAACTGCAAAACATACTCACCCAGCTCTGTTAAGGTAATATTCGTATCCTCGGCAGTCGCTGTCTCTATAATCCCAGCCCCTTCACTGGGCTCACTAACCACCGTCCACAGCACAGTGTAGGGACTTATCGCGCCATCGTCGGTGACGGTCGCGTCCAGATTCCCGGTCCTGGTATCACCTTCCAGCCAGGTCACTATATCCGCGCCGGCGTCCGCTTCGGGAGGCATATTATCTGCAACAAAGCTAAAGATAGGACCAACAACCGGAAAGGCAGCGGCGCTGTCAACATAGGTATCGACGGCCCAATAGTACCGCGTCTTTGGTTGAGTTTGCACGACAAAGGAAGTCACGTTCTGCTTGCCAACAACCTGGATGGCCGCGGGGTCGGTAAACTGTTCCAGCAATGTCAGGTTGTCGGTAAAGTAAACGTCAACAGGTACCGGCTGACCGGGCACACACGGGTCAGGCAAAGTCCAGCTCAACTCTATGCTGCCTCCCGATGCAAGACTGTCATCCGCCGGGGAGGGCTTAAGAGGATGAACACCTCTGACAATAATCGTGCCCAGTTCTTCATCGGTATCCACTACAACCTCGCCAACTCCGTCATAGGCCTTGACAATACCGTCGCTAATAGCCGTGTCGAGATAGGCTTGATTTTGCGTCGTATCCCGAAGTACTATGGCACCGCCCCGGAAATCTATACTGGCATTGCCAACACTCCGCAAACCAGATGCATCACTCCCTTCGAGGATGTTAATTGAGCCACCTTCTAGTGTAAGAACCCCAGTCCCCGTCGCGGTTTGAGCGACATTGAGGTGTTGACCGAGTATGTTGATCGTTCCACCTTCATACACGGTAAGGTGTCCTTCGCCCAGACGGCCCAAATACAGACGCTGCAAGCAATTCAGCACACCGCCATCATACACCTCTACACGACCGGCATTATCATCTACATCGCCTTCGCCATAACCTAATATGAACCAATCGGTGACCGTTAGGTTTCCTCCATCGACTATTTTCAATGGACCTCCAGCGAGGTCTATCTGCCACGCCCCGGCATCCGCAATATCAACTATGCACTCACTGGGGCCATTAAAAAAGGCCTTATTAGTGGCCGAGGGCAGCTCACCCGACCAATTAGTAGGGTCACTCCATTTGCCGCTTTTCGACGCCATCCATGTCGTGTCGGCGGCAAGCGCGCCGGCCAAACACAAAACAATACCTGCACACAATACAACTCGAGTTCTCATAATACATCCTCCAACAAAAAAGGTTACAATAACAACAACTGCGCTTTGGCCACGCACCAAAATACAGTTGTCCTTAATCAACACTATTTTTAGGTCTTTACACTACCTCCTTGTCTTGTTTACTTATACCATATCAGTTGCCTGCTCGTCAAGCCAAATTCTTTAAATCGGTCTCGGCGTCGAATAAACCATCGCCTAACTGACCGCCCAAAAACACATCCGAAAGTGCATACCCTTCCCGAGAATGATGGACAAAGTTTACATCTGACGGCGATGTTTCATCCCGCCACGCCTGAATTTGAAGGGAGTTTTGTGGAGTGGCACGACCTCGTAGTCTCGCGGCCAAAGCAGACAAGAGAAATACTTACGATACATAAAAATATGAGCCGGGGCGTTTGATAT
>Ga0315550_1001924_pt1 | contig 12754 bp, 16 predicted proteins | sample SalMarSW160190MG_2_FD_203100 | JGI IMG/M metagenome (GOLD analysis project Ga0315550, IMG submission 203100) | Salt marsh sediment microbial communities from the Plum Island Ecosystem LTER, Massachusetts, United States - Salt Marsh Sediment SW1601-90 ... | reverse complement strand
TCCGGGACGAGTGGTACTAGGCATGGGCGCAGGAGACAAAACAACTCTTGCATCCACGGGAATAGAAGCGAAGAAACAATTATCAGCAGTTGTAGACGCCATCGCGATCTTCAAGGCGATGCTGGAAGGAAAAAGCGTTACTTACGAAGGCAAAGTTTTCCAAGTGAAGGGCACCAAATTCAACTTTAAACCAAGAGGACAAATTCCAGTTTACATAGGAGCCCAAGGACCCAAGATGCTTGCGACCGCTGGAAAAATCGGCGACGGAGTTCTGATAAACGCTTCCCATCCCAAAGACATAGATTACGCTGTTGGACAAATAAAGAGCGGAGTAAGCGAAGCGGGAAAGAACATGTCCGACGTAGATGTCACAGCCTACACATCTTTCTCGGTGCACAAGAAACCTGAAAAAGCAACAAAAGCAGCTTCTCCAGTAGTTGCCTTCATAGTTGCCGGCAGCCCAAACGTGATACTGGAAAGGCATGGAATAGACTTGGAGACGGCAAACAAGATTCGGGGAGCCTTGAAGAAAGGAGACTTCGGTGGAGCCTTTGGTTCAGTGTCTCCAGAAATGATGGAAGCCTTTTCTATAGCTGGCACTCCCGACGTATGCAACGAAAAGATCACCAGACTGCTTAAAGCAGGAATAACTCAGTTCGTTGTAGGATCACCCATAGGTCCCAACGTGCGAAAATCCATTGACCTCATAAGCGAACAGGTGATTCCCCAGTTCAAAGAGTAACAAAGTAGACAGTTGAATCCGACGAGGCAACCCAAAAGTTAGCCCTTATAAAGTAAAAGGGCTAACCTTCACATCTCCTCCTTTCTCAATTTTCTCGATAATTACTTCACAAATCAAAGAATCCTAAGCTCAAATGTGTAGCAGAAAAACAAAAAATTTATAACTTTCCGTGGTCGAAGCATACTTTGCTGATGGCTTTAACTTCAAAGAATTTTTGCTTATGTGAAGGACGTGGCACATATTGGCTGAAACAAAATATTGTTCTCCAAGATGTCGTTTATTTAGATGCTTGAAAAGAGCGGTCATCTACCAAGGAAACAGGGTCTGGTGCAGATGGACCGATGAAGAATGTAATGTAGCAAACTGCAGCTATGCGACATGCACAAAGAGACGGCTGCTGCCCGGCGGTATATGCGGCGAATCTGTGAAACGCAGAACAGTTGAGAAGAGACCTGAAGAAGACCTAATTCCATCTGTGAAACTCAAAGGCAAAGCGTTACGAAAACTAGGAGAAAAAGAAATCTACTAGATTTTTATTCGCTTGCTAGAAACCCGTTAAGGTATAAAAACTGCTGCTGCGAGGACCGTTGTCCACTGACCAGTTTTTTCTCCTTTTGCCGATTGCGTTATGTTACTTGTTTTGATGATCATTCCGCTGGTTTTGAAGATTTGCTTTTTCTCGTCCCAAGCTTTGTCAGAGTCAAAGGGAATTCCCATGGTTGTCGCCAACATAGTTGCCGCCAAATCCTCTGCATAGTCTCCCGCTGCTTCAGCTGATTGACCGAAGGAATGATGCTCCGAAAGATATCCATAACTGTCCTTGTTTGAAGGAATCGCAACTCCAATAGAGGCTGCAATTAACCGTTGTGGCTCTTTAACAGAATTTTTGGATAAAACCGCAAAAGTTATTTCTCCTGGCTGTAGCATTTTCAAACCGTTTTCTTTCGAGATCAGTTTGCATCCTGGCGGTATTATGCTTGAAACATTCACTATGTTGCATCTGTGTATTCCTGCGCTTCTCAAGGCTAACTCAAAGGATGCCAAACGCTCCTTATGGCTGCCTACGCCCTTAGTCATGAACAGATATTTCGGAATCATCGAACCCACTAGTCTAAAAAGATTTTATTAGGCTTTCGCCTTCAAATTAAAAGAGTGAAGTTATCCGGTGGAGACTCTTTTCACTACGGGCGGTCTTTTCTTCTTGAGGACACGGTAACCGCAAATGGTGCATTTTACTCCTCCACCGCGCAACTCAAGTTCTTCTGTTCTAACTTCGGCACGGCATTTCACGCATTCATAAGTAAGTCCACGTGAAATCTTCTCTGACATTAACTATGCCTCCAGAGTAAAAAAGCCTGTTTCACCAACATTTAAACGTTTCTGAATGGATGAAAGGACAGATATATACCTTGTTACCCGAAAGATGTTGTGGGAGAAGCAAGTGTACGGGCGCGTGTTGATTCTTGTTGGTGGCGGAGGGCACAGTGGCTATGCATACGCGTTAGCTCAAGCGCTTCACAAAAAGATGTTTTTGTCTTTCCTTGTGCCCGACGGAGACACTTTGAGCAAGAGAAGACTGAGCAAATTTGGAAACGTCAAGTTCCTTATTAAACCGCGAGGTCCAAAAACGTCAACCCAGCAATTTATACCCCGTTTAGCCAAAGCTTTCATGGAATCCATAGGTCAACCCTTTCACGAGTTTGATGTTGTGGTAAGTTCAGGCAGCAATTTTTGTGTTTTACCGGCAATAATGGCATGGATGAGGGGCGTTCCTGTGGTTAACATTGAGAGCCCTGTTCGTTTCTCGAAGCCGTCTAAAACCGCTCGCATATTACAGCCTTTTTCGGCAATAACCGCCTTGCACTGGGAGGAGCAGAAGAGACTGCTTAACGGCGTGGTAGTCGGCCCAATAGTTCCCAATCTGGAGCTTAAACCAGAGAACAGGGGATACATCTTGGTTACAGGAGGCACCCATGGACATAGACTTTTGTTTAAGGCCATGGCAGAAAGCAACCTGCATAACGTAGTTTTGCAGACTGGAAAAGTTGATCCCAAACCGTATGTCGAGAAGCATCCTGAGTGGAAGGTGCTAACTTTCACAGAAGGGTTTCAAGAGCTTCTAGCGGGCGCTGAAGTTGTGGTAACGCACTTCGGATTAACGGCATTAGAGGCAGCGGTGGTCTACAAAAAACCTGTCGTGATTGTTCTAAACCCCGAGTGGACAAGAACCGTTGGAGCAGAAGACGCAGAACGTCTGGCTGAAAAAATAAACGCTGTGTTCGTTTCAGAAACAAACTTAGAAATTCTCCTGAAAGCCATAGATGAAGCAAGAAACAGAACGGTTCCCACGTTGCCATCCGGTGCTGAAAACCTCGCAAAAATGATACTTGAGTTATCGCAGGGAAGATGAGAACAAACATTTTATACGGTTTTCATTCCTAGTTTCTAAGCAAGAAAGGGAGATGCATTAAGTGATTTCTAGAACAGTTATTTTTGGGGCAAATGTTCGGGTTGGCAAAAATGCCACGATATGGAATTACGTGGTGATTGGCGACAACACAGAAATAGGAGATAACGTGCGAATTGGCAGTTATTGTGATATCGGAAAAGACGTGAAAATCGGCGAAAACTGTGTTATACAATGCCACGTAACTATCAGTAACGGAACCATAATTGGAGATAACGTATTTCTTGGACCCAAAGCAACTATTCTGAACGACAAGTACATTGATGGAAACATCCAACCTTCCAGAGTTGATGATGGAGCGAAAATTGGGGGCGGAAGCATAATTCTTCCGGGCGTAAGAGTTGGAAAAGATTCACTCATCGGCGCGGGTTCTGTTATAACAAAAGATGTACTACCTGGAAAGGTCGTGTATGGTAATCCAGCCAAAGAAGTTAGTTAAGAAGAATGCACACAACAAAGCTAACGAGCCAACTTCTAAGTAACGGAATTTTTTTCACAGGAAAACGGAAGCCGATTAGAGAAAGAGAAATCATGAAACAGAAATCTCAAGGTTTAGGATCAAACTAGGCAAGGTTACGTTTGAGATTACCTTTATTAGTTTTAGTGGGCTATGTAGTTTTTCTAGTTGGAATAGTTCACAGGAGGATTAGTGCTTGGTTAAGCCAATAGTTCTAGTTGTTGGTTTGGGTGAAGTAGGACGTTCTTTGTTTGAGTTATTAAAACAAAGTAAAAAATTTGACGTTTACTGTTTGGACATTGACAAAAAAAAGATGCAGGACATTCAACAGGATGACCTGCCAAAGGAAGTGGACGTCTTGCACGTTTGCTACCGTTGCAGCAACCAAGAAGACTTCGTTAACACAACAGTGAATTACATGAAGCAATTCAGGTCCGAGTTAACGATTATCAATAGCAGTGTTCCACCGGGAACCACCGAGAAGGTACACAAGCTTTCTGGAGGTCACATAGTGCATTCTCCCATCAGGGGCATGCATAGCAGCATAGAAACCATGAAAAGGGATTTGCTGTTTTGGACAAAATATGTTGGGGGCGTAAACAAAAAGTCAGCAGAGCTGGCTCGCAGGCACTTCGAAGAATTGGGGTTGAAAACGAAAGTTTTGACAGGAACAGCGGAAACGGAGTTAGCTAAGTTATTTTCGACAACATATCGTGCATGGATGATTGCTTGTTTCCAAGAAATGCATAGAATCTCAAGAAAGTTTGGCGCAGATTTCAACCAGATTACAGATTTTCTGGAGGACACACATAAAGTGCGGTTTGATAGACCAATCCATTTTCCAGGGATAATCGGCGGACATTGCCTCATTTCAAATGCTGAACTGCTTTCGAAAAGCTATGATTCAGAGTTCATCAAGCTGATTCTGAAATCGAATGAGAAGAGAAAAAAGGAAATAGAAGACCCTGAAATAGCTGAGGAAGCGGGTAAGATAAGAGATAAACTCAAGGCTTTTGAGACAAAAGTCATCAAGATGGAATCCACATCCAACACCTAAATGGAATTGTTTGAGTGTTGAAGATATGCTGAAGTGAGAGTGAAAAATGGATTGAAGCACACAATACCAATCGCAAAACCTGTTCTAGGAAAGAAAGAACTGGAAGCCGTGAAAGAAGTTTTTGAATCAGGCATGCTGGTTCAAGGAAAAAAAGTTAAGCTCTTTGAGGAAAAGTTTGCAGAGTATATCGGCGTAGAACATGCGATTGCCGTGACCAACGGAACCATAGCTTTAGATGTGGCGCTTAAAGCTCTCAAGTTAGGTCCCGGCGACGAGGTAATAACCTCAGCCTTTTCATTCATAGCCTCCGGTAACTGCGTGCTATTTCAGAGAGCAAAACCCGTATTCGCTGACATAGACCCAAGAACCTTCAACATTGACCCCTCAGATGTTGCCGAGAAGATAACTGCTAAAACCAAGGCATTAATACCGATCCACATGTTCGGTCAACCCGCCAAGATGGATGCCCTGAAGGAAATCGCCGAAGACAAAGGAATCTTCTTGGTGGAGGATGCTGCCCAAGCCCACGGAGCCGAATACAAAGGACAGAAAGCTGGAAGCATAGGAGACATGGGGTGCTTCAGTTTCTACGCAACGAAGAACATGACAGCGGGCGAGGGAGGACTGATCACTACGAATGACCAGAAACTGGCTAGGAAAGCTCGGTTACTAATAAATCATGGGCAAAGCCAGAAGTATCGCCATGACACATTGGGCTACAACTACCGCATGACCGAAATCTGTGCTGCCATCGGATCAGTCCAACTCGAGAAACTTGACGAATTTAACGAGAAGAGAAGAGAGAATGCGAAGCTTTTGAGTAACGGAATCCGCAAGTTGCATGGTTTAACTGTACCCTACGTGATGAAGGATGTGAAACCTGTTTTTCATCAGTATGTGATGAGAGTAGAAGATAACTATTCCAGAGGCAGGGACGAGCTTGCTGATCTTCTAACTGAGAAGGGTGTTGGGGTTGCTGTTCACTATCCCATCCCCATTTATAGACAGCCGCTCTATCTGAAGTTAGGCTACGGAGGGAAAAAGTGCCCCAATACTGAGGAAGCTTGCAGACGTGTCTTAAGTCTGCCCGTTCACCCTCTGGTTGATAGAGAAGACATCGACTACGTGTTAGATGTACTGAAGGATATTTCATAGCAGCATTGAATCTGAATTGAAGGTAATTCCAAGATCTTCTGGGACTTAGTTCCGATGAGGAGATGGAGGCTTACATTGAATGGCACTCGCGCACAGTTTTAAGTATCGACTGCAGATAAGATATTCAGTGAAATTATAAACAGCTTAAAAACTTTGGTAACCTATGGTATAAGACGCATGCTTCAAGGGTTGGATGTGAAAGCAGGACCATGAAGGTTGTGATGATTAACGATTGTGCGTTTGTCGGAGAGACATTGATTAAGTATCTGCCCAGTTACATTGATGTAGTGCATTTAAAAAGGTCTAGACGTTTCTTTGACAAAACTTTGGGAGTTGCTTGACGGATTTTTAGGGCAAAGGGTGATTTGTATCATGTTCATTATTTGCTTCAAGACTGCTATTTGGCTTTAAATCCCTAATTGAAACTTTAAGTAAGCCTTGTTTTCCATTTGTTCTAAAGTATGTATCTGGTGGTAGAACCTTCGATTGTCACGTGTTGCACAAGTTTTTATCTAGTGTTATTTGGTTATCTTTTGGTAGTAAATGTGGCGGGTGGAATGGGTGACTGATAATGTTAGGTTGGCTTTTTTAGCGGATGGGGAAAGTGTCCATACTAAGAGATGGTTAAGCTATTTTGTAGGTAAAGGATATGATATTCATCTGATAACTTCTACGGCGAAGCCTATCAAAGGTGTAAAAATTCATGAATTAAGATTTTCTCTTGCGCGCAATGCATATTTTCTCGCGCACGCTAGTTTTCCTTTAAGGGCATGGAAGATAAGGGAGACAGTTAGAAAAATCAATCCAGATGTCTTACACGCACATTACATAACGAATTACGGGCTATGTGGTGCTTTGTCTGGTTTCCATCCTCTTATTTTAAGCCCATGGGGAAGCGACATAACGACCGATCCTGAACGATCACGAATCAAAAAACTTCTTATTAGGTTTGCGTTTGAAAGGGCTGACCTCGTTCAGATTAATACTAAATTAGGGAAGAAAAGATTGATTGAGCTGGGCTGTGATCCGAGGAAGATATTTATGCAACAATGGGGGGTTGACACGAATCGGTTTTCACCGAAAGCTAGATCCCAATCTCTGCGAAGAAAACTGGGAATAGATGACGCGTATTCAGTGCTTTCTGCTAGGTATTGGAGACCACTTTACAATGTAGAGGTTTTCGTCGAGGCTGTACCTTTAGTGTTAAAAAAAATAAAAAATGTGAAGTTCATTATGTTAGGAGGCGGCCCCCTCGAACCTAAATTGAAAGAGCTGGCCAGAAAGCTAGGGGTTTACGAGAACATAGTGTTTGTTGGTAAGGTTCCTGAGGAGGAAATGCCTAAGCATTTAGCAAGTGTCGACGTATATGTCGATACACTTAGTGAATATAGATTTGATGCTTCAGGCGACGTTACGGTAGCACGAGGAGAGTCAGGATACGGTCAAACTACGAGACAAGTTATGGCATGTGGAACGCCTTATGTGCTCAGCGATATGCTAGGCGTGAGATCTGGTAGTTGGTTTCAAGGCCTAATGTACAAGCAACTGGATCATCGAGATTTGGCTGAAAAGATAGTTCAGCTTCTAAAGGATGAGAAACGCAGAAGGAGAATTAGCGAGAAATCACGAAAAATTGCTTTGGAGATTTTTGATCTAGAAAAAACCATGGGTAAATGGGAAACTGTCTATCATAAGCTAAAAGGTTCCACTAGATAATTTTTCCTTTTCTTTACTAGTCCGAACGGTCACTGTGTGGTTGAAGATTAAGGCTTACGCACCAAAGTGAAAAGGTTTTGAATAGATCGCCTAAGTATTGATACGCCATGAAAAGAACAGTCGTTGATATAAAGAAATTGATAGGAGACAAAAATTGCAGAGTAATTGGAGATGACCAGAGAGGGTTTTGCGGTGTCCGACCTATTCACAAGGCATTGGCTGGGGATTTGACTTTCTGCGTCAAGAAAGGTGAAGAGGCTATTTCGCTTTTAGAAGAAACCAAAGCAAGCGTTGTTATCTGCTTATTCATCCCTTCTTGTGGACAGGAGATGTTTGTAAGAGAGAACTTGTCCTAGAAAGATTGTTTCAAGAGACTGAAAAGAAAAACAAGGATTACAAGTTGAAATGGTTGGAACTCGCACAAAAACCCGAGAGCGAAGAATTACGATAAGCTAATCAAAAAACATAAACAAATTTAAGAACTGGAAAAGCTAAAAACAAGAGGGAAGGTATATGAAAGAAAATATAAAGGTTAAATATGAAAGGATTCGCAAAGAAATAGCGGAGCATATGCAAGAAAAGTATGACCGAGTACTCCCACTGGACGAAATGTTGCCAGATAGATGGAAAAAAGCTGAGCTTCTCGGTTTTGGAGAAAAAACAAGCGTTTATGAGAATGTATATGTATACGGTCACCCAGATGTCGGAAAAGATGTTTGGATTGGGCCTCTCACAATCCTAGATGGAACGGGTGGGCTTAAGATAGGTGACGGCTGCGATATCAGTTGTGGCGTCATGATTTTTACTCACTCAACTCACCTACGCTGTGTTTCTAAAGGGAAAATGAATATCGTTACAAAACCTGTGAAGATAGGAAATCACGTATATATAGGAAGCAGTGCGGTAATCTTACCTGGAGTGGAAATTGGCGATCATAGCGTAATAGGTGCAGGAGCGGTAGTGACAAACGATATACCTGCTTTCAGCGTAGCGATGGGCGTCCCAGCAAGAATGGTCGGCAAGGTTATAATAAACAAAAAGAGCGCAAGAATCGAACTAGGGGCGCATGAAGAAAAATTAGGATAATAGGTTGACATGTTTTGGGTAATGACGCAGAGTGATGAGGGAGAATAGTGGGTACCAGTAGAGTGCGCATGAGATTTCGGGATCTATTGTGGAAGCATCAGTCGTTGCATACCACTTATGCAAAAACCGTGTTAAGATACAAGAGAATGAAAACGTACCCAGTTGATTTAAACTTTGAATTAACAACAAGATGTAATTCCAAATGTGCCTATTGCCCTCGAAGTAAGTTGATACGAAAGGGTGTCAGAACCATTGGTGATATGGATTTTGATCTTGTAAGAAAAATAGTTACCGAGTTCTCTACTATTAAGAACCGGTATACGCACATAGCCCCAGTTGGGCTAGGAGAACCACTACTGTATCCACGTTTTATGGATGTGATACACTTACTTAGAAAGCGCTTCCCTAAAGCTTCCGTTACTATCGATACAAACGCGATAGCCCTCAACGAAGAGGTAGCTAAAAAAATAATTTCTTCAGGACTCGATACTGTTATGGTTAGCATAAACTCTTGGGGTAAAAAAAATTACAAGACACTTAACAGTGTTGACAGGTTCAATCTTGTTGTTGACAATGTGAAACATTTTCTGCTAATGAAGGGAAAACGGTCTCCACGTGTTGCCATACAGATCTTGGACATAGATGCCAATAGAGAAAAAATTGAAGAATTCAGAAATTTTTGGGCGCCTTTTCTGAATGAAAACGACTCGATTTACGTTCGTCCTCTTAATGATTTTGGTGGAACAACAGCAGTTGAGCAGTTCGTGAGTAAGCGTTTCCAAAAAGGGAAGCGTTTCCCATGTCCATCCTTGTTTGCAACAACTATGATCGATAAAGATGGTTTTATTTATCCTTGCTGTATGGGTGTCGCATATGGACCGGACGTTGATATCTGTCTTGGAAATATCAGAGATGTAAGTATCCGAGAAGTTTATGATGGAGAAAAAATCCAGAAACTACGCGAACTTCACAAGAAAAACAGATACGACCAGATTTATCCATGCAACATTTGTGAATCATGGAGAGATATGAATAACTCCTTCTTTGATCTAGGCGGAAGGTGGATTTAAATAATCAACAAACTCCTACACGTTTGTTCAACAATACGTTTAGCGTTCAACGGTTCAATGTTGAGCGCTTTCATGCTAAGATTTTAGTAGTGGTTTAGATGCGTCGAGATGTCACTTGCCACTTCTCTTAACCCGTCCTTTAAACTGACTTTCGGCTCAAACTTAAGCATCTGTCTTATCTTCGATATTTTCGCTTGCCGCCTGCGAACAATAATCTTCAACTCTTTTTGGTAAACAGGTTCTAAATTCTTAATTGCTTGCGCAATACATAATTTAATGTTATATCAAGTTCTTACTGAGGAAGAAGCACTATGGACACAGAAAATATAACTGACAAAATAGTGGCAGTAACTGGTGGTGCAGGTTTTATCGGAAGCCATTTATGTGATAAGTTACTTGCTTCTGAACCTAAAGAGATCATAATCATAGATGATCTCTCTCTTGGCAAAATGAGGAATATCGAACATTTGTTGAAAAATCCGAGAGTTAAGATGTATAAGCTTGATGCGTCAGATTATCAGCGAATGTCTCATATATTTAAAAAGGAACATATAGATGTAGTCTTCAATTTAGCGGTTGTGCCGTTGCCTAGATCTTTAGAAACTCCTAAAGAGGCAATCGACAAAAACACTCTAATTACAACAACTATGTGCGAGCTCCTACTACAGAAACTCTACCAAACTCTAATCCACTGCTCCTCTTCTGAAGCCTATGGAACAGCGGTATATGTTCCGATGGACGAAAATCATCCGTTAAACCCGCTCACTCCTTATGCAGCCAGTAAGATAGCGTGTGACCACATCGTATTGTCATACCATAGAACTTTTAATGTTGATGTGGCCATAGCCCGACCATTTAACGCTTACGGCCCCTGTCAAAACGAAAGTTCTTACGCCGCGGTTGTTCCAATCACAATTCGCAGAATTCTGACTGGAAAACCCCCAATAATTTACGGCGACGGACTTCAAACAAGAGACTACACATACGTAGAGGACACCGCAGAGACAATAATCAAGGTATACAAAATTCCTTCAACCAGAGGAAAAACCATAAACATTGCGACGGGCAAAGAGATTCGCATAAAGGATCTGATCAATCTAATCGCCAAACTTGCAGATTATAAAGGAGAAATCGTTTATGCAGATCCCAGACCAGGAGATGTACGAAGACATAAGGGAGACATCTCGCTGGCAAAGAAGCTACTAGACTACTCGCCAAAAACTGACTGGGAAACAGATCTTCGAAAGACCATAGACTGGTATAAGGAGCAGTTAGCTAAAAAGAGGAATTATACATGACAACTAAAGAAAAGAGAATAAAACTGATAGACCCCGTCGTCGGAGAAGATGAACTACAGATGATTCGAGAGGTGCTGGAATCTGGCTGGTTAACAGAGGGACCTGTGACAAATAAATTCAACTTTTCCTTTATCTATTAGTGGTTGAATATAGTCTAAGTTACCACGACTTAATACATCAAGAACTCTTACTTTATACCCCCTTGCTACAAGTTCTTCTACAAGATGCGAACCGATAAATCCCGCACCTCCAGTTACAAGAACTAATTCATTTTTCAAACTCATGCAAATTTCTCCAATGTCTCCTTAAGAATTTCCGCCGCCATGTTAATCTCATCTTTCTTTAAGGCATAATACATAGGTAACGCTAAGGCTCTATTAAAAATCTCTAATGAATTTGGACATTTTTGGTCAGAATCGTATACAGGCTGAATGTGAGATGCATAAGTTCCAATCTGTGTTTGGATACCCTTTTTCTTTAATATCTCAACTAGTTTGTTCCGGTCAATATGTTTATCAACAAGAGCCACATAGCTTTGAAAAACGTGCATTACGTTTCTACTAATAAATGGCGCTTCCAAAAATTTAATTTCTTGGAGTTTTTCATTCCAATGTTTCGCAAGATCATGTTTCCTTTTAATAATGTTTTTAAGCTTTCTTAACTGTGCGACACCTACTGCAGCGGCAATATCACTCAGTTTATAGTTAAATCCAAGCTCAACGAATTCTGGTATGAAAAATTTATCCGTTTTTTCTCTTTCCCATGCAGGTGTCATGCCAAAAACAGATAGTTTTCTTATCTTATCTGCTAATTTTTTATTATTTGTAACTGCCATTCCTCCTTCTCCCGTTGTTATTCCCTTTCTTGCATGGAAAGAAAAACAACCAATATCTCCGATTGTACCTGCATAGCGACCTTTATATTTAGCACCAAGTGCACATGCAGTATCTTCTATTACTTGTAAATTATTATCTTTAGCGATTTCCATGATTTTACCTATTTCCGCAGGTTGTCCAAATGTATGTACTGGTATGATTGCTTTCGTTCTCTCAGTGATTTTTTCTTCAATTAGATCTGGATTTACATTGTATGTTCTTAAGTCTATATCAACAAATATGGGTTTTGCCCCACAATACAAGACAGCATGTCCACTAGCAGGAAAAGTATAATCTGCAACTAAAACCTCATCCCCATTTTTTATACCTATACTAAGTAATGATAAATGTAATGCCGAAGTACAATTTGTAACAGCTATAGCATATTTAACACCAAGATATTTCGTAATTTCCTTTTCAAACTCTTTTACTTTTGGACCTTGTGATACCCAACCAGAATCCAAGACCTTCTTAATTTCTTCTAATTCTTCAGAATCAAAATAAGGTCTGAGTAAAGGAACTTTTAACGTCATTTTTCTACTTTCACCAAACCAATCTCGTCATTTTTCTCCTATTAATTTTTCAGTGCATGTATTTAAAAATGGTCCTAAAATTATGTACTAGTAGGGAGAATTCGACTCAATATAAAGAAAATAAAAATTAAATTAATAGAACCAGTAGCGCGCTAGGGTGTTGCTAAATTCCTAGAATGTATATAAATCTGTTAAATGGGAAGCAGAATATTCCTATTTGAGAAAACATCATGATAGTTGCTCAATCGCGAAACGAATAGTAGAAATCTATGAACGCATTATTTAGACTGAACATGAG
>Ga0315550_1001923_pt1 | contig 12754 bp, 14 predicted proteins | sample SalMarSW160190MG_2_FD_203100 | JGI IMG/M metagenome (GOLD analysis project Ga0315550, IMG submission 203100) | Salt marsh sediment microbial communities from the Plum Island Ecosystem LTER, Massachusetts, United States - Salt Marsh Sediment SW1601-90 ... | reverse complement strand
CAGTGCCGTTGGCGGCGAGCGCGCTGCCCGCGTTGAAGCCGAACCAGCCGACCCACAGCATGCAGGCGCCGATGACGGTCATGGTGAGATTGTGCGGCGGCATCGCCGTTTCCGGGAAACCCTTGCGCTTGCCGAGCACCAGCGCCGCCACCAGCGCCGCAACACCGGCATTGACGTGGACGACGGTGCCGCCCGCGAAGTCCATGACGCCGAGTTGCTGCAGCCAGCCGTCGCCCCACACCCAGTGACATACCGGCACGTAGGAGAACAGCAGCCATAGCAGGCTGAAGATCATCATGGCGGAGAATTTCATGCGTTCGGCGAACCCGCCGACCACGAGCGCCGGCGTGATGATGGCGAAGGTCATCTGGAACATGGCGAATACCGTTTCCGGGATGTCGCCCTTGAGGGTATTCACGCCGATGCCGGTCATCAGGGCCTTGCCCATTCCGCCGAGCCAGGCGTTATGGGCGCCGCCGTCGCCGAAGGCGAGGCTGTAGGCGAACAGCACCCATACAATGGACACCATGCACGTGATGGCGAAGCATTGCATCAGGATGGATAGCACGTTCTTGGTGCGCACCAGTCCGCCGTAGAAGAGCGCAAGCCCCGGGATGGTCATGAACAACACGAGCACGGAAGCCGTGAGCATCCAGGCGGTGTTGGCCTCGCTGAGGCCGGGCGTTTCGGACGCCGATGCCAGCGCCGGCGCCGTCAGTAATGGCAGCAGGGCCAGCAGTCTCGTGGCTTTGCGGACGGTCATGAAGATTTCCTCCTGTGATGTCGTTGTTATTTATAGAGCCTCGTGTGCCGCAGTTTGCCCCCTGCGGCGACTGGCCGGGCAGCATCATACAAAACCCGGGCTGATCCTGAAACATCGCCCGTGACATGATATGAGCCCAAACGCCGGTAGCGCATCCGCAGCGGCATTCAGGCGCCAGAACTCCGTTTCCTGCCGGGCGGCAAAGATTGCTATATTTAATAAAGCCATGGTGCTTTGTTCAAAGAACGGGGGGGTGTGCCGCGTGCCGCTTCCCTGGCGGTTTTATTCGCCGCGATCGGAATGATCGGCCTCGCCGGTGCCGTCCCGGCCGGGGAGAAGAGCATCGCGCCCGACGAGATTCCCGGCATCGCCAAGGTGGACGCGGAAGGTCTTCTCGATCTCGTCATGATCGATGCGCGCCTGCGTCAGGATCGTCAGCAGAGCTATATCGAGGGCTCGATCAGCCTTCCCGATGTCAAGACGACATGTGCCTCGCTTGCGAAATACGCGCCCCGTAAATCGTCGCCGGTACTTTTTTACTGCAACGGTCCCAAATGCGGACGCAGCGCACATTCCTGCCGCAAGGCCCTGGCGTGCGGTTACACCCATGTCTACTGGTTCCGGGGCGGTTTTGAGGAGGGCTGGAAGAAAGCAGCGCACGGTCGTTTCCTTGCGACGTCCACGCACGCAAGGTTTCCCCGATTGACCCAGCCGCAGACGTCGCGCGCAAATTCCCCCGAAGACAGCATGCCCGTATGAGCGGCAACGGATGCCATTCGCGGGCTTTATTGATATAAATACCGTCGAGCAGCCCGTGCCGACGCCGGGCGGCCGTTCATTCCGGGAGATCATCGATGGAAGCGCCGAAAATCCAGACCGCGATTCCGCAGCGCCGCTACCAGCTCGGCGAATACAGCGGCGTGGTGCTGGGTGAAATCGAAAGCAGCGATGGCGTGAAATACCGGTATATCCTCGCGCTGGTGCGCGAGGGCGACAGCAGGCCGGGATTTTATGTCACCGCGGAAAAGAATCCGCGAAGCCGCGCGCCCGAAGGCTCGCATCGCCTGCGCGTGATCACGCAGGGCCTGGATGAGGAAATCGAATCGTCGGATCGCTGGGTTGACCTCGACGCGTTTTGCGAAGAGGCGCTCAAAGTGGCCGGGAAAGTGCTGGGCCTCTCGGGCGAAGAACCCATGCGGCTGGCGTGATCAGTCCTGATACAGCGTTTCCCCGGCGCCGTTGAGTATCCTGACCCGCACGGGGATGCCCTGGCGCACGCTCTGGGTTACCACGCAGTAGTCCTCGAACAGGCCGGCGCATCGTTCCAGGCGCGCGGGTGTATCGGGGCCTTGTTCCAGCGTGATGGCGACATCCACTTTAGCGATACGCTGACGGCCCTTTTCGTTGCGAGCCAGCGTTCCCGTGACAGCGGTCCTCAGACCGCGCGGTGCGGCATGGGCCTTGTTGAGGCAGAAAAGCAGGCTGGCGCTCAGGCAATTGGCGACCGCGGCGGCGAGCAATCGCGCGGCATTCGGCCCCGTGTTCGCCCCGAGCGGCGCGGGTTCGTCCAACGGCAGATCGGGAACGTCGGGCCAGTCGAACTTCAGGCGGAATTCGTAACCCTGAAGGTGTTCCAGATTCAGGGTGAAGGTCGGTTCTTCCGCCATGCCCGGCCCGCGCGGGTCAGTGGTCGTGACCGCCCTCGCCGTGCACGTGACCGTGCTGGATTTCCTCCTCCGTGGCGCTGCGGACTTCGGTGATTTCCACGTCAAAGTGGAGGGTTTTACCGGCCAAGGGGTGATTGGCGTCAAGCACGGCGCCGGTGTCCGTGAGCTTGATCACGGTCAACGTGATCGGTCCGTTTGGCCCATCGGCATAAACGCGCGCACCGATATCGAGTTTCATGTCGGGCGGGAAATGTTCGCGTGGCGCCTCGAAAACCGCTTCGGGATTTTTCTCGCCATAGCCTTCCGCCGGCGCCACCGTGACCTTGGATTTGAAGCCGGTCTCCGCGCCCTCGAGTGCCTTCTCGAGCCCCGGGATGATGTTGCTATGCCCATGCAGATAGTTGAACGGGTCGCCCCCGCGGCTGGAGTCGAGTGTCTCGCCGCTGTCGTCGGTGAGGGTATAGTGCATGGAAACCACCATGCCTGCGGCTGCCTTCATAGGGAGGTCCTCTGAAAATATAAGGTGAACGCCACACTATAACGCACTTTGGGACCCGAACCCAAACCGAAATGCTTCATCCGCCGCGCGCTGGGTTTTTCCGGCGTCGACGGGACAAGCGCGCGCTGGATGCTTATACTGACGCGCGTGTTTTTTTGCGCCGGTGCGCCATATGAACCCGAAACCCCGCGTCGAAATTGAGTATTGTTCGCAATGTCGCTTCATTCTGCGTGCATCCTGGATGGCGCAGGAACTGCTCATGACCTTCGCCGACGATCTCGGCGAGGTGGCGCTGCTCCCCGGCGGCGGCGGAATCTTCGAGGTGCGGCTGAACGGCGAGCGCCTGTGGAACAAGAAAGCGGCCGGGCGCTTCCCCGAGCCCAAGGAAATCAAGCAGCTCATCCGCGACCGCATCGCGCCGGAGCGGGACCTCGGGCACAGCGACAGAAAAGAAAATAGACAGGATTAACAGTATTTTATTGGCCACTCGAATTTTTTAATCCTGTAAATTCCGTGAAATTTTTATGATCAAACATCTCGTGATCAACACGCCCGGCCAGGGCCTGCATGAATTTACCGACTCGCTGGCGGCGCTGGTGGACGACAGCGGCGTCCGGGAAGGCCTGTGCACGCTGTTCATTCAGCACACCTCGGCGAGCCTGCTGATCCAGGAAAACGCCGATCCCGCCGTGCGACGCGACCTGGAGGCATGGCTCAACCGTCTCGTGCCGGAAAACGATTCGCTGTATACCCACCGCAACGAAGGTCCGGATGACATGCCGGGGCACATCAAATCCTCGCTGACGGCGACCCAGCTTTCCATTCCCGTGACCGGCGGACGGTTGGCGCTCGGCACCTGGCAGGGCGTGTATCTCTGGGAGCACCGTCACCGGGGCGGTCCCCGCCGGATCGTCGTGCATCTCGGCGCGTGAACGCGCGCAAAACCGCCGCCTGCGGGTCGTGGGCGTCGCCGATCACGGCGGAGCAGATCGCGCGGAGTTCCGTCGGGCTCGGCCAGATTGCGCTCGATGCGCAGGATGTTTACTGGACCGAAATGCGGCCGGCGGAGGGCGGGCGCAATGCCATCGTGCGCTGGCGTGACGGCGTGACGCAAGACATCCTGCCTGCGCCATTCAGCGCGCGCACGCGGGCGCATGAATATGGCGGCGGGGCGTTCACCGTCGTCGATGGCGTGATTTTTTTCAGCAACGACGGCGACCAGCGCCTGTATCGTCTGGCGCCGGACGGCGCGCCGCGCGCGCTCACGCCGGAGGCGGGCAGGCGTTATGCCGACGGCGTACCGGACAGGACGCGTCAGCGCCTGCTGTGCGTGTGCGAGGATCACGATGCAGGCGGGGAGCCGGTCAATACGATCGTGGGCGTAGACCTCGATGGCGCGGGTGAACCGCGTACGTTGATTTCCGGTAACGACTTTTACGCCGCGCCGCGCCTGAGCCCGGACGGCCGGCGCCTGGCGTGGCTGGCCTGGAATCATCCGGACATGCCCTGGGACGGGACCGAATTGTGGCTGGCGGATGTTGCCCCGGACGGATCGCTCGCGGACGCCCGCCGCGTGGCGGGCGGGCGCGACGAGTCGGTGTTTCAACCGGCCTTTTCGCCCGACGGCACGCTTTATTTCGTCTCCGACCGCAGCAACTGGTGGAATCTTTATCGCCTGCGTCACGAACGCGTCGAGGCGCTCGCGCCCATGGAGGCGGAGTTCGGCCTGCCGCAATGGGTGTTCGGCATGTCCACCTATGCCTTCGAATCGGCGCGCCGGCTGGTGTGCGCGGTGAACCGCGCCGGCACCTGGCAACTGGCGGTGCTCGATACCGATACCCTCGGGACCGACTTCATTGAAACGCCGTTCACGGAGTTCAGCGGGGTCACCGCCGCGCACGGCAAAGCCGTTTTCATTGCGGCTTCGCCCGTGTTGCCCACGTCCGTCGTACGTCTCGATCTCGTGGCGCGGCGGCATGAGATCCTGCGTTCATCGAGCAGCGAGACGCCCGATCCGGGTTATCTGTCAGCCCCGCAAGCGCTCACCTATGCCACGACCGACGGCGAGCTGGCGCACGCCTTTTACTATCCCCCCGAGAATCGCGATTTCCGCGCGCTAACGGGCGAGCGGCCGCCGTTGCTGGTGCTGGGCCACGGGGGACCGACCGCGGCCGCCTCCAGCGGGCTCAACCTGAAGATCCAGTTCTGGACCAGCCGCGGGTTCGCGGTGCTGGATGTGAATTACCGCGGTTCCACGGGTTATGGGCGCGAGTACCGCCGCAAACTCGACGGCCGCTGGGGTGTGGCCGACGTGGAGGACTGCGTCGCCGGCGCGCGTCACCTCGTGGAAAGCGGCTTGGCGGATGGAAAGCGCCTGGCGATACGCGGTGGAAGTGCCGGCGGTTACACGACGCTGTGTGCGTTGACTTTCCACGACCTGTTCCGCGCCGGCGCCGCCTATTACGGCGTGAGCGATCTCGAGGCGCTGGCCAGGGATACGCACAAATTCGAGGCTCATTACCTCGACCGGCTGGTCGGCACGTATCCCGAGCATCGGGACTTGTATCGCGAGCGTTCGCCCATCCATCACGTGGAACGGCTGTCGTGCCCGGTGATTTTCTTTCAGGGGCTGGAGGACAGGGTGGTGCCGCCGGACCAGACGGAGAAAATGGCGGACGCGTTGCGCGCGAAAGGCATCGCGGTGGCCTATGTGCCGTTCGCGGGCGAGGCACACGGTTTCCGGCGCGCGGAGAACATCCGGCGCGCGCTCGAGGCCGAGCTGTATTTCTATTCGCGCCTTTTTGGCTTCAGCCCCGCCGGTACCATTGTCCCGGTGACCATCGACAATTTCTAAGGCGGAAGTCAGCCCACGCGGGCGGTCATCAGCTGGTTTTTTGGGAGATGGTTGTCGAGCAGGAGTTTTTTTGCCGCTTTCAGGAAGGCCTCGGGCCCGGCGACGTAAACGTCGAACCCGGAGAGATCGGAATGATCTTTTGCGACTTGCCGGAGCGCTGCCGCTGATTTGGCCACGTCCGCCGTCGCCGGCGTGTATTGAAAATCATCCAGCGCGTCGGTCCAGGCGCGGCAAAGATTGTTCAGATAATGCCCTTCTTCCCCGGCAATCCAGTAGAGGTGCATGCTTTCGGCCGCGTCGCGCGCCATCGCGTTCTCGATGAGGCTTTTGATCGGAGCGAACCCCGTGCCATAGGCCAGAAAGATCAGCGAACGGGGCAAATCCTCGCGCAACACGAACTCGCCCTTCGGTCCGGTGATTTCGACGATGTCGCCGTGCTTGAGTTTCCGGAATACGAAGTCGGCCAGGCGGTCGCCCGGTGCGCGCCGGATGTGAAATTGCAGATTCCGGTCGTCGCACGGACAGCTGGCCACCGGGTATTCCGCCTCGGCGCCGTTCCCGGTCTCCAGCGTTACCGACTGCCCGGCGAGAAACTGCAGCCGCTTCGTGCGCGGCGTTTGCAGGTGCAGCAACGCCATGTCATCGTTGAGTTGCTCGATTTTCTTCACCCGCGTGGCGATCGTCTGCGCCGGGATGTCCTGCGCGCCTTCCACCTCGGCGACCTCGATTTCCAGGTCGGACACGGCGGTGTGGGAGCAGAGCAGCACGTAGCCCTGGCTCTTTTCGGCCTCGCTGAAGACGTAATCGGAATGGCGCATGGGAAGCGTTTTGCCCGAAACCAGCCGTGCCTTGCACAGGCCGCAGTTGCCGTTGCTGCATCCATAGCGTAGCGAGAGGCCGGCGCGTAGCGCGGCGTCGAGGATGGTATCCGAGCCCTCTACGAAAAACTCGCGCCGGCCCGGGAGCAGGCGGACATGGGCTGTCATAAGGCGGAGAAAGCTGTCTTTGACGAGATAAGATTGAAGATAGTCGCTGGTCGATTGTTTCTCCAGCTCGTGCCGCAGCCACAGCTTGAGCGGCCCCATGATATTTTTGACTTCACGCTCGCCGGACTTCTCGTACTCGCTGAACTTGTCGTACAGCCAGTCGGTGATGGTTTTGTAGCGCTCCATCAGCGCCCGGGTCTGCGCCAGCTCCCGGCCCAGGCCGGCGAGCCGTTCGGCCAGGACCTCCGGTTCCGGCAGCAGGCGCTCGCGCACCCGGTTCGCAAAGGCCTCGTCCTTGATGTGTGTAAAGCGTTCCAGGCCGGCGTTGTCTTCCAGCTGCGTGTCCGGATAGGCGTGCAGCAGGTCTTCGGGCTTGACCATGCCCTCGAAGGTTTGCAGGTCGCCGTTCTTGATTTTCTTCTGGAGTGCGCCGCGCGAGACGCCGACGAGGCGGGCGGCACGTGTCAGGGTAAGCAGTTGCGCGTCATTGCTTGCCTGATCTGACATGATTCGATTCCGTTAAGCAGATACGCCTGACCCTGACGGCTAAATTAACGCTTTGGCGCCGCGACGGCAACTGGCCACCGGGCGCGGTCGTGTGTGACCGCGCCCTGTATCGCCGGGATGCAACTGGACTGAAGGAGAGTATGCCGTCTCGCGACAGCAGAGAAGGTGTTTCTACCAGCGGCGTCCGCCGCCAGTGCCACCGCCACGATTTCCGCCGCCGCCACCACCGCCACGGTTGCCCCATCCGCCACGGCCGCCACCACCACCCCCGCCACCGCCGCCGGGACGATCGGTCTTCGGGCGGGCCTCGTTCACGTTCAGCGCGCGCCCTTTCAGGTCTTTCTGGTTCATGCCGTTGATCGCCGCCTGCGCCTCGGCCTTGGCCGGCATTTCCACGAATCCGAAGCCGCGCGGCTCACCGCTGAACTTGTCCTTGAGAATGGTAACTTTGCTGACTTGCCCGAAAGCGCTGAATGCTGTCCGCAACTCTTCTTCAGTGACGTCGCGTGACAGATTTCCCACAAAGATATTCATATGGAGCTCCTGAGTTGAAAGGGTAACGCATCATGGACTGCGCTTCTTTTCCTGAGACGACGTGTCCCGAAGCGCAGGGCCGGATAGGCGGATGATCGGGCGTGAACCAGGCTCCTTGGTGTCAGCGTAAGGAAGGGTGGGTATCAGTAACCCAGCATCGGTATCCGCGACAGATAATACGCCTGTGTTTCGCCGGCGTACAAGCACCCGAATCGACCGCTATCCGGTTTTCGATCAACCGGAATGCGCCGGCCGGGGCAGGACGCCCTGGCGTTCTGCCCCGGTCAGGCGTCGATCAGCCGTGACGCCGGTTCTGCCCGGACCCGGGATGATTCCGGGCGCTTTTCCCCCCGAAATCGCGCCGCGAGTTATCGTGACGGCGTGGTTTCTGGGCGAAAGAGTTGTCGCGGCGCCGGCCCGGGGACGCATGCGGGCGCGGCCGGACGGTCGGCTCCAGCCCGGGAATCACGTGAGCGGGGATGGTCTGCCGGGTGTAACGCTCGATGTCGCGCAGTTGCTGGAAGTTGTCCGGGGCGGCGAACGAAATGGCGATGCCCTTGGCACCGGCGCGGCCGGTGCGGCCGATGCGGTGCACGTAGTCCTCGGCATTCTTCGGCATGTCGAAGTTGATCACGTGCGTGATGCCGGAAACGTCGATGCCGCGCGCGGCCACGTCGGTCGCCACCAGCAGGCGCACCTGGCCCGAACGCAGGTGGGTGATCGCGCGGTTACGCTGGCTCTGGTTCATGTCGCCGTGCAGCGCCGCTGCCGGATGACCTTTGGCATGCAGGGTCTTGGCCAGTCGATCCGCGCCGCGCTTGGTGGCGGTGAACACGATGGCCTTGTCCATGTTGCCGTCATCCAGCAAGTGGGCCAGTAAACGGTGTTTGTGCGCGCCGTCGTCGACGTGATGCAGGCGTTGTTCAATATTCTCATGTCGTTCCTGCTGCGTCGCCATCTGGATGCGTTTGGGATTTTTCAGCAAACGGCTTGCCAGTTTGGCGATATTGCCATCAAGCGTTGCGGAAAACAGCAACGTCTGGCGGGTTGCCGGCGTGGCTGCCGCGATTTTCTCCACGGCGTGAATGAAACCCATGTCCAGCATGCGGTCGGCCTCGTCCAGTACCAGCACCTCGAGGCGTGAGTAGTCGATGCGCCCGCGTTCCATGTGATCGAGCAGGCGTCCGGGCGTCGCCACCAGGATGTCGAGTGGTTGGGACAGGAGCCGCATCTGCGGCGGGTAAGGCATGCCGCCCACGACGCTGCCGATGCGAAAGCGCATGTGCTTGCCATATTTGATGGACGCCGCCGTCACCTGATTGGCGAGCTCGCGCGTCGGTGTCAGCACCAGCACGCGCGGGCCGCGGGAATTTTTCGTCGCGGGCGTGCCGAGCCGGTGCAGCGAGGGCAGCACGAACGCGGCGGTCTTGCCGGTGCCGGTCTGGGCCGAGGCCATGAGGTCGTGGCCCTCGAGCGCCTGCGGGATCGCCTGCGCCTGGATGGGCGTGGGTACGGTGTATCCGCTTTCGGTGATTGCCTTGAGGATGGACGGGTTTAAAGCCAGTTTTTCAAAAGTCACGATGTTTCCTTAAATGTGAGATAAATGGCGCGTACAGCACAGCGCAACCGTTTACCCCCATCGGGCAACGGCGATAACCAAACTGCTGGCGCGAACACATCGTCGCCAACCGTTTATAAAATTTCAGGGGAAACTGAAACCAGAAGGTGGGTCAGAGAGCGATGAACTTATTGGCAGGACCGGAGTATGAGCATCCGTATCACTCAGCCGGCGCGAACCATACAGGAATCCGGGAAGAAACACCAGCACCGTTGCGGGTATCTATATATATAAGCTGTGTTCCCTGAAGCTTACGCCTTGACCAGCGGCACCCACAGTAAATGGAGGCCGATCATCAGCACCAGCCCGATCAGGCTCACCCCGTACATGAACATTTCCGAGTCGAAAAACAACGCGCCGACCATGACCGCCGCCCCTGGAAACGCGGCCTTGAGCCAGGCGGGGTAGGTGATCTTGAATGTTTTCCCGCAGGACTGGCAGGCGACCGGTACGCCGGGTCCCAGCAGGGTCTTGCGCAGAACGGTGATCGCCGGTTTACCGCAATGAGGACATTGATACATGTTTCTTGATTATTTCACGGAACGGAACGGCTACTCCTGGGACTTTTCTTCCTGCTTTTGGCGCTGGTATTCGTCATAGCTTTCTCTTTTCTGGCAGTCGGCATCCCCGTTTTTCTGACACTCCTGTTGCCGCAGGTTTTGCAACGTCTCGAAGGTGGTCCGTTTGGCCGTCTCGGTGCTGCATGCCGCAATGGATAAGGCTGTTCCCAGAGCGATTATCCCGATGACAGATTGATATCTCATGGCGAAACGCGTTTTTCGGCCGGTGTGCGGCGCCCGTTTCAAGCCGGGTATTCTGTTCGCAGGGTTTGTGGGCGTCAAAAAGATGGACCGTCAATATTATCGAGAATAATTGTTCAGCGGGAATACAATATCCAACCAGATGGCAAAAGGCAAACACAGTCGCCACGAGTGCTCATGTTGAAAATACGTGAACCGCTGATATGGCCGGCGGACTTCGCCGAAGCGCGGGCGATCCAGGAGTCGCTGCGCGGGAAGGTGGTCGCCGTGGACCGGTTCGGCCGGATCAACACCGTCGCCGGGGTCGATGTCGGCTTTGAAAAAAATGGAACAGTCACGCGCGCGGCGGTGGCGGTGCTGGATTTTCCCGGCCTCCAGCCGCGGGAACAGGCGATTGCGCGCGAACCGACGCGATTTCCCTACGTGCCCGGATACCTGTCATTCCGCGAGGCGCCGGCGGTGCTGGCCGCCCTGAAAAAGCTGCATACGAAACCCGATCTGCTGTTATGTGACGGGCAGGGCCTGGCGCATCCGCGGCGGTTCGGTATCGCCTGCCACCTCGGGTTGTTGACGGACATTCCCAGCATCGGCGTGGCCAAATCGCGCCTGATCGGCACGCACGCTGAGGTGCCGGAGGAAAAGGGTGCATGGGTGCCACTGCTTGATTACCCCTCATCCCCGTCCCTTTTCCCGCAAGGGGAGACGGGGGCGAGCCGTGGCGCGCTTCGCACGCGTTCGGAAATCATTGGCGCCGTGCTGCGCACGCGCACGCGCGTCAAGCCGGTGTACGTGTCCATTGGTCACCGCATCAGCCTCGCCACCGCGATTGATTTTGTCCTGCGCTGCACCACGCGTTATCGCCTTCCCGAGACGACACGGTTGGCTGATCGTCTGGCTTCCCATTAGCTATTTATCTTTAATTGGTTACGATTTTGATTTTTATCAATGATGGCACGCTCCACTTTTGTATAGTGGCCTCACGCAGCGAGGCCTGAGGCCAGACGACTCTCCATGAACGCGAGAAGAACATTTCGTTTGATCGCCGGTAACCGGCAATGGGTTCTGGCTGTTTCCGTTGTTGGCGCGGTGCTGCTGAATGTGTCGTTTCCCGCGCGCGCCGCGGAGGGCCGGACGAGCGTCAGTTTTGGCGCCGAATACACCCAGGGCGATTACGGTACATCTTCGACGACCAAGATCTGGTATTTCCCCGTTACTTTTGGATATGAAACCGACATTAATATGGTGTCCGTGACGGTGCCTTATCTCAGCGTTGAGGGCACGGGTAATGTCGTGGCCGCCGGCGGCATGGGCGCGGTTCGGCGGACGAGCAGCAGTACCAGCAGCAAGACCGAATCGGGATTCGGGGATATCGTGCTGACGGGTTCCCACAAGATCGCCGGGACCGCCACCTCGCGGGTCGATCTCACGGGCAAGATCAAGTTCGGGACGGCGGACGAAGACAAGAACCTGGGGACCGGCGAGGATGATTTCGCCGTGCAGCTCGATTTTGCGCAGAGCGCCGGCGACAACAGCGTGTTCGGAACCGGCGGGTACAAGATTCTCGGCGACCCGCCGGGCACGAATTACCGCAATGTGTTCTACGGTTCCATCGGGTTGTCGCACCGGCTCGACAACGCCAATAGCGCGGGCCTCGAGTTTTTCGCCCAGGAAGCGGTGTTGTCCGGCGTCGACGGGCAGTCGGAGCTGACGCTGTTTCTGAGCAACAAGCGGGACAATAAAACCAAACTGACGGGATATGTTCTGAAGGGATTCGCCGACGGCAGCCCCGATTGGGGGTTTGGCGTCGTTCTCAAGCTGGCACAGTAAGCGCCGCGGGTATCTTACTTTCTTTTTTCTTTTTCAAGTTTTTGCCCGCGTGCGATCAGCTTGGCGAGATCCGCGGTCTGCTCCGACAACAGCTCGATCAGGTCGTCCACGGACAGGATGCCCGCCAGTTCATTATCGTCGTTGATGACAGGCAGGCGCCGGATGCCCCGGGCGCGCATCATCTTGACCGTATCGAGAACGCTGTCGCTTTCCCGTGCGGTGACGAGGCTGTTGCTCATGATGTCGCCGACGCTGACGTCATTGACGTTCACCCCTTCGGCAATGACTTCCAGCACGATGTCGCGGTCGGTGAGGATGCCGACCGGAACTTGCTTCCCGGTTTTTTCGTTCACGACCACGATATCGCCCACGTGGTACTCGCGCATCAGCCGCGCCGCTTCGGGGACCGAGGCCCCCCGATGAATGAAGACGACTTCGCGATTGCAGACTTTTCCCACAGTCATGGCGTAGCCCCCGCTTTTCCATTTATTCTATTGCGGCGATTCATTCGTATCTTGATCCACGTCAATGAGCGCCGCGCGGGCGGCGGCGGATTTCCGGCATTTTTCCAAAGCGCGGCGCCCGAAACAGGCAGTCCGGTATTCCCGCCGGGGGGAGCCGGTCCCCGGTAACCCGTGACTGCCGGCGCGACGCGCGGCGCTGTGCCGGATCGTGCATGCCGGGGGGAGACGCCGGGCAGGCTCAGCGGCGTGTGCTAGCCTTGAAACATCACTCTCC
>Ga0315550_1001921_pt1 | contig 12767 bp, 6 predicted proteins | sample SalMarSW160190MG_2_FD_203100 | JGI IMG/M metagenome (GOLD analysis project Ga0315550, IMG submission 203100) | Salt marsh sediment microbial communities from the Plum Island Ecosystem LTER, Massachusetts, United States - Salt Marsh Sediment SW1601-90 ... | reverse complement strand
CAGGATGATCTCGCGCCGGAACAGCACCGGCACCAGCCAGTAGGTCAATGCCATGAAGGCCAGGGTCGTGCCGCCGACCACGGTCGCATGGAAATGGCCCGGCACGTACAGGGTGTTATGCACGATAATATTCAACTGTTCCGTCCCCATCATCACGCCGGTGATGCCGCCGAGGAAACCGAAGATGAGCAACGACAGGAACATGCCGGCGAAAGTCGGGTTGCCCCACGGCGCCTTGCGCAACCATTCGAAAAATCCCTTGTTGAAACCGCGCTTGCGTTGGGCCGCCTCGATCGCGCCCGGCACCGTGAGCCCGTGGATCATCGAGGCCAGCACCGCGAGATACATGGCATAGCTGGTGTTGAATATCTTCCATTCCGAGCTGACGCCCGGATCGGCCAGGAGATGGTGGGCGCTCGCCAATTGCAGGAACAGGATATACAGCAGGAAGGCCATGCGCGAGACCTTCTCGGACAGCGGCTTGGCGCCGAACACGACGCCGGCGATGAGGTACCACACCGCGATGTGCGCCGAGACGTTGATCTGCTGCGAGGAGTGGCCCATGCCCCACCAGATGATGCGATACATCAGCGGGTCGATATAGCTGATGAGGCCGATCTTCCACAGGAAGGTCGGGATCAGGATGATCGCGCCCGAGGCGATGGTGAAGATGGCGATGATGCAGGCAACCAGCGCGCCGAAGGTCACCAGCGGAATCGATCCCTCGCCATAGGTGCGCTCGGCGCGCGCAATCACCAGCGTGCCGAGGAACACGAAGCAGCCGATGAGCGCGCCGACCGCGAACAGGATGAGCCCCAGATAGAAAGCCGGATCGGCCGACATCGGGACATAGGAAGTCATCATCACGCTCGATCGTCCCTGAAAGATGGCGACCTCGGTCGTCACCGACCCGATCACCATCAGCGCAAACCCGAGCCAGGCCCAGCGCGGCGTCGCCAGCCGCGAGCGCAGCAGGGTGCTGGAGGCAAAGTACAAAACCGCCATCTCGAAAAAGATGATCCAGAAAATGAGCACGCCGAGACCATGCGCGGTCAGGAGCTCGTAAAACATGTCCGCCGGCAGCAGGTGCACCGCGGGCCAGCGTGTCAACACCAGCAACAGGCCGATCACGCCGCCGAACAGCAGGTAGACGATACCGGCGACGGCATTGAATTTCATCAACGTCTCGGCCGGCTTGTGGAACAGCAGGCCGGTGTCGGGACAGGTACGGAATTCCGCGTTATTCGTCATGGGCCTCTCCTCCCTACTTCACGTAGAGTTCGCCGGTCATCGTGTGGTGCCCGATGCCGCAGTATTCGTTGCACACGATGGTGTAAGTACCCGCCTTGTTCGGCGTGATTTTCACCACCATTTCATAGCCGGGGAGCACCTCCAGGTTGATGTTTTCCGGTTGCAGGGAAAAGCCGTGTTGCCAGTCCATGGACGAGATGTGCAGGCGATAGGTCTTGCCGTTCTCCAGTTCCAGGATCGGGTACCACTGCCACAGGCGGGCCAGCAGGTAAACGTCCGATCCCGCGGGCGGATGCACCACCGGTATCTGTTGCGCGGTTTCCTTGCGCACCGTGTATTGATCCACCATCGCCTGGACTTTTTTCCCGTAGGCCGCGGGCGTGGTGCGATAGGCTTCGTTGGAGAGATTCTGCTTACCGTAGATGTGCCAGTACGGCATCATGATGAACATCACGATGGCCCAGACCAGGGCGATGGCGACCCAGAAAAGCTCGACGCCCTCGATCGGCTCTCTCCACCAGATGCGTTCGACGGGTGGCAACAGGCTGCTCATGTCGGTGTCTCCCTGAATTTATTTGGCGATGGGAATGGTGACGACTTCCATGATGCCCCACAGGATGTAGAACACCGTGGGAATGACGACGCCGAGGAACAGCAGCAGGAAGGGATTGTCGAGCACCCGCTGCATGGCGGGAATGGATTCATCCCGGCTTCCCGATACCGTGCTTTTGCTTGCGGCCATGTTTGTTACCTCCTTAATCATTCATCGCACATGTTGGCGCTTTTCGGCCGGCGGACATTAACTGCGCGTCACCGGTGACTTTTTTTGCACCGCCTGAATTCTGGTTTAGAATTTAAAACCGCATTGGTCATTCATCTACTTGACCTAGATCAATTCGATCGAAAATGTTTTACACTTGACGACGATCAATTCACGGCCAACTCAATGCCGGTTACAAAAGCAACAGGCTTTGAATCATTCACCATGATCCACTTGGGGCGCTCCGGCGGGCGCGCGCCCGATCGGCCTATCAGCGAAGGCTTGCACCGATCGCATGGCTGACATCTCTTCCCGCGATCGCTCTTCACCGGTTCCCGCGAACAGCCTCTACACGCTGCTGATCTTCCTCGCCATCGTCCTGGTGCTGATCGTGGTGGTCCTGAGCGCGTATCTGCGACTGGCGGGCAGCGGTCTCGGCTGCGCCGCCTGGCCGGCCTGCTATGCGCTGATCAAGTCGCGGGCGGGGGGATCGGAGGCGCTCGCCGCGGCGCATCTGGTGCCGGCCTGGGCCACGGTAATACATCGCCTGGCCGCTTCCACGCTGGGACTCCTGGTGCTGGGCATCACGGTGATCGCGCTGCGCCGGCGCCGGCGGCCGGGACAGCATGTGCTGCTTCCGCTCATCGTGCTGGCGCTGACCGTGTTCCTCTCGGTGCTGGGTTACAAGACGCCTTCGCCGCTGCTGCCCGCGGTCACCGTCGGCAATCTGCTGGGCGGCATGGCGATGCTGGCGCTGCTGTGGTGGATCGGTCAGCGGTCCGTCCTTATGAACCGCATTAGCGAACCAACTCCCCCTCTCCCCTCGCGGGAGAGGGATGGGGTGAGGGGGCGCGAAAGTTCGGGAGAAGCGGATTCAGGAATTGCCGCGGACGCGCTGCGGCCATGGGCGCTGGCCGGCGTATTCATCGTTTTTTTGCAGATGGCGCTCGGCGGCTGGGTCAGCGCGAATTTTGCCGCACTCGCGTGCACCGGCCTCCCCGGTTGCGGCGGTTACCCCTGGCTCGACGGCCCGTGGCGCGAAAGCTTCAACCTGCTGCGCGTACTGCCCGTGACCGACGGCGGGGTTGTCATCGTGGGAGACACCGGCAAGGTGATCCACATGGCCCACCGGGCGGGGGCGATGTTTACGTTCATATATATAGTGTGGCTCGGCTGGCGCGCGGCCGGGCTGGGCGGCGGCTGCCGCGGCACGGCCATCACGATGCTCGTGCTGCTGGGGTTGCAAATCCTGCTGGGGACGGCGGCGGTCGCGCTCGGCCTGCCGCTGTGGATCGTAACGGGGCATAATGCCGTGGCCGCGTTATTATTGCTCAGCGTGGTGAACCTGACTCATCTTCTGACACCGGGAATCAAAAAATGATGTCTGCCGCGTCGACTTCGCACGACAAACCCATCGCCATCTGGCTCCTCACCTGCTGTGCGTTCATCTTCGCCATGGTGGTGCTGGGCGGCGTCACGCGCCTGACCCATTCAGGACTTTCCATCGTCGAGTGGGACCCGATCGTGGGCGCCATCCCGCCGCTCACCCAGACCCAATGGGAAGAGACCTTCGACCAATACAAGCAGACGCCGGAATACCGCGATATCAACGCCGGCATGTCGCTGCCGGCGTTCAAGGGCATCTTCTACGTGGAATGGGCGCACCGCCTGCTCGGCCGGCTCATCGGCGTGGTTTTTCTGCTGCCGTTTCTTTATTTCCTCGTTCGCCGGCAGCTCAAGCGCGCGCTGGTGCCCAAGCTGGTGACCATGTTCGTGCTCGGCGGCCTGCAGGGCGCGCTCGGCTGGTACATGGTGAAAAGCGGGCTGATCGATATCCCGCGCGTGAGCCCCTACCGGCTCACGGCGCACCTGGGGTTCGCCGTCCTGATCTACGCGTATATCTTCTGGACGGCGCTCGGCCTGCTGTATCCGCGCGAGTCCCTGCCGACGCCCCGGGAACTCCGGCGCTTCGGCACGGCCGTCGCCGCGCTGATCTTCCTCATGATGCTTTCCGGCGGTTTCGTCGCCGGCAACAAGGCCGGCCTGGCCTTCAACACGTTTCCGCTCATGAACGGCCGCTTCTTCCCCGCGGGGATGTACGCGATGCAGCCGTGGTGGACCAACCTGTTCGAGAACATCGCCACGGTGCAGTTCAACCACCGCCTGATCGCCTATCTGCTTTGTCTCGTGATCCCCGCCTTCTGGCTGACCGCGATGCGCTCCGCCCTGCCGGCGCGCACGCGCCGCGGCGTGCATCTGCTGCTCGGCTGGCTGGCGGTGCAGGTCACGCTCGGGATCACCACGCTGCTCTTCGTCGTGCCGGTCCCGCTGGCGGCCGCGCATCAGGCCGGCGCGCTGGTCCTGTTCAGCATCGCCCTGTTCGTGCGGCACGCCCTGCGCGCCCGCGCGTGACGGCGCGCATCGCGGTTACAGTTTTTTCCCGGACTGCATCAGGCGAGCGAATTCCGCGGCGGGCAGCGGACGGCTGAACAGGAAGCCCTGCATGCCGTCGCATGCCTGGTTGCGCAGAAACGCCAGCTGGCCCGTGCTCTCCACGCCCTCGGCGATGACTTTCAATCCCAGGCCGTGCCCCATCGCGATGATCGCGGTAACGATGGAGGCGTCATTGGAATCGGTGGTGATGTCGCGCACGAAGGACTGGTCGATTTTCAGGGTGTCGATGGGGAAGCGTTTGAGGTAGCTGAGCGAGGAGTAGCCGGTGCCGAAATCATCGATCGCCAGCCGCACCCCCATCCGGTTCAGCGCGGTGAGCATCTCCACGGTGGCCCGCGCGTTTTGCATGATCACGTTCTCGGTGATCTCCAGCTCGAGCAGCCGCGACGCGAACCCGGTGGCGTGCAGGCTGCGCTCAACGGTGTCCACCAGCCCGGGCTCGCTGAGCGTGCGGCCGGACAGGTTCACGGTCATGGATACGGGCGGCATCCCGGCGGACAGCCAGGCCTGCGCCTGGGCGCAGGCCGTGCGCAGCACCCATTCGTCGATCGACTTCATCAAACCGGTTTCCTCGGCCACGGGGATGAACTGCGCCGGCGGGATCAGCCCCAGGTCGGGGTGCTGCCAGCGCAGCAGGGCCTCGACACCGGTGATGCGTCCCGTCGAAAGATCGACCTGCGGCTGGTAATAAAGCAGAAACTCCTCGCGTTCCAGCGCGTGCCGCAAACTGTTCTCGAGCATGAATTTTTCCAGCGCCTTGGCGCTCATCTCGGCGGAATAGAACTGATACTTGTTGCGCCCCTGGTCCTTGGCCCGGTACATGGCGGTATCGGCGTTGCGCAGCAGCTTCAGCGCGTCATCCCCGTCGCTGGGAAACAGGCTGATGCCGATGCTGGTGGTGATGGCGAACTCCCGGCCTTCCAGCTCGAAGGGCCGGGAAAGCGCGCCGGTGATTTTCTGGGCGACGGCCGGGACATCGGCCGAGTTCGCGATGTCCTCCAGCAACACCGTGAACTCGTCGCCGCCCAGGCGCGCCACCGTGTCGCCTTCGCGCACGCAGCTTTTCAGGCGCTCGGCGGTCACGCGCAGCGCGCCGTCGCCGATGTCATGGCCCAGGGTGTCGTTGATGTTCTTGAAGCGGTCGAGGTCCAGGAACAGAACGGCCAGCGGCCGCTTGGTCCAGCGTGCCCGCGTGAGCGCATGGTCCAGGCGCTCGAGAAACATGGCGCGGTTCGGCAGATTCGTCAGGGCGTCGTGATGCGCCAGATATTGCAGGCGCTGCTGCGCCTGCATGCGCTCGGTGACGTCGCGCACGATCGCCTGCAGGTATCTCTCGCCGCCCAATTCGATGGCGTTCAGGCTGACCTCGGCGTCGAATGGCGTCCCGTCCAGGCGGGTATGCTGCCATTCGAAGAACTGCGACTCGCCGCCGAACGCCGCGTTGATTTTCTCCAGCGCCTTCTCCATCGACGGACGCCCGTCGGGCTGGTACTCCGGCGAAAACTCGATCGGGGTGTGGCCGACGATCTCATGGCGCTGACAGCCGAACATCTTCAGCGTCTGCGTGTTGCAATCGATGAACCGCTCTGCCTGCATCAGGAAAATGGCGTCGTTGGCGGATTCGAACAGCGTGCGGAATTTCAATTCGTTCTCCCGCAGTGCCGACTCGGCCTGCCGGCGCGTCGTCGTGTCCTGACCGACCGCCACGATGCCGATGACCCGGCCCGCGACGTCGTCCATGCGGCTGACGTTCCACGCGATGGTTCGCTTGCTGCCATCGGCCGACCGGATGGCGTTCTCGAAATCGCGGGATTCCTGCCCGGCAAGCACCTGCTTCAGGTCCCCGTCAACCTCCTCCCATTTTTCACGCGGAAGAAACAGTTCGAAGTAATCCTGGCCCAGCACCTCTTCGCGCCGGCGTCCATAGATGCGTTCCGCCTCGGGATTGAATTCAAGAATACGGTGGTCCGGAGACAGGACGACGATGGCGTTGAGCGCGGTCTTCACCACGGAATGAAACCGGGTTTCGCTTTCGCGCAAGGCCTGCTCCGACCGCCGGCGCTCGGTAATGTCCTGATTGACGATGAAGGCGCCGGTGATCTCTCCGTCGGACCCGCGCAGGGGGATGGCTGAGTTGAGAATGGTCTTGCGCGTCCCGTCGAAGCACTGAATGTCAATCACTTCATCGAGCGACGTCTCCCCCTTCCTGATCGCGCGCGTCACGGCCCACTCCTCGGGCGTGATCGGCTTGCCGCTATCCGCCCACCAGCCCTTGTATTCGCCGAATTGATCGATGCCGACATATTTGGCGCCGGCCCAGATTTCGCATCCGGCCGGATTGCTGGAGATGAGCTTGCCGGTGCTGTCCGCTATCCACACGCCGATGGGCAGGGCATCCATCACGGAGTGCAGCAACTGCTCCGACCGCTGGCGCTCGGTAACATCCGTCGCCACCCCGATCATGCCGGTTATGGCGCCTTGGGCGTCGCGAACCGGTGAAAACCAGCTCTCGAAGACCAGACCCTGTGCCCGGATCAGCGTACTGAAAGTTTCACCGGTGAGCGCGCGACGCAAGGACGTTATTACGTCGGGGTCGTCCCTATATATTTCAAATGCCGATTGACCGACGACCTGGCCTGGCTGCAACCCCAGCGCCTCCAGCCCCTTGCCTTCGGATAGCGTGAAGACGCCGTTACGATCCAGCATATAAAGAACAACCGGGATATTGGTGATGACCGTCCGCAGCCGTTGCTCGCTCTCCTGCAAGGCAACCTCGAATTTTTTACGCTGGGTGATATCCGTAATGAATCCTTCCAGCGCCAGCAATTCGCCGTCGGGCGAGAATACGCCGCGGCCCTGCTCCGAGACCCATTTCCACTCGCCCTGCCTGGTGGTGATGCGATAAACGAGCTGAAACGGCCGGTTCCCGCGCAACGCGGCCTGCACGTCGTTCCACACGGCCTCCTGGTCCTCGGGATGGATCAATTGTGCGTAATGAACCTTGGGTTGCTTGATGAAATCTTCGGGCGTGTGACCGGTCAGCGCGAGACAACCTTCGCTGGCGAACTCCATGGTCCAATCCCGGTCGTTGCGGCAACGGTAGACCATGCCGGGAAGATTGCCCATCAGGGTCGACAGGGCACGATGGCTTTCCCCCAGTTCATCGTAGATGTGCCGGCGCTCTATCTCGGTCGCCGCGCGCGCCGCGAGTATCTGCAACAACGACTCCAGGGTTTCCCGGTTGCGCAACGGTTTGCGATCCATGACCGCCAGCAGCCCCAACGGCCGGCCGGTGGAACCGAACAGGGGAACGCCGGCATAACATTCCACCTGAAGTTCGACCAGGCTGCGGTCCCTGGGAAACAGTTTCCGGACACGACGGGGATGGATGCTGAGGTCACCGTTTATCACGGAATGGCACGGCGTGTCGGCGATGGGGTAGCTGAAACCGTCCGCGTGACGGCCGGCCAGATGCGCTCCGAGGACGCTGATGACTTCATTGTCCGAGACCAGTTCGCCGACGAAGGCATAATCCATGTCCAGCGTTTTGGTGAGATACTGGACCAGGGAACGAAAGAAGTCCTTGCCGGAGGACAGCGAGGCGCCCATGGCGATGTCACGCAGCAGATCGGCAGACCGCTTGCGACCGACGGCACGGGCCGGCAAACGGCGTAAAATTTTTTTCGATTTGCTGACGGGTGTTGCCACCGGTTCTCCACTTTTTCATCTTGCATTACAGACCCGGTGCACCGCCGACTCGACGCGATGTCGCTCGCGCGTCATCCAGCGGGGACAATCCAGTCTGTCATTTTTGTCCCGGGGTCCAGGGAAACCCGAATCGGAGTGCACCTTTTTAAGGATAGACCAAGCTGATCATTCCTCCGGCGGCCGGTATTCTGGCGCAATCCAGGGCGATTTTCGGGCAAGGGGAAGAGGCCGGCCGCGGGCCGGAAAGGCCGGGACGAACTCACAACTTAATTACTAAGGGTGAAAAGGGCCATGCCGGCGGGGAGGCTAGCGCGGGGGATGAGTCTGCAGCAGCCGCGTGATGTCCTCGGGCGGCTGCGGCCGGCTGAAGAGATAGCCCTGCATCACGCGGCAGCCCCCGGCGCGCAGGAAATCGCGCTGCGCGGCGGTTTCCACGCCCTCGGCGATCATCTCGAGCTTCAGGGTCTGCGCCAGCGCGATGATCGCGGCGGTGATGGCGCTGTCGTCCGGATCGTGCGGGATGTCGCGCACGAACGCGCGGTCGATCTTGAGGGTATCGATCGGCAGGCGCCGCAGGTACGAAAGCGACGAGTAGCCGGTGCCGAAATCGTCGATGGCCATGCGCGCGCCCAATACATGCAATGATTCCAGCATCTCGACGGTGGCGGGCGCATGCCGCACCAGCACGCCTTCGGTGATTTCCAGTTCCAGCCTCCCCGGTTCGCCGTCGAGTATGTCCAGGGCGCGCTTGACGGCGGCCGTGAGACCCGGCGCCTGAAGCTGGCGCGGCGAGAGATTCACCGCCAGACGCAATCGCCGCCAGCCTTGCGCGCTCCAGTCGAGGAGCTGGGCGCACGCCGTCTGCAGCACCCACTCGCCCGCCGCCACGATCAGGCCGGTCTCCTCGAGCAGGGGAATGAAATCGGCGGGCAGGACCAGACCGAATTCCGGATGCTGCCAGCGCAGCAGTGCCTCGACGCCGACGATGGCGCCGGTCTCGACGTCGATTTGCGGCTGATAATGCAGACGGAACTCGCCCTGCTCGAGCGCGCGCCGCAGGCTCGACTCGAGCGTCAGACGCTCGAAGGCGCGCGCGCTCATGTCCGCCGAATAGAACTGATAGGTGTTCTTGCCCATCTCCTTGGCGCGGTACATGGCGATGTCGGCGTTCTTGAGCAGCGTGCTGGCGTCCTCGCCGTCGCCCGGGAACAGGCTCACGCCGATGCTCGCGGTGACGTAGAGCGTCCGGTCATCGACCTGGAACGGCGCATCCAGCGCATCCAGCACCTTCTGCGCCACGCCGGCGACGTCGTCCTCGGAGGCGACGTCATCGAGCAGGATCACGAACTCGTCTCCGCCGAAACGCGCCACGGTGTCGCCCTCGCGCACACTGTGCTGGAAACGCTCGGCGAGCTGCTGCAACAGGCGGTCGCCCACTTCGTGGCCGAGTGTGTCGTTGATCGTCTTGAAACGGTCCAGGTCCACGAACAGCACCGCCGTGCGCCGTGCGCGCCAGCGCGCCCCGGCCAGCGACTGCTTCAGCCGGTCGATCAGCAAGGTGCGATTCGGCAGCTCGGTCAACGGGTCGTGCTGCGCCATGTAGGCGAGGCGCTCCTGGGTCTGCATGCGCTCGGTGATGTCCTTGCCGGTGGCGACGAAGTGCGTGATCCGGCCGTCGGCGTCCGTGAGCGGGGTGATGGTTTTCTCCTCGTAATACAGCGAGCCGTCCTTGCGCCGGTTGATGAACACGTCGTTGAATACTTCGCCGGCCAGGATCGTTTTCCACAGATTGTCGTAGAAACCCGCCCCCTGCCGGCCGGACTTGAGCAGGCTCGGCTGGCGTCCCAGGGTCTCGGCGAAGCGGTAGCCGGTGACCTCCTCGAACGTGGGGTTGACGTACTCGATGGCGCCCTGGCGGTCGGTGATCATCACGGCGTCGGCGGTCTGCTCGAGTGCGTGCGAGAGTTTCTGCATCTGGTTTTCGGCCTTCTTGCGCTCGGTAATGTCCTGCCCGACCAGCAGCAGGCAATCCACGCCTTCGATCCGGATCGGCTCGATGCCGCACAACAAGTAACGCACGTCGCCGGATTTCATGCGGAAGGCGAATTCCATGTCGTGTATCGCGCCCTCCCGGCGCAGCCGCTCGACCAGCCGCTCGCGGTCGCGGTTGTCGGTCCAGACACCGAGATCAAACGAGGTACGGCCGATCACCTCCTCGCGCGTCCAGCCTCCGGTGCGCAGGAACGCCGGGTTCACGTCCAGGTAGCGCCCGTCCGCGAGGTGCGAGACGCTGATGATCATGCTGCTGGCGTCGAAGACCTTGCGCAGCCGGTCTTCGGACTGGCGCAGCGCACGTTCGGCCAGCACACGCTCGCTGATGTCGTTGACGAACCCTTCGAGCCGCAGCAATTCACCGGACGGACCGTGCACACCCTCGCCCTGCTCCCACATCCACCGGGTCCGGCCGTCCGCGGTGATGATCCGGTAAAGCAGCTGGAACGGCCGCTTTTCCGCGAGCGCGGCCTGCACGTCCTGCCATACCTGGTCGCGATCCTCGGGATGTATCCGGTGGGCGAAACTGACGCGGCCGCGCACGAAGTCGTCCGGCGGGTAGCCGGTCAGCTCACTGATGCCTTCGCTGACGAATTCCGTGGTCCAGTCGGGATCGTTGCGGCAGCGATACGCCGCGCCCGGCAGGTTGTTCATGAACGTCGACAGCGTGCGCTGGCTTTCCTGCAAGGCCGCGGTGCGCTCGTCGACGGCGCGCGCGAGCACGCGCGCCTGTGATTGGATGCGATAAAGGATGTACATCAGGCTCGCCAGCAGCAGACCGCCGCCGAGCCAGATCAGCAGCCTTGTCAGCAACGAGGGGCCGGGCGGTAATCCTTTCCACGCCACGCGCAGCCGCCAGTGATTGTCCCCCACCTTGACCGACACGGGATCACTCCATGCGTGCGGCGAGGTCGCACCGTAAAAGATCACGCCCTGGGCGTCTTCCAGCTGCAGCACTATATTGGCGCCCAGAACATCCGCGGCTTCCTTCACCAGCTTGCTGATATCGAACACCCCCTGAACGTGACCGACGAGATGTTCGTCGCGAAACAGCGGCGCACGCACCACCACCGACAATCCGCCCTGCACCACCTTGACCGGGTCGCCCACGGTGGTGTGCCGCTCCGTCACCGCCTTGCGCAGGAATGGCGCACCCGGCCTGCTGAAGATGTCCAGCCCAATGGCCTTTTCATTACCCGCGAGCGGATAAAAATGGCGCAGCACGCCGGCGGCGTCGCCATAGGCGTAGCCCTTGGCGGGAGGCGCCGTGCGCATCAGGGTCGCGGCAAAGTTATCGAATTCGGAAAAGTCCGGCGGCTTGCGCATGGCCAGCATGAAGCCCTGCAGTGCTTCCACGGAGTTGATGCGCTGCTCCATGCCGAGCTCGAGCCGGTGCCAGACGTCGACCTGTTCTTTGTCCAGATGCAACGCATCCTGCTCGCGCACATCGCGGTTGGCGTAGAGTTGCAGCAGGATGAGTGTGGCGATGCCGAGAATCCCGACGACGAGCAAAACGATCCATCCGTGACCCGGCCCGGTCGTGGAACCGGTGCCGGATTGGCGGGCAAACAAGGCTTGGAGCGTTCTGAGCGACTTCACATCGCCACTCCTAATGGTCAGGCCCGATAAACCGCTAAATTCATATGGTAATAAATTAAGTATTACTTAAAGACAGATTACCCTGATGTTCGTTAAATAGCGCCACCGGCTGACGACCCCCGTGACCTGCATCAAGTACAGGTCCATTGCCATCCGCTAAAAAGCCGGATTACATAATCGCCACAAGGCTTTGAGCGGGAATCGATGCAAACACCCGGGACATCCGCACCCCTTTCGCGCTGGGGGGTTTTCAGCGCCGCGCCGCACCGCATGATGTTTCTGGCCGGCGCGGCGCAGGCCGTGCTGGTCATGGCACTGTGGCTCGTGGAGCTGCTGGGGCGCGCGGGACTGTGGCCGGTGCTCGCCACGACCATACCGGCGACCTGGGCGCACATCTTCCTCATGCTGTTCGGCCTGTTCCCGTTTTTCATCTTCGGTTTTCTGTTCACCGTGTACCCGCGCTGGATGGGCGGACCGGTTATTCCGGCCGCGCGATATGTCGCTGCCTTCGTTCTTTTGACCGGAGGCATGATCTTGTTTTATGCCGGGCTGTTCACGACGCGCGCGGTGCTCGCGGCCGGGCTGGTGCTGCAACTGGCCGGCTGGGGAGTGGCGCTTTATTCACTGCTCGACGTATTCCGCCGCGCGCCGAAACACGGGCCGCACGAGCGGATGCTCAATCTGGCGCTCGCAGCCGGCGCGCTTGGCGTTGCCAGTTTCCTCCTCGGCGTGTTGTATCCGGCGTCGATGGCGCTGCGGCTGGCGATCGAGTCGGGTCTGTGGCTGTTCATGGTGCCGGTGGTGTTCCTGGTGGCGCATCGCATGATCCCGTTCTTCAGCCAGAGCGCGCTCATCAACTATATGATGGTGCGTCCCCCCTGGGGCCCGCCGCTGATGCTGATATGCGTCGCCGGGCACGCCCTGCTCGAGCTTGCCGGCCTGT
>Ga0315550_1001919_pt1 | contig 12772 bp, 9 predicted proteins | sample SalMarSW160190MG_2_FD_203100 | JGI IMG/M metagenome (GOLD analysis project Ga0315550, IMG submission 203100) | Salt marsh sediment microbial communities from the Plum Island Ecosystem LTER, Massachusetts, United States - Salt Marsh Sediment SW1601-90 ... | reverse complement strand
CGGGTCTTCCGGCTTGATGACATCGCCGGGTTTGACCATGACTTCGATGACGGCGACTTCTTCGAAGTCGCCGATGTCGGGGATTTTGACTTCCAATGTATTAGGCATCAGTTGTTCTTGTCGTTGACGACCTGCGCCATCAAACGGTCAACGGGTTCGGTTTATCAGGATTGATTCCGTATTTCTTGATCGCGTCGGCGACCTTCTTGCGATCGATCGCGCCTTCCTCGGCCAACGCGGCGAGGCTGGCGAGCGTCACCCAGTGGCGGTCGACTTCGAAGAAATAGCGCAGCTTCTCGCGCGTATCCGAGCGCCCGAATCCGTCGGTGCCGAGCACCGTATAACGACGCGGCACGAACGGCCGGATCTGCTCGGCGAACGCGCGCACGTAGTCGGTCGAGGCGATCACCGGACCCCGGGTGTCCTTGAGGCACTCGCCCACATGGCAGAAACGCGGCGGCTTTGCCGGACGCAGCAGATTCCGGCGCGCGCACTCGTTGCCGTCGCGCGCGAGCAGGGTGAAGCTCGGGCAGCTCCAGATATCGGCCTCCACGCCCCAGTCGTTCCTGAGCAAGTCGGCGGCGGCGATCACCTCGCGCAGGATCGATCCCGAGCCCAGCAACTGCACGCGCGGTCCGTCGCCGCTGCCGCCCTGGCGGAAGCGGTACATGCCCTTGAGTATGCCCTCTTCGGCTCCCTCGGGCATCGCCGGATGCTCGTAGTTCTCGTTCATCACGGAGATGTAGTAGTAGATGTCCTCCTGCTCCTGATACATCCGTCGCAGCCCGTCGTGCATGATGACGGCGAGTTCGTAGGCGAAGGTCGGGTCGTAGGACATGCAGTTCGGGATCTGGGCCGTCGCAATATGCGAATGCCCGTCCTCGTGCTGCAGGCCCTCGCCGTTCAGGGTGGTACGGCCCGAGGTGCCGCCGAGCAGGAAGCCGCGCGAGCGGGAGTCGCCGGCGGCCCACCAGAGGTCCCCGGTGCGCTGGTAGCCGAACATCGAGTAGTAGATGAAAAACGGGATCATCTGCACGCCGTGGGTCGAATACGACGTCGCGGCCGAGATCCACGAGCTCACGGCGCCGGCTTCGCAGATGCCTTCCTGCAGGATCTGGCCGCCCGCGTCTTCCTTGTAGAACATGAGCTGGTCCCTGTCCTGCGGCGTGTACAGCTGGCCTCGCTGCGACCAGATGCCCTGGCTGCGGAACAACCCCTCCATGCCGAAGGTGCGCGCCTCGTCGGCGACGATGGGGACGATGTGCCTGCCGAGGTGCTTGTCCTTGAGCAGCACCCCGAGCAGGCGCACGAAGGCCATGGTCGTGGAGAATTCCCGGCCCTCGCCGGAGGCCTTGAGCAAGTGCTCGAACACCGACAGCGGCGGCACCTCGAGCGGCACCGCTTTGCGGCGGCGCGCGGGGATGTCGCCACCGAGCGCGTCGCGCCGCTCGCGCATGTACTTGTACTCCGGCGAGTCTTTCGCCGGCATGATGTAGTCCAGGTTATCGAGCTGTTCGTCCGTCAACGGCAGCTTGAAGCGGTCGCGGAACGCCTGCAGCGAAGTCGTGCCCATCTTTTTCTGCTGATGGGTGATGTTCTGGGCCTCGCCCGACTCGCCCATGCCGTAGCCCTTGATGGTCTTGGCGAGGATCACCGTCGGCTGGCCCTGGTGATGGATCGCCGCGTGGTAGGCCGCGTACACCTTGTGCGGATCATGGCCGCCGCGGTTGAGCCGCCAGACGTCGTCGTCCGACCAGCTGGACACCATTTCCTTCAGCTCCGGATACTTGCCGAAGAAGTACTCGCGCACGTAGGCGCCGTCCTTCGACTTGAAGGTCTGGTAATCGCCGTCGACGCACTCCTCCATGCGCTTGCGCAGCAAGCCCATGCGGTCGCGCGCCAGCAGCGGGTCCCAGTAGCTGCCCCAGATGAGCTTGATCACGTTCCAGCCGTGGCCGCGGAAGCCGGCCTCGAGCTCCTGGATGATCTTGCCGTTGCCCCGCACCGGGCCGTCGAGCCGCTGCAGGTTGCAGTTCACCACGAATATAAGATTATCCAGGTTCTCGCGCCCGGCCAGGCCGATGGCGCCGAGCGACTCGGGCTCGTCCATCTCGCCGTCGCCGAGGAAGCACCAGACCTTGCGGTTCTCGGTGTTGGCGATGCCGCGCGCGTGAAGGTATTTCATGAAGCGCGCCTGGTAGATCGCCTGGATCGGCCCGAGGCCCATGGACACCGTCGGGAACTGCCAGAACTCGGGCATGAGCCAGGGATGCGGGTAGGACGACAGGCCCTTGCCGTCGACCTCGCGGCGAAAATTGTCCAGTTGCTCGGCGGTCAGCTGCCCGAGCATGAAGGCGCGCGCGTAGAAACCCGGCGCCGAGTGGCCCTGCATGTAGATCAGATCGCCGCCGTGCTTTTCGGACGGGGCGTGCCAGAAGTGGTTGAAGCCGACGTCATAGAGCGTCGCCGCCGAGGCGTAGCTCGCGATATGTCCGCCCAGGTTGGAATCGCCCTTGTTGGCCTTGAGCACCATCGCGACGGCGTTCCAGCGCACAAATGAGCGGATGCGGTCCTCGATCGCGTGGTTGCCGGGCGAATGAGCCTGCTTGTCGGGCGGAATCGTGTTGACGTAGGCGGTGTTAGCCGCGTACGGCACGTTGATGCCCGCGGCGCGCGCGAGCTCGATCTGCTTCTCGATCAGGTAATGCGCGCGCTCGGGGCCTTCCTGCTGGATGACGGCCGACAGCGCGTCGAGCCATTCCTGGGTTTCCTGGGCGTCGACATCGGTCTGCGGGGGTATCGGGGTCACAGCGGCCATGGTCTCGCACTCCTCAGATTATTGCGACGGCATGAAACTATTTGAGCCATTCGGACATAATCGACACTTGGTATCACATCCATATAAATCATGCCGCCGCAATAATCAGTAATCTTAATGAATTTCGTTATTAACCCGGCACGCCTGTCTATCGGAACGCTGTACTGGTAGATCAGACATGCCCTTCGTTTAATATCAATCGTGCCGGGTTAATAACTTTGCCCCGGGACAATCCGGACGGGCAACTCTCGGGCCAGGGACAGTGTCCGGCGGTGTTCATACGGCCGGGTTAGCGGCAGCGGGCAAAAACAGGACTTCCGTTCGTGCAAAGCGTCATTACGTTGTCAGCCGGTATTCATGAATCTGCTCGGGTGGCAGGTGGCCGTTACGGGCAAATCGTACCGCCTGTCAACCAGCGTCATCCAATTCCTCCGGTACAACCGTATCATCTCCTTTTTGCGCGCGGTATGATCGTTTTTTTACTCAAACAGGTCAAGACAAACAGCGTTTTAGGCCGAATTTTGATTCCGATTCGATAAAAATTTTCACTTGAGGCGTCCATGTATCTTGAAACTCCGAAGATCAGACAAGAAGCCGGCGGCTTAACGGAAAAAGCGCTCGATATCCAGACAAATGCGATTTTTCTGGTGCCGGCGCAGGATTTTGATCCGAACAGGCTGCCATTCGGCAAGGAAATCGCCAAACGTCTCAAACGCGCCGGACATAAACTCGACAGCGACAAGGTCTTCACCACCGACCTGCCCAATGCGAACGCCACCCGGGTCAGCATCGCCGGCATCCCCGCCGAGTGCAGCGTTTTCGAGCGGCTGACGCTGGCGCGCCGGCTGGTGGCCGCGCACGGGTCACAGAAGCCCGCCACGATTGCCGTGGCCTGCTACGGGCTCGGGCCGAAACAGGCCGGGCGCGCCTGCGAGGCGCTGCTGGCCGCGCTACTGGCCGCGGATTTCCCGATGCCGGACTACAAGAGCAAACCGGACAAACCGGCCAATTTACGCGAAGTACATATATATGGTCACGAATCCGCGGAGGGGTACGCGCGCACCATCGCCGAGGCGAAAGGCAACAACCTCGCGCGCTATCTCACCGCCCAGCCGCCCAATGAGCTGACGCCGGGCCGTTACCGCCGGCGCATCGAGCAGCTCGCGCGCGCCTGCGGCTGGAAAACGGAATTCCTCGACGTCAAAAAACTCAAGGCGCGCGGCGCCGGGGCGTTCCTCGCCGTGGCCCAGGGCAGCCCCGAACCGGACGCCGGCATCCTGCATCTGCGTTACACGCCGAAAAAGAAATCGGCCAGAAAACCGCTGGCACTCGTCGGCAAGGGCATCTGTTTCGACACCGGCGGCACCAACCTCAAGCCCGCGCGCCACATGCACGGCATGCACGAGGACATGGAAGGCAGCGCCGTGGCGCTCGGCGCGCTGCTGGCGCTGACGGAATTGAAAGCGGATTTTCCCGTGGACTGCTGGCTGGCGCTGGCGCAGAACCATATCGGCCCGAAGGCGTACAAACAGAACGACGTGGTGAAGGCGGCCAATGGCACGACCATCGAGATCGTGCACACCGACGCCGAAGGCCGCATGGTCCTGGCCGACACGCTTTATTTCGCCTCGCAGCAAAAACCGAAACTGCTCGTCGACTACGCCACGCTCACCGGCGCCTGCGTCGGCGCGCTCAGCACGCGGATGAGCGGCACACTGACCAATCGCGATAAGCTCATTCCTGTTCTCATCGAAGCCGGCAACTCCTCCGGCGAGCGCGTGTGGCCGTTCCCGCTGCCGAAGGATTTCGAGGACGCGCTCAAGAGCGACATCGCCGACGTGAAGCAGTGCACGCTCGACAACGACGCCGACCACATCCTTGCCGCTACGTTCCTGAAAAAGTTTTTAGTGAACGACCCGGACTGGGTGCACGTGGATCTGTCGGCGGGCAATCACAAGGGTGGGCTGGCGCACATTCCGACGGACGTGACGGGGTTTGGGGTGAGGTTTACGCTGAATTTGTTGTTGGATCAGAAAATCATTTAAACCCCTCTCCCCTTGCGGGAGAGGGCTAATGTAGGGCGGGTTAGGCGTTTTTTGCCGTAACCCGCCGATCGACATTTCTGTCGAGCGGCTTACGGCCGCGTGATAATTGCGGTTCCCCGCACCGCGGGCGGGTTTCTTTCTTTGCTCGTGCAAAGAAAGAAACCAAAGAAAGCACGCCCCGGAGCCGCCGAAAACCTCCTCCGCTTCTCGGGAAAATCGGCGCTCGCCTAACTCGCCGGGCGCATGCACCCGGGGCACGCCGATCCGCGGCGCGCCCGTTCGGCGGCATGGAAGTCCACCGGACTTCCATGAATACTCCGCCTCACCCTCGGGCTCAAACACGAGGCTCGCTGCTCCCGATTTTCCCTGCGATGCTCGGCGGCGGCTACGGGGATTTGAAAACAGCTACCACGCCAGCGCTCCGTGCAATGTAGGTTGGGGTGAATGAAATGAACCCCAACGACACCTAAAATCTACGGCTTATGAACAAAATGGTAATACGGATAAAGTCATGTTGGGGTTCGCTATGCTCACCCCAACCTACGTGCTAGTCAGTGCTGGATGCAGCAGCAAATCAGGTGTAGTGTTTTCCAACCCCCATATGGCGCGCCCGAGCATCGCAGCCGGAATCGGGAGAAGCGAGCCTCGTGTTCGAGCCCGAGGCGCGTTGTATGCGCCCGGCGAGTTAGGCGAGCGCCGATTCCGGCGAGAAGCGCAGCGGGGTTTTCGCGCCATCCGGGGGACGTGCTTTCTTGGGTGACTTTCTTTGCACGAGCAAAGAAAGTCACCCAAGGTGCAGGGGGGGCAGAGCCACCCGCAATTAGCTTTTGAGTGCGGCTGCAGGCCGCTCGACTAAACTTCCCGGATTCCGCTACGCTCCATCCGGGCTACTTCAAATTTTCCCCTCATTCTATCCCTCTCCCGCAAGAGGAAAGGGTATTAGATCAGCACTTCAATCCTGCACTTTCCAGCTCACTCGAAACTTTCAAACCCTCCGCCCCGCGACACGCGTCCATGAATTCCTCCGTCGCGTCGACACGAATAACACTTCCACCCTTGCCCGATTCGACTTTTCCCGCCAAGTCGAACAATCGCGCCATCGCTTCCTCGCCTTTCAGTCGCCACATACCCTCGGCATCGACGGCAAAGGTGAAACCGTGCAACAGCCATGTCACTAACAGGCCGTCCGAAGTGGCGTGGCGCCGCGCGGCCTTGTGGATGGCAGGAGCGGCGCGCTCGATGACGGAGACCACGTCCTGCATCGCGGCCGCGGACTGCTCTTCCGGCGCCAGCCAGTAGAACACCAGGGTATCGCGGAAGAAGGCGTGCAGCAGCGGCATGCCCTTGAAAAACGGCGGGGTGACGAGGCCGAAGCGCGAAACGCCGATCTGTTTCTTGATCGAGGCGCCGAGCGCCAGGCGCGCGCGGCGGTTCCTGATATGGATGTGGCACTGCGCCAGCACCGCGCGGCAGCGGTTGCCTTCGTCGAGCAGCGTCGAGAAAAACGGCTGGCCGCTGCGGCGGAATCCCGCGAACATGTAGTTGAACCGGGCAACGGTGAAGTACGCCAGGCTGAAGGCGAACGGCGCGGTCAGGTCGACGAACACGGTGGAAAAATTGAGCGTGAGGTACGACACCGCCAGGAATCCCGACTGCAGGAAGGTGAACGTCAGGTTCACCACGCGCTGGTCGATGTTGTACACGAACGCCACGGTCAGCAGGGCGACGGCCGCCAGCGTGACCAGGATATAAACCCACGGCGGCAGTTCCGTGAGGGAATCCCCCCTTTTCAGGTTGTCGATCGCCGTCGCCAGGATTTCCACGCCCGGATGCACCTTGGCCATGGGCGTGGTCTTCAAATCGAACAGCGATGCCGCGGTGGAACCGATGATGACGATCTTGCCGGCGAACTCATCCGGCGGGCGCGTCCGTTTCCGTTTGAGCAGGTCCAGATAAATTTCATGAAAAGGAACGTGCCGGTAGGACGGCGGCTTCCCGCGCCAGTTGAGCAGGATGTCCTCCCGGGCCGGCAGCGGCGTTCCCAGCGACGCGACGACGTTGGCCGGCAGGGAACCGACGCGCCAGCCGTATTCATCGGCGTAGACCTGGTAGTTGCGCACGATGCCGTCGGCATCGGTGTATATATTATTGGTGCCGAGGCGGTGATCCGTCAGGACGTCGTAAAAGAACGGCAGCACCGCGGCGATCGTCGCGGTGCCGGACGCCGTGTCCGCGATTTTGCTGACGCCCGGCAACCGGCTGACCTTCAGCTCGCTGAGAGGGTCGTTTTCCCGGCCGAGGCGGATCATGGGGAAAAAAGTGTTCGGCGTGTGCGACACGACTTGCGTGAAATATTTGTCGCCTTCGGCGTTGAACACGTCCGGATCGCTGAACATGATGTCGAGGACGATCGCGCGGGGCTTCTGCGCCGCGATGCCCTCGACCAGCTCGCCCATGATGCTGCGCGGCCACGGCCAGCGGCCGTATTCCGGCGCCATCGCCGCGAGCGATCCCTCGTCGATGTCCACGATGACGATGTCCCGGTCGGCCGCGGGCTGCTGGAACCGCGTCTTCATGATCAGGTCGTAGGCCTTGTTCTTCATGCCGGACGTGGACCCGCCGGCGATGGCGAACGCGGCCGCCGCGCCGATCGCGACGGCGAGACCGACGTAAAACCAGCGTCCGAGCCGGTCCGAAAGCCAGGACAGCGGCAGGAGAAAAAGGCGCGCCAGGCGCTGGGCGGGATTATGCGCGGGCATGAGGGGTTGTCCTTGAAACGACCTCAAAAATATTCAGATTACCGAGCCACTTTAACCTGCCACCAGAACAGACGGCAAAGGGATACCGGCGCGGAACATTTTTGAGATCGTTTCTTGTCAAAGCGGGATTATCATAATCTGAATCAGGCGGCCTGTCGCACGACCGGCTGTTACAAGCTCCCCGGTAGGCGTCATGGAATGGCATAATCTCCGGCAAGATCCGCCACAGGAACACATCATGAAAGACAGCCTCGTCGCCCGCGCATGGCTCGAAGCCTCGGCCCGCACCGCCAACGATAAGGATTTCGCGGGCCACATGAACCTCATTTCCCGAAAAGTGCAGGTATTCGGCGTCCCCGGCATCGAAGTCATCGGCTATGACGACTGGGCAAAACAATGCCAGCACGAGTTTGAAACCGGCGTGCTCAAGAACGTCTCCTATACCGGCATGAAGGTGCAGGTCATGACGCCCGGACGCGTGATGTTCAAAACGATCGAAACCGTCGAGGCGAACGACGGCGCCGTCCAGGCGCACGGCGTGGAGATCATTCTCGAACGCGAAGCGGACGGCAATTGGCGCGTGGTGCAGGAACGCGTGCTCTCGCGGGAAGAGGCCGAGCACGACGGGCTGTGGCAGTAGTCGGCGTCATGCAAATGACATGAACAAACCGAAAGGCCGGACAGCACAAGCCGCGGACCTGCTGGATAATTATCCCCGGCTTGTGTCAGCTTGAAATCGTTCTAAACCTGCTTTACCCTAGCGCCCCATAAAAGCAGTCAACAATTACCTACGTTCAAAAAATAGAGGGATATAACCATGAAAACTCCGCTGGATTCCATCTGGGGCACCATCATCTCGGGAGTGATCCTGACCGTGATCCTGTATTTCTTCGCGGTCAATTTCCTGGTCACGACAACCGTTTAACCATTTCAACAACAGATATTCACCGGGAGCACACCATGGAACTGATCATCGCCCGCTGGCTGCACATCCTCGCCGGCATCACCTGGATCGGCCTGCTTTACTACTTCAACTTCGTCCAGGCCGTGGCACTGCCCAAAGCCAAGGCGGACAACACCGCCGCCGGGATCACCAAATACGTCCTGCCCCAAGCGCTGCTCTGGTTCCGCTGGTCCGCGGCCGCGACCTGGATCATGGGCGCCTACTACCTCGAGCGCAGCCATATCGGCATCGGCAACGCCTTCCTGTTCCACGGTCCGGCCGCTGTCATCGGCATCGGCGCCTGGCTCGGCACGATTATGCTTTTCAACGTATGGGTGCTGATCTGGCCCAACCAGAAAAAGGTGCTCGGACTGGTGCAGGCCGACGACGCCGCCAAGGCCAAAGCCGGGCGCATCGCGTTTTTGGCTTCGCGTACCAATACCATGCTGTCCTTCCCCATGCTGTTTTTCATGATCACCGGCAGCGCGGCCCACGGCCTGCCGCACATGTAGGCCCGGTAACCGGCATAAACGCCGATAACAGGCCCGGCCCAGCCGGGCCTGTTGCTTTCCGCTCTTGCGTTATTACCCGCAGGGGGTAGAATTTTTGCTTTAGGTGGCGCCCGCGAGGCGCCTTTATGTTTTTCAGGCCTTCAAAACATGACCAAATCATTCCAGATGCCCGTCTTCTCGGCCTTGCCCGTCGCCTTCGAGCGCGGGGAAGGCGCGTGGCTGTGGGACACCCATGGCAAGAAATACCTCGACGCCCTCGCGGGCATCGCCGTCTGCGGGCTGGGACACGCCCACCCCGCGGTCACGGCCGCACTCTGCGACCAGGCCGGCAAGCTGCTGCACACCTCGAACTGGTACCAGATTCCGCTGCAGGAAAAGCTCGCGGAACGGATCTGCAAACTCGCCGGCATGGACAACGCCTTTTTCTGCAACTCGGGGGCCGAGGCCAACGAGACCGCCATCAAGTTGGCGCGGCTCTACGGCCACCAGCGCGACATCCTGACGCCCGGCATCATCGTGACCGAAGGCAGCTTCCACGGGCGCACGCTGGCCACCCTCTCCGCCACCGGCAACCGCAAGATCCAGGCCGGGTTCGAACCCCTGGTCCAGGGCTTCTACCGCGTGCCGTACAACGACCTCGCCGCCGTGCAGCAGGTCGGGGAGCGCAACAAGGACGTCGTGGCGGTGCTGGTCGAGCCCATCACCGGTGAAGGCGGCATCGCCATTCCGGACGCCGGTTACCTGAAAGGCCTGCGCCGGATCTGCGACGAGCGCGGCTGGCTGCTGATGCTCGATGAAATCCAGACCGGCATGTGCCGTACCGGCAAATGGTTCGCCTGCCAGCATGAAGGCGTGGTCCCGGATGTCATGACGCTCGCCAAGGGGCTCGGCAACGGCGTGCCGATCGGCGCCTGCCTGGCGCACGGCAAGGCGGCGCAGGTATTCAGGCCGGGCAGCCATGGCTCCACCTTCAGCGGCAACCCACTGGTCTGCCGCGTGGCGCTCGCCGTCATCGACGAACTTGAAAAGGGCAAACTCGCCCAGCGCGCGGCCAGGCTCGGCGACCGCTTGCTGGCCAAACTGAAGGAGGCGCTCGGCCAGGTCGCTGGCGTAAAGGATGTTCGCGGACGCGGGCTCATGCTCGCGATCGAGCTCGACCGCCCGTGCAAGGAACTCCTGCAGCTGTCGCTGGAACGCGGGCTGCTCATCAACGTCACGGCGGACAGCGTCATCCGGCTCCTGCCGCCGCTCATCCTCAGCGACGAGGACGCGGACCTGCTGGTGCGCGAACTGTCGGACATCGTGCGCGCCTTCCTGGATAAAACGGCCGTCAACGCCGGGGAATCGCCATCCCCGGTCGGAAACCGCGCGTGAAACCGCGTCATTTCCTGACCTTGCTGGACCTGGGCTCCGAGGAGCTCAAACAGCTGCTGGCGCGCGCCATGGAACTGAAGGCGATGTTCAGGCGCGGCGAGCGACACACGCCGCTGGCCGGCAAAACCATGGCCATGATCTTCGAAAAATCCTCGACGCGCACCCGCGTCTCGTTCGAGGCCGGCATGGCCCAGCTGGGCGGCACCAGCCTGTTTCTGTCCCCGCGCGACACGCATCTCGACCGCGGCGAGCCGGTGGAGGATACCGCGCGCGTCATGTCGCGCATGGTGGATATCATCACGATCCGCGCCAATTCGCACGCCATGGTGGAGCGCTTCGCCGCCCACTCGCAGGTGCCGGTGATCAACGCCCTGACCGACCGGAGCCATCCCTGCCAGCTGCTCGCGGACATCCAGACCTATCTCGAGAAACGCGGCGACATCGCCGGCCGCAAGGTCGCCTGGATCGGCGACGGCAATAACGTCTGCCATTCGTGGATCTGCGCATCGCACCAGCTGGGCTTCCAGCTCGAAATCGCCACCCCGGAAGGCTACGAACCGAAAGCGGAATGGACCGCGGCCTGCCGCGACCATGTCACGCTGCACCACGACCCGAAGCAGGTCGCGCGCGGCGCCGACATCGTCGTCACCGACACCTGGGCCAGCATGGGACAGGAACATGAAAAGTCGGAACGCATGAAGGCCTTCGGCGGATTCATGGTGGACGGCGCGCTGATGAAACTGGCGCACAAGGACGCGGTCTTCATGCACTGCCTGCCGGCCTATCGCGGCATGGAGGTTGCCGCGGAGGTGATCGACGGGCGGCAAAGCGTCGTCTGGGACGAAGCCGAGAACCGCCTGCATGCCCAGAAAGCCCTGCTCGAACTCCTGCTCAGCCAACCCGCGAAGAAATAAACCGCCCGCGCGCCTGACGCGTCATGCGCCGGGCCACCCTGAAATATCCAGAATGACCCGGCGTCGCGCCCGATGGGCAGGAAATACGGGTGATTGTCTACGAACGCGGCGTGTCGGGACGAACCGGCAGCCTGGTCACGCCATCGTTCTGCGACGACGCGCGCACCACGTCTCCCGCAGGCCGTCTCCAGAGCGTGGCCGGGTCGCGCTTGACCGCGCCCTCCGTCGCCGTCTTGGCCGGGCTGGTCAGATGTCCCTGGGTCGCGAGGTACGCAAGGATTTTGTCCGCCGCTTCGTTGGCCGATTGCAGCGAGGTATCGATCACGATCTCGGGACTGATCGGCGTCTCATAGGGATCGGATACGCCGGTGAAATTCTTGATCAACCCCGCCCGGGCACGGGCGTACAAGCCCTTGCGGTCGCGGTCCTCGCAGACTGTGAGGGGCGTCGCCACGTAAATCTCGATGAAATCGCCGTGCTCTTCGATCAGGGAACGGACGTGGGCGCGCGTGTTCGCATAGGGCGCGATCGGCGCGCATAGCGCAATGCCGCCGTGACGCGTGATCAGGCTCGCTACGTACCCCTGGCGCAACACGTTGATGTCGCGGTGTTCGCGCGAAAACCCGAGCTCGGATGAAATATGCTTGCGCACGATGTCGCCGTCGAGCAGGGTGACGGGGCGCGCTCCGAACTCCTTGAGCCGCGCATACAGTACCTGCGCGAGCGTGGATTTACCGGCACCCGACAGTCCGGTGAAGAACAGCGTAAAACCCTGGCGCAAGGTCTTCTGCCACTCTTCCAGCACCGCGGGATAGGAGAACCAGTGCGCGATCTCGGAGGCCTGCTGGCTGGACGTCGGACGGTCCGCCTGTTTCATGCGCCGGCGGGCGTGACCGGGGGAGAGCAGTCTTTCCGGCTGATCCTCCTCGTGTACCAGGTTGCGGAATGGGACCGCCTCGATGCCGATCTCGTGCGCATGCCACAGCACGGACTCGAGCGCGCGGTACTGGCCGTACATCGGCTCTCCGGTCGCCGCTTCTCCCTGGTCGTCGTAATCGTGCTCGACGATAAAATGGGTACAACCGAAATTTTTCTGGATGATGGCGTGCCACGGCGCGGCGCGCGTTCCGGCGTAGCGCGGCGAGAGTTCCATGAGATTGAAATGCGCCACCTGCGTCGAATAATGACCCAGCACCGCGCACAGGGCGCGCACGCGCGAAAAATGATCCGGCTCGCTCAGGCCCCTGCGCCCTACCGCCGCCTGGATCAGCAGGGTAGCATCTTTCAGATAGGCCGTGCGCTTGGTGAATTCCACGTGCGCGCGGTGCATGAGCTGTCGCGGCTGATAGCCCACCACGCGCACCGCGGCCTGGCGTTGCAGTTGCTCGCGCACCGCGGCCGGCGTCT
>Ga0315550_1001917_pt1 | contig 12775 bp, 10 predicted proteins | sample SalMarSW160190MG_2_FD_203100 | JGI IMG/M metagenome (GOLD analysis project Ga0315550, IMG submission 203100) | Salt marsh sediment microbial communities from the Plum Island Ecosystem LTER, Massachusetts, United States - Salt Marsh Sediment SW1601-90 ... | reverse complement strand
ACATCGACCGTCAAGGTGTACTCCGGCACCTCCATATCGTAGCTCAGGGTGAACTGGCTATCGGCGTCGGTCTGGTACTGGTCAAGGGTCGGCGAATAGGTCCTGACCTGGATCTCGTCGTCCGCCGGCGAGAATTCCAGGATTCTCAAATAGCCACTTCCTCCGTTCGGATAGTCTTGATAATCCGCAAGTAACGTGTAGATGGTATTCCCACCATACGTGTCCGTTCGCCTGGCTTCATCGTGCATGTGACCACACAGCATGAGGAACAGGTTTGGGTTACCCAGTAATGCATTATAGATCCCCTGCCCCGGGCCCCCAAAACTGCCGTCAACGTCCAATATGTAGTGTGAGACGACGATGGCCCGCCGGTCGCTGTGGGTTGTCAAAAGGTCATCGGCCCAATTCAGGATAGCGGGAGGAATGTTCGTAGCGTTGTAATTGAGATTGATGACGATGAAATCCATCCCCCCGGCACTGAAGAGCGTGTAGTTGTTGTCATTATTGGTTCCGTAATGACCACCGTAGTAGCCCCTGCCCGAAAACCGAGAAACGCCAAAGTAGGCATTGTAATTAGTGGTCGGCTGATCGTGATTGCCGGGTACAACACCATAGGGGATACCATCTGGAAGCCCGGTAGTACCTGAATTCTCCAATAGCTCCATCGCATCCTCGGCATTGTCCCACTGAGCCGTACTACTGGCCGTGTTAACGATGTCTCCTTCATGGGCCACGTAGACAATGTTCAAAGCATCCTTGTTGTCCACGACCCACTGCGTCTGAGCGCTAAAAATATCCGGGCGGCTCTGCGAATAGTATTGAGTGTCCGGCAGGACGATAATCGTAAAATCCTCACCATCCGCCATAACTGACACAGGCGCAGCCACTCCCATCCCGATCAGGTTCAACGCCAGTCCTGCCAAAATCAACACGTACAATGCAAATTTTTTACGCATCATCTTCCTCCCCAGGATAAAAAGACGGCCCATCGTCTGCATGTCAGTTTATCACATCTTGGGCGCTAAGGCAAAATCTCCTACCCCGATCATCTACCCCACCAAGAACACCTTTTGCCCGAATTGTGGTACAATACTGGCCGAACGATGGGTGAAACTGGAGGCAGAATGCAGAGAACCTGGCAAGTTGACGTAAACGACGACCCCCTTCCCTGGCTGCTGGAGAAAGAAAACCCATCGGCGCGCTACCTGGCGCTGCGCCACCTGCTCGACTGCCCTGACTGCGATTCCCAGGCCGCCGACGCGCGGGCGGAGATCCCCGATTGGCCGCCAGCGCGCGAGATCCTGGCCCTGATGGACCCGGTCGACTTTTGGGGCCAGGCCGAAAAGCCCTTCTACGGCGGGGCGATGAGCACGCACGCTACGCTGCATCTGCTGGCCGATTTAGGGATGGACCCCACGCCCCAAATCGAGGCCGCCTGCGAGAACCTGCTCAAGCACGGCCAGCACGAAAGCGGCGGTTTTTCCGATGGCACGCAGGGACGCGTCCTGCTGTGCCATACGGGCAACGCCGTCCAGACGCTGATCCACTTTGGCTATCAGCGCGATCCACATGTGAAGCGGGCGCTGGCGTACCTGGCCGAACGCTGCGTCATACCCGACGGGCTGACGTGCCTATACGCCGACGGTGAGCAGTGCCAGTGGGGCATCGCCAAAGTATTGGGCGCCTTTGCCGACGTGCCCCCGGCCGACCGCACCGCCGAGCAGGAGCAGGCCACGGCGATGCTGGCCGACGCCGTGCTCGTCTGCTCCCCCGACTGCCAGGAAAAACACCCCGACTGGCTCAACTTTGGCTTTCCACTAGACTATCAGTCTGACCTGACCGAGCTGTGCGACGTACTGGCACGCCTTGACTATGGTCCCGATCCACGCTTCCAGCATTTTTTGGACATCGTCCTCGCCCAGCAGACCGCCGAGGGGCGCTGGATCAAGCGCGATGGTACCCGCGCGCTCCGGGTAGAAGACATAGGCCAGCCCAGCAAATGGATCACCATCCGTGCACTGCGGGCGATCAAGCACGCACACCGCGCCGTGTTGCAAGTCGAGCGGGCAGGATTGGACAAAAGGGGTGCCTAATGGGCCAAGCCGACCAAAAGATCATCGCGGGCCGCTACCAGGTCGTCCCGCGCACGCTGTGCTTTATCACCCACGGCGACGACGTGCTGCTGCTGCGCGGCGCGCCCGATAAGCGCATCTGGCCGAAAAAGTACAATGGCGTCGGCGGGCACGTGGAGCCGGACGAGGACGTCCACAGCGCGGCGCTGCGCGAGATTCGGGAAGAGACCGGATTGGAGGTGCGTGACCTGCGGCTGTGTGGTGTGCTCAATATCCCCGTGGATGCGGACAGCAACACCGGCATCGTGGTCTTTGTCTTCACAGCCACGGCGACCAAGCGAGAGGTGCAACCATCGGCGGAAGGCTCGCTGGAGTGGATACCACGCGGCCGACTGGCAGAGCTAGACCTGGTGGAGGACCTGCCTATCCTGCTCCCCCGCGTGCTGGCGATGGATGCGGACGAACCCCCGTTCTTTGCGCACTACAGCTACGACGAGCAGGATCGGTTGGCGATAACCTTGGCTGAAGAGACCAGCAGCCCGCCGACTGATGGAACGTTAATCCCGGTCGAATCGAGTATGATCTGTGCGGTAGGATACGAAGGAGAAACCCAAACGTGAAGGTCATCTTTAACAGCACCGGAGCATATCGATACTTTGACGTGCCTAGAAGCATCTACGAGGAACTGCTAGCCGCCGGATCGAAGGGGCGATACATGAGAACATGCGTGATAGACGTATACGCCTACAGCAAGGGATAGCGTCAACCTCACGGGCTGAAACGGAACAGGCACACATCCCCGTCCTGAACCTCGTAATCGCGCCCCTCGATGCGCAGGATGCCCCGCTCGCGCGCCGCGTGCCAATCACCCACCTCGACCAACTGCTCAAAGTTCAGTACCTCGGCCCGGATGAACCCCTGTTCCATCTGGGTGTGGACCTTGCCCGCCGCCTGGGCCGCCTTGGTGCCCTGCTGGATGGCCCAGGCCCGCACCACCTTGCCGCCGGTGATGGTAAAGAAGGTGATCAGGTCGAGCACCTCGTAGCCCGCCCAGGCCAGCGACTCTAACCCCGATCGCTCCAGCCCGGCGTCGGCGCGGTAGGCGGCGGCTTCGTCGGGCGGCCACTCGGCCAGGTCCGCCTCAAGCTGAGCGCAGATGACGACGAAGGACGCGTCCTCGTCCCGTGCCACGCGAGCGACTTGCGCGGCTAACTCACCGCCAACGGGCAGGCCGTCCTCGCCGACGTTGGCCACGTAGACACGCTTTTTGGCGGTGAGCAGGCTCATATCCTGGGCCAGCGCCGCCTGCGCATCGCCGCTCGCCGCCCACGCCTCCGCCCGCTCCCCGGCCTGCAAGCACGCGTGCAGCTCCTCCAGCGCCTCGACCTCAGTGGCGTGCTCGCGCGGGTTGGCCTTGGCCGCCGAACGCGCCTTTTCCAGCCGCCGCTCCAACACCTCCAGGTCGGCCAGGATCAGCTCCAGGTCGAGCACCTCCAGGTCGCGCAGGGGGTCGACCGTGCCATCGACGTGCGCTACGTCGGAATCCTCGAAACAGCGACAGACCATGGCAACGGCGTCGACGCCACGGATGTGGCCCAGGAACTGGTTGCCCAATCCCTCACCTTGATGCGCCCCCTTGACCAAGCCCGCAACGTCCACGAACTCGACCGTCGCCGGCGTCACCTTCTCCGGCCCCACCATCGCCGCCAGCGCCTCCAGCCGCGAATCGGGGACCGCCACCACGCCCAGGTTGGGCTCGATGGTCGTAAAAGGATAGGCGGCCACGGTTGCGCCCGCCTTGGTGAGCGCGTTAAAGAGTGTGGACTTGCCCACGTTGGGCAAGCCCACCAAGCCGATGTGCAATGCCATAGAGCACCTCGCAAGCCCGTGAGTCGGATTGGCAACCCGACCTACTCAACGCCCCCCGACCTGGACAAGGGCAGCAGAGCGTGGAACACACTGCCCTTGTTCAACTTGCTCTCCACCCACACCCGCCCGCCGTGCCGCTCGACGATGGACTTGACGATAGCCAACCCCAAACCCGTCCCCGGTATGTCCACCGTATCGCGGCGCTTGATGCGATAGAATTTCTCGAACAAGCGCACCTGATCGTCCGGCGCGATGCCGATCCCCGTGTCGGCCACGCGGATCGCGGCCTGTTGGTCGTGGACCGACAGGCCCACCGTGACGGTGCCGCCGCTGGGCGTGTACTTGATCGCATTGTCCACCAGGTTAGCCACCATCTGGCGCAGCAGTGCCGCATCGCCCGCTACCACCGCCGCCCCCTGCGGCGGCTCCAGCCGCAGCGTAATCTCCTTGGCAATCGCCCGCGCCCGCATGCCGTCCACCGCCTCGACCAAAATCGTCCCTAGGTGACACGGCTTGCGCTCCAGCCCCACGCCCGCCTCGACGCGCCCCAGGTCAAGCAGGTCGTCGATCAATTCGCTCATCTGCCCGACGCCCTGCAGGATTTTGTCGACATAGTCGCGCTGCTTATCGGTGAGATCCCCCACCATGGGCAGCATCGTCGTGTAGCCGCGCATGAACGTCAGCGGGGCGCGCAGGTCGTGAGAGACCGTTGCCACAAAGTCGGACTTGAGCTCGTCCAGTTCCTTCAAGTGGGTGATATCGCGCATCACCGCCACGCGGCCAATCCGTTCACCATGGGAACTCAGTATCGCCGAGACACTGGCGTACAGCGTCCTCCCATCGGGTAATGGGACCTCCTCGTTCAGCGCCTCGCTCGCTGACAGAGGTCTGCCAAAGATGCGCTCCAACACAGACGCCAGGTTGGTCTCGGCAATCTTTTGACCGATAATCCGATCGGCCTCAGTGCCGAACGCCTGCTCGGCAGCGGGATTTGCCAACAGGACGCGCTCGTCGCGATCGGTCACCAGAACCGCGTCAGTCGTGCTGGCCAAGATCGCCGCCAGACGCCGCCGTCCACCTTCTGCGGACTGGAACAGGCGTGCGTTTTCCACCAGCACAGCCGTCTGACCGACCAGCGTGGAAAGCAAATCGATCTCGGAGGTCTCGAACTGACGCACCTCGCCATACCCCACCCACATCACAGCAGGCACCTGATCCTTGCTACGAATGGGCAGAGCGACGACGGACTTGATCGCCCCACCCAACGTCTCGTCGGTCAGGCTCCTGGCACGAGCCAAGTTCTCCAAAATCAAAGGCTTCTCCATATCCCGGGCTGCCTTTGCCAGCGCCCGATCGAGGGAACCCAGCCCTTCCCGCAGCTCGCCGCGCGACATGACCATTTGAGGAAATCCATCGGCCGAGAGAAAGACGATGCGGGACACCTCGGCCTTGGTCGCCTTGAGCACGCCTTCGAGGATAAAGGGCATCCCCTTAGGCAGCTCCAACGTCGCCGAAACCGCCTGGCTGACTTGGAGCAGCAGCGACAGATCCTCCATGCGCCCCTTCAGCCGCACGCGCATGCCCTCGAAAGCGTTCCCCATCTGCGCCACCTCGTCGGCACCCGGCATCTGCACCGGCCGCGAGAGGTCGCCCTCGGCGATATGCCTCGCTGCGGCGGCCAGTTGCTTCAACGGGCGCGTCAACCGACTGGTCACCAGGGGAATAACAACCACCAATCCCAGACCCACCAGGAACTGCAGGCCGAGCAATGGTCCGGCGATCTGCGCCGCTTGCGCCTGCACGGCTTTGTACGGCAGGCGAATCACGACGGCCCAATCGCTGTGCCCTTGCACGGGCAGATAGTAGACCAGCTGCCGCGTATTGTCCTTGGGATTGCGGCCCTCGTAAACCTCACCCTGATCCACGGAATAGGTGCGCGGCGGCTGCACATCTTTGTACCAGTCGGTCAAGAGCATCGCCCGATTAGGATGGGCAATGATCTGCCATCGATCTTCTACCTTTTCGACGACAAACCCCTCACCTTGTTCGTCACCCGGCTCTCCCATCCATTGCAAACTCTCCAGGATCGGGTCCAAAATTGGATGGTTGGCGCTGAGCCAGATGCGGCCCAGCAGCACGCAGACGCGCTGACCAGATTGGTCCTCGACCGGCACCAAAATCGACAGGATGGCCTCACCGTTGAGCGAACGATGCACAATGCTCGACTGAGGTGCACCATCCTCAAGCACACGCGGCAGGAGTGTCTCTTCCTGCTCCGTCAACGCCCACCCCTCTGAGTCGTCACCTGGCGGGTGATAGGCCATCAACTCACCGGTGGAGTCAAACAGCGCCAGCTGGTTGAAGAAAGCCAGCATGCTTAGATTGTTCTGCAGCCGTGTCTCTAGCTCGTCGGTTGTTTCCTGCAACAATACGGTATCGCTGGCGAACCCATCCAGCAACCCTTGCCCGATATGAGTGAAGTAGGCAATTTGCTCAGCGGCGCTGGTGGCGTTTCGCTCCATCTCGTCCACCACCCTCAGGGTCGCCACGTCGAGCGTTCTCATCGTCACAGCGGAGACGAGGACAATCGTCATGACCAAGATCAACGGTACGAACAAGAAGAGCAACCTGAGATTCAGCGTCCGGGCGTATGGAGGAACCCGGCGCGGCGCGCGAACCGGCCTGAGAGCGGGGAATAACAAATAGACAGCCTGAACAATGAGGGCAGCTACGAGACTCTCCAGCACCATGGGAACGAGATGGGCGCCGGTCAATGTGACCGCATAGTCCAGTCCCGCCAGCCAAGAATCTCCCAACCCCAGCCACGAATCTCCCAGGTGATGGACGAATATCGACAGCAACAGAAAGGGCGACGCCAACAATATCGCCACAGGCCCTGCGACGCCAGGCTGACGAGCGATGAGCGACAGACGGTCTTGATAGTCCTGGCGCAAAAGGAACCCAACCAAAAAACCGAACAGGGCAAAGTGAAAGAGATCTGTGACGCCGCCGGCCATCATCCAAGCACGAAACGCGCCACACAGCAATCCCACCAAAAGCGCCGGTCCTGCCCCTAGCCACGCGCCGGCGATAATCACGGGCAACGCCATCAAGGATGCAAACGGCACAGGGGGTGGCGCAGGACGGTTCGGAGGCGGCAAATCGGGAGGGGCAAAGGGCACTCTCAAGCCCAGGTTAGTCAGTAGCGCCAAGAAAGGAGAAAGCACCAATAGGAGCCCAAGGAACAGGAGAAGACGACGCCACCACAGCCTACCGGTGCCCACTCGCTCGCCCCAGGCCGAACGGCCAAACCATAGCAAGCGCCCAAAATCGCGCCGCGAATAGACGAGAAGCGCGAACAGCACCAGGGCATAAAGCGCCAAAAGAAGGTATTCCAATAAGGATACCTCAAGATCCATAAAATGACTTTCCTTCTCCGCTCTCGACCTTGAAAAGATTATAGCACCACCGCACAAATAATTCAAACCCTGCCTTTGCTCAACTTGGCGACCCGAGTATAATACACACAAGTACCTATCCAAGAGATTCCATAGCACAGGGCCTCGTGCCCATCCAAAGGCTACTATATTCTTCATCAGCATTCCAGACCCAAATGAGAGGAGCTTTGACATGGATAATCAAACCGTACTTATGATTGGAGGCATCGTTCTGGTATTGGCGCTCATGATCCTGCCCCAGTGGCAGGCCAAGCGGCGGCGTCAGAAACAGATGCAGGCGATAGACGTAGGCACTGAAATCTTGACCGTTGGCGGGATCATCGGCAAGATCACGTACCTGAACAGGGATGAAAACCGCGCCCGCATCGAGATCGCGCCCGGTGTGGAGATGCAGGTAGTGGTAAGCGCCATCAGCCAACCGCTGGCACAATCCGAGGCCGAGGAGTCACCAGAGATGCCACCTGACGAACCGTCTAAGGAATAACCGGAGCAAATGCTCACCCTCCCGCAGGTTTGGGGGCAGTCCCTGGACCGAAAGCGTACTGCAATGCCTAATTAAGTCTCAGTAGATCCAAATTCTTGGTGTGCACATGTGCGTGTTGATGAAAATCACCTGCGAAACCGTCATTCTGAGCGTAGCGAAGAATCTCCGCCCTGCATTGGGAGACTCCTCGCTCCGCTCGGAGTGACGAAAATTGGATCTACTGAGTCTACCTTACGGTCACCGTCGAACCTGCGGGAGAGTAGATTTTAGAAGCCTCTTTGGAGAGAATAGACGTGGAAATCCAGGTTGCCGTCGCCAAAGTGGGCAAGTGGGCCACCAGCGAGAGCGGAGACACGCTGGAAATGGTCGAGCGCCCTCACGGAGGGCTCTCCTTCGTGCTGGTGGACGGCCAGCGCTCGGGGAGATCGGCCAAGGCCATCAGCAATCTGGTGGCCCGTAAGGCGATCTCCCTGTTGGCCGAAGGCGTGCGCGACGGGGCCGCGGCACGTGCGGCCCACGACTATCTATTCACACACAGAGGCGGCAAGGTCTCGGCCACCCTCAACATCCTTTCCGTTGACCTGACCTCCAACACGCTGGTGATCTCACGCAACAGTCGCTGTCCCGCCATCGTCATCACCGCCGACGGAGAACTCCGGGTGCTGGACGAGCCGTCACAGCCGGTAGGCGTGCGGCGCGGCACCAAACCCCAGATCACGGAGCTGCCGCTGACCGCCGGGACGGTGATCGTGATCTATACGGACGGCCTGGAAGCAGCCGGTGTGCGCTCCATCTGCGCGCTCGACGTCCCAGCAGCGGTGCGTGAGCTAATGAGCAAGGATGGTGCAAGCACCCAGCAACTGGCCGATGGCTTGCTGCAACAGGCCCTGGAACTGGAGGAGGGCCGCCCGCACGACGACATCAGCGTGCTGGTGCTATGCGTTCTGGAACGCGAGGGCGATGGTGGCGTGCGTCGTCTGGCGGTTCAACTTCCTATCTGAGGTGCCTGATGCGACATCACACCACCCGCCGTCTTCTGCGAGCACTTTGGCGCGACACCTTGGTCTTGGTGCGTCAGTTTCGCGTCTCCCTACTGGCCTTCTCCACCCTCCTGTGCACGGGCACGCTGGCTTTGAGATTTTTCTACGTCCACCCCGAAACTGGGCAGCACCTGGGGTGGAGAGAGGCATCATACGCAACCTTCATGCTGCTCCTCGCCGAAACACCGCTCCCCTTTCCCCACACGCTGTGGTTACAGGTCCTGTTCTTTATCACACCCATCATCGGACTGGCGGTCGCCGCCGACGGCGTGCTTCGGTTCGGGGTGGCGCTGTTCAACCGGCGGGAGCGAAAGGAGGCCTGGCAAATGGCTGTCGCTTCAACGTATCACAATCACGTCATCGTCTGTGGCCTGGGCAAGGTCGGGTACAGGGTCACGAAGGAGCTGCTTCGCCTGGGCGAGGAGGTCGTGGGCATAGAACGCGATGCTGATGTCCCTTTCCTGGAGGAATTGCAGCAGCTCGACGTACCGGTGCTGCTGGGTGACGCGCGCAGCCGAGACATGCTGGAAAAAGCACAGATTTCGGAGGCGTCCGCCGTCGTCGCCTGCACCCAGGACGACCTGACGAATCTGGACATCGCACTCGACGCCAGGGAACTCAAGCCAGACATCAAGGTCGTCATGCGCATGTTCGACGGCAAGCTGGCGGAAAAGGTGCAGCGCGGGTTCGGAATCCGCACCGCCTTCAGCACCTCGGCACTGGCCGCCCCCGTCTTTGCCGCCGCCGCCACGCGCGCCCGGATCGACCAATCGTTCTACCTGGACGACGTGCTGATGAATGTGGCGCGCGCCACGCTAGCGCCAGATTCGCCATTGGTAGGCCGCACCGTCGCCTGGGCAGAGAAGGAACTCGACCTCACGGTCGTCCTGCACGAAGGGCAGGACGACGCCGATCCTCACCCCGCCCCCGACGTCTCGCTGTGTGCGGGTGACTGCCTGGTGGTCTTTGCCTCTTTGGAGTCGCTGGCCCGCCTGCGCGAGATGAGCGGAGGACCATGCGATCTGTCCGACGACAAATCCACGCGGAAACAGCGCCGCCCGTGGCTGGCGCGCTTGCTCTCAAGGTAGCGGTCAGTAGCCAATCAACGCATCCAATGGGACGACAAGCCGAACGCGATAAACGCCCGCTGATCGCCGTGGTCGGCCCGTGCGCCTCGGGTAAATCGCAACTCGTGCAGGCGCTGCGCGAACGGGGATACAACGCCCGAGAGGTGCTCCAGGAACACGCCTACGCGCCCACGATGTGGCAGCGCATCACCGAACCCGACGTGCTCATCTACTTGGACGTCTCTGAAACCGTGGCCCGCCAGCGCCATCCCACCCACGCTCCCACAGGCTGGTGGGAAACGCTGGCACACCGCTTGCGTCACGCCCGGGAACAAGCCGATCTCTACATCCACACCGATGGACTGACGATTCACCAGGTCGTTGAACAAGCCTCGGCTTTCCTGCAAGATGTTGCAGGTTTGCGCCCATGAGGTATAATATGGCTGTGTTTCAGACGGGTCACGAGATGTTTGTAGTGCACGCTTCAGCACCATGAATAAAACGTGAGGCGGGCGTGAAAGCGCCCGCTTCTTGACTGAGGGTGAAAAATGTGGATAAACATTGCATTCTGGGTAATTGGCACACTGATCGCCGTTCTGGGCCCCATGATCCTGCTTCACGAGCTGGGCCACTTTATTACGGCGAAACTGATGGGAGTACGGGTCGAAGAGTTCGGGTTCGGGTTTCCCCCCCGCATGCTCAAGCTGTGGCACGGCCAGGGATATTTCGACATCGGCAGCACGCGCATCGTCGTCCCGCGCAGGCTCAAGGGGCTGCCGCCCCAACTGCTGGCAGGTTCTTACGCGGAAACCATCACCTCGCAGCGTCAGGAAGATGGCACCTACATCCTGCATAAGCTAGAGATGTGCGACGAAGAGACGGAGGACGTATCGCCCAAGCGAGAGATGATGGGCGAAAAAGTGCGCATACGGGGTGAGGTCACCGAGGTGGAACGCGGAACGATCTACAGCCTCAACTGGCTGCCGATGGGCGCGTTCGTCAGACTAACCGGCGAGGAAGCGGACTTTTCCGATCCGCACAGCCTGGCCGCACAACCCAAGCTACAGCGGATATTGGTCATGGGGGCCGGAGCCGCGCTCAACATCCTCGCAGCCCTCGTGCTGATGGTCAGCGTCTACCTCACCGGCCTCCCCGAAAGATGGGGCGTGCAAGTCTACGACGTCATGCCAGGGACCGCCGCCGAGGCAGCGGGCCTCCAGCCACGCGACGTGATCCTGGCCGTCGATGGAGAGCGTCTCGAAGAAGGGCCGGCGCAGTTGCAGAACCTCATCCAGGATGCCCCAGGGCAGGCCATCGTTCTCACCGTTTCGAGAGGCGATAGAGAGACGACCTTGACGGCAGAGCCACGGCCAAGGGAATGCCAGCAAGACGAACCCGGCTGCGTGGCAGGCACAGGCTTTCTGGGCATCACGATGAACATTTGGCCTGACCGCACGTCCCTGCGCCACTATAATCTTTTCGAGGCCGTACAAGCCAGCGTAGCCGACCTGACGGCTATCGTGCAGATGATAGCGACGCTGCCCGTACAACTTGTGAGAGGGACCGTGTCCATCCAAGAAGCACGCCCGGTCAGCGTCGTCGGCGCGAGCCAAATATTGACCTTCTTCTTGCAGCAGAGTCTCGAGTGGCGGATGGCCTTTCCGGTGCTGCGCGGTGCGGCGTTGATCAGCCTGGCGCTGGGACTGACCAACCTGCTGCCCCTCCCTGCCTTTGATGGTGGGCGCATCCTCTTCGTCCTCATCGAGGCCGTGCGCGGCCGCCGCATCGCCCCCGAGCGCGAGGCCGTGGTTCACTTCATAGGCTTGGTGATTCTGATCGTTCTGATGGGCCTGGTGATGTTCTACGACATCATCAACCCTGTCATCTCCTGGTCGTGGTTATCAAGATGAAGCAACCGCTTGATGCACTCCTTGAGGAATTGAAAAGCGCCCAGATGCCTCAACAGGAGTCTCTGTACCTCCTGTCGCACTTGGACGCCGAGGATGTGGCCCAGGTACGCGATGTGTGGCCGAACCTGCCCGTCGAGATGAGGCAACATCTGGTCACTCTCTTTGCGGGGATAGCCGAGGCGGATTTCGAGGTGGACTTTGGCGCCATCTTTCGCATCGGGCTGGAGGACACAGACGCACAAGTGCGCACTACGGCGGTCGAAGGATTGTGGGAGGACCAAGACGTACATCTGGTGCCACCGCTGATAGAGCGCCTGTATGATGAAGCAACGAGCGTGCGTGCCGCTGCTGCCATGTCGCTAGGGCGTTTCGTTCTACTGGGCGAGATGGGCAAGACTCGCCCGGATCCGTTCTCCCAGGCCTACGAGGCCCTTTTGACGACCTGCCAGAACACAGCCGAGCTTTACGAGGTGCGACGCCGAGCACTGGAGTCGTTATCGTACGTCGACACCGAGGACGTGGTGGCATTGATCCACGCAGCCTACGAGGCGCCACAGGAAAAGATGCGCGTCAGCGCCGTGTTTGCCATGGGTCACAGCGCCGACACCCGGTGGGCGACGCACGTGAAACAGGAGCTCCTCAGCCCCAACCCCGAGCTACGCTACGAAGCGGCGCGGGCCTGTGGGGAACTCCAGCTCTCCGACACCGTGGCCGAATTGGAGGAACTGACCGAAGACGTCGACTTGGAGGTTCAAGAGGCAGCCCTGTGGGCACTGGGGCAGGTCGGCGGCGACAAAGCACGCCAGATCCTGCTGTATTGTTGTGAATCGGATTGCGAAGCCACGCGCACAGCAGCAGAAGCCGCGCTGGACGAA
>Ga0315550_1001916_pt1 | contig 12776 bp, 9 predicted proteins | sample SalMarSW160190MG_2_FD_203100 | JGI IMG/M metagenome (GOLD analysis project Ga0315550, IMG submission 203100) | Salt marsh sediment microbial communities from the Plum Island Ecosystem LTER, Massachusetts, United States - Salt Marsh Sediment SW1601-90 ... | reverse complement strand
TGAGAAGTATCAGGATCACTTTAAACACCTGAGGCATATCCGAGATTCGATCCTACATATCGAGGACCGCGGAAGGGGAAAGGACCGTCATCAGAAACGCATTCCGGCGAATCTGCTGGTGCTAGGCGTATACATCAAGAATCGATTTCAATATACTGGGGCAGACGGATGTATGCACTCTGTCGAAATCTCGGAGACCACTCTTTATTCTGCTCATGAGATTATCCAAGCCATCATCAATTCCTACAAATGGGAGTAACGCTGCATAACGTCTCAATGGAGCGGCCCGGAGATGCTAGGCGAAAATCCAGCCAAGTTATTTGATCGGGATGCGTGGAAAGCTTGAGAAGGCACGTGCCCCGGCCGCTCATCTCGAATCGTTATGCGCCATACTCATTCTACTTGTGTAGATAGAGTTAATAAGGCAGTAATATTCGATACATCCAGCAATGTCATCTCATTTCAACTTCTCAAAGTTGAACGAAGGTTCACATGAAGGATTCGAACTAGGGATGATCCTCCTTACGCAATGGTGGTTTGGGCTCGAACTTGTCTCGTTTGCAGCACTGCCCCTGACCTCAATCCTCTTTCCCGGTCATCGCACCCATGGCTATCCTTTTTCGAAAGCGCTCGGCGTCTTGCTCACTGGGCTCACGACTTGGCTACTGGCGATGCTGGGGTTAGTCTTCTTCTCTCCCGGGGGCATCCTGATGGCGCTGGTAATCCTCTTGGGCATTGGCTTGTGGCTCCTGCGTCGGGAGGGGATCCTGCAATTTATCACCGATATCAAACACAGTTGGAGACGCATTCTCGGGTGGGAGGTCCTCTTTGCCCTCGCCCTGTTCGTTGGTCTGCTCCTGAGGCTTTTCAGCGGACCAGGACCGGGTATCTCATCAACCGAGAAGCTTATGGATTTTGCTATGATCTCCGGGATCTTCCAGAGCACCAGCCTGCCCCCACAGGACCCGTGGCTCGCCGGATTCGGTATCAACTACTATTACCTGGGCTATCTGATCGTGGCGATGCTGGCAAGACTGACGGGCATCCAGGTCTCAATCGCGTTCAATCTAGGAATCGCCACTATTTTTGCTTTGTCCTGTATTACATCGGTCGGTGTAATTCTGATGTTGATCGACGGCACACAGCAAGATAACACCCAGAGAAAGTCCATCCTGCGCCGTTCGATTCCGGCAGTCGCTGTGATCCTCTTCCTCCTGATTCTCGGCAACCAGGCAGGCGCAATACAGGCCTTCTTCCATTCTCCCGGAGCCGTTACCCTGGAATACAGGGACTTTCTTGCTGCTACGCAGGCACGGCTTGCAGGTGACTCAAACATCGTTCTGCCCGAACCGGTTCTGACCGCCGACGGTGATTTCGGGGAGGTTCGCGAGTTCGATTTCACACAGCCGTATAACTTCAACTGGTGGTGGCCATCCCGGGCGGTGTGGGATGACCTCCCTGGCGATCAAAACCCTCCATTCCGGCGCTACAACATCACTGAATTCCCCTTCTTCAGTTTCTTCCTCGGTGATCTCCACCCTCATATTATTGCCTTGCCCTTTGCTCTGCTGGCTCTTGCGCTTGCGGCGGAGGTCCTAGTTACTACCCGACTTGATCTCGTACGAAGTGGGCTCAATGTGACAGCCACGGCAATCATGACAGGTGCCATCTTAGGTAGCCTGTATGCCATCAATTCCTGGGATGCGCCGACATACATCCTGCTCTATGCCGGTGCACAAGTGTTCGCTTTCAAGCAGACCAGGCAAGATGTGAAGTCACTTCGCGACCTCAAAGAGCCTTTGTGGAAACTCCTGCTCATTGCTGCGTCAGCAATCGGAATTCTGATCCCCTTTCTCTTCACCTTCGACTCCTTCGCCGGGGGCGCAGAGCTTCCAGCCTCACTCGAGCGAATCCCTATCATCAGTACGCTGGGTAGAATCATTGCGCCGGTTATAGATCACACCTCGTTCTTCGAATTGTTTGTGATGTATGCCCCCTTTACAACCCTTCTGCTCGGGTATCTACTTTTCGAGTCCTTCCGCTCTACCCGACTTGCCGGCAAGGATCAACAGAGAAGATCGCCTCGAACTGTGGTGAAAGGGCTCTGGCTTTGCAGCGTCCTTGCCGCTCTCCTCGGGATCGCGATTGGTATGCCGTTGCTGGCGTTCATTCCACTCGTCGCTCTCTGCCTATACCTTCTCTGGATTCTTCCGCCAGATCCATTACGTTCATTCATCCTCCTCGCTGCTCTTATGGGAGCACTGGTGATCCTGGCCGCGGACACCATCTACCTGCGAGATCCGTTCGAGAATCGGATGAACACCGTATTCAAGTTTTACTACCAAGCCTGGGTGCTTTGGGCCGCAGCCTCTGCGCTCGTATGCTGGACGCTGGTGATTAATGGGTATCGGCGTTGGCAGTCCATCGCTATTGGATTACCGGCGATTATGCTCATCCTGGCAGGTTGCATATACCCGGTGCAAGCGTTCAGTTCGGGGGTGCGCTGGTCACTGCCGCTGCCTTCACTGAACGGAATGGCCAATTTTGCTGCATCTTCTCCCGATGAATATGCGGCCATCCAGTGGATTATGGAGAATACAAAGCCAGATGACGTGATCCTGACTGCCGTGGGGCAATCCTACGACTACCAGACCTCAGTAGTCTCAGCTGCAACCGGAAGGCCAACGCTGCTCGGGTGGTCTAGCAGCCATGAGCGTCTCTGGCGTAGGAATTCGCCAGATGCGACCGCAGCGATCAACATGCGTGAGCAGGTAATCCCTCTCATCTACTCGACATCGGATCCAGTTCAGGTTGTGGAATTATTGAAGCAGGAGCGTGTATCTTTCATCTACGTGGGACCAACTGAGGTTCAACGGTATCCTCTCTATGGCTTTCAGAAATTCGAGCGGATATTTGAGCAAGTTTTCCACCAGGGTAATGTTGCTATCTATCGAGTATGGCAATGATAATTAGAAACATGGACTTAAACTTCGGGTATTTTCGAGTGGGCTATTGGCCGCATAACCACTTCCATGAGAAGGCCTAGTTTGTCAAGGGTCGACGTGGCGACTAACTGTTTGATCACCTCCAGCCTCAACCTTTCACCTTGCTTCCATCCGCACTCTTAGTGGGCTCTATTTATGAACCCGGTGCCCGTTGGTGTTCGATCCAGGTGGACGCTGCCATCTCGCTGGCGGTATCCCTGAAGGGCCCAGACGTTAGCCGCAGTCGCCCGAACGAGGCGTTGGCTGAAGGGAGATATCAAGCAGTCGTCCTGCCCTGTCTTCCCTTCCGATAATCTCTGTGGTGCACCTCCGATCACTGAGGAATAGACGGATCAAGATCAAGCTGCAACGGGGACGGCTTCGGGTGCCTGGTCATGTTTTCTGGCAAGATAGAAGGGATCATAGATTTCTCCGGTCTTCCAAAGACAGTGGAGCAGAACAGCAAGCTTTCTGGCAACGGAAACGACAGCTCTCTTTTTAGCGTTCTTGCCTCCCCGTTCGGCCAGCTTCAAGCCCCAACGTCGCAGGTCACAGTCAGGTCCGAAGGGACCGAGAATGTATTGGGCGGAGGAGACGAGCAGGCGACGCAGGAATTCATCGCCAGTCTTCCCGCAAGGACACCGGGACGGTGTGGTGATTCGCAATTGAGGGTCATGGTCGCCGGATTGATCCCGTCTGGGGACCAGACCGATTGCGGGTCCGACATCGCGGCTCTTCCCGAAGGACATTGGGACGATGTGAGGAAGCGTTTTGGATCCTCAAGCGTGAGGAGATAAGCCAGAGCGGTGATGGGTCCAACTCCGCTGACATTTCGAAGTAGCTTTGTTTCCGGGTACTGATCCTGGCAGAGCTGCTCAATCTGTCTGTCATATTCACGGATCTGTTGGGTCAGGGAGGCGATCGTTTCGAGGATAGGGGACAATGCGGGACGCAAAGTTTCTGGGACGGCTGGCGCAGCTTTGGATGCGAAGCAGTTGGCAGAGCAAGAAGGCAAACGATCACCGGAACTCTCACCTGCACTGCGCGCAGGCGCAAGTGTGAGTCTCTCGTTTCTAGCGTATAACATCAAAAGAGTGATCAATATCATGGGGGTTCCAAAGATGATCGAAGCCCTGGGGTGATCCAGGGCTTTTTTTGTCTTTCACCAGTTTCGGCAGTCAATCTATTGAAATAATTCGATACTCGCTACTAGAACTGAGAATTCGTAGCCTTTTGGCTGCTTCTCACACAGCCTGTCGTTGCAGCCGACCCCGCGGACGGCGCGATTTGCCAGCCAGTATTTTGAGTATGGTATCTTGAAAAGCAAGAGCAGGTACTGGCGGCAGTGCTGAGCTCAAAACCGTTGTGGGAGCATGCAGTGATCTCGTTATTAGGTTAGTATTAAGCATATGTCTCTAGAATCTCAACTTCGAGAACTCCGCGAAGAGCGATTAAAGTATCGAGCTCAACCTATTCCTGATTCCTTTCAAGGAATTACAAAAGCCAAGATAAGCAGAGTGCTTAGAAAAATTGATCGTGAAACGGATGATATGGTTGATGCTGTCTTTGCTCTTCTTGATAACGAGATGAATAGCTTGTTTTCTAATGCACCCGAAGGAACCAAGTTTAATGAAGGTGCGACAACAGCTCATATTGGATCACATATTGGCATATTACAGCGAGGCGCCAATAAGCTTGATCGTGAGGGTAGAGACTATTGGATAAAGCCTCTTAGAGAACTTGGAGCAATAGAGGCTATTTATTTTGATCCTGAAACCCTAGATTTCCTACCAGGTCATCCTGTTCCAAAGTCACCTAATAGTGGATATCGGCTCTCGGATGAATTAATAAGGATTCTCCAAGCGGATGAGGATAATTGGCAGTCACTCCTTGATGAATGGATCAAGGATGATAACGTTCGACGTAGAGCAAAGTTGCAGGCTGAGGCTGAGAGGGATTCAAGACGGAAAGTAGATACGGCCCATCGAGACTTGGTAGTTTCTTGTCGACAACTATATGTTCCTAATTTTCTTCCTGAGTATCAAATACTTTTCGAGGATGTTGAAGACGGTACTCGTGTGACATCTGAAGAAGAAGCTGCTCTCATAAACGCTGGAATTCCACTTTCCTTGGCTGATGCAATGCCAGACATTCTTCTTTGGCACCCCTCTAAAGACGCTCTCTGGGTTATTGAGGCTGTTACAAGTGACGGCGAAGTCGATCAACATAAAATTAATCAGATTGCTCGTTTAGCTCGTCAGTCTGGGAAGATAAGCGTTGGATTTACCACTGCATATGATACTTGGAAAGATGCAGCCCGCCGACAGGGCCAATACAAGAACATTGCACCCGGTACATATATATGGATTAGGGAAGATCCGTCCAAGCACTTCCATGTTGTTGAAATGCAATCTCGACTAGAGCTAATGGGCTTGAAACTACCCATCAATGATGTATAATAAATAGAATATATGTTCTAGTGGCGAGGCTGCAAGTGACAGACGGAATTCTTGATTTTGTAGAGAATAGACGCCCTGAAATAATCCGAAATCTGCGCGGGGATTCCAAGAGTCAGAATGGTCAATTTATGACTCCCGCATCCATCGCGAGAGTAATGGCTAACTATTTTCATCCAATTGATCAAAATGATATTAGGCTGTTAGATCCAGGTGCTGGTTCTGGAGCTCTACTTTCAGCTTTTCTTGACCGCGTTATTCGCGCTGAGAAAACTCCATCAAGTGTATGTGTTGTTGCATATGAGAATGATCCGTATCTGGTTGATGAACTTCGGAGAACACGAGATAACGCCCGTGCTCTTTTTTCAAGTAAGGTAGGGTTAGATATCCAATTTGATATTGTTGAAAAAGACTTTATTTCTGAGGTCACTTCCTTGCTCATGCCAAATTTATTCTCCAATAATCACCCTAGTCGATTTACCCACGCAATAATCAACCCACCTTATCGAAAAATCCATAGTAAATCATTGCAATGTCATCTATTACGAGAAATCGGGGTTGAGGTAGGCAATTTATACACTGCGTTCGTTAGTTTATCATTGAAGATGCTTGAAATAGGTGGCGAATTAGTAGCGATTACTCCTAGAAGTTTTTGTAATGGCCCATATTTCAAGAGATTCAGGCAGCTATTACTTACAGATGGATGGATACCAAGGATACACGTATTTCACTCTAGAGAAAGTGCGTTTCATGAAGATGATGTATTGCAGGAGAATATTATTTACCTCTTCGAAAAGGGTGGAGCTATCTCAGATGTGACAATATCATCCAGTACAGGAAGGGATTTCTCTGATCAGACAATCAGAACTGTGGATCATTCCAGAGTAGTTTATCCAAAGGATAAGAACTTATTTATTCACATTCCTGCCTCTGAACTAGACGATCATGTGTATGAAAGAATATCGGTTTTAAATTCTCGTTTATCAGATCTCAACCTCAGAGTATCTACAGGCCCGGTAGTTGATTTCAGGGTTCGCGACTATATTCACGATGAGTGGCAGGAGGGCTTTGCACCATTAATTTATCCTGCTCATTTTGAATCAAATATTGTTAGGTGGCCTCTAAGTGAAAGTAGAAAGCCGAATGCTATTCAAATTCATCCTGAAACTGTTAAATGGCTGATGCCTAATGAGTATTATCTTCTATTACGACGCTTTTCATCGAAAGAGGAAAAGCGGAGAATATTTCCAGCACTTTTTAAACCTCTTGCCGGCAATCATGAATTCATCGGTTTCGAGAATCACTTGAATGTAATCCACTCATTTCGTAGGGGGATTCGTCCTGAGCTCGCAAAAGGTTTAGCATCCTATTTTTCGTCATCTATAGTGGATTTTTACTTTAGACAATTCAGTGGTCACACCCAAGTGAACGCAACTGATCTTAGGATGCTTCCTTTACCTGAGGAAGATATCCTTATCGAATTGGCAAATTTTTTCGATAATGGTCAGGTTTCTCAATCAGCTGTCGATAATTACCTTGAGAATATGTTTGAATCTCACTATCGAATTGGTTCTCAAAATCCATTTATTACATATTCTTGATTCATTTCACACAGATATACAAAGAATCTAGCTAACATGTCGCTGCATCAGACCCGGTGCGCTGGGGCAATTGAATTCGTTTGGTATCTTACCGGGCCGGTGAGCTCCAAACCGTTGGGCCGATTTAGAGCACCAGCATTTACACCATATCAGATGACCAAAAATCAAAAGAAGTCAAGATTGCAAGCACGGCTCGAAGATCTCCGAACAGATTTCCAGGATCTGAGAGGCACCCCTTTTAAACATTTCCATTGCCCCATTCTTTTGCGAGACGAAGACGTTGAACTATGCGAAGGGCATATTATTAATCAGTCCTTTGATAACCCATCTAATGTTTGGACTGTCCAGAGAAAAGATGTGGACAACTTCTTTGGTTCAATTTTTGAGGCCGATTTTGAAGCAATCAAGTATCACGATGAGAAATCTCGGGGGCGGATAGTTTCGAGTAAGCATCTATTCGATCTATTCAAGCCTACGATTGATGTAGATAATGAGCCGGTTGAGTATTTCGTACCCCAGAATGATCTACCTCTGAAGTATTCGCGAGTTGAGTTTCAGGACGATGGAGGATCGATCGAACTTGCACTAAAGATTTCCCCTGCCGACCTTCTCGCCAAGGAAAACTCAAACTGGGAACTCCACGTATCCAAAGATATTCGTATTCATGCCTTGGTGTCACTTATTAAAGCTGCACATCTTACTTTGTTCCACATGCTTGGCTACAGATACGGCTTGTCAAAGGGAGGCAATTACGTCGGAAGACACATATTAGGTGAATTCTTCTTGCAGAATTTCGGGGTTTCAAAACGTGTCGTCATTGAACGCGCCGCCCCATTCTTTCGCGAGTTTGCCCCGATGTTTCGTCCTGTAGTTGCAAAAGGTATAGATTTTCAAGGAACGTTATCCGATGGAAAACTGATGCTCTGCAGAACCGTCAGAGATCTTAATTGGGGGTTAGTTGTATTCATTAGCATTTCCGGAGCACTGCATGCAGTGCTAATTCCAATATTTGATGATCCCGAATCAATAGCTTACTATCTTGATTTCATGAAAAACGATCATGAAACTCTTAGAGTTCAATATTGCATTTTCGAAGAAGGCAAATGGAATGTAGATCCGAATGCGATTAATCTTTCTTGGCCAAAAACTGGCACTTTATACCCAGAATCTTGACGAAATCAATCGGCCCAACACTTCGCGACCGGGTGCGTTGGGGCTTTTGACTTCGCCTGGAATCTTACCCGGCCGATCAGCCCAAGGTCGTTAGGCAGAAGGCCAGACGTGCGATGTTCATGATTCGTAATGCAGTAGTAGACGATGCCGATACTATTGCTAAAGTCCATGTGGATACCTGGCGAAGCGCCTATCAGAGCCTCGTCCCCTCCGAAGTCCTTGATTCTCTATCTTATGAGCAGCGCTCCGAGTATTGGAGCAGCATTATTTCTCGGGAAGACCCGGATAGGATAATCCTTATCGCTGAAGAAGAGACAAATGGCGTTTTTGATCTCGTTAGGAGTCATACCGGGCCGATCGTCCCGGAACCGTTATGCGTTTAGGAGCAATTATGGCAGTAACCGAAACTATCTCTGAAGAGATGTTTCGCAGATTCTGCAAGCAGAACCGAATCCGATACACCCGCATCATCCCATCAGATGAACAAGGGAAGAAATTCCCGGATTTCTGGATGTATCGATGGTTTCGGCGTATTTTGGTAGAAATCAAGCAGTTGGAACCTAATGAAGAGGATAAGGTCCACATTAACGAACTAGAATCTAATGGAGTTACAAGTGTCAGAGAAGTAAAGACAGCGAATAGAGTAAGAAAGAAAATCGATAGCGCGATGCCTCAATTGAGAACAAGGCCAAATGATCGAACACCGGCAATATGTGTCTTGTATTCGACAATTTCACTAGATCGGAGTTTTATAGATCCTTTTCATGTACTTACTGCAATGTACGGTGAGGAAGTTGTCGACATTGGTTTGCCAGTTGATCCGATCAAATCGCCATACGTTCGCGGAATTAGGTTTGGAGGAAAAAGAAAGGTCTCTTCTCGTCACAACACTACACTGAGCGCAGTATTAACTCTCCACATAAATCCTGGCGAAGAGAATATAACTTCGTCTTTCTATCACAATGCTTTTTGCACTGCGCCCTTGAGGCCACGTTGTTTACGAGGAAGGCACACTCGTCATTACTGGGTGAAGATTGATGATCGGAATACCTTCCGTGAATGGGAGAAATTCTAATTCGAGGGCATAACGTCGGGATAGAGCGGACGTCGCGCACAGCCAATTTTCAATTGCTCGGTGTCTTGCGCCGCCGGTCATCCCGGATGTTAGGCAGCATCCAAATGGTAAATTTGAATGCCAATAGAACTGAACGCTAAGAAATATGAACTCGTTCTTTTAGATACGGGTGTGATAAGTGAACTTCTCAAGAATCGAAATGAGGAACGCTTAGCGCTCACCCGATTGATGATTGGGCGACCAATGATTCCGTGCGTTTCCATATGGAGCGTTCTGGAGTTACGCGAGAGTGAGGATCTCTATAAGTCATTCATCGAGCTTTTTTCTGTAGTTCCCTTCGTCTTGGTCCGAGATCCGATAAATCTACTAGAAGATGAAATAGCTAACTATCCAGATCCCAGTAGTGTTGAGCCTGTAGCTTTCGCATTCTCCATGTTTAATCCTGATCCTGATGCCAACCTAAGTTCGTTTATGGGGAAGTTGTTCTCCCATCCTGAAGTAAAGAGATCAGAAAGGGCATGGGGTAGCGGCTGGAAGAGGGAATCATTAAATGCAATGCTCGCTTTGAAAGCTAACTTCCAGCCAAGTGGCGATCGGTACAACGCCAAGGATGCCGGGCGATTCGTCGAGCTCGCAGTCCCTCAATATGTAAGCTCACAGGCTCCTATCTGGGTAAAAGGGCTCATTAACCAAGGAAAAACTCCTAAGCCAGGTGCATTTCCATCTGTGAAGATGGCTCTCTATACGGTTTTTTATCGCTTTTACGCAGAGCAGAGGGAACCTGAAGAGCAAGACGTTTTTGATATCTTGATTGGGAATATCGCATCATATCTTGATGGAGTAATTACCGAGAATTTCCAAGCTGAAATCTATCGAAAGGTCAAAAATCGAGATCCATTTTTAAATCACCTGTCAATCGACACAATGTCGATTCTCCGATGATGCTGCCTAATGTCTTCCATGAGAAGGCCTAGTTTGTCAAGGGTCGACGCACGTCTGTGTCGCTTCGCAGATGGCGACTAACCGTTAGATCTCCTCCAACCTCAACCTTTCACCTTGCTTCCATACCCAAGGGCATGCTTCGCGATCCGCACTTGTCCTTTGGCTTGCGAACCCGGGCCGGAATGATTACCTTTCCGTAGTGCTACGCCAGATCGTGGTAGGTGGGATTGATGTCGGGTTCATAGCGGCAGGGGCTTTTGACGCCTGTCTTGAGATTGTTTGGAATCAGGATCTCGGGGACACCGCCAAATAAGGAGAAAGCGCGCACGTGACCGCCGATCCAATTGGGAAGATCCTGGCTTCATTGTGCTTCGGCATAGGTGTAGTTGCTGGCGCCAAGAGTAGCCACAAAGATTTGTGCCTGGCGGATCTCGCCGGTTGCAGGGTTGACCACGGGGACCGTCTGGCCGGCGTAGTCAACGAAAAGCTTCTCCCCGGCTTTGTGGGGCTGGCTCATCGAAGGATTCAAGCACTTGGCCCACCGGCGGTAGAGTTCACAAAACTGGCTGTCCTAAGATACCAGGATGGTATATTCGTAGCCGTCGGGATAAGCATCACGGTATTCGACCCACAGCAGGCGCAGGGTTACACTCTTGCGTCGAAGCTCTGTGTGGACCTGGTTCCAGTCAGGGAGCGGAATGACCCTCGAAGGCGAACGAGAGGGCTTGGGGAAGAGAAGCTTGAAGAGCCGGTCTTCATCCATGCCTTCCGGAAGAGGCCAGGTAAGTCCGGCCGCTTCAGCACGGCGAACATACTCGATGACGGTACTGTGGGAGATCGAGCAGCTGCGGGCTATGGCTCGGATGCCGAGACCACACTCTCTGTGCTGGCTACTTAACTCTATCCGTCCGATCTTTCAGTACGTATGCGAACCTGTTGACTTCCTCCGAATGGGATACCAAAACACAGGGATATGATACTGCTTTCTCTGATGTATCTCAATCCAAGGTAGCAGTGCCCTGATCTCATCATCTGGAATTCAACCAACCTCTGGCTCAGGGTTACAAACCACATATGCGTCTATCCATGAAGTAAGAGAATAATCCCTATCAATACTGTAATCTTAGGTGGTTCCTTTCAGGAAATGGATATCTTACGGCCGTTTAGGTTCATATGTCTTTCGAGCTGAACTACACATCCAGGATAAAGCGCTGTGCAGTTACCTACTTACCCCTCCCCACCCCGAACGTTGTGAATCTTGGCTGTTGTGGGCAACTCCCGCAAGTGGCCAGTTAACCACGAAGGATTGTTCATTTCCTCAGCTTTGGCTTGCCGGCATCAGAACGTACACTTCTGACTCCTATCGCAATCGATGAAGTCTTTCTAGCCATAAACTGCCTACATGACTACGAACCTAACCTCCATCTTCTCACCAACGACACCGGTCAGAACTCTCCCCGCAGTACTCTTCAACCGATCCTCAAGCCAATCGCGAGCATAAGTGTTTTGAACGCCAACCTCGAAGATACCCTCGCTGTATCCGATGATCTCAGCGTCTCTCAGCCATGTGTCAAATGAGGCTTTAGGTATCTCCATCTGCAATTGACCGAGAGCTGCGACCCATGTATCCCGCGCTGTTCGACCGCCGATGAGTGTTCCGCAACCATCATCTATCTCTTCAGCGTCCGGAACTGCAGCATCGGCATCATCTTCCGCTAGATACTCAGCGTCCTCATCACGTGAGAAATCTGGAGGATTGAAGCCAATACGCAACAGACCCTGGTCGGCCCCCTGCTCCCTCAAGAGCTGAACAGTTTCGCAATACTGATCAGGAACCTCATCCAGATCTCCGCGAAGCCACTCCCACAGTTTATCTCCAGGTACTACAGCCAGATCAAGAAAACCTTCTGGTGGAGGGTCCCTATCTTTGATCCGGCTAACAGTATGGAGAACCGGCGACTCGATGGTCTTGGTAGCTAACGACCACAATAACCAGGCCACAAATGCTTGCTGCAATTCGTCCCACCGCGTTTCAATTGGCCTGCGATCGGTTTTTCTTATGGCGGCCTCGGTAAGAATCTTGGAAATATCCCAAAATGAGCTGACAGCAACGGCGACATTTATAGAGGACTGTTGGTGGTTGCTACTTTTTTGTGAATGAGTGTGCTCTTGTAGTTGTTTCTTATGAGATTCCTCTTTTGAATGAATCTTAGGAGAGTCTATTAAAAGAGGTCTTAACGCGTCGCTATCTGTGCGTTTTATGTCAGTTTCTGTTGATTCAATGTCTCCTTTAGTGCGTAACGTGTCGCTTTCCGCGGGATCCTTGTCTATTTCTGAGATCGCTTCGTCGCTTTGTGTTACAAGATAGTCGTCTTTTGTGGAGCTAATGTCGCTTCCTGTGAAACGCTTGTCTCTTTTTGTGGTGTCTCTAAAAGGTGCTTCCGTCTCAAGAGAAGAGCGTAATCGTTCATAGCGCTCCATGTCGTCGGGATGAATTGGCTCAGAGATGCGCACCTGGAGGAGCAGGCCTTCTTTCTTGACCATG
>Ga0315550_1001914_pt1 | contig 12788 bp, 10 predicted proteins | sample SalMarSW160190MG_2_FD_203100 | JGI IMG/M metagenome (GOLD analysis project Ga0315550, IMG submission 203100) | Salt marsh sediment microbial communities from the Plum Island Ecosystem LTER, Massachusetts, United States - Salt Marsh Sediment SW1601-90 ... | reverse complement strand
ACATAGCCATGACTTGCCAGCTCCTCCATCAGTATTGAATTCTGGGAATAGTGCTCACCCCAGCCATGAGAAAATATCAATACAGGATATTCGCTTTCTTTAGAAGACAAAGGCACATCACGGCTTGAATTCGTTCTCAGGGTTTTGAACATCTCAGGAAATTGAAGGTAGGTAGTTGCAAATTCTGACTCGGCGTGCAATAAGTATGTTTCAAAATCAGATCTGATATCAGCAGGATACCATGCCTTCACTACAATTTCCCTGTTTTTTTGATGACTGTTATCAAATAACTCTTTTCGGTTATTATCAACAAAACTCAGGTAGGTTACTCCAACAAAATAGTTCCCTGTTGGTTTCGGTAGTGAATCAGTCTGGCTTTGACCGGTAGCAAAGAAGCTGCTCAGAAGCAATAAAATAAATGTGTGTTTCATGATGATATAAATTTTTATTTCCGGAAAGTTATAGAAGACAAATGGGCTTGCCAATTTTATGTGGTGTCTGGTAAGAAATTGTGGTAAGCTGCAGGTGATTGTTGAGTTCGGGAAATTTTTCAGGGTATACAATAATGTAACCCCTGCCTGCAGTAGGCAGGGCTACACGGTATAATAATTTTGGCCGTAGGCCATACATTCTGGTAGATGTGTGAAATCCGAAATCAACCTATTCCCTGTAGGGAATAGATAGTTTTAATGCCTCAAATAATAAATTAATAAATGTCTCAAATAATCAATTTGTAAATGATATGACTATTAACAATAAGTAGCTCCATAGGTGTACCTAGGATTCAACTTGAGTTAATTTATGCCAAAAAGATGTTTGAATTCCTTATGCAACTGACGTGAAACCGGAATGATTTCATCAATATAATCACAATGAAGTCTTAAACCTTGTGCATTTCCGCTAACCTTTAATACTTTATCAAGGTTAACAATGTAGCTTTTATGGCAATGAAAAAAATTGGGATATTCATTCAGGTTCTCTTTGACTTTCTTCAGTGTTGTCCGGATTATTTCTTTCATGTCCTTTGAATCCTTAATGAAATGAATGACAACATAATTATCCAGCGCCTGCAGGTAAACTATATCATTGCCATTGCATGTAAGATCATTTCTTGGGTTCTGGGCCGAAATGGTAATGATTTTATCCTCCCTGTTGTCAGAAAATAGTTGATCCTTCCTCTGGTTAATTGCTTCCGCTTCCTGAAGGTACTTTTTCAGTAGAAAATTTTGTTTTAACAAGGTAATAAGGGAAACAGGAAGAAAGCTAATAGCCAGTGTTTCCAATTGAAATTCTACAAGTTTAATGAATACAAAAGTGCGGGAAAAATAAATGGAATGATATACATAATTGCATAACCCGATCATTGCAATGATTATCAGGGTATTTGCTATATCTTTCCAGACAGTCCAGATCTTCTCACGAAATAAGAATACTATAATAAACCAATGTATTATCAGATACGTTGTTGTAACCAAACCGTATCCACAGGTAAGTTTAACTAACTCTTTGCCCGATAATACCTCTAACCCGAATGGTTTAAAAATATACAGAAATAGAAAAATAAAGGCTCCTAAAGCGATAGAACCAATAATATTCCGTACTATATTTAAGCCAAGAGGATGTGGCTTTGTAAATATTTCCCGGAATCCTGTATTAAATTTCATTGAATAGTAAATAAAACTAATATGGAAAGTTCTGCTTAAAGTTATGAAATTTAAAAATAACCAATGACTTATGTTATCTTCCTGTATATTAAACCATTAACCGTCTGACGGCTTCTATGGCTTATGGGGGAGCCCTTCCCGACCATGTCTGCTGCAGGCAGGCGGGCGTCTGACAAATACATTAATAGACGTTTGGTAAATTGCGGTCCATGAAACGGTTTCCCATTATCTATCATTGTAGTTGGACCGCTTTGGAAGGGATAAATTCAACCCAGGGTTGCACCCTGGGCTACCAACATTGCGCTTCTACGGAGCTAAAAGATTAATAACCAATTACTAATAAGAACTTTCTTAGCTTTTATTTTGATAGCACAACAGGTTAACCAATAACTTTTCCCGATGGTGGCACAGCCATGTGCCGAAGGCATCCCTTTGGGGCCTATGGCAGATGCCTACGGCATAACAAAAAATCCACGGACAAATTTGTAACTAAAAATCCTGGTTTCCGAGTAACAATTAATTTCGAATTTTTGTAGTATCAACCGGGTATGTTGTTCTACTTTTTATTGTGGGGGGCCACATGTTAACCGTTTCAGTAACTTTTGGCAGATAAGGACTATCGGGGAATCTTGATTTGAAATCTTCAAATCTCTCTTCCATTGCACCATTACTGTCATCAATACTGTAACTTTGAAACTGTACTGCATAATAGAATTCAAATAACTTCTCATTCAGAAAGCTTTCGGCACATGCTAAAATTTTTTCTTTTCTATCCCAGGGACCATCAATCAAATCATCTTCCATCCCTTTATACCATAAATAATTCAATAAATACATGTTAAACCTGTCATACGATTTGGCTAATGGATTATCGTGGGGATACTTTTCAAAGATTTGCGCTAGCAAATTTTTGTATCCGGGATTTTTTATTTGAATTGGCACAAGTAAAACATTATCAGCATATTTGAGCCATTCACGTTTTTTTGCATAATTTCTTCTTGCTAAAATACTCATCAATCCATTCATATAGGAGTATTCAATTTGTGTTTTTGCGATTGAATAAAACTCTTTATCAATTTTTCTTTCTTCCAGGAGAATATCAAACGGTTGTAAATCATCTTTAAGGAAACCTTCCAGCTTCACCAGCATATTTTGTGGAATTGTATCCGAATAAAAATCATTGAGTAATGGAAATCTGACGCCGGGTGGTTTCTTGTTGAAGTATTCTGTGTATAACTTTTGACCTTCAGCATATTGCCCGTGAATTGTCACTCTTTGGGATGATTCCATATTGAAGGTAACATCATACTCTTCACCTGGTCGAACATATAAATAAATCCTATCAAGAACACCTGCAGATGATGGCATGATTAAAATAACGTTGCCGATATCATCATCAATTGTAATTGCAGAAGAGCCGGTAGAATCAAGAAACACTGTATTCCAACCCCACAAAGAATAAGCCCAAAATCCATCTTTTGAAACATAATAATGAACCGAATCTGCATTATCATCAATTACTTTTATATTGATCGTTGCAATGGTAGTATTTGGATTACACCCAATGAAAATTAAAATTATGATTAGAAAGGTGACTCCATAGCCAACTATTTGTTTCGCCTTCATAACAATTTTTTTAACATCTATTCTTTTAAATATTGAAATAGACAACTATTTTATCGGAATATCGAACCTGGTTGTATAGGCAACATTTGTCAAATATCCATTTTCTTTCCCTGGCTTCCATTTTGGGCAAAAATTTATAACCCTCAATACTTCACGATCAATATCGGGATGTACAGGTATAATGATTTGTGCTTGTTCAATTTCACCTTCAACAGTGACAACAAATTGTGCGAAAATGACGAAGGATTTATCTTCAATTATTCCCTTTGGAATCTTAACCTCCTTTTTTACATATTGTTGAAATAGATAGATATTACCTTCTTGAAATGTTGGCATTTCATCAACCGTGAAAAAAATCATGTCAGCATAATTCGTGGTATCATTCGGATCAGGAACTATGTGCTCAGGTTCAGGAACTGAAATTACAGCAGTTTGAATGGTATCATTTCTCGATCCTGAACAAGAGAAAATTGCAAGAATTAATATCATCAGAGGAATTGAAAATATAAATTTCAAAATTGCTGGGTTGGGAGATTGTGGTCGCATCATCATTCGAATTCTACTTTTCAAAAGAAACCGGTTAAACTCATTGGCAATTTTAACGGTCTCGACACCTTTTATGCAGCATAATAACAACTTATTGTAGTTTCTTCTATCATAACCTTTCTTTACAATTTCACTATCAGCTATATACTCATGAGTCTCTTTTAATGATTTCCTGACTAACCAAACGATAGGATTAAACCATTGAATAATGAGAAATAATTCCATGATCAGCAGATCAATACTATGAAATTGTTTAGCATGAACGGATTCGTGATCAATTATTTCGTTCAGTTGGTCTTCTTTTATCAATGCCTTGTTAATGAATATCATATTCAGGAAAGAGAAAGGTGTAAAATCTTGTTTCGTAAATATCACCGAAATTTCTTTATATGTTTTCCGATCTCCAGTTCTGGCAAGTTGAATGGTCTTAAGTACACCGGATATAAATCTGATTGTAAAATATGTAAAGTAAAGTTATGCTGACACCCGATTCATATAAATATGATATGAATTGATTATTCATTTTTTGGTTTTTGAAATTTTGAATCCTGTTGAATCAGCTTATTTAATTCTTCAATATCTTCAGAGGTTAAATTTTCTTCCTTGACAATAAACGACACAATGCTTTCAACTGAATTGTCGAAGTAGTTTTGAAGTAAGCGTTTAAATGTCCTCTTTCTATAGTCCTTTTTTGTAATCAGAGGGAAGTATTCATGCGTTTTCCCGTAGGCTTTATATCCGACATATCCCTTTTTTTCTAATCTTCTTACAACGGAGGAAACAGTTGTATAAGGTGGTTTAGGATCCGGGAATCTTGCAATAACATCATTTACCAGTGCTCTTTCAATCTCCCAGAGGATCTGCATTATTTCTTCCTCTTTAATAGTTAATTTTTCCATACTATAAAGATACAACGTAAAATTAAGTTTATCAACCATTTTATACGTTATTTAACTATTTTATACGTAAATTGCATTTAAAATCAGTACCTTTATTATTTTTAGTAATAATCAAATATGATACTACATAACATCAAGATTATTTTCCGTTATTTTCTGCGGCAAAAAGCATATACATTAACGAGCTTGTTGATTTTAGCAATAGGATTAGCTTCGGTTTTATTAATATTCTTGTGGGTTACAAATGAATTGGGAAGTGATAAGTTTCACCCAAATCTTGAACGATTATACCTGGTAACCGGGAAAAAGAATCCTGACGTGGAAAAATGGGGTTACTTTGCATACCATTGTGCAAATATCCTAAAAGAAAATTATCCCGAAATAGAAGAGTATGCTTCTATTATGCCGCTTGACAGACAGCAATTATCATCAGATGAGAATCATTGGTTCTACATGAAAGGTATTGCTACTCAACAAGGATTTTTAAACATTTTGGGATTTGAACTGATAGTCGGGGATGCTGGTACAGCCTTAGCGGATAATAATTCGATTCTATTAACTAAGGAAGCGGCTGAAAGACTTTTCGGTGATGAAGACCCTTTGGGAAAGACTGTTACTGTCAGACACAGGCAGGTTTTACCCTTACAGGTTTCCGGTATTTTCGAGAATGTTCCGGGCAATTCCTCAATCAAATTTGATTATCTGGTTCCAAATGAGGCAGTTCAATGGGGAAGGATGGCCGCAGAGCTGGTACTTCTCTCTCCCAGTGCAGATCCTGATGAAGTAAATGAAAAAATAAAATTTGCGGCAAGAGGAACAACAATGTTTATGGGCGATGAAGAAAGCATCATCCGGTTATTCCCTTTTTCAGAAGTTTATTTTAACTCCGATTTCTATCCCTTTCTGCATGGAGAGAAGAAGTATCCTCAAATATTAGCATTAATTGCAGTAATAATTCTTATTACTTCAGTTATTAATTATATGAGTCTGGCTACTGCAAGGATTGTAAAGCGGGCAAAAGACCTTGGAGTAAACAAGGTCATGGGTGCAGTCAGAAGACAGCTTGTATACCAGTTCCTGGTAGAATCTCTCATTTTGACAATTATTGCAGCAATAGTGGCAATTGTAATAACCGTTTTATTCATGCCAATAGTAAATTCTATTTCCAACAAGAGTCTTTTTCTGGATTTTTCCAATTTGGATATGCTTACATTATTCTCTGTAATTCTATTATTCACATTTATCGTATCCGGGTTATTCCCGGCAATTTTATTTACATCGTATAGCCCCGTAAACTCGATCAAGGGCATATTTATTACAAAAAAGTCAATCAGGTATTTTCGACGAGGAATGGTAATAAGCCTCTTCTCTTTTTCTATGATCCTTCTGATTTCAACATTTTTTCTAATCTTCCAGTTAAACTACATGCAATCAAAGAATCCTGGGTACAATAAGGATAACATCATTAAGGTGAACTTTACTAATTTCTTTCTGATGATGACCGAAAGAGAAGATTACAATGGAATGATTCAATATATCGATTCCGAATTAGGTAAGAATCCAAATTTTATTTGTTTTGATAATGGTGAATTTCCAACCGAGGTCCATCAAATGGATTGGAAAATACCAATTGATGGGACCGTAGATCAATTCACATTAAATACACTGTCCATAGGATACAAATTTGCTGAATTATTTGATATAAATATCCTGGAAGGCTCATTCTTCAAAGAATCCCTTGGAACCCGAACTTCCTACAATGATAGCAGTCGTGCTTATGTAGTTATCAATAAAAAAGCAGTTGAAGTTTTTAAATTACAGAACCCTATCGGAACTGTTATAGAGAATCTAAGTTGGGGTCATTACGAAATAATCGGTGTGATCGATGACTTTCATTTTAAACATATGTCAGTTCCAATTGAGCCTCTGATCCTTGTTTGTTTACCGTACAAGTGGGAACCGTTAATGATTAAAATCAGAGAAGGAACTTTACCGGAAAGCATGAATCAAATAGAAACCTTATTCCATGAAGTCAATCCCGGATTGCCTTTTGAATATGAGTTCTTTGATCAACATTTAGATATGATGTACAGGAAAGATCAAATCATTGCAAAGATTGTTACCTGTTTTGCGATCATTTCAGTGATTATGAGTATCGTTGCCTTAATAGGATTTGCCTCTTTTACTATTGAGCAAAAATCCAAAGAGATTGGTATCCGGAAAATTTTTGGTGCCAAGGTGCTGAATATCACCTCATTGCTTGCTATCGATTTCACCAGGTGGGTATTAGCTGCTTTTATAATTTCATGTCCTGTTGTTTATATTATCATATCTGATTGGCTTGAAAATTTCGCGTATCGCGTTGAGATAAAATGGTGGGTTTTCCTGCTTGTCGGATTAATTTCAATTGTGATTGCACTTTTTTCAGTGATTTGGCAAAGCCTTAAAGCTGCTAAAAGGAGTCCGGTTGAGACGCTTAGGTACGAATAGTATCATTTTCATTTTTTTCGTCAATGTATCATGACTAAAATTCAAATAAGTCCTATCGTTTTTGTTCTGATTATTTTATCTCCCCTAAGAGCCTTGGGACAAGATGAGGAGATAATAAGGGATATAAATATGGCGATCTTATCCTCGGATTACACAAAAGCGTTAACTCTTTGTGATAGTGCTGTTAGAAATAATTTTCTCAGTCCTGAAATTTTCTATAAACAAAGTATTGTATATCGGTCTGTGAATAATTATAAAATGGCACATGCTTCCATTAAACATGCTTACAACCTGGATCCTGAAAACTTAAATATCCAAATCGAGTTTGGTAAGGTTTGCTATACGTTGAATATGCTAAGTAAGGCAGATTCGATTTTCTCAAATATTCTCATGTTGGATTCCGATAACTATATTTCCGGATTGTATTTAGCGCGAATTTGTTTTAATAAAAATGAATTTGAAAGAGCTTTTAAAATCTTCGAATCGTTGTCAAAAATAGACGCTACCAATAATTATCTGTTCCGCCAAATGGGGGTGTGTAAAATAAAGACAAAGGAAGCAGAAGAGGCAATCCGTTGTTTTGAACGCGCCATCGAACTTGATAGTCTGGATATAAAATCTTATGAATATTTAGCCAGGGTTTACCAGGCTCTTAACGAGGATGATAAAGCCATAAAAGTGTTGGAAAAAGCAATCCGTTTAGATAAAGCAAATTCCGAATTGTATGTATTGCTGGGAGACATCCATTTTTCCAGAAATCATCAATACATTGCGATTCCTATATATCTGAAGGCAATAGAATTAGGAGATGATTCTCCCTGGTTACCCAAAAATGTTGGTATTGGTTATTCCAGAATCGAGAAGTACCAATTGGCTAAAAAATATTTGTTGTTGGCACTGCCCTATTTTCTTGAGCCCAAAATAAATCAACTGTTAGGAGAAATATATTACAAACTCGATCAACCCGATTCAAGCATTATGTTTTTCAAAGCTGCCATTGAACAAATGGTTCCTGAACCTTTTATTTTGTTTAATCTCAAGATAGATTTGGCCAAAAGCTATCGCAAAAACGAAGAATTTCAGAACGCTATTCAAACCTATGAAGAGCTTAGCCAGATGCAGTTTGGGAGATATTCACAATCATTTATTAATAATATAAATCATGAGCGTGCTGAGATGTACGATCAGGATCTGAATGACAAAAAAAAGGCAATTGAATATTATGAAAAAGTTCTGAATAATCAAGGTAAGTATACTGACTCACAATATTTAAAATATTTGGAATCAAGAATAAAGAAACTGAAAGAAGAGTTATTTTTTGAAAAGGAATGAGGTTGTATCAAAAGGCCGAGAATTCGTCATTCTGAACTAAGTGAAGCGATCTCACGACCATAGGGAGTAATTTAATTCAGAATCCCATCATAAAGATTACCAAGTGTTTAAGATCCTTAAACGCCTGCCTGTCAGCAGACAGGAGTTCCGGATGACTTAAAATTTGACTTTTACAGCTTCCCTCTAGTAGCCCATGCGAAAAAGATCGATACGCAAAACATTTTGACAGTTTTTTGTCTATCTGTCAAAATAATCGATATACATATTGATTTATTCAATCTATTATCAGAAATATAAGCCGGTCGGATAACAGAAAAGCAACGCATCAACCGATCCGTCAACCCAAATTCAAGAATCCTGTTGCCCGATTAACTAATAAGAAAGGGTAAATTAATCCCGCTGAAAGCGTGGTTTAATGTTAAAAGTTAAATGTAAAAGGTTAATTGTCACTAAAAATCTATCCATAAAATCAAATCACCCAATTAACCATTAACTGATAACTCTTAACGAAAAAACCACAGATATCGAATCTGTGGTTTTTTCTGTGGTGCCACGCGGAATCCCTGCCTGCCGACCCGCCAGCCTGTGGCTGGCAGGCAGGGAACCACGGACATACTTGTGACTGAAAATCCTGGTTCCCTAATAACCATTAACTTGTAACTTTTTACCATTAACAAAAAATCCACGGCATCCGCCGTGGATTTTTCACGTGGTGCCACGCGGAATCGAACCACGGACACCAGGATTTTCAGTCCTGTGCTCTACCTACTGAGCTATGGCACCAACCCGATTAAGGTGTGCAAACTTACTCGAAAAAAATGATATTTTCAAACGATTTTTCTATTATCCGTCAGACCGGCCAATCCTGCCCGACTGTGTCATGCAGGCGGGCGGTCAGACGGATAATATTTACAAAGAATTAATCTCGATATCGTACCTTTATTGGTATTAAAAATTTTCCTTACGTTTGTACGTTATTTTTTACAAATGGAGTATAAGACATACACGCTGGATAACGGCATCCGGCTGGTCCACCATCAGACCGCCTCACCGGTAGCCTATTGCGGAATGATCATCCATGCCGGTTCACGGGATGAATCAAAGGATGAGCACGGACTGGCGCATTTTATCGAACACGTCCTGTTCAAGGGAACAGCTAAACGAAAAGCATACCACATTCTTAGCAGGCTGGAGGATGTCGGGGGGGAACTCAATGCCTATACCACCAAAGAGGAAACCTGTGTGTATGCTTCTTTCCTGAAGGAAGACTTTGAGAAAGCCATTGAGCTGATCAGCGATATTCTTTTTCATTCCACGTTCCCCGAGCGCGAACTGACAAAGGAAAAAGAGGTGATCATCGATGAGATCAACTCCTACAGGGACAACCCGGCAGAACTGATTTTTGATGAATTCGAGGAGCTGGTCTTCAAAAACCAGCCCATCGGAAGAAATATCCTGGGTACACCTTCCATCATCAAACGGTTCTCGAAAACCGATATCCTCCGGTTTATGCACCAGAATTATCATACCGATCAAATGGTTTTCTGCTCTGTCGGTAATATCCCGTTCACCAAAATCAAACGGCTATTTGAAAAATACTTCAGGTCTGTTGGAGCAAACCTGAGAACGTCAAAACGGACAAAGTTCACGGACTATCGCCCGGAAAATAAGATCGTCCGGAAAAGAACATACCAGTCCCATTGCATTATCGGAAACCTTGCCTACGACCTGAAGGATGAGAGAAGAATCGGGTTATACCTTACGAATAACATCCTTGGAGGACAGGGATTGAACTCAAGACTTAACATGTCGTTACGGGAAAAGAACGGCTATGTATATAGCGTTGAATCAAGCTATTCACCATACGTGGACACGGGAGTGCTAAGCATCTATTTCGGGACAGACAAGAAGAACCTGGATAAAAGTATCCGATTGGCATACAGGGAATTCGATAAGCTGAAAAAACAAAAGCTCGGTTCCCTCCAGCTCTCCAGGGCAAAAAAACAGATGATCGGTCAGTTGGCCCGGGGTGCCGAAAGCCACGAAAGCCTGATGCTCAGTATGGCAAAAAATCACCTTGTCTACAATACTGTGGATAGCATGGAGGAGATCGCCGCAAAAGTGAATTCGGTTACCGCAAACCAGGTCCTCGAAATAACCAACGACCTGTTTGACTTTGACCGGCTATCGACGTTGATATATACATAAAAAGGAGTTAAATCAACAATTCGTAGTACGATTAGAAATGTTGAACTCACCCGGTGAGTATAAAATCAAAACAATGCTAAGCCTTGATCCCAAACTCGAACAATACATCCTCAACCACACCGATCCGGAAGGGGATGTGCTGGAGGAGTTGAATCGCTATACGCATGTCAATATCCTGAATCCCAATATGCTATCCGGACACCTCCAGGGGAAAATACTGGAGCTGATCAGCCGTATGGTCCGACCGGCAAGGATCCTTGAAATCGGCACTTATACCGGCTATTCATGCCTCTGCCTGGCAAAAGGGCTTCAGGAAGGTGGAGAACTGATAACCATCGACCGGAATGATGAACTCTCCGGGGTTAGCACAACGTGGTTTAAGAAAGCCGGGATGGAAAACCGGATTACCCTGCTTACAGGTGATGCGCTTGCTTTGATTCCCGGTATTCCGGGACCATTCGACCTGGTCTATATCGATGGGGAAAAGACAGAATATGTTGCCTATTACCATGTGGTTTTCGATAAGGTCACACCCGGAGGGTACATCCTTGCCGACAATGTGCTGTGGGGTGGAAAAATACTTGACCCGGAATCCGAAAGGGATGAAAGCACAAAAGGTATCCTTGCATTCAATGAAATGGTTACAAAGGATATGAGGGTTATGAATGTTCTGCTACCGGTACGTGATGGATTGATGATTATTTGGAAAAGAAATAACGAATATCCAATATAAAACAAAAAAGGCCCGGTAATTACCGGACCTTGCAGGTAAATTCAACAATTATCTGTTCCCTATTCTTCTTTGGTATTGGTCTGCACATCCATTTCCCCGGTAATTTCCTTTATCCGGATGGCATTTATCTCTTTTGAAACGGTCGTTAAACTCATCATGATCGTCTTATATTCCGGATATTTATTGTACTTCTCCCGCATTACATACATGATGTTCAGAACCGATTTCTGAAGGTTTTCACTGGTCTCAAAATCTTTCGGTGGTTTATTTTCCATGGTTGTCATACTATTATGCGTTCATTAAAATAAAATCAATTTTCAATAAAAAGTGTACAAAGTTATAAAAAAAATGTGGTATAGTTTTTGTCTTTATTTCAATACTTCATTTTTATACAACTGTTAAAAAGCGTTCAACAAATATTTTTATCAGATGACTAAGAAAAAATTATTGATCATTGGCTTATTGATCACCTTCCCAATACTGAACTCCACAGCAGGAAACAGCATAACTTTTTTTCCACGCGGGAAGGATCATCCTGTACTGAGTAATCAACAGGACAGTGCTGAATACTATTACGTCAAGACCAAATCCACCACGCGTTTTTTCAGTGATATGGATAACCTGAGTTCGGTGATCCAGATGATCCCCGAGAATATTGAAGTCCAGGTTTTCGAACCCATTGGCGATTACTACTCTGCTTTTTTTGACGGATCGTATGGATACCTGTTCATTTCGAAGGTGGACCCGGTAAATTTTGATCCGGAGATTTTCCAGGTTACCCCCGGGCCTCTTCCTGCAGAGCAGGATAAATATACCTTTCTGGTACAAAAATACGGGCAGGAGGATGCGAATCAGATCATCGCAAGGAAGATCTGGAAAGGAATGACCAAGGATATGATCCTTGATAGCTGGGGGAAACCCCGGCAGATCGACCGGTACATCGGCCAAACAAGCGTCAAGGAGGAGTGGTATTACCGAACCCGCGTGCTGTTCGTTCAGGATGGCAAGCTGGTAGGGTGGAAATAGGGGAGAACGGAAACCGGTCCCGAAAAAACAAAAATCTGCGATTTTGTATTTTATCGAGGATCCTCGATTTTCTCAAGAAGCATAACTTCTAAGAAAATCGGGATATTCGTCTGCCTGCCGTAGTCAGGGTTACGAAGCCTGCCCTGTGAAATTGAGGCATAGCCGCTCCTATTTTGCAGTATTTAACAGGGCGGGTAGGGTTACCTAGTTCGTTATGGTTCTGAAAATGGTCTGGAGATGTACGGTCCATGCAGTGTTTTCCCG
>Ga0315550_1001913_pt1 | contig 12789 bp, 12 predicted proteins | sample SalMarSW160190MG_2_FD_203100 | JGI IMG/M metagenome (GOLD analysis project Ga0315550, IMG submission 203100) | Salt marsh sediment microbial communities from the Plum Island Ecosystem LTER, Massachusetts, United States - Salt Marsh Sediment SW1601-90 ... | reverse complement strand
CCGGATTTATCCTTCCTGCCGCCGGACAGCGCCCTGGAGCGCACCCGCTGGGAGACGCTGGTGGTGGACAGCAACACCCTGGCCACCAATGTCCCCGGTGTCTTCGCCGGCGGCGATTTCGTCACCGGGCCGGCCATGGTGGTGGAGGCCATCGCCGCCGGGCGGCGGGGGGCCATCGCCATCGATAAATACCTGCGGGGCGACGCCTCCCGCGTGGAAATCTACGACCGCAAGACGGCGGCCGTCGCGGCGGCGGGCGCCCTGGATCTTGAGGAGAGCTGGGAGACCCAGCCGCGGACGAAGGTGAAGACGCTGCCGCTGCCGGAACGGCGCAGCAGCTTTAATGAAATCGAGCTGGGCTTCCCCGAGGAGGTCGCCCGGCGGGAGGCGCGGCGCTGCCTGCGCTGCGACCTGGAGGGCTAGAGGAGGGATTCGCCATGAAATCGATGACGCGCCAGAAACCGATGGAGGAGATACAGCAGAGCCTGGAGGGCCTGGATAAGATATTCGTCGTCGGCTGCGGCACCTGCACCACCCTGACCAACACCGGCGGCGTCGAACAGGTGGCGGAGATGAAGGGACGCCTCGAAGAGATGGGCAAGCGCGTCACCGGCGCCACCGTCATCCCCACCGCCTGCGACGACATGACCAGCGAGGCGATGAAGGAGAACGAGGCCTTCATCCGCGCCGCCGACGCCGTCCTCTCCCTGAGCTGCGCCCTGGGGGTACACCGCCTCAGCCTTTACCTGGACAAGCCGGTGATTCCGGCGGTGGATACCCTCTTCATCGCCGTCGAGGAGTCCCCCGGCTATTTCCGCGAGGCCTGCGCCCAGTGCGGCCAGTGCCTGCTGGGGGAGACGGCGGGTATCTGCCCCATTACCGCCTGCCACAAGGGGCTGGTCAACGGCCCCTGCGGCGGCACCAACAACGGCAAGTGCGAGGTGGACAAGGAGAGGGACTGCGCCTGGACGCTCATCTACAACCGGCTCAAGGAGCAGGGCCGGCTCGACCTGATGCGTAAATACCAGCCGCCCCGCAACCATCACGTCGCCCTGCGGCCCAGGGTTATGATAATCCAGTGAGGGGGTAAGGACAATGCTATCACGTTTCGCGGAGGCCCTTGATTCCGGCCGGTTCGTCGTCACCAGCGAGGTGGCCCCGCCCAAGGGGACGAACCTGGAGGAGATGCGTCACCACATCGAGCTTCTCAAGGACAAGGTGGACGCCATCAATATCACCGACCACCAGAGCTCGGTGATGCGCTTCCCCTCGCTGGGCGGCTGCCTGGCCGTCATCGAGGCGGGCGGCGAGCCCATCCTGCAGATGACCTGCCGCGACCGCAACCGCATCGCCCTGGAGGCCGAGCTCCTCTTCGCCTACAGCCGGGGAGTGCGCAACGTCCTCTGCCTCACCGGCGACGCCGTGCCGGTGGGCGACCACAAGGAGGCCATGGGCGTCTTCGACCTGGACTCCCTCCAGCTGCTCAAGGCCATTTACCGCCTGATGGACGGCGAAGACCTGGGCGGCAACAAGCTGGACGGTGCCGTAGAGTTCTGCCCCGGGGCCATCGTCACCCCGGAGGCGCAGCCCATCGAGCCGCAGCTCATTAAGTTCGAGAAGAAGGTCGAGGCCGGGGCCAGGTTCTTCCAGACCCAGGCCATCTACGACCTGGACAACTTTTCCAGATTCATGGAGTACGCCCGCAAGTTCAAGGTGAAGGTGCTGGCCGGCATCGTGCTGCTGTCCTCGGCGCGCATGGCCCGCTACATGACGGAGAACGTCCCCGGCATCTTCGTCCCGCCGGAGCTGATTGCCGAGATGGCCGCCGCGCCCAAGGAAGAGATGCTGGCCAAGGGCATCGAGATTGCCGGGCGCACCATCGCCGCCCTGAAAAAGGGCAACGTCTGCGACGGCGTGCACATCATGGCCATCGGTAAAGAGGCAGTCGTCCCCGATATCCTGGCGGCGGCCGGCCTCTAAATCGGTGCCTCCTGGGATTTACTTAACTTCCTCATGCGCAATCAATCATTTTAATTATAGCCGTTTGACAAGTGTAAATCATCGTAGCATAATACAAAGTGGGTGATAATAAGGAAGAATTTGACAATTTCAGATTGGTAGCTTATATTATATTAATCTCCAAATAAATATCACCTCATGAAACAGCGTGTCAGAATGTCAGTAAATCTGTCCGCCTTCATGGATAATATAAATGGGGAAACCCAAATCTAAATTGATAGGAGGTCTATATAGTAATCAGGAAGTCAATAAAAAAAATAAGCACCCAAATTATACGAGGAGGAATTAAATGAAAAGGTTGTTGTTACTTTCATTCGTCGTCATACTCGCCTTCAGCCTTGTAATCGGGAGCTGCGGTGAGGAAAAAACGACGACGCCACCGACCACGACAGCCCCGACCGCAACGACGCCGACGGCAATGGTTCCCACCGGCACGATTACCGCCGCCTCGCCCGACTTCGGTCAGGAATCTACCGACCCGGTCTTCTACGAGTCTCTCTGGGGCTGGTCCTGGTGGGATCCTCTAATGCGATGGGATGAGAACGGTATTTTCATCCCCTGGGTAGCCGAAAGTTGGACACTTGAGGGTAGTACCTGGACCTTCACCATCCGCGATGACATCACCTTCCACAACGGCGACCCGCTGACCGCCTATGATGTCAAGTTCTCCGTCGACCGCTTCGGGGATATGACCCTCTCGTCCAACCCCTGGTCGTTCTACATCAGCGAAGCCTACAACAAGGTGGAGACCAAAGTCCTCGACGACTACACCTTCCAGTTCATCTCTGACCATCCCGAGCCCGCCCAGCAGATTGTCTTCGCCTGGACACGCATCCTGCCCAAGAACTACTTCGAGGAAGTAGGCCAGGATGAGTTCCGCGCCCACCCCATCGGCTCCGGGCCGTGGAAATTCGTGGAACTGGTTTCGGAATCAAGCCTTACGATGGAAGCCAATACCGATTACTGGATTCCGGAAATGATACCCGCCTACCAGTACTACGTAGAACTCCAGGTGCCGGAAGAGTCCACCCGACTCGCCATGCTTAATACCGGTGAGATTGATATCGCCCTGGGCATCACCTACGACCGCATCCCCGAAATGCTGGATGACGGCTTCGCCACCGTAAGCCTCGGGCCTCCCGGAACGAGCAGCTTCTGCATCCAGGGCTCCTGGCTGCCGGATGCCGGCCCCATGGGCGACATCCGCGTCCGCCAGGCCATGTCCTACGCCCTCGACCGCCAGGAGATTTCCGATACCTGGTACGCCGGCTTCGCCGAGCCGGGCGGCCAGTTCTACATGTATCCCGGGTGTTTCGGCTGGGATGACGCCTTACAGCCCGACCCGTTTGACCCGCAAATGGCTCTGGACCTGCTGGCAGAGGCCAACTATCCGGATGCATTCGACGACCCGACCATCCACATCTACACCACCGCCCCCGGGCAGGACTACCACCTGCTACTCATGGACTACTGGCTGGATGTCGGCCTTGACGTCGTGCTGGAAGTTGTCGATGCCGGTATCTATAACGGCTACTTCTTCAACTTCACGCGGATAGCAGAGGGTGACGATAACGTAGGCTGGATATTCACCTGGACCTACCAGGCCTTCTTCAACTCCATGTACCACTGCTCCAACATGTATACCTCCTGGGGCACCCACAATGTTGGTGAAGCCCCAGACGTCGATGCAGCTTACCTCAAAGCCGCCGGCGAGATTGACCCCGTACTGTCGGCCGAGTACTTTGCCGATTTCCAAAAACTTGTTAAGACTAAATACTGGAATATTGGCATCGTTCGGTTCGATACGCTCATCCTCTACAACCCGGAGACCATTGGCGAATGGGCCGGGATGAACTGGGTGAGCTATCAGGACTGCCTCAACGGCATTCAGCACCCTTAGCGGCCGGACTATCGACCGGTACACGCTGAACGCGTAAGATGACTTATCCGGGGGAGCTACCCAGCTCCCCCGGAAGTCTGCATAACAAGGTGTTCCGGATTTCATAGACAAGTAGAATACCCTGTTGGTCAAAAATACACATACAAGATAAAATTGACCCGGTACCACTAGGTAAGGATGTTTGACACTTTTAATACTAACCCTGTATCATGGGAAAGTGGTAAAAATCCCGGGGATGATGGTAAACTAGCCTATAGGCGGATGTTCCTTATATGAGCTGGACTGACACCGGTAAGGAAATGCGCCAGATTATATGAGGACCATCAAAAGTCAGCCCGTTTACTTAGGTAAATTATAGATGACGCGTTTCATCATCATCAGAATACTGCAGGCTTTTGTAGCCGTTATCGGTATTGCGATACTGGTCTTCTTCCTCATCCGCGCCGCCGGAGACCCCCTAGACTTACTAAAGAATCCCAACATGTCCGCGGAGCAATTTGAATATGTCAAGGCCCGGCTGGGGCTTGATAAGTCCTATACCGAGCAGTTCTGGATTTATATGACCGGCCTGGCGCGCGGCGACCTGGGTGATTCACTCATCAAAGAGCGTCCCGTCAGCGGTATGATAGCGGAATCGCTGCCCAATACCCTCAAGATAACCGTCCCGGCCTTCGTCATCGCCATGCTGCTGGCGTTTTTCCTGGGTATCATGGCGGCTACCCGCCGTGATACGTTCTGGGACCAGGGGGTGAAGTTTATAGCCGTTCTGGGACAGGCATTACCGGGCTTCTGGGTGGCCATTATGGCCATCCTTGTATTTTGCGTCTACTGGGGCGTCTTGCCGGTTCCCAATCCCACCAAGCAGTCTCTGGCCCACTATGTCCTGCCGGTGGGTACCATCGTCTTCTTCACGCTGCCGGGTATGATGCGCCTGGTACGTTCCAGTATGCTGGACGTGCTCGATACCGAGTATATCAAGCTGGCCAGAATCAAGGGCCTCCCCGAGAGGATTGTTATCTGGAAGCACGCCCTGAGGAACGCCATGATAACACCGCTGACGACGCTCGGCATGCTGATTCCCGCCCTGGTTCTGGGCGCGGTAATTACCGAGCAAATCTTCAACTGGCCCGGCATGGGCAGGATGATACTGGAGTCAACCTTCCAGAAAGACTTCGCCGTGGTGCAATCCGTTACCATACTCACGGCAATCCTCGTGCTGGGGATAAACCTGCTGGTAGATATTTCCTACGCCTACGTTGACCCGCAGATAAGGTACCAGAGGACCTAGGAGCGGCAGGCTATGTTTAGCATAACGCCAAGTGTAGAAGTAAAGAAGCCGCCAAAGCAGTACACCGGCCTTTCCCGGCGGGCCAGGTTTATCCGCAAGCTTTCGCTGGTTTTGCCGCTAATTGTAATGCTCGTCATGGTCATCGTAGCCCTATTTGCCGACCTGGGCTGGATTGGCCTGCCCGACGTGGGCCTGTCTCCCAAGGACCCCAACGACGGCGTCGCCAGGGACAAGCTCCTCCCGCCCGCCTTTATGGAAGGCGGCAAAAGTGAGTATCTCCTGGGCACCGACAGACTGGGGCGCGATATCCTCAGCCGCATAATTCACGGGGCCAGGATATCCCTCAGTGTATCTTTGCTGGTAATTGCCATCACCGCCGCCATAGGAACGACCCTGGGAATCATCGCGGGTTATTCGGGGGGCCGTACCGAGGGATTTATCATGAGGGTGGTGGACGTGGCCCTGTCATTCCCCGGCCTCGTGCTGGCTATGCTACTGGCGGTGAGTATCGGGCCGGGCTACTGGACGGTCGTCTTTGCCCTGTCGATACTGGGCTGGGCCGGTTACGCCCGTCTGGTTCGCGGCGAGGCCCTCCGGCTGCGCGAGTCCGACTTCGTGGCCCAGGCCCGCGTCAACGGCGCCTCTTCCGCACGCATCATGATGAAGCATATTTTCCCCAACGTTCTCAACTCACTGATAGTTATCATGACACTATCCGTGGGTATGATGATTCTGGCCGAATCGGCTTTTAGCTTCCTTGGTATCGGCATCACCGCACCGCAGGCTTCATGGGGCTCCATGGTAGCCGACGGCAGGACCGACCTCGACCGGGCCTGGTGGATATCCGCCTTCCCTGGTATATGCATCGGTCTGGTGGTGATGTCCGGAAACTTCCTTGGCGACTGGATTCGTGATAAATTGGACCCGAGGTTGAGGCAACAATGAGCGAAGAAGTCCTTAGAGTTGAAGACCTGCACACCTCTTTCTTTTCCCGCCGCGGCGTGGCCAAGGCCGTTGACGGGGTAAGTTTCCACGTAAACAAGGGGGAGACTTTCGGCATCGTCGGCGAGTCCGGCTGCGGTAAGACGGTCACCGGCCTTTCCATTCTGCGCCTCCTTCCCGAGCCGGCGGGTAAAATCACCGGGGGTAAAATCATCCTGGAGGGTACCGACCTCCTCAAGCTGAGCAAGAAGGCCATGCGGGCCTACCGCGGCAGCATGATATCCATGATTCTCCAGGACCCCATGACCTCGCTGAACCCGGTCTACACCATCGGCGACCAGATATCGGAATCGGTACGGCTGCACCAGGGCCTGCCGGATAACATGGTGGAACCGGAGGTCATTTCGGCCCTGAGGCTGCTCAAGATTTCCTCGCCGGAGATGATTCTCCATGATTATCCCTTCCAGCTGAGCGGCGGCATGAGGCAGCGCGTGGTGGGGGCGATAGCCATGTCCTGTCACCCGCGCCTCCTGATTGCCGATGAGCCCACCACCGCCCTCGACGCCACCATTCAGGCCCAGTACATCGCCCTTTTCAAGGACGTGCAGCGGCAGACGAATGTCTCCATCATCTTCATTACTCACGACTTCGGCGTGATAGCCAACATGTGCAACCGGGTAGGGGTAATGTATGCCGGCAAAATTGTGGAAACAGCGGCCACCCGGGACATCTTCAAGAACCCCAAACACCCTTACACCACCGCCCTGATTAACTCCGTACCCCGGCTGGACCAAAAAGACGAGCGACTCTATTCCATCAAAGGACAGCCCCCATCCCTGATGAACCTGCCGCCGGGCTGCCGGTTTTACCCCCGCTGCCCCCTGGCGGCGGATATATGCCTCCAGGAGGAGCCAAAAGAGGTGGAAATTAGCAGTGGTCACTCTGTATCCTGCTGGAAAGTGAAGTAGGCCATGGCAGATTTCTTGTTAGAAGGACGCAACCTGAAAAAATACTACCCGGTGACCAAGGGTATCCTGCAGCGTACCATCGGCTGGGTGAGGGCGGTAGACGACGTATCCTTCACCATAGAGAGCGGCAAGACCCTGAGCCTCGTTGGCGAATCGGGCGCCGGAAAGACGACCACCGCCAAGCAGGTGCTGCTCCTGGAGAAACCCACCTCCGGAGAAATCATCTTCGAAGGTAAGGACATCTCTAAACTTAACCGCTCCCAGCTGAAGCTGGAATACCGCTCCAACGTACAGGCGGTACAGCAGAACCCCTGGAGCTCCATGAATCCGCGAATGCGGGTAAGGGATATTATCGGCGAGCCGCTGGTGGTGAATACCAAAAAGTCGAAGAAAGAGATTCGGGCCCGCGTGGAGGAGCTGCTCGAACAGGTAGGCCTCAACTCGAGCCACACCGACCTCTACCCCCATGAGTTCAGCGGCGGCCAGCGTCAGCGTATCGCCGTGGCGCGCGCCCTGGCCCTTAATCCCAAACTGGTCGTCCTCGACGAGCCCGTCTCGGCCCTGGACGTTTCCATTCGGGCGCAGATTATGAACCTGCTGAGAGACCTCCAGAACGAGTTCAACCTCAGCTACCTCGTCATCGCCCATAACCTGGCCACGGTACGCTACATGAGCCACACCGTGGCCATAATGTACCTGGGTCAGATTGTGGAATACGGCGACGCCGAAGACCTGTTTAAACAGCCCCTGCACCCCTACACCAAGGCGCTCATTTCGGCCTCGATGCTGACCCTGCCCGAGGACGAGGATAAGGGGGTGGAGAAGATTATCCTGAGCGGCGAGATGCCTTCGCCGCTTAATCCCCCGCCCGGCTGCCGGTTCCACCCGCGCTGCGCCGAGGCCACCGAGAAATGCTCCGTGGAAGTGCCGGAGATGCGTAAGCGCGGCAAGCACTGGGTGAAGTGCCACCGCAATTTCTAGGGTGAGCACTATTTAGCAAGAAAAATCCCCCGGAAAACCGGGGGGTCTCTATTTACTTGGTAGCCCAAGTTGTTCAATACATAGAACTTTTAGAGTAGAATTTGCTTTCGGCTGACTTGGCAGGTGTAGTCTGCTATAATCTTGGTGAAGAACGCTACAGGGTAATGGCACAAGGAGCCAGCTGTGGAATTGAATAGTGTCATTAAACTTGTTATCAGTATCCTTGCCAGCTTGGCCGCCGGGGGCATCGGCAGCCTTTTCACCTTCAAAGCAATCCCAACCTGGTACGCCGGACTGAAAAAACCACCCTATACCCCACCCAAATGGGTATTCGGGCCCGTATGGACGACCCTGTATATATTGATGGGAATCTCCGTCTTTCTTATCTGGCAAAACGGGCTGGCTATTAATGGCGCCTGGCTGGCTTTTACGCTATTCTGGATCCAGCTCGCGCTTAATGCTCTATGGTCAATTATCTTCTTCGGGATGAAGTCGAAGGGGGGAGGAGTCATCACGATTATTGTCCTGTGGCTCCTTATTCTGGCAACGATGATTGCTTCTTTCCGGGTCTCAGGGTGGGCAGGCGCACTTCTGGTTCCTTACATCGTGTGGGTCAGTATCGCTTCGTACCTGAATATCGGGGTCTGGCGGCTGAATAAGCTCTAGCACGATGCCATAAATGTCCATGCCTATCTCCTCGCAGATAGCTCTTCGGCACGCTGTCGCTGGCCGGACTATGTCTTCCGCAACCGCAGAAATTGCGGTATATTACTATGAAATACCGGCTTCTGTTTGACTTTGAATTCTTATGAGATTACCATAGTTAATAGCGTTGCATTCTTCTAGCAGAGCTGTTTAGCCGGTTTGTTGCGCTTTAAATTGATTTGTTATGTTGCTAGAAGCATGGGAATTCGTTCAACGGCGTCCGGATTTACTCGTTGGTTGGGTTACCTCTCACATTTGGATAACCTTCGTGGCTGTCGTTATAGCCGTCGTTATCGGCGTGGCTATCGGCATTTTCATCACCGGCAAAGGGCGTGAGCACCTGGCCGATTCCGTCCTCTACCTCGCCGAAATCATGATGACCATCCCCAGCCTGGCCCTCTTCGGGCTGTTGATACTGCTTTTAAGCAGCGTCGGTCTCAAATCGTTCGGCTTTTTCCCCACCGTTATCGCCCTCGTCATCTACGGGCAGTTACCCATCCTGCGCAACACCTACACGGCCATTAAATCGGTCGATCCGGCGATGGTGGAGGCGGGCCGGGGTATGGGTATGACTGACCGTCAGATAATCTTCCGTATCGAAATCCCGCTGGCCATGCCCGTTATCATGGCGGGCGTGCGTAACGCCACCGTCCTAATCATCGGCATTGCCACCATTGCCGCCATGCTTGGCTCCGGGGGTCTCGGGGTGCCTATTTTCGGCGGGATTCGTAATGCCCGGGCCGACCTTATCCTCACCGGCGGTATCTCCGTCTCCGTCCTGGCAGTGGCCGCCGACGGTATTATGGCGCTGCTGGAGAGAATCATCACACCGAAAGGACTCAAGGTAGGGTAATAGTCATGATTAAGCTGGAAAACGTCACCAAGGTATATCCCGACGGCACCAAGGCGGTGGATAATATCGACCTAGAGGTTAACGAAGGGGAGATATGCGTTTTCCTGGGCCCGTCCGGCTGCGGCAAGACCACGACGATGAAGATGATTAACCGGCTCATCCCCATCACCAGCGGCACGATATTAATCAACGGCCAGGATAATAAAAAGATGAAGGTGAGCGAGCTGCGCCGCGATATCGGCTACGCCATTCAGGAAATCGGGCTCTTCACCCACATGACGGTAGGGCAGAACATCGAGACCGTGCCGGTGCTCAAGGGCTGGAGCAAGCCGAAGCGGCGGGAGCGGGTGGAAGAACTGCTCGCGCTGGTCCGGCTCGACCCGGCCGAATACATGGACAAGTACCCGGCGGAGCTTTCCGGCGGCCAGCGCCAGCGGGTGGGCGTCGCCCGCGCCCTGGGGGCCGACCCGCCGATACTCCTTATGGACGAACCTTTCGGGGCCATCGACCCCATCAACCGTGTGGAGTTGCAGACCGAGTTCCTCAAAATCCAGGAGGAAATCCGTAAGACTATCATCTTCGTCACCCACGATATTTATGAAGCGATTAAAATGGGCGATAGAATCGCCCTGATGAAAGAAGGGCACCTGGTGCAGTACGATACGCCGGCTAATATCCTCTACCGGCCAAAAGATGAGTTTGTGGAGGATTTCGTCGGGGCCGACCGGGCCCTTAAAGGCTTACAATTGCTGCGCGTCAAGGACGTGGTGAACCGGGGTATCCCCACCGTTACCCCGGAAGACAGCGTCGAGAATGCGCAGCGATATCTGGTGGAGACGGCCGGCGATTTCCTGGCCGTCGTCGACGGGCAGCAGAAATTCCTCGGCTGGATAAGCGCCGCGGGGCTGGAGGGAAAGAAAAAGGTTGCCGATGCCATGGAGGCGTCATCCATCGTCACTTCCGACAACGCCGTCCTCAACGAGGCCCTTTCGATAATGCTGGCCAGCCGGTTCCGCTCTTTGCCGGTTATCGACAGGGCCGGCAGGCTCCAGGGGATACTGACGATGGACGCCATTCAGGAGAATTTGACCGAAGCCATTAAGCCGGGAAAGGCGGCCGCGTGAGACGACGCATTGTGCTGATATCGATCCTGGTTATCCTGGTGGGTGTTACCATCGGGGTAACCAGTGTCGAGAAGGCGGGCATCTTCAGTATGTTCACCTATAGCGAAATTTTCACCCACTCCTACGACCACATAGTGATGGTGTTCTGGGCGCTTGTCTTCAGTATCTCCATCGGCGTATTCCTCGGCGTTCTCGTGACGCGGCAGGGGTTCTCCCGGCTCTCGCTGCCGGTTATCGGCGTGGCCAGCATCGGGCAGGCCATTCCGAGCCTGGCTTTAATCGCTATCATCGCCATTCTGCCCATTAGCCTGTGGTCTATCGAGTTCGGCTTCAACTTCCAGACGGTGGTTATCGCCCTGGTCGTCTACGGGTTGATGCCGATTATCCGCAACTCTTATGCCGGTATCTCTAATATCGACCACGCCATCATCGAGTCGGCCCGGGGCATGGGGATGACCAAATGGCAGATATTCCGCAAAGTGGAACTGCCCATGGCGTTGCCGGTGATTATCACCGGGATACGGATATCCGGCGTGGTGACCGTCGGTACCGCGGAGCTGGCCGTCCTCGTCGGCGGCAAAGGCCTCGGCGTGATTACCTTTACCGGGGTGTTCAGCATGCAGCCCCTGTTGATTCTCCAGGGCGCCGCGCCGACCGCCATACTGGCCATACTCCTGGGCGTCCTTTTAGAATTTATCGAAAACCGGGTAACGTCGCGTGGATTGAAAATCCGGGTAAAAAATGCATGAGAGGAGGTGATAGTCGCTAAAAAAATCCTAATTCGAGATACGTTACGACCAATAAATGAACTATTTGAGGAGTGGAAAAATGCGTAAAATTGTAATATTGTTCCTGGCTCTCATTATCGGGCTTATGCCCATCCTGGCATCATCGTGTACCAGCGAAGAGAAGACGGTCACCGTCGGCTGCAAGAACTTCAACGAGCAATACATCATCGGCCAGATGCTCGCCCAGCTGCTGGAAGCCGAGGGCTTTACCGTGGAGCTGGTCTCCGACCTGTCGACGGAAAGTCTCCGCAGTTCCATGGAAGCCGGTGATATCCAGATCGGCGCCGACTACACCGGCACGGGCTGGATGAGCCATCTCGGCCACGAGTATACCCCCGGCGTGGACAACAACGAGCTCTACCAGATGGTCAAGGACGAGGACGCCGCCAACGGCTTTACCTGGCTGGACCCCATCTGGAACAACAACACCTACGTGCTGGTCTCCTGGCCCGAGTTCGTTGAGGAGAACAACCTGACGACCCTTTCCGACCTGGCGGCGCTCTATAACGCCGGCGACGTGGAGATTACTACCTTCGTGGGCTTCGAGTTCTCCACGCGACCGGACGGCCTGCCGGCGCTGGAGGTGCATTACGGCTTCTCCGTCCCGGATGATTCGCTGAAGACCGGCGCCCCCGGGGCTTCGCTGCTGGGGCTGGAAAACCACGAGTGTGACGTGGCCATGGCCTTCGGTACGGACGCGGTTATCTCCGAAAACGGCTGGTACGTCTATCAGGACGACCAAGCGTTCTGGCCCCCTTACGACCTGGTGCCCTACGTCAACACCGAAACACTCGATAAATATCCTGAAATCGAGGATATCATCAATGAGCTCGTAGCGACATTCCCCGGCGGCGGGCAGACCGCCACGCCGGAGATAATCGGGCAGGGGCAGAAGGTCTGGCAGGATCTCAACGCCAAGATAGGTGTGGAGATGGAGCCGGACGAGATAGCCCATGAATACCTGGTTGAGCACGGCTTAATCAGCGAATAGCAACCCTTTTTCCGGAAAAAGAGCACACGGGGGGAGCCTCTCGGCTCCCCCCGTTAGTATGCGAGCGCTAATCCTCGCCAGGGGGCGTGAAAGGTTCGCAAGGTCCCCCCTTGACAAAGCTGATAGACCCCATTATAAGACCGCTTCACGTTCTTTTGTGAGGAAGATAGTTATCGATGCTGATAGGGTAACGGTGGAATATAGGATACAGGTACTGCCGGATAACGAAA
>Ga0315550_1001910_pt1 | contig 12804 bp, 9 predicted proteins | sample SalMarSW160190MG_2_FD_203100 | JGI IMG/M metagenome (GOLD analysis project Ga0315550, IMG submission 203100) | Salt marsh sediment microbial communities from the Plum Island Ecosystem LTER, Massachusetts, United States - Salt Marsh Sediment SW1601-90 ... | reverse complement strand
TATGGGCTTTTCTGATACAAAAAATGCTTATAATATCTATGTTTTTAATGCGAAAAAAGAGAGTTTTGGTGCGGTCGGAGAAAGGCAATTTAGAGAGTATTTATCTGCTTTAGAAATGTTGGGCTTATTTGAATTTCAGTGGAAACCTGCTCTTAATCGACGTGGCAGGATTAGAATTGCTATTCCAACTTTTGATTTTATGCCCTGGCTTGATAAACATTTTCCTAATAACGGAGATGATATGCATAGGTAGGTAGGGGTAGTTCACCTCCGTTATTCCGTTATTCGATTAAAGAAGTCTTTATTTTTTTATGAGATCTATTACCCAATCTTTTTTAATTATTTCTGCATGATTGTTTCTTTTAATCATAAATTTCCTATTTTGTATTAAATCATATCCATAATCATTGAGTTTAAAACCATGCTTCTTTGCAATTTCTATTAATGTTTTGTTTATTGGGATCTTAATATTTCTTATGGTGTTATTTCCAATGATGATTATGCAATGGCCTCTTTTTTTTAATACTCTATTATACTCAACAAAACTTTTTTCCATATTATAAAAATATTTATAAACAATATAAGCACTTTTTTGATTTATAGAATATAACTTTTTTATAATTCTATCTATTGATTTAATCCCTGTTTGATGTAGTTGTTTATAGTATAATGCTGCATGATTTTCTCCACCAATCTGTTTTTTTTCTAAATTTATTAATTCTTTATTATCTGCTTGCTTTAACCAGAATATCTCTAATTTAAAATTTCTAAAATACTCTTGTGCGTTTGCATATGGCGGAGAAGTAATAATCAAATCTACTTTTTTTACCCAACTAGGTAATTTAATATTTTTTGTATCATTGGTTTTTATAAATTCACTTTTTATAGCCTTTCTGTTTGATAGCATTTTGTATAATTCTTTTAGAGATTTTGAATTCTTCTCTACTGCCCCTTTAAATAATTTAATCGGATAAAATTTATCTCCGTTCTTTCTTTTTTCTCTCATTCTAGGAGAACAATATGTTTTAGGATTTGCAGCATCTGCATATGAAGATTTTCTTATTATTGACGAAAAACAAACTTCAAAGAAATTTTTTAATTTTTTATCTATTTTATGGTAATCATATAAGAGATTAATAATAGTCATTATCTTTCTAAGTTCTTGAATACTTTCTTTACTAAACCAATATTCCTTATTTGGAAATTCTATGTTATATGTGATCTTTAATCTTTTATCCAATAGACAATCTAATTCTTTTATAGCCTGATTTAAAATTTTTGGATTAATTGGAGTTACTTTTACTTTAGTAATCAAACGAGCAAGAGGATTTATATCAATACCTAATGAATGTCTTCCTGTTATTTTTGATTCAAGTAAAGTTGTTCCAGAGCCTGCAAAAGGATCGAGAATTACATCTCCCTCTTTAGAGTACTTCTCTATAAAAAATCTTGGAATTTGAGGAATAAATTTTGCAGTATAAGAATGGATTCCATGAGTAAGATAATTATTAGACATAGCTACAATACTATTCTTCTTAAAATTAAAATTTTTACACCTCATTTTTGTTTATTTTATAAATAATTGAATGAATATCCTCACTTCTATTATAAGATTCTGTTGTTTTAAAAAGCTTCTCAAAGAAAATACTCTCATCACTAAAAAAAGATTTTAATTCATTAAGTATTTTAACACAAGTATTTAGAGAATATTTTGTAAAATTAAGAGTATAGTATAGATTTTTAGAAAATGGGATAAATAGACTAGAAAGTCGGTAATATCTTTTGATCTTTTTTTGAACTTCTTCTGAAACAGTTTCTTCATTTATAAGTAACTTATCGTCTTCTGAATCATCTAATGAAATTAATGTTCTTGATTTACAAACTGGACATCTTTCTGGAATGTTCTTAGTTTCAATTATCTCTTTATATTTTTTACAATCCGAACAAAAAATAATTAATCTTTTATTTTTAGCATAAAAAGTTAATTTGTATATTGGATTTCTAATAAAACTCCTATGCAATCCCCAAGGATTTGGATTTATTATATCTAAAGGCGAATAAAATAAGGTCGCTTCTTTTTTTTCTTTATAAATTTGGGTCCATTCTGGATGAAATTCACAAATCTCCTGAAAATCATGATATTTTTTTAATGATGAAAAAGATATAGATAATTTATGGCCTTCACTAAATTCTTTTGCAGTTTTGAACATCTCGGTGTCAAATCCTTTAGGAAAATAATATAAATATCCTTCTGTTTCTTCTACATATTTTGAAAGATTATCTATATTTTTAGGCAATTCATTTTTGTTTACTACCTTCCTAAACCTAATATAACATAATAAAGAATCTTCTTGAAATTCTTTAATGGAAATTTTTTCAGCTGAAATAATATGTCTAAAATCTTCTGCAAAACCTTGAAAAACTAAAGTTCTAAGATATACTGGGTTTTCTAATTCTTTTTCTTCGGGGAATTCTTTGAAGATTTCCCTATATTTTGAGGTTCTGATACAAAACTCATATTTTTTTCCAATCCAATCTTCTGCTACAAGTATTAACTGGTGCAAGTTTTCTATATCTCTTTTTATCTGGACAATTTTTATTGGTGAAATATAATATACCCCAAGATTTCCGACTTGAACTCCATATGCAGGATCCGGCACTAGATCATCCCATACTATTTTTCCATTAACAGTTTTATAACTTTTAATTTGCATAGAGGCATCTTCAGGCAAAGTGTAAAGAAATCTTAATTCAGATAAAGAACAAGATTGCTCTGAAATACCTAAATTTTTTGAATAGATTTTTATCCTTGGTAAAGATGGATGATAATAAAAATCTTTGATAATCGCTTTTTTTAATAAATACTCTTTTACAGGTTTATTGACTTTAAAATGAAAAACCCTCTCTATTTTTGGACAGGCAATAACAACATACTGTTTATCTTCTTCGCCCTCGTTAATATATAATGAATGATTTAAGGACTCTAAAATAATACCATCTAAAATTCCATTATATTTTGATACTCTTTCTTTTTCAGGTAAGGAATTTGTGAAGATAGATAAATTTTTGTTATTGAAATATTCTAATAAAATTTGTAAGAAAGATGAAACTCCCTTATATTCTTTGTCCACATTATTTTTTAAGTCTTCATAATCTTGCATCCACTTATTATCAACAAACAAAACTCTTTCTATACAATTAAGGAATTTTAATAAAATATCTGTATTCTTTAAAATTATTCTTTTTTCCATTTGGAACTTCCTCCCTAAACTGAATTATAAATATCCTCAAAAATTGAAATATATTCTTTAATAAATTCATGATTAGTTAGGATTATCCCCCCTTCCAAATTATAAAGAATACTTGTATCTCTAAAGTTTGCTGATCCAATATAAATTTTCTTTTTATCAGAGATTATTATTTTTGCATGTATTTGAAACTGCTGCACATTATCTCTAGATTCAAAAAGATATTTAACCTCTAAATTTGGTTTGGTTTGTTTTAATCTTTCAAGAATAGCATTTTTTCCATATTTACTAGGCACTGTTAAAAATCTTATTTTTACATTATTTTTGATTTTGTTTAGATAATCAATTGCTGATGCATCTACATATGGAGATAATATTCTAATTTCTTCTTTAGCTTCAGAGAGTATTTCTCTCATTGCTTTTTCAGTTAATTTTATTTCGGGATGGTCTTTGATTATTTTTTCCGAGAAAATTGGAGGGAGAGTCATAACTATTTCATATTGTTTTTGTGACTCTTTTGCCAGTTTTTCTTTAAATTTAAGAAAGGATCTTCCTTCTTTACTAAGTTTCCATTTACAAGAAGAAATAAGTTGCAAGGGATTTTCCCTGTATATAAAACCAGTTCTTTCTAAATCTTTAAGAAGGTTAAGAGAAATTACTGGAAAGAACTTTTGGAGTTCCCTAATCGAGCAAGGTTCTGTTTCAATTTTTTCTAATATTTTTTTTATTAAGATTTCTGGTTCCATTTTAATCATAAAATGTTTCTATATCCTCAAAAAGAGGCACTAATAGGTGTCTATTAAGCGCCTGATTTACTTCACCACAAGTATCTAATAAAATACATCTTGGACATTTACTTCTACAGTCGCATCCTTCAATGCTCCCTGTTATAAGATCTAATAAATCCATTAAAGTGTTTGAGTCATTCCATAGTTTTTGACAGCCTCCAATTCCTCCCTCTTGATTATCATAAATTATTACTCTATTATTGTCTAAATCATAAGACCCTCCAAATTCTCGGTGGGGTAATCCAGTAATAATTGGTAAGTACATAAGTAAAGCATGTTTTAGGGTGTGTAAAACCCATCTTTTTAATTGCATTTCCTTCATTTCAGGATCTGTGTTCTCTATATCTTTAAGAAATCTATTATAGAGCTCTTCATCTTCCACATATAACTTTTTTAAATATTCTAAAGAAGCTTGATAAACTTCTGGATTCAATTCAAAAATTAATCCTTCTGTATTAAACTGCCTTCCATAATAGCAATTGTTTGGAAAAGTCTTATACCTTATATTTTCATATTGCCCGAGTTTATAACCCCACGTTACTTGAGAGACCACTACTTTTTCTGAATAAAAAATTCCTTTACACATTTTTTTATTGAGAAAATCTTTAACTTCAATTGGGTTTAATGTAGAACTTTCGACATGGGCTAAAGATACTGTAATGCCCTTTGTTAAATTTTCCGTAGGTTCTTGAGGTTTATATCCAAATTTAAAAGTTTCTAATGGGCCCACTATGTTATTACAATGTTTGCAAATCCACTTTAATGATCCCATTGGTTGTTCAGGATCTGTAATTACTAATCCCAACCAATCTTCAATACCACAACTAGGACATTTTTTCTTATTTGCTCTTAGGTATGTTACTATAGGGGTATTTCTTCTATCTTCTTTTATTTTTCTGGATCTTATTAAGAGTGGTGCTTGAGATAAATGTTGCCCACATTTTGGACATAAGAATTTAAAATGATTTACTCCTTTAACAAAACTAATGCCTCTCAAAAAATTGTTGCAATTATCACACATAAAAGATTCTAGTTCTGGGGTAAGTCTAGCAATTGCTTTTTGCATTTCACTTATTTGAACTTTTTTAATGAACTCTAATGCATACTTTAGTTTTTCCTGATCTGTTTTTGGTTCCTGGAAAGAGGGCAATGCTAATCCAGTGAAGGTTTCTGGATCTAAAAGTCTTAATCTTTGCTTCATACGGTGATATGTAATCCAATCTAAAAGGATTGGTTCCCCCTTTTCAATTGTTTCTACTTTGTACATATTTTCTCTATAAGTAGCATATGCATTCTTAAATAATTTTGATATTGCATAACCTATAGGTCTATTATCTTTTTTACTTGTTGCCATCTTAAATTTGAAAAACCACCTCTACTGTTTTATCAGCAGTTCTTAGCTTACCGATTTGATATTTTTCTTCAAATACATTAAACAATTCATCTAAATCTCTTACTTCTGAATTAGTAAAGATTTCTTTTGCAAATTCTTCTAAAACCTCATCAAATAATTTTCCTTCTTCTAAAGAAGAACCAAAACAGTTTTTAATAAATTCCTTAAATTTTTCTTTAAATTCTTTAGATATCTCTTTAGAACCTTCTTTAGATATAAATTCTTTTAGTTCCTTTATTCCATAAATTTTTTCTGTATTTGGCAAAGTACTGAGATAATCAAAAAATAACGCTCTTAAATGATTTTTAAATATTACTTCATTTTTATCACTAAAAGGTGGGTCAACAACAAATTCATCAGGATTTTCTAACATAGATCTACATTTTTCGAAATAGTAATAATCGAGATGACTCCATTTTCTTAAGGTGGTAATTACTATTGCATCCTTTTTTCTTCCAGATCTTCCGACTCTCTGTAAGTAGTCATTAAATGAATAAGGAGCTCCATGAAGTAATAAAACATTTATATCATCAAAATCAACTCCAACTTCCAATGTAGAAGTAGCATATAAAACATCAATTTCTTTTTTCGTAAATTTTTTTTCTATTTCTGCTCTTAGATCTCTCTCAAATTGGGAAGTATGCCCTCTTATAATAAAATTTTTACCTTCTATCTTTGGTTTTCTGGAATTTGTTAATTTTATTAAACTTCTATTATCTTTTATACTTTCACAAAATCCAAGAACTGAAGGTTTTTCTTTTATATTCTCTGCAAAATATTTTAGAATATAATGCATTCCGAAAGAAAGTGTATCTGCACTATTATATGATCTAGGAAGAATAAATAAATGTTCTCTCTTTATTAATTCTCCTTTGGAAGTCAATTCTTTTTCATCCTCATAAGCAGCATTCTTATCAAAGGGAATCATATTTATGTTAGAGTTACTAAATAATTGTTTGCCAAATTTATCAGGATTATCTATTGTAGCAGTTGCTCCTATAAATGTGGGCTTATAATTTTCATTTTTTGTATATACTTTTATAGTATTTTTGAGTCTTTTCAAAAACATAGAAGTATTCATTCCAAAAGCCCCTCCTAACATATGAATTTCATCCATAACAATTATTTCTGGGCTGCATAAAGGATTTACTTTTACAAGATCTTTGTGGCAATCAGGACAAACTCTCTTATTAATAAAAGATTCTCCGCACTTATCGCAATAATTTATTGATCTTCCAAAAATTGAGTGGTGTTGAGGTTGTTTCATTAAAGTATAATGTAGAGTATCTTGATTTGTAATTAAGATATCTGGTATTTTTTTATGGATTTCATATCTTGTTAGTATAAGATAATCTAGGTTCTCCCCACATTTTGAACATCGGGCAATATTATTTATGCCTACTTCTTCAAAAATAATTGGAGATTCACAATTTGGATTAGGGCACTTGAAAGGGATCCATAATTCCTTCTCTTCTTTTGAAGTCTTTTTAATATCCCCATGATAAATCCCCATTGTTAAAGGCCTTTTTCCTTGTTTTTTAATTGATTGATTTAAAAAATAAAGGGCCTTAAAAATTCTTGCAGCTTGATCATTTGCTAAAGCCTTTGTAGGATAAAATATTATGGCTTTGGTCCCAATTTTATCTAAATTTTTTAAACAATAGTTTATAATCGGAACAGTAAAAGTTTCTGTTTTTCCACCAGCAGTTCTAACAGATATAATATTCACTTCCCCTTTCTTTTCTTTAATCTCCCTTGCTATTTTTTGAATCCCTTCTTCTTGATAATGATAAAAAGAATTTATATGTGGGAATGCATCAACTACTTCTCCCTCTATTTCAATCCCTTCATTTTTTAGATTACTAATAAATTGTTTTTTTGGTTTCCCTTCTTTAAATTTAGGTATTGTTTCAAATCCTCTAAAATATTCTTTAAAATCTATTTGAGATACCGATTCTTTTTGTGCTATAAGATTAAATAATCTTTTTATGGATGTTTTAGTTCCCCATCGATTTGTTTGAATGTTAAACTTTGCTTGATCACATTGTTCTTGAATGTCAAAATCCAGTAATATTCCTTTTGGAACTTTTTGATATTTTTCACTATCTCCTTGTTTAATCCCCACATTTTTAAATGATTCATTATCTTTTTCATTAATAATCCTCAATTGGACTCTATAAATTCCTTCACTTTCTTTTTTAATATTTTTTATAATAGATAGTTTTATAGGATTTTTATCATTTGATTGGATATCTTTACCAAATTCTTTATAATTAACTACAAACTCTTTTTCAAATGTAGTCCTAAAAAATGATTTAGTTCCTACATCTTTAAATTTAATCATATTTTCTTCTTTATATACTTCATTAGTTTTAAGATTCTTAATTGTGATTTTAGAAGAAGACTCTTTTAAGTTTGTTGTTATATCTAATTGTAGTTGCGCAAAGGAATCCTCATTTTTTTCTTCTGATAATCTTATATCTCCTGATCTAACACAGAAATTAAATACCGTTTTAGTCTGTGGAGAAGAGCCCTCTTCTTTTATAATGAAATCATATCCTATGATGTTTTGAGAGGCAGGCCTATCCGAATAAGTAAAAGTTCCTACACTGATTTCAGGCCACTTTGTTTCCAAAACACCCAAATGGGGTTTAGGTAACAAATGCTTATTTCTAAGATTTTGGATAACATAGTCTAATACTTTTGATTTATCAAAATCTGTTTTTGCCATGTAAATAACCAAATAGAATACTATATATCTTTTTCTGTTCTCAAAAACGTCCGTTTTTCAAACCCTTATTTTTCAATATCTTTTTCCTCGATTAGAATTTCCTTTTTACATGGGGGGATTTATTTTACTTATTTTTCCATTATTATAACCAATGTGTGCAACATCTTGGGTTTTGCGGGAGGAGGTGATATATATTATTTTATAATATAAGATAGTGGTACACCTGTTTTAACTTAATTTTTTGCATTTTATGAAACAAAGGTTTTTAAATGGTAAGAATTGTTATTTGATTATGGAAAATGGAACATTAAAAGATTTTGGAAATGGAATAACAAACACTTGGAAAGGTATAATTGATTCCTGTAAGGAAGAATATTTTGGAATTCCTATGAAAAATCCAATTCAATTATGCTCAAGAACTAAAATGGGTTTAGTAGGATTAATTGCAGGAATTAGTTTAATGTTGGGAGCAGTTGGAGTAACTACGCTAGGATTAACAAGAGGATTTGATTCCTATTTAAGACATGAAGGACAACCAAAAGTAATTTATTTAATTGATGGAAAAGAAGTAATAGAAAGAAGATTTAAGACAAATGAAGAAATGCATCAATATTTAGATTCAGAACAAGGTAAAAGAGAGGCTGAATTTTATGTACCACAGAATAGAAATTAGATTTTTATAAAATTATATTCTTTATAACCAATAAAATACCTAACAATATAATAATACTTCCAACTAATTTGTTAAGAGTCTTTTCTTTGAGAATGTTTGCAAACTTAGAAGACCAAACAGCCCCTAAAATTCCTCCAATACCTCCAATCATTAATGCTGAAATTGAAAAAGGAAAATTAACATAATGGGCTATACCTCCAAACAAGGCAATGAATATCATTAAAAAAACAGAGGTTCCAATAGCTTCATGAGTTTTATAATCTAATATTAAAATTAGTGCCAATAAAATCATTATTCCTCCTCCCGCTCCAAAAACTCCTGCAATAGTTCCTATTAATAATCCTACTAAAATTAATGATAATGTTTTATATCTCTTGAAAAAAGAGAATTTTTTAGTTGTTGAAAATTTCTTTTTCTTTTTTATTATTATAGAAATGCCAGCTAAAATTATTCCAATTCCTGTTGCTAAACCAAGATTATCTGAAGGAATATTTTTTGAAAAATAACTACCAATTATAACTGCAATTAAAGCAGATATTAATAATATTAATGAGGGTTTTATCTTTAATCTCCCATGTTTACTATAAATTAATGTTGCAAAGAAAGAAGCAAAAACATCTATAGATAATGCTATTCCAATAGCAAGATAAGCAGGATAATTTAGGAATACGATTAATAAAGGGGCTGCAACCATTACAGCACTTGCTCCTACTAATCCTGTAACTATCCCAGCACCAATTCCTGCTATTAAGAGTATTATTAATTCTAACATCTTTTATTATAACAATATTCTTCTTTATTTATAAATTAGTTCCTTCGAATATAACTTTATCAGAAAAATTTAAGGCGGCTTTAGAGATAGTTTTTAACTCAAAGTTTTTGATAATTCATAAAAAAGAGATTCTATATCTTTTGTTATGCTTATTATGGAATCTTCTTTAAATGGATTCTTTAGTTTTCCTATTTCTATCGATTCTAAGAAACCCCTATCAATTGCAGAATTAATTAGATTGATGTATTCTTTCCACGCTTTACTAAAGTCTTTTTTGGACTTGAATAAGTATTGGAATGCACAAAATTGAGCAATGACATAATCAATATAATAGAATGGCAATTCAAATAAATGTAATTGCCTAAACCAAAAAGCACCCTTCTCTAAAAAACTATTTTTTTCATAATCTGTATGGGGTAGGTATCTCTTCTCAATTTCTCTCCACATTAGTTTTCTTTGTTGAGGATTGGCTTTTGGATTCTTGTAAACCCAATGTTGAAATTCATCAACTAAAATTCCATAAGGAATAAACAAAGCTGATTTTACTAGATGAATTAGTTTAAATTTATTTTTATTATTAAAAAAATCTTTCATCCATGGCCAAGAAAAAAATTCCATACTCATAGAGTGAATTTCTGCAATTTCAAGCCCCTCGAAATTCCATTCTAAAAAATCTTTATCTTTATTTAAATAACATGCGAGAGCATGACCACATTCATGAATAAGAGTGGAGATATCATTAGCAGTATCATTAAAATTCATAAAAATAAATGGTGACTTTTCATTTTTTATAAAATCACAAAATCCCCCTACGGCTTTCCCATTTCTAGGGAGTAAGTCAAGTAAATTATTATCAACCATATAATTAAAAAAATCTTTTGTTTCTACCCCCATTTCCATAAACATTTCTTTTGTCTTTTCAATTTTTGAATTAGTATCTCCTTTTGGTTTAATCTCTTCATTTAAGAATACAGCTTCATCATAATAATATAATTTTTCTATATTCAGGCTTTTCTTCTTCCATTCTATTATTTTCTTGGTTAAAGGAATAAAATTTTTAAATAAATTTTCCCTCAATTGTTTTACATCACGCTTATTAAAATCATTCCTTCCCCATCTATCATAAGCTAAATCAATAAAATTCTCATATCCTAAGTTAATAGCAATTTCATGCCTTACTTTTACTAATTCATCAAAAATATTATCAAATTTTTCTTCATTATCTGAAAAGAATTTCCAATAAACATCATTAGCATCCTTCCTAATATTTCTATCTTTTGATTCAAAATAAGATCTAATTTCAGAGAGATTCATTTTTTTATTTTGAAATGAAAGTTCAGCAGAACCGATTAATTTGGAGTATTTACTTATTAATTTATTTTCTTTTTCTAAAAGCTTTATGACTTCAGGACTGATAACTTTCAAAGAAAGTTCCATTTTTTCAAAAATATTTCTTCCGTATTCTTTCTTAAAATCTTCTTTAAATTTAGAATTAACAATAACTTCAAAGAAATTTTTGTTAATCTCTTGAATTGAAGGGGAAATTTCATCAATAATCTTTCTTTCATCTTCATAAAACTTATCTTTAGTATTTATTTTATATCTTATATTAACTAAAGAACTCATTGTTTCAAAATTATTTCTAATTTTCTGTATTTGAGACAGAATGGTTTTGAATGAATTGAAGTTTTCTGCTTCTTTAAGTTGTTTTAATAATTGAATGTATTCAATTTTAATCTTTTTTAAATTCGGTCTTTTATATTGATAATTCTCAAATTTCATAATTTACGTAATAAGGATTAGTTTAAAAAATTAATGGGTTTGCTGTTCCAGAAATTTTTAACTTAAATCTCTTTTAATTCAATCTTTCTTAACTTAGCTCTTGTATTATCCATTAACAATCTAATATCCTCAACTTCTTTTTTCATTCTTTTAAACTCATCTTTCCTTAACTCGTTTTCTTGCTCTGTTTTAGTTAATCTCTTTTCAAGCTCTGTTTTTGTAACATCAATCAACAGATCTTCTTCACTAATAGTATCTTTCATTCCAAGAAGTTCGCTGTAATAGTGAATTTTATCACTCTTTTTCCAACCAAATCTATATTTCAATGCAGATTCGCTTTTGTATCTAGGCAACCAATAACAACAACTAATATGCCTAAAATCATACATTGTTAATTGAGAATATTTTTGTCCTGCTAAGCTTTTCTTATTACCAAAAACACTTTCTCCTAATCTTTTCAAATATCTATTTGTAATATAAGGATTTATAGGAAAAAGGTAATCTTCTGGTTTGAGTTTCTTATTTTCAATATATTCTTTTAATAATTGAGAACAAATCATAAGTTTTATTCTTCTTCCAAAAGTTTTGCTTATTTCTTCCCTTATATGCAACTCCTTACAATCAGTGTATAAATCAGAAACTTTAATATTAATTAATTCTGTTGGACTTCTAATTCCTGTATCAAATAAAAAGATAATCAAAACCTTATAATCATATCTTGCTTTATTGCAGAGGGTTTTAACTTGTTTCTCATTTAAATAAACCCATTCTGGTTTTGTTCCAGAAGTGTCTAAATCTGCTGTAATATCATGAATTTCTGTGCCTTGTTTTTTACTTGCTTTTTGATACCAGTGCCAAAAAGCTTTAAAGATTTTAACATAATCTTGTACAGACTTGTACTTCTTTTTATCTTTTCTTTTAATTTTTCCATTTCTCATATCTGCAAAAAAACTAAACAATTGTTCTTCTTTGATGTCCTTAATATTTTGTATTTTAAACTTTGCTTCAAACTGCTGGATAAGAAAAATCATCCTTGTCTTAAGTGCATTAAGCCTTATGTAACTTCTTGCACCTTTTTTATTTACACAAGAAATATTAATTCCGTTTTCCATATCGTTTAGGTATTGCTTGATTAAATCAGAGTTCTGCTTACTAATCTTCGGAATTCCTTGTTTTGTTTTCTTTTTCCAATTCAAATATCTTTCTTTATATTTGTAAGGATCAATCTTCATATTTTTCTATACAAATTACTTTTTTTAAGCAACTTGTAAAAAGTTGTCCCAAGAATTTACCAAAAAGGTATTATGCCCCTGCCGAGCAATAGGGTAAAATGTTATATTGAAGGGATTTTTTGCCTCTTTTTTACCCTTGCTGTTTATTATTCCTTCAAGACTGCTTTTATTTATAAATATTGTCG
>Ga0315550_1001908_pt1 | contig 12816 bp, 10 predicted proteins | sample SalMarSW160190MG_2_FD_203100 | JGI IMG/M metagenome (GOLD analysis project Ga0315550, IMG submission 203100) | Salt marsh sediment microbial communities from the Plum Island Ecosystem LTER, Massachusetts, United States - Salt Marsh Sediment SW1601-90 ... | reverse complement strand
AGCAACTCGGTCAGGCGGCTCCACTCCGGCGGGATGAGATAGGCCAACGGTGGGGCCACCGCCGCCGTTACCCGCAACCTGTCGAAAATCTTGCTGGGGACCTCCACCGGTCGGGTCCCGTAGATCACGCGCATTCCGCCGGAAATCTCACTCAACTCCTGCCGTACCTCGACCCCTTCGTAGGTGAAAGGCTCGGACTCGTCGGTTAGCTCGAAGCGCAGGGGGAAACGCGCCTCGGGATCATAGCGGCGACCCATCTGCACGGTTTGTTCGTCGGCCTGCCGCACCGCCTCACGCAACGGCTCGGGACGGCGTGTCAACTCCTCCAACACCCGGCGCATGATGTCGTAGGTGGCCAGCACCCGGGTGCGATACGGCTTGGACATGTGCGCCTCAACCAGAACCGAGGGCCGATTACGAATCGCCCCGTACCCGGTCGAGAAGCGCGGCTGCATGAGCCAAATGCGAACGCCCTGGGAGGCGTCGCACCGATCCACCAGCCCCCCATACTCCATGGCCGTGTGCCCGTCCTGGCGGAGTTGGGGAAGGATCGACGGATAAAGGGTTTCGTTCACCCACTTGGCCACCGATGAGGCCGCCTCCTGTCGTCGGGCGACGGCGAAGAACAGGTCATATTGGTGCTCGGCTCCGTTGGTGGTATGCGTGTCGAAATGCAGATGCGGGTTCCAGGCGTTCCACACCGCCAACAGGGCCTGCATCTCGGGGGCATCGGCCTTAAGCCAGTCACGATTGAGGTTCAGCCGCTGAGCCGTCGAGCGCCAGCCCATCTCCCGCGGGCCGTTCTGGTTGATGCGGTTGTAGGGGCCGAAGCGCCCCAGTCCATCCGCGTTGAAGACCGGAACCACCAGCAGGATAGCCTCATCAAGCAGGTCGGCCCGCTCCCTGGTGACGGCGACGTCGCGCAGCAGCATCAGGGCGGCGTCCTTGCCCGCGCACTCCCCCGGGTGAATGCAACTGTTGATCAGCACCACCAGCTTGCCGCTCCGCTCGGCCGCGAGGGGCCTGAAGGCCTGCTCCTTCGAGGCCACCACCAGTACCAGGTCGCGTCCTTGCGGAGTGGTGCCGAAGCTTTGCAGGTCCAGCCAGGGGGAGGCTTCCGCCAGCCGCCGGCACAGACCCACCGTTTCATCGTACGGCGCGGTCTCCGCGAAGCCGGTGCGCTCCGCGCGGGTAAGCCAGCGGGTATCCGGGGAATCAGCCGCCAGGGTCAAGCCGCCCGGCCCCGGCGCGCACAACACCAGGACCAGCACCGCGCCGAGCCAAGCGGCCGGTCTGCTGGAAGTTCGCATGAGGTTCAATCGTTTGGTTCCGTCGGATCGGTCAGGTCCGTGGTGTCGAAGGCTTCGTCGAAGTCGTACACGTTCTTGAAATCGTCCAGCGTGTCGCCGGGTTGTTTGCGCAGTTGTCCGTCGTCGATCAAGGCGAAAACAATCTTGCCGAAGTCCTCGGTCCTCTTGACCTTCCATCGGCGCAGAACGGTTTTGGCCAACATGCCCCAGCGCTTGACGGCCAAGTCCCGCAGCCCCCAGCAAAGCTCCTGTCCGCTGACGTGGCGGTTCACTGTCTCGGGACCGCCCAGGTATTCGAGCAGCTCCTGTACGGGCGTGGGCAAGTCACCCTGCTCATACAGCTCGTTAAGCTCGTCGTAGTCGATGTCCTGCTCGGCCAGCCATCCCTCCAGGCCGATCAGCTCGGGCGTGGGCTCTCCGTGCTCACGTCGTACCGCATAGGGCAGACCGTTTCTGACGAACTCGAAGGCATCCTTGGGGTAAGGCAGACGATCTGTGCTGGGTTGATCAATCATGGTGGCGCGATCTTCAGTCAACGGCTTTTACCTCTGGCCCTCCCCTCCTGGGAGAGCCCGCAGTTACTCCACACTATTCTACCAGGACCGGTGACCGGCTTCTCCTCCTCAAATACCCGCAGACTGTCACCAACTCCCCCGGATTTCTACCCTATTTGTCGGCAGCATGGCGGTTTTCGGCCAACCTAGCTACCGACTCCGGGCTAATCCGACAGCCTCGACCAGGCCGCCCCCGAAGGAAGCCACTCGTTACTCGCCGCCTCCGCCACGACCCCTGCCTCGCCGGCCCCGCCTGCGGCGACGGCGGCGCTTCGACTTGGCGGGAGTCCCCTCGGCCTCGTCCGCCCCGGCACCGGCCGGACCGGCCCGGGAGGCCGCGCCCGGGGTGGGTTGGCCCGGGGGCTGGCTCTCCGGTGGAGCCTCCTCGGCCAATCCGGCAGGCGGCGCCGGCGGCTGGTCGGCGTCAAACGGTCGCCACTCATCCCGCCCGCCGCCCGGCTTCTCCTTGGGAGGGGGACTCTCGCCCGGGGCCAGCAGTTGTTCAAACCCCGCCGCGAAGACCTGCCCCGCCTCGCCTTGTACCTGGAGCAATTGGGTCAGAATTTGGCGGTCCACCACCACCCCCTCGCCCTCCGTGGTGTTAACCCAATCGCCCACGCGAGGCAGGCGGCTCTCCAGTTCTTCATAGGTCTCGTGTTCATAACGCAGACAACATTTTAACCGACCGCACCGGCCGGAAACTTTGGACGGGTCCAGGGTGGCCTTCTGCATCTTGGCCATACGCATGCTGACCGGCTTAAGTATCTTGAGGAAATTCTTGCAGCAGCATTCCCGGCCGCAGGTCTCGTAGTCCGCCACCAGGCGGGCCTCATCACGGGCCCCGATCTGACGCATTTCGATGCGGGTCTGGAACTCGTCGGCCAGGTCCTTCACCAGGGCCCGAAAGTCCACCCGGCTCTCGGCCATGAAATAGAAGACGATGCGCTCCCCCCCGAAGATGTGTTCACAATCCACCAGCTTCATGTCCAGCCCGTGCTCTTCGACCAGGCGCCGGCAAGTCTCCAGCTTATCGGGCTTCTGGGCCTCGATGTGTCTCTGCTCGATCAGGTCCTCGGGCGTGGCTTGGCGAAGAACGCGGCCGGCCTGGAAACGCAGCGTCTCCGGGCCGCTGTTCTTGACGTAGGTACGCATGTGGTCCCTGCCTATCGCATGGGGAGAGGTGCTCCGCGTCAGGTTGACGGGTCGACCGATCTCCACGCCCCGATCGGTCTGCACCACTACCCGGCTCTCACAGGGCAGCGTTTCCATACTTCTGGGCAGGTGGAACTCGCCGACGTGACTCATCCGCCCGTAGCGAACCACAACGGTGGTCGGAGGCGGCTTCTTACGCAACTCGGCCTGCGAAGGGTCAGGATGGTTCCGCTTCTGCTGGTCAGGCATGATGTCTCATCCCCGGCGGCCTACCAGCCGCCGAACGAGGGCTACGGCCCCCATATCAAATATCATGGTATCGTGCGGGGTCAGGGATTACCAGCATGAACGGCCGTGTCACCGCGACGCTTTAGCGCGAACGTGACGCCGCTGCCGGCGGACTCATCAGGCCGATCAGTTCTGCCGCTAGCCCTTCCAGGCTCAGGGAAACGTTCACGTTACGGTTCAGGTTTGTCTCCGCCGAAGCGATGTGCCCAACGGCGGCGGCCGCACGCTCGGCATCAAGGCGCCCGGCCATCCGACGGACCAAATCCACCTGATCGGCGTGGGCGGACGCCTCCCCGCTACCCAGATGGACCCGCAGGGCATCGTCGAAGGCATAGGCAATCGCCGATAGCAACATGCCCAAGGCCCGACGTTTCAGGTCCGCATCAGAGGCTTCGGTGCGGCGCTCCGACATGTTGTCAGCCAGGACTTTCCCGGCCTCGGCGATTTCCTTGGCCCAGGCCAGGGCTTGGCCCGGCTGCAGCGCCGCAGTCTGGTCCAGCAGAGGTTTTTTGATCTGGTGCAATCCCTCGGCGGCGGCAGCCAGGGCCGGGCCCAGCCGCCCCTCCGAAATGGCCGCCAGGAAGTGGGCCTCGGCCTCGCCCAAGTCCTGCTCCGCAGCCAACAAACACCGGCGAACAAAGGCCAAGGGCAAGGGGCCGAAAGGCACCAACTGACAGCGTGATCGCGTAGTGGGCAACAAGCGCTCCACCGAAGAAGTCACCAGGATGAGGTAGGTGTCCGGCGGGGGTTCCTCCAGTGTCTTGAGCAGGGCGTTCTGGGCCGAGGGGCTCATGCGTTCGGCTTCTCGAACCACGAACACCTTGGCCCGCCCCCGGTTGGGCCGGATGCCGGCAGCCTCGATCAGGAACTCGCGGACCACCTCCACGCTCAGGACCAGGCCCTTGCTTCTCCTGCGCACTTCCGCATCAGAATGGTACTGGACCAGCTCCCGGTAGATGGGGTGGAAGTCGGGGTGGTTACCCGTGGACATGAGCCGGCAATCTTCGCAGTCGGCGCAGGCGTCCAGGTAGGTTTCTCCGGGGGCGCAGAAGCCGCCCTCGGACGCCTGGGCCGGCCCGGGGCGTTCCACCGGCGCGGAGCAAAGCAGCAGACCGGCGAAGGCCCCGGCTAACATCTCCTTGCCCACGCCCTCGGGCCCGTGAAAGACGTAGGCGTGCGGGGTGCGGGCCCCGCGCAAGGCAGTCTGCAAGCGACGCTGGGCCGCCGGCTGAAACTGAACCTCAGCTAAAGACATCCTCGAGCGCCTTGATCACCTGCTGGTGGATCGCCTGCGAGTCTCCCGATCCGTCGAGCACGCGCACCGGCGTGGGATAGAACTCGGCCAAGCTCAACATGATCTTGCGGACCTTCTGGTGGAACCGCTTGGGGCGGGCTTCCATGGCATCGGTACGAACGTCGCTGAACATGTGGGTCTGTCCCGACCTTACTTTGGGGCGGGTCTGTCGATTGGTCCGGGCGAAACTCTCCTGCACGGTGATGTCCAGGACGAAGGTCAGGTCGGGCCAGGCCTTGCCCACCGCCAGGCGGCCCAGGGCGATCACGTCCTTCACCTCGTTGCCGGCCGCCCCCTGGTACGCGCAGGTGGCGGAGATGTAGCGGTCGCACAGCACGATCTTGCCCGCCTGCAGTGCGGGCTCGATCACCTCGCCGACCAGTTGGGCCCGGCTGGCCATGAACAGCAACGCCTCACAGCGGGCCTCCATGTCCGCCAGGTCATAGTCCAGCAGCACGTGGCGGATGCGGTCGCCGATCACCGTGCCGCCGGGGTCGCGGCAGTGGACCACCTGGCCGCCAGCTCCTTTAAGAAGAGCCCCCAGTAGCTCCCGCTGACGGCTCTTGCCGCAGCCGTCGATCCCGTCGAAGACGATGAATCGCCCGGCCAGTTTCTTGGCCAGTTCTTGGTGCGTCATGCCGCCCGCAGAGTAGAGCACTCGCCCCCCGGCGCCAAGCCCAGGAAGGAAGGTGGCGATTGGGGGTTGGGGATCGAGTTTTGCGGATTGAATTGCGGAGGCGTTATGAGATCGAGTTCCGAGCGTGAACCAGAAACCCCAATTGCTTTTTGACCCGCGAGCAATCGTCCGGCCGGCCCGGCGAATCCCCTCCAAGCCATTTAACTATTCGTGTTCAGCAGTGTTTTTTTGTGGTTCCACCTGACCGTTGGAGGGCTCTCTCGAAGACCTCGGCGGCGTGGTAACTGCTGCGCACGAAGGGGGCCGAGGCCACGGCGGCGAAGCCCATCCGGCGGGCCCACCCGGCGATCTCGTCGAACTCGTCGGGCGGCAGGAAGCGGGCTACCGGGGCGTGTTCGGCCGAGGGCTGCAAGTATTGTCCCACGGTGACGATGTCGCATTGCGCCTCACGCAGGTCGGCCAGAGTGCGGTGGATTTCCTCCCGCGTTTCGCCCAGTCCGACCATCAGCCCGCTCTTGGTGGGCATGTCAGGGCGCAACTCCTTAACGATGCGTAACACGTCCAGACTGCGGCGATACTTGCCCTGCGAGCGGACAGCCGGCGTCAGGCGCTCCACCGTCTCGATGTTATGGTTGTAGATGTCGGGCTCGGCCTGGCACAAGGTGGCGATCAATTCGGGCTTCGCGTGCAGGTCGGCCGGCAAGACTTCGATGGTCGAACCGGGCAGCAGGGCCCGAACTTCACGTACGCAGGCGGCGAAGTGGCCCGCCCCCTCGTCGGGCAGGTCGTCACGGGCCACCGCGGTGATGACCACGTGTCGGATGCCCAACTCGGCCGCGGCCCCGGCCAGGCGCTGCGGCTCATCCGCGTCGGGGGGTTCGGGGCGGGCGGTGGTAACCGCACAGAAACGGCAGCGCCGCGTGCAGCGGTCGCCCAGGATCATGAAGGTGGCCGTCCGCTTGGACCAACACTCCACGCGGTTGGGGCAGCGGGCCTGCTGGCACACGGTGGCCACCTTGCTGCGGCCCACGATGCGCGTCGTCCCCGGCAGATCGCCGCCCACCGGCCAGCCCTTCTTCAACCACGCCGGCAACCGCCGCTGCGGTCGACCGCCCGTTGCTGCGCCATCATCACCCGGTGAACGGGGAACGAATGGTAGTTGCCGTTCCACACCCAGTAGTCTACTCGCCTCCTCAGCCGGGGCCAATCCATCCTTCAAATCCGGTAGGGCTCGGGCAAAAGGCGCGTCAAGGGTGCCCCACCCTTTAGCGAAGCGAAGGGTGGGGGACGGAGCAGTGTTACCTGAGGCGGATCGGCATCAAGATTCAGATTCGTAGGGCGGGTCCGTCAAAGACCCGCCGCTTGCAGACGGCAATCGCAATCCGTTGTGTCGGGTCTTGTTGACCCGACCGGCTAACTCGCCGACCTAGGTCTTCTTCTACGCGGGGTCCCACCTCTGAATCAGGTTGGTGGTGCCTATCTGCCCAAGCGGCGTACCGCAGGTAAAAATAACCGTTTCCCCGATGAGCCGTTCCTCCTGCCCAATCGCGTTCCTGGACGCTGTGATCAGGGAACTGGGGTCGTCACCGCCAGTCTTGACCGGGATGATTTGCCCGACCATTACCCCCCAATCCGTCGCCAGCTTCCTGCCCACGTACTCGCCGTGAGGTTGCGCATGTATCCAGACTCGCGGCCGGAACCGGGCGAGCATTCGGGCCGTTCTGCCACTCGTCGTGGGTGCCACAATTGCCCTCACAGCCTCATCCGCCGCCATTACACAGGCTGCATTCGAGACCCTGTCGGTGGAATCCTGTTTCCCCAGCCGTTCATCCTTGATCCGGCACAATTTTTCGACGAATTGTCTCTCAAGCTCGGATATCTCCCCGTTGAAGAAAAGCTTCGTGTATTGACTCGCGACAGCCCTGTAGTGCTGCCGCCAACCCTCCACACCCTTCTCCAGTTCATCGAGCTTGTTGAAACAAGCCTGGATATGCGCATCCTCAGACTCCAAGCCCTCGAGATAGTCCTCGGCTTGTACCGCAATCTCGCGCATCTTGCGAATCGCCTGAGCCGGATACCTACCACAGGAGGTTTCACGCGACAGCAGTAAGGCATCAGCCCCATCCACGACGGCATTGAAAACATCACTAGCGTCCGGCCGGCTACACTCGATGTTGGCAATCATGCTTTCAAGCATCTCTGTAGCCATGATCACCGGCTTGCCACGCAGGTTACATTGAACGATGATATCCTTCGACTTCCGTGGCAGTTCGGAGGTCTTCAGGTCCAGGGCAAGATCCCCGCGAGCAACCATCGCTCCGTCGGCAAAATCTAGAATATCTGAGAGGTTCTCTACCCCGTCCTTCGTCTCGATTTTGGCGATAAGAAGGGGTGCTTCCTGAAGACGATCGGCGAGATCGCCGCCTTTGCGCTTTCCTATCCATTCGCAAACGTGGTAGAGCACGCGCCTGGCGTCTTCCCTGGTTTGACAGAAAGAGATGCCCACGTGCGAGAAGACTCTCTGGGTATCGGGATATCCCGCGAAATCGACCTCCAGTAATGTGGATAGTCTATCCTTATCCTGCTTCGTGAACGTACTGATGCGCTTCGGGATGCCACGGATCGTAAACCCCTGCCGCCCGGCGACGATCCGGTCCTCCCTCTGGGCAGCGATCACCTTGCACGTAAGCATGCACGCTTTTGCGGCCACGACCTGAAGCGTCGCATCGTTGTCGCCAACGAACGCCAGAACACCCTCGCCGCTTTGATCCGACTTCCACCGCTTCACCATTTCGTGAGCAGCTTCCACGATCGCCTTCGTCTCGTTGGGCTCCGCTTTGAAGAACGACTCCTCATCCAGTAGGATGCAGGCCGTGGCTTCACGGGGCGGGGGCGGAGGTACATAAGCACCCTTTGGCGCAGACACAAGCTCCTCCTCGCGCTCATCGAAAGCGACGTACAGTTTCTCCGTTGGCAAGAGCCAGCTTTCGTTGGAGCTAAAGCGGATCTTGGGACCAGGGAGGTCCGCCAGAACGCCAATCTTGCGCCCGTACTTGCTCTCGGCCCTGAGAATGGCATCCTTTATACATCTAAGCCGGGGTTTTAGGTCCTGTTGCCGAATATGGGCAAGATTGATCCGGATGACATCAACATCGCTTTCGAAGAATACATTAACAATCTCCTGAAGCGTGGGATGGTCAAGCTTCTTGCGGTTTATGTCCCAGATCCCATCAGCGTAAGTTTCGTCCGGGTCACCAAGCGTGGCAATTATTTTGGTCTTTTGTCTGTCGCTGTACACGTGTTCCTCCCTCGAGTTGGCCACTTTGCCGGCCTTTGCCACCCAACGATGTGTTCAGGAGCATCCGCCGTCACGCCATTGCTAGCGCGACAGCGTGGCGGCCAGAACCTGGCACTAGTGAAGGAGCCAAGTTCGCGTCGCATCCCCGCTGCCCAGCCACCCCCCTGATCCGAAGGGGGCTTCGCTGGCCAACGGAACACCACCTATAATATCTATAATGTTACTACACCGCAACGATCCCGGCTAGCCCAAAGACCACATAATTACACGTGGGACATGACCCCTCCGCGCCCCAAAACCGCGCGCTCCAGGGTCCGCAAGATCTGCACAAGTTACCCATTTTGCCGCAACATGGGTCAGCGGCAAAGGTTTGGGCGGTCTTGGATGACCGGCGGCAGGGTCGGGGCTTGGATACCCTTCTCGAGGAGGCCGTCCGCCGGTACTTGGAGGACGCGGCGATCCCCGACGTGCAGCCAACCGATGTCGGCGCGACCCAGGGCTCGGGCGAAAGGGCGCGGCCAACCGGGCGGATAATCATGCCAGCCACGCCCGGACTATCCATCTCATCAGGCTCGCCGTTACAGGTTCGACGACTCATGACCTTAGCAAGTTGCGCCAGGAACGTTGCCAATGGTTTGTTGCCTGCCGCGCCGCCCGGCAACGATTAGGCCTTGGGCGCCGGGCTACTTGGCGATCTTGAGCAGGACCTTGATGTTTCGCGGGTCGGCGGCGGCGGCCAGCGCCTCCAAACCGCGCTCCAGCGCGAAGCGCTTGCTGATCATGGTCAACACGTCGATCTGTTTGCGGGCCAGCATCTTGAGGGCGTCGGGGAACGGGCCGCAGCGACTGCCGCGCAGCTCGATCTCATTGATGACCAGCGGGGCCGTATTGATCGGCTCGCCCTGAGCATAGGTGCTCTTGAGGATGATGGTTCCGCGCGGCCGGACCAGTCGCATGGCCAGTTCGAGTCCCTGCGGAGAGCCGGTGCACTCGGCCACCAGGTCGCGGTCGGCACGGGGCACCAACTGGCCGACCGGTGTAGATTGAATACCCTTCTTCTCCCCGACCAACAGGGAGTCCGGGTTTCGGCCGATCAGCTCCAGCCGGCAACCCGTGGTCCGCAACACCTGGGCCACCAGCAGCCCCAGCCGGCCCGAGCCCAAGACGGCCACGCGCATGCGCGGCTCCACGGGGACCTGCTTGGTAATCTGTATCGCCGCCGCCAGCGGCTCGCTAAAGACCGCCTCTTCGTCGCCGAGGCTGGCGGGCACCTCGTGCAGGTTGTGCTCCGGCACGGAGATGAGCTCGGCGAAACAGCCGTCCCGCCCGGCGATGCCCAGCACGGTGCGGTTCTTGCAATGGGTGGACAGGCCGCTCTGGCATAGCTCGCACTTGCCACACACACAGTTGATTTCGCTGACCACGCGCTTGCCTTTCAGATGGCGCGAGCCGGACACCACCGTGCCGACGAACTCGTGGCCGAGCACCCCCTCGAAGTCCATATACCCCCGGGTGATCTCCAGGTCGGTGGCGCAGATTCCCGCCAGGTGAACCGCCACCAAGGCCTCACCCTGGCCCGGCTTGGGCTCCTCGCGGTGGGCATCCACCACGGCCTTGCCATTGGCCATGCAAAGGGCTTTCACGGTTCGCCGCGCCTTTCCGGTTCCGATGATGGCTCTGCTGCGTCGGTTTGTGGCGTATGGTTGCTCTCCTCGCGGAAGGCGTCATCGAGCCATTCCTGCCAGGCAGCCAGTTCCATGTCCTTTTCCACCCCGGTCAGGTAGCGGACTGACTCCCCCGCCTCATAGGCCACCCCAAAGTCCCGCGTGGCGAGCGCGTCGAGCAAGGCGGTGACCGAGCGGCGGGAATAGAAGTGCCGCAGGGCCCGAGCGGCAGAGACGCGAACCTGGTGGTCGGTCGAGTTGTGCAGCAGCTCGGCTAGCAAATCCACCACCAGCGGCTGCTGCTCGGCCGGAATCACGCTGCGGGCGGCAAGGCTACCCAGAGCCGCAACCGCATCCCACCGGATCGCGTCGTTGATCGGCCGGACCCTGCCCTGATGGTCCTGGGCGCGCAGGAGCTTGAGCAGGGTCTCCACGGGTCGGTGGTCGGCGTAGGCGGCCAGCACCGCGACGGCAGCCCGCCGGACGGGCACGTCCCGGTCGGTGCGGGCGATCAGATCAAGGGCCTGGTAGGCCTCGGGATTGCGTGCGGCAGGTTCGTCGATCAGGCTGACCAGCGCCTTGCGGCGCTTATCAGGGTTCTGGGATTCGAGGGCGATGGTCAGTTGCTGGCTGGCTCTCGTGGCCGAACGGTCGGATCCAAAGGAGAACAGCGTCTTATCGGACCTACAGCCAGGGCTGGATGCCAGCCACGCGAGCGATAGGGCCGCCAAACCAATGCAAATTCCGCGGGATCGGCTCATGAGGATTTCCTAGCGGGTCGCCGCCATCAAGGCAGCGTCCCTCCTGGAAGACGGGCAGTGTAGTCCGCCGGGCTCGGGGGGACAAATCGCCGTGGTTTCCCCCCGGAAGGCGATTCATGGGATGAGGCCCAAAGTCGGCCGTGATCCAGCGGCACGGCCCCCCGTCCAGCAGCAGGCCCGCTTGCCTCGGCCGGGCCGAGGCCTTATAGTTGGTCAGTTGCGGGCCGGCTGGCGATGAATAGAGGAGTACCACCTTGAGCGAATTACTCGAAGGGAAAACAATCCTCATCGTCGATGATGACCGGGACATTCTGACGGCTATCCAGCAGGCGGTGGAGGACGCCGGTGGCGACACCTTGACCGCCGAGGACGGGAACAAGGCGGTGGAAGTGGCCGAGAGGGACCAGCCCGACCTGATCATCCTGGATGCCATGCTCCCCAAGCGGAGCGGCTTTCTGGTCATGGAGAAGCTACGCAACTCCATGGAGGCCGAGATCCGCCCCAAGATCATCATGATCACCGGGAACCCGGGCAAGAGACACCAGGAGTGGGCCACCAGCCTGGGGGCTAACGCCTTTATCAACAAGCCCTTCCGCATGGACAAGCTGATTCAGACGGTTGGGGAGCTCCTGAGCTAGGATTGCTGGACCAGAGGCCCGGGCCGGGGTTGCATTGCCCCGGCGAGGCGACTATCTTTCCACTGTGGAAAATCGGGAGAAACTGTGTAGGTCTGTCTGAGCAAGGGGTTGGCCGGCCAGGGCCGGCGCGCCACCAGTGGTGGCGGGTTGAGGTTCGATTCTTTCATGTCCATATCTCAGTTGAGGAAGACAGAGCTTGTCGAGCTGTTCCGGCAGCATGACGGTGATACGGGCTCACCTGAGGTCCAGATCGCCCTGTTGACTGAACGCATCAGCCAGTTGACCGAGCACTTGCGGGGTAACCTGAAAGACCATTCCTCGCGCCGCGGGTTGCTCAAGATGGTCGGCAAGCGTTCCAGCCTGTTGAAATACCTCAAGGCCCGCAATGTTCAGCGGTATCAGAGCGTCATCGGAAGACTTGGATTGAGAAAGTAATGCGAGTCTCCTTTCTCCGGGGCGCCGCGGCTCCCTGATCCAGAACGAGTCGGCGGCGGGCTCACCCACTTCCGGCTGCACAAGGCCTTCCCGATTCTCCCAGCGTTGGTTGGTCAACGGACAGTCTGCGGCCCATCCGGATCGATCCCTTGCCAGGATGCTTTCCTGGGCGCAGCAGCGATTGATGTGCTGAGTGATGGAGTTGATGCTGTGGTGTCGGATGAAGTAGACGACAAGGTGGAAAAACGAATGAACGAAACGATAGTGGAACGGAACCTCGGTGGTCGAACGCTTACGCTCAAGCACGGTTGGATCGCCAAGCAGGCCGACGCCGCCGTGTGGGCCCAGTACGGCGAGACGGTGATCCTGGCTACGGTGGTCCGTGACCAGCCCAGGGAAGGCATCAATTTCTTCCCCCTCACCGTGGATTACCGGGAAAAGACCTCCGCGGCGGGCAAGTTCCCGGGCGGCTTCATCAAGCGCGAAGGTCGGCCCTCCACCAAAGAAATCCTCACCATGCGCATGGTCGACCGCCCGGCCCGACCATTGTTCCCCAAAGGCTTCAAGGACGAGGTGCAGATCCAGGTGTTAGTCCTTTCGGCCGACCAGGAGAACGATCCCGACGTGCTGGCCATGAACGGGGCGGCCGCGGCCCTGGCCCTTTCCTCGATCCCCTTCGACGGGCCGACCGCTTCGGTGCGCGTGGGACGCATCGACGGCCAGCTGGTCATCAACCCCACCGTCCCACAAATGGAGTACAGCGATCTGGATTTGCTGCTTTCGGG
>Ga0315550_1001906_pt1 | contig 12821 bp, 5 predicted proteins | sample SalMarSW160190MG_2_FD_203100 | JGI IMG/M metagenome (GOLD analysis project Ga0315550, IMG submission 203100) | Salt marsh sediment microbial communities from the Plum Island Ecosystem LTER, Massachusetts, United States - Salt Marsh Sediment SW1601-90 ... | reverse complement strand
TGCCCATGATGTTGGCCCGGTGGGTTTCGACGGTACGCACGCTGATACTTAACTCGTTGGCAGCCTCACGGTTGGTATAGCCCTTGGCGATGAGGCGCAGCACCTCTATCTCGCGGGGAGTCAGCTCTTCGATGACTGGTTCAGCGGCAGGGGTCTCGGCTGCCGGCTTGGCTAGTCCCTGCAACAAGGCACGCGTCATCGTTGGGTGGACGTACAGGTCGCCGCGCCAGACGGCGTGGACGGCGTTGATCAGCTCGGGTTCGAGAGCGTTCTTGGTGACATAGCCCGATGCGCCAGCCTTGATGGCCTCTTGTAAAAGTTTCTCGTCCTTGTGGACGGTGAGGATGAGCACGCGGATATCGGGCAGGTTTTTTTTCAGTTGCTTGGTGGCCTCGATGCCGCTGGGCCCGGGCATGCTGATATCGAGCAGTACCACGTCTGGATGCAGCTCGCTGGCCAGGCGCAGCGCTTCTTCACCATCGGTGGCCTCGCCTACCGTTTGCATATCGGGGGCGCGGTCGAGTAAGGCGCGCAAGCCGGTCCGTACCACGGCGTGGTCGTCGGCGATAAGGATGCGAATGGTGTCGCTAGAACTGTGTTGCTGTGTTCCCATATGGCACCTCCACGAGTATGGTTGTTCCCGATCCGGGGGAGCTTTCGATGACCAACTTGCCGTTCAGCATCTCGGCCCGCTCGCGCATGCCTACGAGTCCTAGGCGGCTGGTCTGCATGGCGCTTTCGGAGTCAAAGCCGACGCCGTTATCCTCGATGATGGTCACTACCTTATCGCCGCGCCGCTCCACGAGCACGTCAGCTTGGGTAGCCCGGGCGTGGCGCACGACGTTGGTCAGGCTCTCTTGTACGATGCGGTACAGAGCCGTTTCTACCTCTGGCGGCAGTCGCTCCTTGCTGAGGCCGACTGCTTCGAACTGGGCTTTTATGCGGTGCTGCTGGTTGAAAGTCTCGATGTATTGCTCTAATGCCGGTATCAGCCCCAGGTGATCGAGGGTGGCTGGGCGCAGGTTCATCGCCAGCCGGTGTAGGTTCTCCAGCATGTCGTCCACCATCATGATCATCTCGTTGGTGCGGGTGATCACCATCTTGGGCTGGTCGGCTTCTTGCTCCAGCAACCCCAGGTTCAGCAGCATGGATGAAAGCGCCTGGCCGGTCTCGTCGTGCAACTCGCGGGCGACGTGGGCGCGCTCGGCCTCCTGCATTTCCACCAGGCGGCGGGAGAGAGTCCGCAGTTGCTCGCGCCCGGTGCGCACCTGCTCGAACAGGCGGGCGTTTTCGATGGCCGTGGAAACCGGCGCCACCAACGCGTTCAGCAGGTGTAGATCATCCTGATTAAAGCCGTATTCCTTGTTGATGGCCTCAATCGTGCCGATGATGCGCCCTTTGCTTTTGAGCGGTACGCACAGGATCGAGCGTGTGGAGAAGCTGCCCTCGGTGTCAAAGTCGCTGTACCAGCGATCATCCTGCGTGACGTCGGGTATCAGCACCGGTTCGCCGTGCTGGACGACCCAGCCCGCCACGCCTTGGCCCAGTGCCAGCCGCTGGCCCACGATAAAGTCTGACCCCTCACCAGATGCGGCTGCAAAGTATAGATCGTCGTTAGCTTCATCCACGAGGGCCACCGAGGTCGCCGCCATGCCCATCAGCCGGGTAGTGTGGTCGGCGATGATGGTCAGCGTTTTCTGCAGATCGAGAGTCGAGACGATGGCCTGGCCGATCTCGTTCAGCGCTGCCAGCTCTCGGTTGCGTTGCTTGGTCTCGGCTTCCGCCTGAACGCGCTCGGTGATGTCCTCGAGGATGGTGTAGGCGCGATACGGGATATTCTCACCCGGCCTGAGCAGGGGCGTCGCGTTGACGTTGATCCAGCGGTAGCTATCGAGCACGGGGTTGAAGAACATGAGGGTGGCGTCGTGCATTTCCTCTCCCGACCTGAGGGCGGCTATGGCGGGCAGCGCTTCTCCCAAGACCTCTGCGCCATCCTGGCGGATCAGCTTCCAGCGCGGATCGACGGGCGCTTTGCTCTGGAGTTGACCCAGCGTCAAGCCCAAGATGCGCTCGGCGGCGGGGTTAGCGGCGATGACCCTGCCCTCGGTGTTCCAGTAAAGCACGCCCTGGGTCATCGTCTCGAACAGCGTGCGATGCTTCTCCTCGCTCTCTCGCAGGGCTTCCTCGACTCGCAGGTGAGCAATGACGCCGCCTAATTGGGCGGCGGTAGTCTCGATCACGCGGCGGGTGTTGTTGCTCATCTCGTCATGCGTGTGAGAGGAGATGTTGAGTGTGGCTATGGTCTTGTCTTCGTACATGATTGGAACGGCTGCCAGGATGCGCAATCCCTCACTTTGGAAGAGTCTTTCTATGGGAGGCGGAAAAGCGGATACACTTTGATAGATGGGCTGCTTGACCAGAGCGAGATAGCCTTTTGTTGTATCGGCGTCGTGGTGAGAAGCGCTCTTTAAGAACTCGGCGCTCAACCCCTTGTGAGCAACCAGGTGCAGTTCTCCAGCGGGCACGTCGACGAGGTATAAACCGCCAGAGTCGATCTCTTCTAGCTGGCACATAGCTTCCAGCACCTGATCCAGCGCCCCCGTCAAGTCTCTAGTTGCCCCCAGGGCGACGCCGAGGTCACGTTGGATGTGCAGCGCCTTCTGCGTTCGCTTTTGTTCGGTGATATCTGGAAAAATGACGAACCCTGCGATCAATTTGCCGTCTTTGTCATAGATAGGAGTGCTGTTTACGATTTCCCATCGTTCCGTTCCGTCTTTTCTGACGCAGCGCATCTCTTTTCCCATCGTGGTTTTTCCTTGTATTGCCAAGGTCAAAGGGAGTTCCTCGACGGGTATAGGATGACCATCGACGTCATAGTCTTGCCAGGAGCGTTGCATCTTTAAAAGATTCAAGCCTGCTTGCATATCTGATTCGTCGTCGATTCCCAGCAATTCCAGGCAGGCGTTGTTAAAGGTCGTGATCGTTCCATCAGGAGTGGCTATCGCCATCGCCACCGGTGACTGCTCAATTACCGACTTTAGGAGAGCTTGTGTTTTCGTCAGCGCCCTTTCTGCCTGCTTGCGCTCGGTGATATCCTCGCCAGAGCTCAGTATGCCGACGATGTTGCCTGCCTCATCCCTCAGCACGGTGTTGTGCCAGGCGATGAGTCGCTCCTCACCAGACTTGGTCAGCACTGGGTTTTCGTGGTATTCGACAGGCTTGATCTCGCCGGTCATCAATTGATTGAAAACGGCCTTGACGCTTTCCCTGACTTGGACTGGTAGGCAGGTGTTGAACCAGTTCTTGCCTAGAATTTCTTCTTCTTTGCGCTCCAAGGTGTCACAGCCTTTCCGGTTTATGAGCACGATTTTACCTTGAGTATCTATGGCTACAAAGAGCACACTAGTGATGTCCAGGTACCGTTGTGCTTTATCGCGCTCCTGTTGGGCTGTTTGGTACAGCCGCGTGTTCTCGATAGCGATGGCTGCTTGACTGGCAAAGGCGGTGATGGCTGGTATGTCGGTCTCTTGCAGGTCATCGCCCAAGACTGTCATCAGGCCGTACATTTCACTGTCAACCTGTAGTGGAGCGAATATACTCTTGCCGAGTCCAAGCAAGTCCACCAGCTTGCTTGCCAGTGGACGTGTGGCCTTGGGTAGTGCATCGACAATGGATTTGGCGTCCAGGATGGTGAAAGTGGTCTCGCTTTTAGCAAGGATGTGCTGGTAGATGCTCCCTGGCTTCAGCGGGAAGCAGTAGCCCTGTGCCGCAACGCCAAGCAGTTTCTCTGCCGTTTGTAGCAGATCGGGTTTGAAGGTTACGTGTGTGGTGACCAAGTGCTCTTTGTCTTCTGTCAAGGTAAAGACTAGCGCGTGGTAACCCAATTTGACAATTTCGTCTCCGATGGTCTTGTATACCTCGTTAGGTGTGCGAGCGCGCTGCACGGTTTGGGCGGCCTGGCTGAGAGCCAGCAGCAGTTGTTGGCTGCGAGCGATTTCCTCTAGTGAGCGTTGTAGTGCCTTCTCGGCCGTCTCGCGGCTAGTCTGTTCCTCAAGTAGCTTCCGGTAGCGGTTGAGCCGGGTGGTGGTGCGCACCCGCGCCAGCAGTTCGGGCTGGTCGATGGGTTTGGTCACGTAATCGTCGGCCCCGGACTCAAAGCTGCGTAAGCGCGAGGCGCGGTCGCCCATTGAGGTAACCATGATGATGGGGACCTGGGCTAGAACCTCGTCGGCACGCAGACTCTGGCAGGTGGCGAAGCCGTCCATGTCCGGCATCATCACGTCGAGCAGGATCAAGTCTGGCATAACGTCTCTCGCCTTTGTCAGTGTCTCCGCGCCGCTTTCGGCAAAGGCCAGATTATAGCCTTCCTCTGCAAGAAGCTCTCCCAGAGCCTTGCGCATTTCTGGTTCGTCGTCTGCAATTAGAATGGTGATGGAGTTTTTACCCATTTGTAACCTTCTCGTCTTTTTTCAACGCCTGTGCCACTACCTCGGCCAGTTTCTCCAAACTGGGAGGCTTTAGCAGCCAGCCGCTTAATCCCTGCACTTGCAGCGGTTCCATCTCCTTTTCTTTCAGAGGGTGGCCGGTCAGCAGTATAACCTTTACCTCTGGTTCTTGCTGTTTGAGCGCGTGGAACAGGGCTCGTCCGCCCATCTCGGGCATGACCATGTCGCTTAGCACCAGGGCGATCTGGTCGGCGTGTGCTTCAAAGACGGCCAAGGCTTCCCGGCCATTGGTCGCCTCCAGCACATGGTAGCCCAGCAGCTCCAAGCTGCTCACCACAGCTAAGCGTGTGGCGGCGTCGTCCTCTACCACCAGGATGACTTGCCCCGCTCCCAGGATCAGGTGTTCTTTACCTAGCCGTGGTGTTTCCGGCTGTTCCAGCGATAGAGCCGGCAGATAGAGGATGAACGTGGTCCCCTCTCCCACGTTTGTTTTCACGTCGATGTGGCCTTCGTGTTGCTTGATGATGCCGTACACTTGAGGCAATCCCAGGCCGGTACCCTTGCCGGGTTCTTTGGTGGTGAAGAAGGGGTCGTAGATGTGGGGCAGCACGTCGTCTGGGATGCCGGTGCCGGTATCGGCGACGCGTACGCACACCCAGTCTCCGGGTCGCATGTCGGGCAGTGGTGGGGTGCCGTCCTCCTCACTCTGCACTCGATCCAGGGTAATGTGGAATCGACCGCCTTGTGGCATCGCGTCGCGGGCATTGGTGGCCAGGTTCATGATAGCTTGCTGGATGCGCGTCGGATCGGCGTGTATCGTATACTCGTCCTGGCCATAGGTCATTTCTACCTTGATGTTCTCCGAGAGGGTGCGTTGCAGCAGCTTGATTTGCTCCTTTATGAACGCCAACAGATCCATGGGGCCGCGTTCGAGGACGGTGCGCCGGCTAAAGTCCATGATCTGTTGGATCAGATCACTGGCTCGCCGGGCTTGCTGATCGATGATCTCCAATCGCTCGTACACCTCTCCCGGCACATCGGGGGAGCGCAGCGACATGCCGGCATAGAGGGTGATGACGGCCATGATGTTGTTAAAATCGTGGGCGATGCCGGCGGCCAGTTGGCCCACGGCAGCCAGGCGTTCCTGCTGCTGGATACGCCGTTCGACCTCGCGCTGCTGGGTCACGTCGCGGATGACGAGCACCCATCCTTTGGGGGTGGAGCCTTCTTCGATGGGACGAGCGATGGCCTGAAAGGTTTGCCCCTCGGTGCCCGCCTCGTGCCACAGCCCTTCAGGGGGCGAGGTGAGCAGTTCGACCAGCGGGTGGCCACCTAGGCAGGTGAGGGTGCCCCCCACCAGTGTATCAGCCAGAATGGCCAAATCTTGGCGGCCCAGCGGGTTTGCCAGGACGACGCGGTTCTCGGTATCCAGCAGGATCACACCTTCGGGCACGGTGTCTATGATCTGCTGCACGCGCTGGGCTTGTTCTTGGATCTGGGTCAGCAGGTGCTCCCGTTCTTCCTCCGCCTGCTTACGCTCGGTGATGTCCTTATCGACGCCGCGATAACCGAGGAGGTTATCCCCTTCGTCCAGTATGGGAGTGCCGCTGGTCAGCAAATAGACCTCGCGCCCGTCTTTGGTGATGCAGCGATTCTCCAGGTCCACGATGGGCGCCTTGTTGACCATGATCTCGCCAAAGATCTCGTCGAGGCGGGAGATCTCCTCCTCTGGCAGTATGTCGAAGGGAGTCTTGCCCAGCATCTCCTCGACGGTGTAGCCCAGCACGTCCATGATTCTCTCGGAGCAGTAAGTGTAGCGACCTTGAGCATCCATCTCCCACACCCAGTCGGACGTGCTCAGCGCTACGTCGCGGAAGCGGGTCTCCGATTCCTTGATCTCGTCCTGCAACTGGGCGATCTGGAGGGCCGTAGCGCCTTGCTTGGCCAGGGTCTGGTAGAGAGCCAGTTTGCTCGAATCGAAATACCCCTTTTGCCCGGATGCCGCGAAGATAATCCCCAACCAATTGTCGCCTGCTGTGATGGGGACGATCGCTATGCTACCCCAGCCGTCTTGGGTGGCAAGCGCCAGGGTGTTTTCATCAACGCGCTCATCGTGTAGCACATCAGCCGATGCAAACAGCGTGTCAGGTGTAATGAGGTTTAAGATCGGGAACTGGGAGGCCGGGAATCGAGTGCCGGCAGGGGGCTCTGGGAAGCCGCTGTCGAAGCTCGAAGAGCGGCGGCTGATCAGGGTGAGATCTTTGTCCGCGCCTCGTTCAAGGGTCAGTATTTCCGTGCCCACCTGCGGATAAAGGCCAGACTGCTCGGCCAACACATCCAACACCTGCTCCTCGGTTTGAGCGCTGGTCAGTGCCTGGCTGACCTCGAGGCGCATGTGGGTTTCGTACAGGGCGCGTTCGATTTGTGCTTCGGCCTGCTTGCGCTCGGTGACGTCGAGACCGGTCCCGACCAGTTTGATAGGCTTGCCCGATTCGTCTCTGATAACCTCGCTCTGGGCGTGCAAGACCCGGATTTGGCCGTCGATGAGAACGATTCGGAATTCCAGATCGTATGGTGCTGTCTCCGTAATCGCATCGTCGAGGGCAGACAGTACGGTTTCTCTGTCGTCGGGATGGATATGCGAGGCGAACTCTTCCATGCTGACGGGCTCAGTATACTTGTCTTCATACTTGTAGATACGAAACATTTCCTCGGAAACGGTAAACTCTTCGTTCTCGAGATTCAGCTCCCAACTCCCAAGGTGGGCAATGCGTTGAGCTTGCCTTAGATTGGCTTCGCTCTCCCGTAGCGCCTCCTCTGCCTGCGCTCGAACCGCCTCGGTTTGGACGTGCTCGGTGATATCCTGCGTCGCGCTGATGATGCGCACGACGCGGCCCTGAGCATTGTCCCATATAGGATATCCATAGTCACGCAGCCAACGCTTTTTCCCTTCCTTGGTGATGATGCGATACTCGGCCACGTCTGGCTGGCCGGTGAGGCGAATTTGCAGGTGTTCGATGGCCAGAGGCAGATCGTCGGGGTGCAAAAGGCTCGGCCAGCCACCGTGCGCCTCGAGATCATCTGCGGTGAAACCGGTGATGCGGACGACGGCCCCTGCTGTCCATTCGGGCACCGTTGTGCCATCCGGTTCCACGTGGACCGCGTAGGCGATGTCGGAGGTGAGTTCCGAGACGATGCGGTAACGCTCCTCGCTTGCCTGCAGGGCCTGCACGGCCTCAATTCGGGCGATGACGCCCCCGACTTGGGTGCCGATGGTCTCGATCACATTGCGGGTGTTCACGGGGATCTCGTCGTGAACATGGGAGGCGAGGTTAAGTACGGCAATGACCTGCTTTTCATATATCACCGGGATGACGGCCAGGGCGTGCAGGCCTTCACCTTGCAGGGGTCCCCGCATGTCGGGTGGAAAGTCGGTGCTGTGCATATAGGTGGGTTCCCTCGTCAGAACGAACCGGGTATTAGGCGCGTCGGCACCATAGTGGGAAGCGCTCTCTATGAACTCGGCGCTCATCCCTGTGTGTGCCGCCAGGTCTAGTTCCCCGGTAAGTGCGTCAAAGAGATACACACCGCCAGAGTCGATTTCTTCCATCTGGAGAGCAGCTTGCAACACCTGGTTCAGCGCTTCTGGCAGGTCGCTGGTCGAGCTGAGCGCGATGCCCAGGTCGCGCTGGATGCGCAAGGCTTCTTCTGTGCGCACCCGCTTGGTGATATCGCGACCCTCCGGGATGAGAAAACTCACGTTCCCTGCTTCATCTCTCACCGGCTTGAGCGAAAAGTCGATATCGTGCACGCTGCCATCGCCTGCCAGATGGTTCACCTCGAAGCGGATAAACTCTCCAGAGGCTGCTCTGCTGATGGCGTCGCGCAACCGCTCCTGCAACTCGAGCGAATGGGCCCACCAGGGCGTTTCCCAGAACAGTTTCCCGACCACGTCTGATTCTTCAAGGCCGGCAAAGTCTAGCGCAGCTTGATTGACCGCGGTAAGGGTTCCGTCCGGCATCATCACACCCATGAACTGGAAGGTTTGATCAAAGATCGCGCGGAGCCTGCACCTACTGTTTTTCAACGCCTCCTCCGTCCGCTTTTGCTCAGTGATGTCGGTCGATATGCCGGCGACGGCGTAGGGTTCGCCGGCGGCATCCACGAGTGGGAATTTGAGTGCGATGAAGGTGTGCATACCATCGGGTAAAGGAACGGCTTCTTCCGTCTGCACAGCGTTTCGGGCTTTGAGTGCGGCCTGATCGTCTGCCAGGAGCTTGTTCGCGGTCTCTGGCGGGAAAATGTCGTGCGGTGTCTTGCCGATGGCCTCTCCCTGCTGCAAGTCGAATATCGTTTCAATCTGGTTGTTGACCAGTAGATAGCGTCCCTGTAGATCCTTGACCTGGATCGCTGCTGGGGAATGATCCGCGATAGCATTCAGCAACTGCCGGTTTTTTTGTAGTTCCTTTTCCACCCGCTTGTGCAGCTGATGTTCCTCCCTTTCTCGCAGCGCACGCCTCACCACCGGTCCCAGCCGCGAGAGGCGTTCCTTCAGCACATAGTCGGTTGCCCCGGCCTTGAGGCTTTCGATGGCGGTTTCCTCGCCTATCGTGCCGGAGACAAAGATGAACGGCAGGTCGAGGTCGCGCTCGAGGTACAGATGCAGAGCCGTCAGTCCATCAAAGCTCGGTAGATTGTAGTCGGCCAGAATGGCATCATAGTTCGGTGTGTCGAGACAGGCCAGGAACTCGGCTCGGGTCTCCACGCGCTCCCATTGGCATGCGTAGCCGGCTTCCTCCAACTTGGCAACCTCAAGCTCTGCGTCTAGAGGCTCGTCTTCCAGAATAAGCAGGCGGAGAGCATTTGACATGGTTGTCTCCTTTTTGCTTTTTCTCTGCGTAGGGAGCAAGAGATAAGAACTCGGGATTCGTCACCGATTATGGATCACATTCGGCGGTGGTTCAGGCGTCATCTTCTGCCAGCAAGATATCTTTAGTTTCCATTACGTTTCTCCCGATGTCATCATTGGGAAGATGCTTCCCCTGCCTTTCCGAGGGTCAAGTAGAAGGTCGCGCCGTGGTCCGGCTCGCCTTCAGCCCATACCCGTCCACCGTGACGCTCAACGATGCGGCGTACCGTGGCCAGGCCGATGCCTGTGCCTTTGAACTCTTCTTCTCGATGCAGCCGCTGAAACACGCCGAACAACTTGTGGGCGTATTGGGGATCAAACCCTACGCCGTTATCTCGCACAAACAGGGTCACGTAGCCGCTTTCCTCGTTGGCCGGCAAGGTGCCAATCTCGATGTGTGCTTCTGATCGTGGGGCGGTGAACTTGACCGCATTGGAGAGCAGGTTTGCCCATACCTGATGCAGCAGGATCGGGTCGGCCTTGACGGGCGGCAGCGAGCCAATTTCCCAGGTGATGCGCCGGCCCTCTTCCTCAGGTGCTAGTTCTCGTCGCACCTTGCGGATCATCTCGTCGAGCGCGACCCGCTGGGTTTGCATCTCTGTGCGCCCGGCGCGTGAGAGGGTCAGCAGGTCGTCTATCAATCGGTCCATCCGGTCGGTCGACTGAACGATGGTTTTTAGATAGCGCGAGGAGGTGGCATCCAGTTGTCCCTTTTCGCGCTTGAGCAAGAGATCGACAAAGCCGGCGATGTGACGCAAAGGGGCACGCAGGTCGTGAGAGACGGAATAGGCAAAGGCTTCTAGCTCCTTGTTAGAGGCTTCCAGTTGCGCGGTGCGCTCGGCGACTTGTCGCTCAAGGCTGCTGATGAAGGTTTGCAACTGGACGGTCATGCTGTTGAACGTATCGGCCAGGATTCCCAGTTCGTCTTGGCTGGCGATCTCGACCCGCTGCGAAAGGTCGCCAGCACTGACGGCCTGCGCGATTGCAGCCATAGCCTGGATTGGCTGGACGATCTGACGTATGGTTAGGAAGCCCAGCACGCTGGCGACGATTAGCGCAACTATGACGAGGATCACAGTGATGACCACCGTATTGATGGCCAGGGGCATGGCTTTGGAGACGGCTTGCTCGGCGACGATGTTGAACTCTTGTCCCCCTAAACGAACCGTTTCGACGGCCAGGACGGCGCGCGTGCTATCCAGGCCCGCCTGGACACCGTCCTGCTCAGGCAGATCAAAGTGAGTGCCTCGCAACACCACCGAGGGGTTGCGGTGTGCCACGACTCGGCCTTGGGCATCGACGATGTAGACGCTTTGACCCTCGCCGACCTCAATGCTGGCGATCAGACCCCAGATTCTCTTGATGCGAACCTCGGCGACGAGAACGCTATCTACCAGGCCGGTGCGTAGGTCGAGCAGGGGTAGGGCGATGGCCATCAAGGGCTCACTGGAGGCTTCATCGAAGTGGACGGGGCTGTAACAGACCTGGCCGCTGGTGTAGGGGATGACAAACTCGTCAGCCTCAGCGCGGCTGCCCAGTTCGGTTGAGGTAAGGCTCAAGCGAGAGATATGAATCTGCTCTTGTCCTTGGCTATCGAGCAGGGCTAAACTTTCAAAGACATCTTGAGATATGAGTAATCTCAAGGTGTTGTACTGTTCGTTCTGGTTTAGCCCTGGCCACTGTTGTATCTTGCCGACGAGGCGTAACTCATTTTCCAACTCTTCAAAGAAGGCTGTTACCTCGGTGGCAACACCTTGCGCTACCTCGCGCTGCAAATCGAGTGCCTGCTGCTTCTGGGCGACAAGACTCTGCCAGGCCAGGATGGTCCCGACCAGCAGCAGGGGGCCGATGGCCAAAGTGATGAAGGCTACGCCTAATCGCACCCGGATGCTTTTGCGCATAGCAGCGGCTCACATACCTTTAGCGAATGATGATGTCTGCCTGTAGCAGGACATTGTCCGAGATGTCAAGGCCGATGGTTTCAGCTGTCTTTAAGTTGACCGCCGAAAAGAACTCGGCTGTTTCTACCGGCAAGTCGGCCGGCTTGCTCCCCTGTAGAATTTGGTCGGCCAGCCGTGCTGCTTGCTTTCCAGAACTAGTTTGCTTCATACCATAGGAAGTCAATACACCGTCTCTCACAACCTCAATATTGGCTCCTGATGTGGGCAATTGAGCTTTGATAGCCGCCTCTATAAGATCAAGTATGTGAGCAGAAACCAGACTGTCAGGTAGAAAAAAGATGGCGTCGGCCTCCTCTGGGATATTTTCAATGGCATCCACGACTTGTTCAGGATTACGAGCCTCGCACGTAATTAGCTCAATATCAAGTTTCGTGGCGGTTGCACTTGCCGATTCCATGGCTATTACAGGGCTTTGATCCTCGGGGTTATAAGGAACATAGACTCAGTAGATCCAAATTCTTGGTGTGCACATGTGCGTGTTGATGAAAATCACCTGCGAAACCGTCATTCTGAGCGTAGCGAAGAATCTCCGCCCTGCATTGGGAGACTCCTCGCTCCGCTCGGAGTGACGAAAATTGGATCTACTGAGACTTGTTCAATTGCGGGTGCTACCTGTATCAACCATTCCAGCCGCCGCCCCTCTTGAATACCGAAGGTGACGCCGGTTATATTACCACCGGGGCTTTTAAGACTATCTACCAGGCCGGCGCCCACTGGGTCGGTCACAGGCACAAAAACCACGGGTATATTGTTATCGGCTGTGGCTCGCTGTGCCGCCTGGGTAGCGGGGGTGGTGATGGACAGAATCAGATCGACATTCGCCGCCGCTAGACCTTGCGCCACCGAATCAAGTTCATCCATATCGACAGTTGCACCCTCGTAGAGATAGGTGACGTTTTCGCCTTCAACGTAGCCCAACTCGGTCATGCCTTCCTTGAAACCCTCCAGAGTGGCATCTAAATCTGGCACGGTGTTTATCACGCCGATGGTATAGTTTTGGAGTGGGGGGGCAAAGCAGGCTGTCAGCAGCGAGGTGATGAGCGTGGTCGCACAGGTGAGGGTCGGCCATCTGTGTCGGGCGCTGTTCTGAGAACGAACGTTGCCTACCATGGGTTTTACCTCCCGGCTTTGGAAACCTTCCAGATAGACTAGCGTTATTTGGCTGCTAACGTGTGTCTTTGATGAAGCGTTCTGCTGAGGGGCCTTGTGGTAAGATGTTTCAGAGGGTCAGAGATTCCAAGATGTGCATGGCGTTCTCGGCGAGCCCCCTCGTTCGGTTGGGTGTGCAGCTTTTCAGCTTAAACTCAGTTTATAACAGAATGGCTTTGGTGACAAATCGCTGCTGTGAGCGGGGGCTCTGTCTTTATTGGCTGGTGACGCTGAATAAAGCGGTGATCAGCGCCCACCGACCAGGGGAGGGCGGAGATGGTGCGTTACTTGGCCACGCGGAACAGCAACTCCCGGGGCTTACTTGAGAGCCAGCAAGATACAGCTGGCCGTGGGCCA